>Ga0335394_10000512_pt1 | contig 41515 bp, 34 predicted proteins | sample MAT03_FD_205741 | JGI IMG/M metagenome (GOLD analysis project Ga0335394, IMG submission 205741) | Freshwater microbial communities from Lake Fryxell liftoff mats and glacier meltwater in Antarctica - MAT-03 (spades assembly) (version 2) ... | reverse complement strand
ACGCCCTAAAAAATATATCACTGGAAACATTTTTGTTACACTTGAATCTACAGGCCTAGCCTTGAAAGTCTCACTAGTCAAACTAGTGGTTTACCTATCTTTCAATTAGACTTCATAAATCCTCCATTAAAAAATTTATCCGCAAAATAAGCTAGACAGCTCTTTTTACGGATAAATTCATTTTACCTTTAATTATTTCTATAAATTATCCTTCAAAAGGCATAATTCTCATTTCTGGTTTTTTGGACTCGCTATCCTTATCATCTTTTTTTTCACAAGGACCATCACAAAGTATTACTCTTTTAGCACCGCCAGCTTCATCTTTTTCATTACCCGTATCCATTAACTTGGAACCGATGTAATTTTTATACTCAAGCCAACCGGGAGTACCGGTTGCTGAACCGATGACTTTACCAACATTTTTAAATATTTTATCATCATTACCCGGTCCTTCGCAAACCACCATACACTCGTGGTGCTTTGTTTGTTGTGGGCTATAAATTACATGACATACTGCACCGGATCGTATATTAACGCTGTTGCCGTGAGTATTAAGATGTTCTTTAATAAATAATTCTTTGTGACCAAATGCAGCAGTAGTAAAAAGAGTAGCCGTTATTAAAACAGAACTCAACATAAAATAAGACTTCATAAAAACCTCCGTGTCTATAGTTAATTCTAATCTAACTATACCTAATCGTAGAGTAAAAACTCAACATCCCCCCCATCACTATTAAGTTTATCTCTAAAGTTAAGGCTAATTTTAATCCTGACAATCTGCTATTGAACAATAGTCCTTTTTTTAAGCGAGCAAGAACATTCGGCAAAATTGCTTGTAAAAAAACAAAAATACCTTGTAAAATGGAAGTTGAGCTTCCAAATTACAAGGTATTAGATGAATAGAGAACTATATTTAGAAGAAATTAAAAATCATTTTAGAATACACACCGTTTGTGCATTACTTGGACCGCGACAGGTAGGAAAAACAACGCTTGCTAAAATGTACATCAAAGAATACTTTCCAAACGATGCGGTTTTTTTTGATTTAGAAAATCCTTTAGATTTAGCACGACTTGAAAATCCAATGCTCGCATTAGGAAGCATAGACCACAAAATTGTAGTAATTGATGAAATACAAAGGAGACCAGAACTCTTTCCAGTCTTACGAGTATTAGCAGATCAGGAAGAAAAAAAACGAAAATTTCTTATTTTAGGGAGCGCTTCACGAGAGTTAATTCAGCAATCCTCAGAAACATTGGCAGGCAGAATCGGCTATATCGAGCTTCCTCCATTTTCGCTCTTTGAGGTTAAAAACAGTGAAAAGCTTTGGGTTAGGGGTGGATTTCCTCGATCATATTTAGCTGAAACTGATCATGATAGCTTCCTCTGGAGACAATCTTACATTCAAACTTTCCTAGAACAAGACATCCCAAATTTGGGTTTTAACATTCCACCACAGCAAATGCGACGTCTTTGGCTTATGCTCGCTCATTATCATGGCCAGATATTTAATGCGAGCGAAATCGGACGATCATTAGGAGTATCTCATCATACAGTCCAAAAATATGTCGATATTTTGGCTGGTACATTTATGATAAGAATTCTAACTCCGTGGTTTGAAAACTTACAAAAGCGCCAAGTTAAATCTCCGAAAGTATACTTTCGAGATAGCGGCATTTTGAATGCATTATTGGGAATAAGCGATAAAATACAACTTGATACCAACCCCAAGCTTGGGTCTTTTTGGGAAGGATTTGCATTAGAGGAGATTATTCGAATGCTTGAAGCGACATCGAATGAATGCTTCTTTTGGGCAACACACGCGGATGCAGAACTAGATTTACTTATCATTAAAAACAATCGGCGCATAGGATTTGAATTTAAATATACCGATTCCCCTAAAATAACCAAATCGATGCGCATCGCCCAAGAAGATTTAAAATTAGATCATCTTGGGGTCATATATCCTGGGACCGAAATCTTTCCATTATCTGAAACAATTAATGCTTATGGGCTAGAAATCATTACCGTTGATATAACTAAATTAAAATTTTAAGTAATCTTAATCATAATTTTACCCACAAATCGTCCTTAAAATATAAATATTCGCTATATAATTGGGCATATTTTAAGATTTTAAACAATAGGACAGCAATGAAAACATCTTTTTTAAATGCACTGTTATTAAGTACTCTATTTCTTAATAGTTATTGTATGGAAACTAAAAAAAAAGAATCATCTCCGATAGCCTTGAAGCTTGAAAATAGTGAGTGCAAAAAAATTGAGGTACAACTTTCTCCCTTGGAAGAATGCCCTGACAAAACCTATCTTCCATGCAATCCCTCAATTTGCAAATTCGAAGAGGGTTACTTAGTTGTTTGCCGAACCGTAAATTATGATATTGATTTTAATCGCAACCCAGTAATTCAACCTATCGATCTAAGCGAATCACTTAAAACAAAAAATATCTTAGTGCATTATGACAGGCATTTTAACAAGATTAAAGAAGCTCGAATAGTAGACCATTCTGCTATACCAACCTTTTTTCATAAAAGACTGAGCCTAGAAGATTATAGAATATTTAATTGGCATGACGAATTATGGTTCTTAAGCACCACCCATGATACGAACATCCAAGGAACCCCTAAAAAAGTGTTGGGAAAGATCAAAAATCTTAAAAGCGAAGATAGCATTGAATTAGAAAATCTCGTAACAATAGATCATCCATGCACTAAATGGGGAGAAAAAAACTGGTTACCATTTATCATGGATAATAAGCTGCATGCAATCTACTCTTTTGATCCGTTGACCGTATTTCACATTGAGACGGATGGTACCTACACAACCAGCATCAAAAATGAGCACGAATTTGATATGACTGAATTCAGAGGATCTGCAGCACCCATACCATTTCAAGAAGGATATCTAGCATTAGTCCATGAACACGTATCCTCTAACGATAAGTTTAACTATTTTCATAGATTTGTTTATTTAGATGCAAATCTAACCATCAAAAAAGTATCAGATCGATTTACCTTCATGGGCCAAGATGTTGAATTTGTTTGCGGAATGGCATTAGATGACTTAACTCAAAAATTAGTTATCGGGTTGGGTGTTTGGGATAAAGAAGCATATTTATGTTTTATAGATACCGATTACGTAAGCTCTCTATTACAACCATTAACCAATTAGCATACTTTTAAAGCGAGCATTCTAGTTATTCAAAAATACCTTGTAAAATAGAAGTTTAACTTCTAAATTACCGTAAACTTAGCGCCTGCTGATTTAAAGAAAGAAGGAACGCTCTTTGATTTACCTATTGCTATGGGTATTTTAGTAGCATCCCAGATTGTGGAAGTCGATGCTAAGTTCTTAGAAGAAACATTGTTTTTAGGAGAACTATCTCTTGATGGAACGATTAAACCAATTAAGGGTGTTTTGCCGGTAGCATATGATGCCCATACTTTTGGTAAAAAACGATTAATTATACCAAAGGAGAATGCTCGAGAGGCCGCTTTAATTCAGCAAGTTGAAGTAATAGGTGTAGCCAATTTGGTAGAGCTTATTGGTTTTCTAAGAAAAGAAATAATTCTGACTCCTGAACGAAGATTTTAATAGCACAGTTGATGAACATAAAATCGATTTTTCCCAGGTTAAAGGACAACCACTAGCCAAGAGAGCCTTACAAATTGCTGCTGCAGGAAAGCACAATATTTTATTCATAGGATCGCCTGGTTCCGGCAAAACCATGTTAGCATCTCGATTAGCAACAATAATGCCACCCATGTGCTTCGATGAAATTTTAGAGACGAGTAAGATCTATTCGGTAAGCGGCAAGATACACAAAAATCCATTTATTTTTAAAAGACCATTTCGAAATCCTCACCATACCATAAGTGCCGTGGGCCTAGTTGGAGGAGGCTCTTCAGCCCAACCTGGTGAGATCAGCCTTGCACATAATGGAATACTGTTTCTTGATGAGATGACGGAGTTCAAAAAAGATTGTTTAGAAATACTGAGACAGCGACTCGAAGAGCGGTCTATCTTGGTCTATGCTTTGAAAGCAAGATGTGGCTTGAACTCTCTGGGATAATATGTTAGATTTCCGCGAAATGACTAAAAACAATGTATCAAACAAAAAAAGGAAAATTCATGGGTAGGTTCAATCGTTATTTGTTAGCATTATCATTTACTATATCTCTTTCGCTGCATAGTATTTCAAATTCAGTTATTTGCACAATTAATGGGGCAGGTTCATCTGCAGCAGCCCCATTTTATAATTCGGTGATTAGCCAATTTAACAAATTATTTCCTCAATCGCCTGCAACATATGCAGGTTCAGGCTCTGGTGCCGGAGCTAATGCTTTAATAGCTCGACAAGTAATTTTTGCCGGAACAGACAATGTATTTACCCCAGCTCAACTAGCGGCTGCTCCAGGACCGGTTCTTGCTTTTCCAACCGCTTTTGTTGGCGTGACGCTTGCATATAATTTACCCGGAAACCCCTTACTTGTACTTGATGCTACGGTTTTATCAGGTATTTATTTGGGAACTATAACGATGTGGAATGATCCGGCGATAGTTGCACTTAATCCTGATATAATACTTCCTGCAATACCAATTATTCCTGTATTTAGAATCGATAGTAGTGGTACAACACAAAGCTTTACAACCTTTTTAGCTCAATCAAATGTTGGTTATCCTAGCAGTCTAGTAGGAACGTTAGTTAATTTTCCTGCTCCAGCAAAAGTTGGTGCTACAGGGAGTAGTGGAGTTGTATCGACGGTAGAATCAACGCTAGGAGCAATAGGTTATGTAGCTTTTGATATTGTTGCAGGTTCTGGTCTGCCAGTAAGTTCAATAATAAATTCTTCAGGTAATGCTATAGTTCCATCTCTCGATTCTATTAAAGCTGCAGGTATAAATATTAGTATTCCTGCTGACCTTCGTTTTTCAACTATGAATTCACCAAATCCTCAAGCTTATCCAATATCGACTCCTACATTTATTGATATCTTTCAAAATCAGCCCAATAATGTGGTTGCTAAAAATCTAAGACAATTTCTTTATTTTATCGCTACACAAGGACAACTTATAGCTCCAACAGTAAATCTTGGGCCTTTAACCAATGATATACTGTCGAAGTATATTATAAATCTTCTGTCAATTACGTCAGTTGTGTCTCTTAATAGTACCAATTGCAACGCTTGTTAATATTTATCTAGCAACTTAAAGGAAAAAGATATGAAAAGATTGAGTTTATTATTGAGCATATTGGTTTTTTTACAGATTAATGCAACAAGTCATTCACAACTATTATATAGAACCCCATTTCAATCCTCATCACCCGAAAGAATAGCGGACTTTAGATTTCCTGTTTTAATTTCTTCGGCTAAAAATTGTTATGGTGCTTATTGGCAGATAGTTCCTTTTGGCGGGCAATCTACCAATGGCAAAAAAATTGCCCGGTATTTTTTACCCTTTGATAAAAGAAACTTGAGTGTCGCTGAGGGAACAGAGTTTAATGCAAGCACCAATCAACCAACTTTGATCTGTCGAGATATTGATCCAGCTGAGTTTAATGTGGTAACGCTTAATAATGCTTTTAGAAGTGAGCTCAGTTTTAATCCAAGACAAAAATTTGCAGGTGTCGGTTTTGATTATTTACAAATTTTTTCATGGGATTGTTGTGGAGTTCCACGCTGGTGGGGCGAAATATCTTTTGCTGTCGAAAGAGTAGAGAATAATCTTCGCTTTTGCGAAAACATTTGTGATCAGAGTTGTGGCTCTATAGGTAACTGTTTCTTTAGTTCAATGACAGAAGCATTCAAATCACCACAATGGAAATTTGGAAAAATTGCTAATTGCAGTTTAAATAAAACGGGTGTGGCAGATCTTGAGCTTAAAGTTGGTTATAATTTTATAACTACTAATTGCATAAGTATGCAAGCTTATGTAGGTGCTATTATTGCCACAGGCAATAAACCTTGTGCTGGTTTTTTGTTTGAACCGGTGGTAGGCAATAATAAGCACAATGGTATCTTGTTTGGTGCAGATAATTGGATAAATTTTTATTCATCCGAATGTTGGAATATTAATTATGCTATTAATATGACGAGTCGATATCTATTTAGAAATACTCAATGTCGTTCCTTTGATCTCAATGATAAGTCTTGGAGTAGATATATGCTGGTTTATCCTTCAGCAGCAGATGCTCTCACGGCCTCAAGTGGTGTTGGCGATAGGCAAGCACCCGGCATTAACTTTTTTACGCTCAATACACGAGTGCAACCGGGATTTGAAGGTACTATGACAAATGCGCTTGTTAGCTACTTTAAAAACTTTAATGCAGAAATTGGGTATAATATATATGTGCGTCAATCCGAAAGCATAAAGCTTTGCTCATTAATAGAGGGAATAGCGCTTGCAGATATTAGTGGTAATGGTACGACTAATCCGGCAAGAACGATTAATCATCAATATATACTTTTCGGAAACCAATTTACGGCGGCTAATTATCATGCCCTTAATAATTGCGATCTAGATCTTAATTCTGGAAGAGTACCAGCAGTTTTAAGCCATACAGTTTATGGTAACCTTGGCTATCAATGGGATAATTGCTTTAGACCTATTAATTTTGATATTGGTGGTTCATACGAATTTTCCCATGAACAAGCAATTTTAGATAGATTTATAATATGGGGTAAAGTGATTATAGGATTCTAAAACACAAACCATAATTGGTTAGTTGCTTGAGAATTATAGCAAATTTTTAGTGATCTATAATGTTTTTTACTCTTTAACTATCAAAAAGCAAAAAACACTTACAAACTAACGTAAACGGTTAATTGGATTAATAATTAACGCGAATTCGATGAAAAAATAACTTAACAAAAAGTAATAAGCATCGTAAGTTCTTCCTTAAAACAACTACGCCAAGGAGTACTATTACGATGCTTATTACTATTTTTACTATACTGGCGAATTTTGCAAGTCTTTTTCGAAAGAAGCCGAAAAAAATTTTTTATCAAATGAATCAATTAAGCCATTTAAATCAGCAATGAACCTCAGTGAAATCATGACAATAATAATTTATTGGCATCATTCAGGATATAAAAACTTCAAGGCATATTATACCAAACATGTACAGGTTTATTTACGGAAGGAATTTCCAAATTTAGTTAGCTATAGTAGATTTGTAGAACTTATATCATATGCCTTGCTACCATTATTTGTTTATGCAAAATGCCTTTCATCAGAATGTCGGGGAAATCCTTGTTTTTTGTTGATAAAGTTGATTTTGCTTAATACTTGTTCTAAAATCTTCATTGACCGCTTCCTTTGTTTCTTTTTGATCAAAAAAACATTTTAAGATGCGGTCATCAAAAAATCAACTTCTTAAAATTTTAAAAACTGTTCACAGTATTGATATTTGTAACAAATTATTAATACTTCAGGGAAATCTATCTCATTTAAAGAAATTTAAATTGGTATGAAATTAATATCGTATTAAATTTCTGGTACAATCCATATTGAGCATGACATTTATTAGGAGAAAGTGAGAAAAAATTTATAGCTTACCAGGGCTTAGAATTTACTGTTGGATGGTATTTTAATGATAGAGGTAATAGCAATGTACTTGAATATTTTATTGAAATGACCGAAGAACAAAAGAATAAAACTTTTTATTTAATTCAGCGGCTCGCTGATACTGGGAAGATTAATAATAAAGAGAAGTTTACCTACGAAGGCGATCAAATTTTTCGCACTTAAACCTACGCCTGATAGATTCTTGTGTTTCTTTTTTGAGGGATCACGGCTAATCATCACAAATGCCTATAAAAAGCAATCTCAGAAAATGCCCTTAAGAGAAAAAAAGTAAGCATTAAAAGCAAAAGAGGATTATATTGCAAGATATAAAGAAGGAACTTATTATGACTAACTCAATAAATAAAAAGATTAAGACAACTTTTGAAGAATTTATCGAGGCTAAAACTCCTGAACAAAAAAAAGAATATGAAGAAGGCTATCATGATTTTTTGCTTTCCGAGTTAATTTTAGCGGCTATGGAAGAAGATGATGTTTCGGTAAGAAAATTATCAAAACTTGTTGGTGTATCGCCAACTATTGTTCAAGATATGAAATCTGGTGCTAAAGTAAGCTTTAATACTAAAAGCTTGTTTAAGGTTCTTCAGGGTCTTGGCTACAATATTTTACTTGAAAGAAATGGTATTGTAACTTCATTAGGTTTTACTCAAAACACCAAAAACAATAAATAGACCTCTTCTGAATCTATATAATACAAGCATTATTACTCGAAAATCGCTACTTCTCAGCGCTCGTCCTAATAGTTCGACTTCGCTCACTACTAAGGGCTATTGATGGCTTGCCCGCCGTAACTTTACGTGTCCGCCATAGCTTTAGCGACGGCTGGAGTGAAGGCTGGGTCGGGAAGGATAAGAGCCCTGTTTTGATTAGAGCTATATACCAATTACATTGGTTTCGAAAGAAGTCTAGTGAATGTTTTACAATATCAGTAGTCGCAATAAATAGAGTGCGAGCGTTTTTGAGAATAGTTTTATGAGAGCTTGGGAGCGTCTTACGTTTATTGAAATTTTTTTCAAATGAGACGGCCCTGACATATTTGTAACAAAATTACTAATACTTTAGGGAAGTCTATCTTATTTGAAGAAATACAAACTAAAAAACTGTGATCAAGTCCAGCTTTATTCTTCAGCGCAAGAGACCTGAGTGCGAATGCACCCCAAGAGACCAAAAGCAATTTATTGCCCGTAACTTTGGTGAGGGCTAAGTAAAGGATATGATTTTTGATAATTTTACCTATTTCGGTTAAAATTGATTAAATAATTAAAAAGCAATAAATCAGGAAAACCTGGCTATGGAAAAACATTATAATTTTAGTGAATTTGAAAAAAAGGCCCAAAAACTTTGGGAAGAACATCAAATTTACAAACAAGAGCTCAAAGAGCCGATATATAGTATAGATACTCCCCCACCAACAGTATCAGGCTCGTTGCATATCGGACATATCTTTTCGTATACTCAGGCAGATATTATCGCTAGGTACAAGAGAATGAGCGGATTCAATGTACTCTATCCTATGGGATTTGATGACAATGGACTAGCTACAGAACGATATGTCGAAAAAAAATTAGGAATACAATCTCAAAGCTTAAGCAGAGAAGAGTTTATTGCAACATGTTTAACCGAAATCAAGCCGGCTGAAGAAGACTTTGAACAACTTTTTAAAGCGATTGGCCTATCGATAGACTGGACCAAAAAATATTCTACCATTAATCAAAGTAGTAGAAAAATATCGCAGCTATCATTCATAAAGCTTTTTGAAAAAGGTCTCGCTTATCGAAAAGCGGAACCAGCGATCTATTGCACAATGTGCAAGACCACCATATCACAAGCAGACTTAGAAGATGCTGAAAAAAAATCTTGTTTCAATGATATTTTATTTGAGATTCCATCTCAAGATAGAACAATAACCATAAGCACTACAAGACCAGAACTTCTATCATCGGTGGTTGCTATACTCTATCATCCAAATGATGTTCGTTATAAAGACCTCAAAGACGCTAAAGCTATTGTACCAATCTATGGCCATGAAGTTCCTATACTACCAGATGCAGATGTTGATCCTGAAAAAGGTACCGGCATCGTTATGGTTAGTACTTTTGGGGACAAACAAGATATCATCTGGGCTAAAAAATATAACTTTGAGTATAAACAAGCAATCGGTCGCGACGGGTTAATGACCGCGCTCACTGGGCCATTACAAGGCGTATATGCTAATGATGGCAGAAAAAAGATTATCGCTCTACTCAAAGAGCAAAATTTATTAACAGGCCAAAAAGATACACAACATACCGTAAATGTTCATGAGCGATGTAAACGGGATGTAGAATATTTAATATTCCCACAATGGTTCTTGCAAATTTTGCCACATAAAGACAAGTTTGTAAGTCTAGCGAATGAGATTAATTGGTATCCTCAATTCATGAAATCAAGATACGTAAATTGGGTAGAAAATTTAACTTGGGACTGGTGTCTCTCTAGACAACGTTTTTACGGAATTCCTTTCCCCATCTGGTACTGCAAAGATTGTAATGAAATTTTATTAGCAGATGTTAAAGATTTACCAGTCGATCCACAAACACAGCGATATCCTCGTCCTTGCACCAAATGTGGTTCAACCAAAATAGAGCCGGAAACGGATGTAATGGACACCTGGAATACGTCTTCGCTTACACCTTATATATGTTCAGAGCTCGTAAACAAATCGCTTGGTACTGATGATAATGAACAAGATGTTTTTGAATCAAATAAATTGATTCCAATGAGCATGAGACCACAGGCTCATGATATCATACGAACATGGGCTTTTTACACCATCGTTAAAAGCTACTTCCATTCAGGCACCATTCCTTGGAAAGATATTGTAATATCAGGACATGTACTGAGCACCGAAAAAGAAAAAATTTCTAAATCTAAGGGCAATAATCCATTAGAGCCAAAAAATTTACTCGAGAAACATCCGGCAGATGCTATCAGATATTGGACCGCAACAGGAACTCTTGGGTATGATACAGCTTTTTCTGAAGCTCAAATATCAATCGGCAATCGATTATTAACCAAATTGTGGAACGCTTTCAAATTTACTAATGAGTATCTTTGCCAAGGATTCGAGGAAACGCATAATCCTGAAATTAGATCGTTAACTAATCGGTGGATTTTAGTTACACTCAAACAACAGTTTGTTGATTATAAAAAGTCATTTGATAACTACGAATATGCACATGCATTAGATAAGATTGACCGCTTCTTTTGGCATAATTTCTGTGATAACTACTTGGAATTAATTAAAGATCAGCTCTTTAACCAAGCAAATTATAAGCCAGAAGATGTTTATGAAACGTTATGGACACTGAAAAAAGTAGGGCTGGTTATACTACAGATGTATGCACCATTTATTCCTTATATTACCGAATCGCTTTATCAAATTGTTTATAATCCAGAAAATAATACTAAAGATAAGAGCTCGATTCATATCACTCAATTTGAAGAAACGTTACCTGATATTTCGATTGAAAAATACTTGGCTGATGCAAATATAATGAATAAAATTTTAGATATTATATCGCAGATTCGTAAGTTTAAGAGTGAAAGCAAACTGTCTCTAAAAACCGATATTGAAGAGTTAAAGTTATATACTACTGATATTGAGTTAGAACAAACATTACGAGCCGAAAGCAACCTCATCAAAGGTATAGCTCGCGCGAAAAACTTAGAATTTGTTGAAAGCTCTGCATCCAGAATTTATCAAGAAAATGAACTCTGGTACATTGATTTGGTAGCATAAAACAATCAGGAACATTTGCATAATGATTTACCTAAAAAACACGCAACGCAAATACATTATCGATCAAGAAAAAATGAAAAGTGCTCTGGAGCTGATATTAAAACTTTTGAAATATGAAGATTTTGATATCAGTCTTTGGTTTACGAATAATGCCACCGTAAAAATATACAATCGCGATTTTCGTGGAAAAGATAAGGCTACTGATGTTCTGTCATTTCCCTATCAGGATGTAGAAGCCGGTAAAAGAGTAAGAAGAGGATCTCCTGAAGATCAAAATTTGGGAGATCTGATCATTTCTGTTGAATATGTTGATAAGCAATTTAAAGAAAATACCGCTACTCATTTAGAAGCCAGTCTCGAAAAACATCTCATAAAATTAATTGTACACGGCATTTGTCATCTTCTTGGCTATGATCATATCGAAGATAAAGACTGGGTTCGGATGCGTGCAAAAGAAGGCTGGCTCTTAAAAAAACTCAAAGAACAAGATCTATTTTGATATTCTCTCTATAGCACCAATGCCAATGAAGGATGATCGGGGCCTTTCGTACTTCGCCAAGACTACGAAGGACAAGCTGAAAAACAATCCGATTAAGTTCAGCTTTATTCTTTAGCGCAAGAGACTTGAGTGCGAATGCACCGCAAGAGGCCTAAAGCAAGCTCGCTTGCCGCAAGAGACCAAGTCAAAGCTCGCTTTGCAATGTATCAATGAGGTTTCCAGCTGTACTCCAACTAATTATGCGGCCATGAGTTCTTTTTTGATCAGTTTCACCAGCATATACAACATAATTATTGTCAAAAGTTGTACCTGATATCTGGTTCCATTTTAACATAGCGCTGAAAAAGCTTGATGCTATAGTTTCAGATGCTTTAATTTCGATTGGCACGAGCTTATTGCCTCTGTCAATAATGCAATCAACTTCTACCCGATCATTATTATCTCTCCAGAAATAGGTAGTGGGAGTTTGGCCCTTATTATAAAACTGCTTATTCAAATCTGCTATGATTAAATTTTCAAAAAGTGGTCCACGAAAAGGTGATGCCAATAAAGCTTCTGCTGAGTTTATACTTAATAATTTGCAAGCAAGACCAGTATCATAAAAATACAGCTTCGGGGTTTTGACAAGGCGTTTATTAAAATTATTAAAATATGTTGGCAACCGAAAAAGAATATAGCTTGCTTCTAAAACAGAAAGCCATTTCGTTGCTGTTGGGCTACTGATACCGCAACTTACCGCAATATCAGACAGATTTAATAACTGACCAATCCTTCCTGCACATAACATAACAAATCTTTGAAATGTTTGGAGATCTCCAACATTGATTAACTGTCGCACATCTCGCTCAACATAAGTTTGAATATATGAGGCATATAAATCACTTATGGGAATAGTACTAGTATATGCTCGAGGATATGAACCCTTAAGTATAAGATCAAATGCACGTTCTGGAAGAATATCATTACGGTACAATTCATGTATCGAAAATGGAAGTAATGTAAGAATACCAACTCGGCCAGCGAGAGATTGGGTTATCGCTTGATTCATAAGAAAATTTTGTGATCCAGTAATTACAAAATAACTGGGCCTACTTTTAGCATCTACTTCTAATTGAATGTACGACAGAATTTGGGGAACATATTGAAATTCATCTAAAATAATTCCATGCTCGCTTTTGTACTCATTTAAAAATCCGCGCGGATCTGAAGTTGCGAATTCTCGTAGAGCAGGATCCTCAAATGAAATAAAAAGGTGCTTGTCAAACCATTGTTTAGCTAAAGTTGTCTTTCCAGATTGTCGGGGCCCAAGAATTGCAATAACAGGAAAGTCAATATAGTTGCTTAGGGTCTTTTCCATATCCCGATTTAAAAACATTTATCACCTTTAATGTGTGCTATTTTAAACTTCAACTTTAAAGTAGCACGTTTTTACAGTGTAGGTCAATTATATTTTTTCTTATTATATGGCATTATTCCATATACCATTAGCTTACTTTTTTCTGAGATTAAAAATATCTTTAGCAGATATTAAAATTAAGAACAGAAAAGCAAGGGCAATCATAATGTAAGATATGCCGCTATAAAATGATGAGGTAAAATTATTGCCAAAGATCGCTTGTAGCGTATAATAAGCAGCTTGGCCACCATCTAAAAATGATAGTGGAAACAGATTAAAGAAACCAATATTTAAACTTATGGTCGCTAAAAAATAAAGAAATGTATCAAAGCCTAAATTAACACTTTGGCTAATGGCAGAAAGAATACCAATCGGGCCCATAAAACGATTTTTTGAAAGATTAAGCAAAAGTGCTCGAGCTTCAGGAGGTGTAGCTTTTGTAATAAAATCAATTAATCCGCCACGCTTATTAACAGATGCACGGTCTTCAAGATTATGATTCTCTAGTTGATGATGCTCAATATATTCTCGATTTGTCTCAGGGGATTCTACCCTAGGTAGTTCTTGATGCTCAAAATGCTCATAACCACTTTGCTCATAAGCTGGACTGGTTTGATGTAATGAGCGCTGCCTTTTTGAATAAAGATAATATAATGCCAAGAAGCCGAAAAGAAAATTAATGAGAATACCGGCAAAGATTATTGCCATTTTTTTAGGATAGGATCTGTTTGCAAGATCTTGCTCATTGATTGCAACATAGCCGCCCAGAGGAATAGCCCCAATTTGGAACTTGGTTCCCCTAAATTTATGTGATGCAATCGCTGGATTAAATCCGACCGAAAATGTCGGTGTACGAACATCAAATAGTTTACAAAAAACAAAATGGCCGAACTCGTGAATCAAAATCACAAAGTTCAACCCAATTAAGGCGATAAGCAGATTTAAAAATTTTCTAAAATAATTCATATTTTTTGACCTCTGTTTAAACTTTATATCAGCCGGTCTCTGAAAAACAATACTATTACCAAAAGCTTATGAGCCCTTTCGGGCTCATAATAAATTTTATGTCGTTTTATCTAAGCTAGATAGATGTAGATTATTTAAATAAGCTACTATAGCCAATCTTTGCATTAAAACCCTGTTTGATGGTTTAATCTGTAGAGATTTAACACCGTCAGCAATTAAATAACAACCGATTACAACTGGTGAGCCAATATCAATAAACTTTGCAGCTAAAGATCGCATCAACTCAGAGGTGGTCTCATCAGCGGGGCGTCCAAATGCGCTCAACATAGCTCCAATAGTAAACGGCCTGGTAAGACTTAGGTCATTAGAATCAGTTATAGCGTCATTATATACCTTCAATAACACATAAGTTGATATCATAGATATGAAGCTACTTCCTAAAAAGACTTTAAATAAACCTAAGGCATTATCTCCTGCTTTAACTTTAGGAGACCTGGCTTTATGTTGAGCTAATTCGATGTATCCCTGCAAATTCAATCTATCGATTTGAGGCTCTAGACTCATCAACGTTGCTAAATCTTGATTTTTAATAGCAGTAACAACTTGCTCATTTACCTCTAAATTTCTTTGAGGCGCAAGAGCTTTGCAAATTTTTTCTGAGATACAAATTTTAGCATCAGAGAATAACGTTTTTACCTCTTCTTGAAAGCCAAAAATACTATTACCTGCGCATAACAACAGTAAGCTCAAAATTGTTTTAATCTTCATAGTTTTACTAAACAACACAACTGACAATTAAACAGCTTCGCGAGCTAAATCTTTTAGATAAAGCTTAATTAAAAGTTGATTGTTAAAATCAGCTTTTGGAGAAATGGTACGTTGCGCAAGGCTGATGGTTCCATAAGCAGATATAAAGCTCCCAATTGATGCGATATCCAAAATAAGATCATAGCCACGAGTCGCAGCCCATCTCTCGTAACACAAGGTTGTTATTGCGCCCGTTGGATTATTTTTTCGTTGGTCAACATATGCTTTTCTGAAATAATCAAAAGCTTTAATAACCATAGTTGCACCAAGAACAAGTCTTAATCCACCCATAACTTGATTGATAGCGGTACTTTTTGGCGCTACACCAATATTTTTTTGAGAGAGCTCTATATACCCTTCTAAATCAACCCTAGGTGTATTAGGTGTAACCAATTTCAGAACTTGCCTTACATTACCGGACAAGATAGCGCGCTTTACTTGTTCATCGTGGCTTGGTTTTACTTCCGGGTTCATGCAGAATTGATCCCTAATGAATTGTTGCACATCAGATAATGGTGTACCAAAAGCTGGTGCAGTTAATAACATTAAACTAATAAAGACCATATTTTTCATAGATTCTCCTATCATATATAATTAAAAAGATTTATTTTCGATAATTTAATAAAGCATTTTTTATTGCTAAAGCTTTGTAAAACAGTTGATTTTGATCATGGTTGTTATAAATTTTTTGCAATTCAGTTAAGCTGTGCAAACCAAATATTGCTGTTGCAACGCCACATAATCCTACCGCTAAATTTCGCATTTTCGCCTGATCTGGGGTATAACTAGCTTGAGCTTGCCAGATTCCATGTCCCATCCAACCAGCTCCAGCGGTGCAACCAAGAAACAACGCAGCTTTAATACATCTTATAACATTATTAGCATTAAATCGCTGATTGTTTAACTTAAAGCAATTATCAATCATTTTATCAATTTCACACAAATATAACGAATAATTTTTTTCAAGAAGCATGCTATGAAAAATTATCTTAATAAGCTCTTCATCTTTATAGCCATTTATTAGCAGTTTCAGTTCATCTGTTTTAGGTAAATTATAGTGCTCGCATTCATTAATTTCAGTAGTTGATTCTTGAACAACATCACTATCGATTGTTGCGTCCGCTTCAGGAGTTGCTATCAATACATTTACTGTTAACAACACGTACAAAAACAAACCCGAATAATAGATTTTCATAATATAGTTCCTCCATAATATTTTATAACTTCAGATATTTTATCTTAAAAAACAAAAACGTACAAAAGCCCTCCTTAGAGAACTTAATAATAAGTTAACAAAATATTGATTATCAAATAAAAGAATGTTTATTTCTAAATTATAAATTACAAAAAACTCATAACATTAGGCAAACTTACCATGAACTATTTTTTAGCAACTGCAAGTTTATTACTTATAACTTTGGGTTTCAATAGCAACGCAATGAAAAAAAGGCCACAACCAAATGAGCAACAACTTCGCCAAAGAACACCACTTTCAAAATCACTAGCAAAACCCCTCATCATGCCGACAAAAGCTAAATCAAATCCCCCAACTATCTTTGTTATGAAAACAGGCAAAAGCGAAAACTGTAATAATAATAATACAGGAGCAGCAATAAATCATTGTCCTACTAAATTTAATCCTGTTAACAACATTGCACAACGCCAATCAACCACTCAAAAAAATGAAGAAGACAGTGATGCATGCTGCGAAAAAGCTGCTGGAGCGGCGGCGTGCGGTTGCTGCGCAGCGCTCTTAATTGGGCTCATGAAAAATAATAGTTCAGGCGATTAAAGATGACGATAATCAATGCAAGCAAGTTGCTGATAAACAATACCCTATGGATAAACATGCATTTAAAGATATTGGGCCTACTGCTCTTGAGTTTTACGCTACATGTGCAAGGCATGAAAGAGCAAAAAAGCTTAATAGCCAAAAATAGGTCCGACCAAACACAATCATTGTATCGCATGCCTTCTGGCCAAGCATCATTTCCGCTCGGTACCGAGATTTGTTACTCAGCTCCCATGAAGAATTGTAATAATAACAACAAAAAGTCTGTTTCCAATGACAACAGAAACAAGTGCAATCCCACCAATAATAATGTTATTAATGTTTCGGTAATTGGCGCTCTAGGATCCGAAGCATTAAAGTATCTAAATCCTGATAAATATCAAGGCGCAATAAACACCCTGGGAAAAATTGCAGGACTCTCGTGCAATTGGATTTTGAATAACAAAAAATTATCTGCTGCTGCATTAGTCTGCCTTCTCTATGCCGCTCTTAACGGACGATTAATCTTTTTGCATTCTAAACTCAAAAACCCAAATCATTGGTCCCAATGGCGTTCAAATTTGGCAATTGAAGAGCTATATTTAATACCGCGGCAAACTTTTTATAATGATCTCTTAACCAACATTCAAACAAAATACACTAATTTTAGAAATTTTAGAGATAGCTTAGCACCCTTATCAAATTTTTTAGAAGATGCAGAACGGGAAGAAGGATATATACAACAATTTATTTCAATCATTAAGATGCTAAAGTTCCTCCATGTTTCAGGATTAATATTTTATAGCAATGATTTTTATAAACAATTAGCTAAACGTTCTAGCAGGTTACTCTTTATAAAAAGCGCGTTCTTAAATTGGTATGCAGAACGCAAACTAAGCACTCCAGAACGAGAACAGTTAGTACGCAGATTCCCTCGAGTAAAAAACATTTTAGGTACAGACCCTGCTAATTACCTTATAAATCCTACAGAGATGCTAGCTATATCGCCTGAAGAAACTACAGATAAGATTCTTGAAGAAATTGTAATAATCTAGGTAGTCTTAAATAATGATAAAAATTATAACGGCCGGCCTTTAGATGAATTATAAAAAAAACATCACTCTGTTCATTTGCATTACAATATCGCAGATTTTTGGTACAGGGCCAGCCATTGGCCTTGGAAATCAAGGCAATACATGCTTCATGAATGCTGCATTACAATGTCTTTATCACACAACTGATCTCACTTTATTTTTGAATGATATTAGAGAAAATAAGCCTAATTTTTACAAAACAAACTCTGTTGCAACAGAATATTTACAATTTCTTAAAATATATCAGGCAGCATTGCTCTCTGATCAAGATAAAATATCACCACTTGCTTGGTGCCATAAAATATGGTCATTAGAAGAAACGGGAAAAAGACGTTTTCCTCTAGGGGCAACAGGCGACTCAAACGAATTTCTACAAATAACACTGGGTCATCTAGGACTAGATGATACTATAAGTGATATCAACAAAGACCAAATATCAAAAACAATGCCATTTCCCTTACAACAACTTCCAGAGAATACATTAATAAATATTCTGGCATCAATAATTAAAGGCTACAAAAACAGCAAGCTGAGCTCTATCAAAAGCGAAAGCTCAATTACATTAGGCATAGTCGATAAATTTAACAGTGATGGAACACCTCAAGCTTTTGCAACAAACTTAGATGAAGCTATTAAAAAATATTTTGGTAATTTTTCAAAAATATTTAAATTGCCAAAATATTTACCGATAGCAATGACTCGGTTTACACCAAATTATGAGACCAGACAAACATTTAAAATCTTTAACAATATTCCATTTTCTCTTGAGTTGGATCTCGCTCAATATCTAGATAATAATGCGCCCGATCAAGCCAGTCAGTATGAACTTTATGGCATCGTATTACATCATGGAAATGCAGCTCATTATACCGCTCTCATAGCAATAGGCACTCAATGGTTTCATTGCGATGATTCAACAGTTAGTAAGACCGTTTGGGATTCGTCATTGAAAAAATCTTTGTCTGTTCAAGATGAACTGGCTAACTTACTATCTACCACTGAAGAACACCAAGATCCTACACCATATATTTTATTTTATAAGCAAAAAACATCAGATAAACCAATTGAATATAAACTAGTTGACGAGAGCCTGATAAGCAAAAGTATCGATGAAGCATTAACGAATTTACCTGCAGAATTGAAAGCAACGATTGCTAAGTTAGAGTCGGCTATTCAGAGCAATAAGAACTCCTTAACTACCAATGCAAAAAAATTGAAAACAACTAGAAATACAGATAAATCCTACCCAGCTAGATCGAGATATGGATTTCTTCAGTTAGAGAACAGAGGATTTCGAAAAACATTAGCAAAAATTGATAGGTTGCTAAAAGATGCAGATTTTATTTTTTATTTTGACAACTACTTAGCCCAACAAAAAATAACGAGAGAAGATGTTAAAAAAAGTATGAAAATTCAGCTTATTAATCAAGATTATTTAACCGCTCAAGTTGGCGTTTATATCGTGGACGACTTCAAGGCAGAAGCTAGAAAAGAAGTGATAGAAGAATTAGAACTAAAAATTGCAGGAATGGGCTTACTAAAAGCAATTAATGCACTCAAAGAGTTAAGTGTCTCACTGGAATCGCTAAGCTTTAAGCAAAAAGATCTCTAAAATAAGTGCCGCCAAAATTTAGACCCAGTCCAATAAAGCCAAATCTTTTTTCTTTATTGGCAAAGTCATCGGCACCAAAAGCGAGATAAAAATTGGGCGTGAAATAAACCCTATTCATCCATTTAAGATGAGGATTATACTTGTAGCCATCAATCTTATTCTTCCCCGTAAAATCGAATGCTTCAAACGTTGAAATCCATTTAAATTTGTTACCGCCGAACGGCAGGAGACAGTCTACAGCTAATCCGGGAGTAGATTCAAACAAACCAACTCGTAGGATAAAATTTTTAAAATAACCACCAGCTTGAAGATTAAGACCAAAGCTATTTTTTTGAATTTTCGAACTATTAACCAATTTTACACAATTTTGCTCATCATTAAGTACCTTAATGCTACGTTTCACAAACCCAGTCTTAGAAAAATTAACACCACCAATAAAAAAATAGTTGCTTGATGGATGTACCCATAGATTAAAAAGCGACTTGAAATTCTTATTACCATTTTTATTCATTAAAAATTCATAATTGTTATCAAGACCGATAGTCACATTACTGATCCGGTCTAAACAATACAAAACCTTGTCAGCTCTTGCGACCAAATTAGTTAAAAAAGGCTGATTAGATTCAGTTGTGATTTTTGATAAAAAATTTTGGTCACCCGCTAATAGGTTAGTAGCATTATTAATTTTATCTGCGATCCCCTTTACTGATTCAGAAGCAGAACTGACATTCGAGATCATCTGTTCTGTATTTGCCAACACTCGTGGCACACGCTGCTTAAGATCCTCCAAAGAATCATTGAGATTATTTTTCGCAAAATATTCTTCAAAAGTTTTAGATAAAGAACAAAGCCGAGAAATTGCCACTGTGCAATTGTTGATAGTTGATTTTATCTGTTCAATATTTCCTACATCAGACTGCTTCAGTGTTTCAGTAAACTCCGTTAGAGTTTGCATTAAAGTTGCAACACTACAAAAGATATCATCCATTGTAGGTTGACTCGTTTCTAAATCACTAATATTGCCTCCATGCGGCAAAATGGGCTTATCCGAATGGCCAGGATTAATCTCTATGAATTTTGTTCCCAATGGGCCATCTTGGCGAATTACAATTTCAGCATCATTATGTAAATTATATTTTTTTAAAAGCATTAATTTGGCATCAACACAGGTGCCATCATGAGCAATATCTAAAGATTCTAACCAGCCAATTTTAACGCCCGCAATCTTAACTTCAGCTTTTCGCGTTAGACCATTAGCAGTCTTAAGGTTGGCAGTATATTCTACATAGTTCATTTGATCGAATTTAAAAAATCCAATTCTATAGCTCATAAACAGAAAAAAACTAATACTAATTAAGATAAAAATACCAACAATGGTTTCTTTTTTAAGCTGCAAGGAGTATCCCTTAAATTGATCTAATTAAAACCAAACAATTTTCGTTATTTTAAACACAATATTTTTTCGCTGCATCTTGTCAGGATTTTCACGTTCCAAAATTGCATAAAGTCTTTGTATTATAGGTCCTACTTTTGCATAAACAATTACCGAAAACGCAGTTGCTTCACATTCCGCCGAAAACATATTTGTTATTTCTTTGGGTATCGATTTAAATTGCTTTCCATAAAATTCAGCTAAAGTTTTATCCCATTCCTTTTCCCATTCTACTTTTGGTTTGAACTGCTTGATAATATCAGACACCTGAGCATCCGGTTTACGTTGCAAACCCAACGTTCTAGCCATGGAATAGGACAAAAACCATGGATTCAATTTACCAGAACTAGGTAAAGTAGTAAAAAGGTCCATTAAAGTCAATGGTATTTTTTTATTAGCTGAATCGTTATTTAACGGTAGAAACAAACTGTTTTTCGCAGATTCAAAAGATTTATACTTTAACAGTTGTGTCGGATCTTCAAGTGGAATACTATTCTTAGCTTCTTTTAACGTTGCAACTAAATCAACCTTAAATTCTTTTTTAACCAACTCATCAATTACTGAAGTATAGGATTTTACATTTGAAGTATCCTGCGAATCCAAAGTTTCCGTTTTGCCGTCTGCATCAATTGACTTAGCTTGCTGAGCAGTTTGCTTGGACTCTTTTTCAAGTATATTAGCAAAATTATTTAAATCTATTTTTCCCTGTTCGCAGCTTATAAAATATTTTATATAACCATCTACACCAAATGCTTGATCCGTTAATGAAACAGCATTCCATCTATTTATAATCGGAAAAACATTGCTGAACCATCTCGCTAAAAACACCTGAATCGCTTTCTCGTCGGGCTGAGATGGCCTAGCTCCCTCTTGCGCGACTTGTTGCTCTTCAATCAATGACACTTGATCTAAAGCTAATTGGACACCAGAAAGCACCAACAGCTTCGCTTTTTCTTTATCTCTCATCAAACTAGCATTCTTTTGAAAGTTCATCGCTTGCTTTAACACGCCGGTAATAAGCGCAACAGAAAGAGCTATAAAAAAAAATGTTAAGATTAAGATATAGCCTTTTTTATTTGATGTCATAGTTTAACTCCAGATGTTATTTGGGTGGAGGATTATTTTTATTTGCAAAGGTACCTTCAAAGAATTTTGATATTTTGTCCATAGCATTTTCAGAGTTGGCCGGCGCTTTTGGTGGCGAAACCGGAGCTGGTGCCTTACCTTTTGGTTTAGGTGGTAATTCATAATTGCTATAAGAATAAACCCTAAAATCAAATTCAAACGGATGAAGAACCTTACCTGCATCATCAACATAATTACCTTTTATGGTAATATAGGCAGGAATCAACGCTTTATATTTTTTGAATATCTCATCCTCTTTCCATTCTTTTAATACTACTTTTGCACTGCCCTTTGCTTGATCTTTATTTTCAGAAGATTGTGGCTCAAAAATGGTAAATTCAATAGCAAAATCTTTTATACCATCAAGAATCGTATATGATGGATAGTAACCAGGTTTTTTTATAGCATCAATTGCCAGATCATTATTGCTATATTTATATAATAACTTCATTGTTCCAGCACGCGCCGGATCTGCTTGTATAACGTAGGCAACACGTCGAACAAATGCGCTGGGACTCAAGGATCCATTAGACTCTAATTGAGAAATACCGCCTGTTGTAATGAATGATAAAAAGAGATAACCAGTTTCTTTAGTTTCAATGAAAAAAATATTTTTTATGATATTTTCTTCCTTCTTTTTTTCTTGATCGCTTTTTTCAGCCGGCTTTGGCGGCTCTTTTTTTTCTTCAGAGTTGTTTTTTTTCGTATCAGGATCTGGCAGAGATTTTAAATAAAAATTGACTGTTGCTCTTGGGGCAAACATACCAGTGATATCATTTTGTAATTGGCTATAGATTGGATAAATTGGCTCATCAGCATGGATAATTTGAACCATTTCCTTAACTGCTCTTGAAGTTTGAAAAAACATTTTATAAAGACTCATTCCTACCAATGATGAAATCAGAAGCGCAATCATTAATTCTATAATAGTAAACCCATGTTTCATGATTTACCCTCGGGATTAAATCTAAAGAAAACAAACTCATCAGAATTTATAAATACACTTTTCGATGAAAGGGTAAACTTTTCAACAATTATATTTTTATAAGCAGCTAGCGCAGGAAACTGTTTCGCTGGCTTTGGTGCATACGTAATCGAATAACCACTACCCTCAACTTTTTCCTCTAATCCTTTGCCTTGCTTATAATATTCTTCTTGGTCATCTTTCACAATATAATTTCGAACACCTATTAAATGCTCAATAAGATCATGAGTGCCAAACACCGATTTCATCAATTTCGTTTGCAAAGAAAAAATTACGGTTAATGATGACGCAATTATAACTAATGTTAAGACTGATTCGATTATGGTAAAGCCCCGTCTACGCTTATCCATGCCTACCGGCTTGGCAAGCTTCGCCGGGCAAGCCCCTCTTGCGCCCTCGCATGTTTTAATCCTGCCATTACGAGCATAAGGGTTATTATTGCCATCATTACGAACCAATCTACCACTAGCTGTGGAGATATGGCCTGAATTAGCATTGCCTAACCGCTCGCCCTGATGGTTTGACAGGTTGACCTGGAACGCATCCTTCGAGAACCCGCTCGTCCTGAGCGTCGAATAGCGAATTCGAAGGAGTCGAACTATATTACTTCCCTTAAACAACATTGAATTTTGCAGTAATTGGATTAAGAATAATATCATAGGAACCAGCATTCGAATCGAGAGATTTAATTGAATGATCTGCTAAAGCTATTTTAACATCCTGAGTTACCCCTTGAGAGTTAACCAGAAAATAAGCAGTATCCTTTCTTACACCCTGACCAAATTGGCTTTTTTGATTTATCAAAAAATCTTTAATTTCTATTGCATCAGGCATAGTCACAAATTTCTTAGCTCTTTTTCCATCAATATCCCAAAGCTCCACTTTGTGGGCCATAAAGTCAAATATAATTTTTTGTACTTTTGAAAGATACTGCGCAGCACGAGCTCCTTCTTGGGTCAAAGCATTCAAATTTATGACAAATTGTTCCCCCGGTTGAGGATTCATTGAGCCAAACCGGGGCATACCAATAGTTAATAAAAGGCCAGCAATAAATATTACTATAGCTAATTCAATAATAGTGAATCCCTGCTTTTTCACAGAATTGTGACCTTTAACATTAACAACTTATTTATTTAATTATCTTTACTAGCGGGTGAATAAAGTTTTGATTCACCTTTTGAGCCTGTACTGTAAAGTTCATATTTATTACCTTTAGTATCGGCCTCATAAACAAACTCATTAAACCAAGAGTCCTTTAAGTCTGATTCATTAGCTAAAGATTCGCCCCATTTTTTCCTAAATGCAGGATTGGTAGGACCTTCAATAAGCTCGCTTAAATCAGTAGGATATGATCCTATTTTAGTTCTGTAGAATTCAAGCATTGTATCTACATTAGCCATTTTTTGCTCAGTAGTCTGCTCTTTACTTCTATTAATCCATGAACGATAACCTAAAGCTGCAGCTACGATACCAGCACCAATTGCCAAAACGAATAACAACTCAATAAAGGTAAAACCTTTTTTTAAGGTGTTACATTCATTAGTTTGCTCTTTATTGAGCGCGATTTGATTTCGATCTATTGTCTTTAAAAAATTAAAAATCATCATTTTGCCTTTCGTTATCCTTGGGTTATTTCACCCACTGAATTGGTTAATTTTTGTATAGGAAGCAGTATTGAAATAATCATAAATCCTACAACAACCGCCATTATTACCAACATTATTGGATTTAATAAAGAAGTTAAACTATCTGCTGTTTCCGATAGTTCATCTTCATAATATTGAGCTACCGATAAAAGCATATTTCCAAGTTGACCACTTTGCTCTCCAGTGTTAATCAAATATATTGCCACTGGTGGAAATAAACCAGTTTCTTTTAAATATTGTGAGATTTTACCTTGTTTAATAATATTTTCTTTTGCTCGTTGCAGTGTTTCTGCAAGAATTTTGTTATCAATTATTTTTACAACAATATCTAAGGCTTCAGCCAAATTTACGCCACCCTCAATCAACATGCCAAAAGTTCTACAGAACTGAACAACTGCATTCATTCGAGTAAAACGGCCCAAAAGAGGTATCTTTAATTTAAGCTTATCAATTAAATAACCGCCATATGCGGTAGCTTTAAAAGATCTATAAGATAAATAAAGCGCCAAAACAACTAAAGCAATAAGCCAATAATAGCTTCTAAATGCAGTTGATATTCCTATAAGTATTCGTGTGGGCAAGGGTAGCGCTACCCCTAGATCTATAAATGCGGACGCAATTTGGGGTACAATAAAGGTCAATAATCCGATAGAGATTAAGCCAATAATGCCGAGCTGGACCATTGGTCCTCTGATAGCTCCCGAAACTTTTTTTCTTAATGCTTCACGCTTCTCTAAATACACATTCAATCTATCAAGAATATAATCTAATTTACCGGTCGCTTCACCAGCACGAACAAGTTGTATATAAATCGAATCGAAAGCATTAGGGAATCTTTGGAGGCCTTCAGCCAGTGACCTACCTTCTTTAATGTAATCTCTTAAGGATATTACGATGTTTTTTAATTTGCCTTCGGTTTGCTCTATGAGTAAATCGAGAGCCTGAAGAATGGGAATACCTGATTTTAGTAAAACAGAGAGCTGCTTAGTAAAAAATATTCTTTCTTTCAAACCAATACGCTTTTCAAGCAAGCCTGAAAAAAAAGATTTTTTAGCTCCTTGTTCGCCAGATAGTTCTATTTTAGTCGGATAGATGCCCTGTTTTGCTAACTGGTCTTTAACGCCTTGCACACTGGTTGCATCTAAATAACCCGTAACTTTTTTACCGTCCTTTGAGAAGGCCTGATAAAAGTATAAAGCCATTTATTTCCTTTTCGTTCAAAGAAGGTAAAATAGTTATAAAAAAATTTATACTTAGTTAAAACAATGAACCAACCTAAATTTATTTATATTCCAACTCTTTTGAGCCTATTCTGCTTCACTGCATTTTCTGCTAACATTACAAATACGTCTCAATCTAAGGATACCCAAAATCTTGATCCGATTCAACAGATAGAGCCTAATGATACAAAAACCAATTTTTTTGAACAGAACAAAGATCTCATTTTAAAGTTTATTAAGAAACCAAAATTCAGCCGATCAAGCATCAAATGCTTCTTTAGGCATACTTTTAATAATCCTTATTATGCTGACAAATATTTACCATTTGATATGTCGCACATTATAGCTTTCTCTCGTTTTGCAGCTCAAACAGAAAAACCACGCGAGTATCTCTACAATGTAATCTCTATTTTTAAATCCAAATTATTTTTTTCGCGATGTATTAATGGTTACGAGTTTGAAAATTTTTTGAGCCAGTATCTTTCGTTAGTAGCTCCCTATTTTGACCAAAAGCACGAAGATGTGCAACGAATCGCTAAAATCAAAGAACGACTCTACCAATTACTCTATGATGATTTTGAGAAACTGAAGGCTAACCCAGAGCAAATATTGGATGAAACTGCCTTATCTTTAGATTTAATAACAAATAATAGAGGTCAGAATGCTGAGGTTGAACTCGATTTATCAATCTATGACCTTCAACACGCAGTATTTAATCTCATTCAACACTGCTTACCGAAATTAATTTGGAATCCAAAAGCAAATGACTCACAATTTTGGGAATCAATCAAATCGATTTCAAGCATGCTTGAAGAAGGATTAAAAAAACAGATTCTACCTACTTCTAATCATTTAAATGAACTATTCTGGGCTCAACTATCAAGCTTTAGTTATCTCATTGAAAGCTGGGGGAGCATTTTGCCGGAAAACTTCTATAATAATCTTCTTGAAGAAATTAATACTAAACCATTTAAGCTTTGGACTCTAAAAGAAAATGACCCCTTATTATTATCAAAATTTAGGCACTTAAATTATGTACTCAATCAAGGACACATGAGATCGAAGCTCCATCAAAATGGCAATAACAGCATAATGCCTTTTCAGCTACATTAAAAATGTTGAAGACAAGTCTATCTCATGCAATCAAATCCAGCTTTATTCTTTAGCGCAAGAGACCTGAGTGCGAATGCACCCTCCTGCGCTTACTTGTCCTTCGTAGCCATCTTGGCAAAGTAGGATCCAAGCCTACAGGCCTGGCAAGCTACGGCGGGCACGCCAACAGAACCAAGTACAAGCTTGCTTGCCCGCAAGAGAGCAAGAGCAAACTTGGTTGCAAATTACTTGTAAATCTTATTTCAAACAAATAGGTTTTAGAAATCCGTTTAATCTAATTAAATGGATTTATATTCCTGTTTTTTAAGCCAAAGAAAGAATAAGTATGAAGTATCGTAATTTTTTTGGAATCTTTTCCAGTATCTTATTAACATGTTCATTATCACTTAAATCGCAAGAATACCAGCCTGACGAATCAATTATTAATAATACGCCAAATGGGTATATGCATTCAGTAGGCCTGAATTCAGAACAGATAAACTCATCTGATCAGATAACACGTAAATCAAAAAAATGTTGTCCCAAGAAATGTAAAAACTGCCAGCCAAATGTAGCACAATGTCCAACATGCCCTCCACGCACGGTGCAAAAGTATAACGAATCTCGTTTTACGCCAAGCACTACCACAACAAATGAAAGCGAAGCAGAAAAACAGGTAGCCTATAATAGACGTGTTGCCGCCGCATGCATAAGTGTAATCCTTCAAAAAAACAACGCTATAGAAACGCAAAATAATGGCGATGAACAAAGTGTCCCGAATTTTGCAGCTCAATTTAGCAAAGCACTAGAGCATAACTTTATTAATGGCCTCTTAACAGCCCAAGGCGTAAGTTCTTATAAACAGCTAGTAACAGCAATAAACAACGGAAAACAAGCAGATTTTAATGCCATTGTCCGCGCTCCGGGAGCTACCAGAAAATTGGTAGATCCTCAAGCTGGTTTAGCCTTCAGCTTACAAGGAGCAGATTCTTCACTTTTCGAGACACCACGCTTTCCGACCATAAGTAGCAGTTCGGCTGCAGCAGAACTTATTGAAAATTATCTCCTGGAATTGGATCGCGATGTATTATTTAGCGAATATGGTACCGGCATGGGCACAGATTCAAATGGTTCGGGCGGCTCACTTACTAATGATGCCGCTGCGGTATTGCAAGATTTAGGCGCTGCTTATACTGGGCCCCGAAATGCGTTTGGCGTAGTAGATGCTTCGGTTGTTTTTAGAGGCAACTTCTATGGCAGCCTTCTCGGGCCCTATATATCCCAATTTTTCTACCTCCCAGTAAGCACTGTAGGAGCTCCAAACTTTAATCCGAGTCTTTTTATAAACTGCGATCAAAACTATCCCATTGCTAGTGGCCGTGAATTTGGTATCTCATTTAATGACTTTGTAGCGATTCAAAATGGTAGCATCCCTAAACCATATACCGCAGCTGATTTTAACGGAAAGCGTCACAGCATAATTGGGCGGGATATAGGAAGCTGGGTTCATTTTGATACAGCTTATGAAGCATATTATAACGCTCTAACAATTCTTGCTGCCAACAACTTTCCCCTTTCACCTTTTCTACCCTATTTAAATGGCTCTATAACCAATGAGGTTCCCTTTGCTACCTTAGGAGTACCAGATGCGTTTGCAATGATTGGCGATGTCAGTGCAGAAGCTTTCAAAGCCGCGTGGGCCCAAAAATGGCGAGCAGATCGCGCTCTTCGTCCAGAGGCATTTGCAGGATTGGTACAGCAAGTTAAAGTAACAGGTCAGAACCCTTTTAATTTAAATGCCTCGCTTTTTGTACCCCATGCAGGCATTGATGTTTTAGAGCAAATAAGAGCAAAAAACACCCTACAAGCAGGATTTCCAGCAAATATGCTTACTGCTAGCGAAGCAGCAACTTACCTGCTTTCTCAGATGTTTCCAGAAGCGAGCCCAGTACATCCTTCATACCCATCAGGTCATGCAACCGTCGCAGGGGCATGCATTACCGTTATTAAAGCGATTTTTGATGACTCAGCTCTTATTCAAAATTTTGTAACACCGGTAATCCCAGATCCAGTAGATCCAACTCAATTGATTCCGCTCGTAGGAGATGATGAAAATATAATAACGGTGGCATCAGAACTTGATAAACTCGCATTTAATGTAGCTATTGGACGGAATTGGGCAGGTGTCCATTATCGCGCCGATGCCTTACAAGGCATCCTTTTGGGAGAACGTGTGGCTATAGAATACTTGCGCGAACAAGCATGCAAATATAGCGAACAGACATTTCAAGGATTTGTTATAACTAAAGTTGACGGAACTCGAATTCTTATTTCAGCTAACGGAATAATAGAACTGAATAGCGTCGTTTCATAAAAATTTGATCTTATATAGCATGGCTGAGTATGTTTCGCACATTAAGAAAGCAGCTTGTGTTGATTCAAGCAAGGCATTGCTCTTGAATTTGTACAGGCCAAAGCAGCTTTAGCTGTAGGAGGCGATTTGCCTCCTACTAATTTGCAGTGTTTTTATCTTCTAGAATCTTCAGCAATTGGCGCCTTAACAGATATCTCTACCTCTCTAGGTGCAGCATTATAATAAGTAGATTCACCACCAGTAGCAGCCATATATCTAGCTTCACTAGTTAAACCTGTAATATATGCTGAGGTATGAGGACTTATATGCGCAACCGGTAGACCATAGAGTGGATGCCTGATAATACTTGATGTTTTAGCAACACATTTATTGTGTCCACCACAAATCTGTTGGCAAACCGTTCTTTGATCAAACAATCTCAAATCGCATAGGCCATAGGGAGAACAACAAGCATACATAGTTCTTTGTATTATCTCAGCCTTAATTGGGGAAAAACAAAAAATGCCCAAAATTGCTAGTAATTTAATAAAATTTTTCATAACCTAACCCCTTTTATAACAGTCAGTTCGCGTTCTCCAACGGCGCACCCTCCTTCATTCACGTTTAAACGAACAACCAGGATGAGCGAAGCGTATTGAATTTTTTTTATCGAACCCGTATTATTAATGCAATAAAGTACCTTATTAATAATAAACAATATATGCACTATTTTTCAATATATAAGGGCGCAATTATCTAACCGAAAACAAATAGTTGAATTATGGGTAAAAAATCATCAACATATGCCTGCACTGAGTGTTTTTATCAATCTGGAAAATGGCTAGGAAAATGTCCGGATTGCAACGGGTGGAATACTTTTAGTTCAGATACGGTCGATGAGACCAAAGATCAGTTAATATTTAAAATTAATGACATCACAACCAAATCTGCAACAAGAATTCAGTCCGGCATCAAAGAGTGGGACAGGGTAATGGGCGGTGGATTAGTTGCTGGAGAGTTTGTTATAATCACCGGTGATCCTGGAATAGGTAAATCTACTTTACTTCTACAAATAGCTAATAAAATATCAGAAAATCATAAAACGATATATTTCTCATCGGAAGAATCACTTGAGCAAGTTAAATTAAGAGCACTGCGACTAAAGTGCAATAATGAAAGTTTGTTTTTTTCCGATCAAGCTGATATTGACACCATCATCAAGCTAGCTGAAAAACATAAGCCTGAACTTATAATAATTGATTCGGTTCAAAACTGTTATATGCAGAGTTCCGACTTTTCACAAGCTAGCCAATCGCAACTTAAGGAAATCGCCTTTAAATTAATGCGACTAGCTAAAGATAAATCTATAACGGTGATTTCTAGTGGCCATATAACCAAGGAAGGCGTGATGGCTGGTCCTAAAACATTGGAGCATATTGTGGATGCCGTATTCTATCTTCAAGCTGAAGACAGATTCCAAACCCGTATATTACGAGCAGTAAAAAACCGATTTGGCACTATCGATGAGTTAGGTTTTTTTCAAATGGGTGAATCAGGACTTGAAGAAATCGCTAATATAAACAAATATTTTATGCAGGATCTCAATCCAAATCCAGGTTCAGCATTAGTAGGTTTTATAGAAGGCACTCGGCCAATTTTAGTAGAATTACAGGCCTTAGTACTAGCTTCAAAATACGCTATGCCACAAAAAGTTATTTCAGGTATAGATCAAACTCAAGTCGTTTTGATAGCGGCGATATTAGAAAAGCATTTGCAGATAAAATTAAGTCTGCATGATATTTTTATCAAAATTAGTGGTGGTCTCAAAATCAAGGGCAGCTCATCTGATTTAGCAATAGCGTTGGCCCTTCTTTCAAGCTACTTCCAAAAGCCATTACCAGAAAAATCCTTAGCATTGGGTGAAATCAATTTGGCAGGGCAAATTAAGCCAATTAACTATGTTAATATGTACGCCAATGAGGCAGAAAAGTTCGGCATAGTAAACTTATTAATTTCTTCAAATCAAAAAATAGAAACACATGGTAAAGCGACAAAATTCAAAAGCATACATGATCTTTTGATGTTATTTGAATAGCCCTAAACAGGCTTTTCTCCAGCCTCATCTCCATTATCTCCATCTTCCCCACGATCATAATCTGTAGGAGGCAGCATGGGATGAAAGCCATTTTTCTTAGTCAGGGGCTTTTCAGGCTCATCATTTTCTAAAGGATCATGCACTTTTTCCTTTTCTTTGCCCTTTTCCCCAGGACATGCATCCAAAAGAAAGCTTATTTGAGCAGGAGACTTATGATCTGTCCCATTTTTTCCGTTTTTCCCATTCTTGTGTACAGATAACAAAGATTGCTGCATAGCCATTTCAATAAGCCGTTGGTCTTCAGCACTATAATCTTCCGCACCGTCATCCAATCCATACTCATAACCATCTTCTGCTCGTTTCAACTCTCTCCATTCATCAATTCGACTATCTAAGCCCTCGGCATTACCCCTAATGAACAAGTTGTACAAATAAAGAATATAGAAAAGCTTGCATCCAGTTTCCCTATCTTCAATTTCATTAAGAAATGACAAATCGTTAAGAACCAGTCCCTCAGGTAAATCAAAGTCCATAGTTATTGGATAGTTCGTGGAATCTAATATAGCCAAAACAGAACCTTTGTCGGCTAAATTTATCACCGAGATCACTAGCCAATGTATGCCCGTATGACAAGCAAAATGCATTGCACAATTCTGATTTTGGCCAACCATCGCTTTAAAATGATTTGATAAACCTTTTAAATATACCGGTCCACTTATTGAGCCCTGATTGCCCAAATTACTAATGTGCTTAAAATTCGTATAGCCAATTACAGCTGCTTTTAAATTTATCAAAGTTAGAAGCTTATTGTTGCTATAATCAGAAAAGTAGGCAAATTCTTCCGAAATGCCATCTAGTTTGGGAACATTTTCTTGTAATTTTTCTAAACTAATTAACTGAGGATAGTATGCCAGAAGAAAACTTTCCACCTGACCATCTTCTAAATGATTCATACAACCTAATTCTTCGATATAAGTTCTATTAAAGGCTGTAAGAAGAGGCATCTGTTTTTGAAGTGCTTCTGCATCTAAAACCTTTACCTGTTGAGCAGCAATTAAAAACTCATCCACAATATTAGCTATAACGCGACCAGGATCATCTGCCGCCATTAAAGCATTAACAACCACTTCAACAACATTCGACTGATCCCCCTCAACAGCCATGTTATTTGAAATGTAACACGGAGATAGGTCATCATCAAGTCGTCGAACAACATGAAGCTTATTCATAGCAACTGCTTTGAAAGCACTTACTAAATCTTCATCGTTTTTAACATCACAAGCCCGAGCTAAAGAAGAGAATAACTTTTTATTTAATTTGCAATATTGATCTACATGTTTATTTATATTGCCATAAACAGTAATGTTATCTATATTTTGCGGAAGAAGCATAGGATCCTCACGCAGTAGCTGTGTACGCTCGCCTAACAATCTCTGCACCATTCGATTTGAATGCACATTTAAGCTTTGCAAATCCAATCCACCCTGAACAATCAATGTATCAAGCATTTTTGCATTAGCTATTGACCAATAACCACAAGAAAAACCATCCATTTGCTGGCTTACTTTAAAATGATAGATTCGACCCAATTCCAGAAGAGGCTCGGGTAGTTCAATTATTTCGTTAGGGAAGCCAAATAATACCCTTTGCTCGAGATTATCTGCAACTTTTTTAACAATCGATGCCAAAGTCTCATCTTGATAAGACATTCCTAAAATTTCTTTTTTTGCTCTAACTATCAAGTCATTATCTACAATTAGATCTTGGGCCTCAATAGAGTGAACTCTATTATCAATAAAAGCATAAGCATCATGAAGATTTATTTTATCAGCTGAACCATTAAGCCCCATCAACAACATAGCCGCCTTCGCAACCCCGCTAAAGTAACTTAAATAATACATAACCATTTCCCCGATTAGAATTTTATAGTAAAAAATTTACTTATAATCATTTTACATCATTATAAAAAAAACTAAAAAGGCCGGTTTGCGGGCAATATACTAGTAGCAACAATATAAAGCTAGTTTTAGTTCTCATGTTTGGTATAATCATTCAATAAGATTCACAATAAGTATTTATAAACATGCTTTTAATATTCCTACTTCATGCTCTTTTTGCCGCAGTATTTCCTTTAGCACGTATAGCGGTGCAATCTTCCGGACCGATATTCTTTACCGGAATCAGGATGCTGCTCTCTGGAATCATTCTCTTGATTTATGAATATACTAAAGGAACTATAAAGTTTAATAGCTTAAAGAAAAATTCTTTTAAAATTTTTTTATTGGCCTTATTCAATATTTTCTTAACAAATGTTCCAGAATTTTGGTCTTTAAAGTTTATAACATCAGGAAAAGCAGTATTTATTTATTCTATTTGCCCATTTATATCAGCTCTATTCGATTACTTTATTTTCCATGAAAAGATAACATTAAAGCAAATCATAGGAATGATTGTAGGATCCATCGGCTTTTTAATAGTCTTAATAAAACAGACAGCTTGCGAAGAACAGATAGGTGGCCTGTTATTTTTATCCTGGCCTGAAATCGCTATGATTATAGCAGCCTTATCAACAGTGTATGGTTGGATAGTAATGCGCGAGCTTATGCAAACTAACCAAATGAGTTCAATATCAGCAAATAGTACCAGTATGGTCTTAGGCGGCCTCATGTCGCTTGCTCTCTCTCCATTTTTGGAGTGCTGGAATCCAGTCCCTATTTGCAATATGCATAATTTTATCTATACCTTATTCATTATTTCTATAATTTCAAACATCATCTGTTATAACTTGTATGGCTATCTTCTAAAAAAATACACTGCAACCCTGGTCTCTTTCGTCGGTTTCACTCAACTTATTTTCGCTACCGCTTACGGAAGAATTTTTCTAGATGAAACAATTGAGCCCTATTTTGTTGTCGCCTCTCTTATAATCCTTTTGGGTCTTTATATTTTTTACTCTGACGAGCTCAAGACAAAACAGCTAAACTAGGCACGGCTTTAAGTACAAAATGTAATTTTAGGCTCAATGTTTTTATTACAGCTAAAGCAGCTTTGGCCTGCACAACTTCAAGAGCAATATCTTGCTTGAATCAACACAAGCTGCTTTCTTAATGTGCGAAACATACTCAGCCATGCTATACGTTTTTGTAAAAAAATTATCCCATTTGCAATTTTTTGAAATTTACATATTATTAGAGGTAGAAATGTAGGTTAATCAAATGGAGACGTATAAAAATGTTCAAAAAATTTACCTTTTATTTATTCCCAATTATTTTATTGTTTCAAGCAACCTTAACAACCAATCAGATACCTAATAGAGAAGCAATCATCCTGCTGGAAACCTTGAATGAAGAAAATTTAGGAATAACTCTAAATGCGAATAATAGATACGTATCCCTAAAAGAGTTACATCCAAAAGGAATAGGTGCGATGACGGTAACGATGCTTATAGCTCTTTATCAGCAAGCTGCTCCTATAATTGCAAATAAATCATTAATAAAGAACGTAATCGACCATCAAAATTTGCATACAGACTTCGTAAAATTAGATCGAAACAGTCTTTATAATAAATATAGCCGCTTTAACAAATTTAAAGGTCGTTTATCATTAGATAATTTCAGGGAAAATTATCAATATTTAAACAGAACTACCAACGAAGTTAACAAGATATTAGGCCAGCAAATCAAAAATGATACCAAAGAGCATGTTTATCAAATTCTAAATAAGATAGAAACAGATAAACGGTTTAATATTCAGCACCTTCCCCAAAATATAAGTAATTTAATCAAGGATATACCCGCAACCAATTCATTATGTCTTGAGATGGTGATTTACACCTTATGTAGTTGGATTGATTTCCAAAATTGGGAAATCAAACAAGTAAATGAAGATATCTTTTTAATGATACCAAATAATTATATCCAAGATTTGCATCTAAAGAACACTGTTTCGAACATATCAGCATCGATAACACCATCAAAACTTACCAATTTAGAGCTAGAATTAGGGCTTAAAATCGATCACATGAAAAAAGTTAATCGCAACTTTTTTGAGCAACCGATTCAAAAGAATACCCTAGAAGTTCCTTTCGTAAAAAGCTTAGAGCAAATTTTTATAACGAATGACGATATAAAAAAGGCTAATCCGGATAAAGTTACCAAACATATATGGTCACTCTACTTCGCAGGGCATGGACTACCAAAATGTGCTCCCATTGCAATTTTGCCACAGATGGAAGAGCTTAAAAATTTATCTAAAAAAAGATTGAGATCACCTAAATTTAAAGAATGCTTAACCTATGAAAAGAATAGACGAGAAGCGCAGTTAAGTGGTTTAACAAACATTGATAATCATATATATCAATGCAAGCATCATGCATCTTGCAAACAAGAGATGGATAAAATTAAAAAGATAGACAGAGAAATCCAAAAAATAAAATCTGGCGCTTTTTGTTTAGATAAAACATCACAGGGCGTTATAGCATCTTTATCAGTTGATGAATTTAGAGATGTCTTAAAATTCTTTAACCATGCATTAGAAACAACCTTTTTATATTATACATCTTGCTTTGCGGGCGGCGTACACTTATTAGAGCCTTATACCGAAGCTCCTGGTAGCAACAAGCCCCTTATTTTAAACTACTCAGTAATTTCTGGCACACCAGCTGAGAATATGTCATTACAGGAATTTCCTGCTATAAACTTACCTCCCTATTCTAAAACAGGGATAACTCAACAATTTGAGCCTTCTCAAATACATATTCAAGATATTGATATACCTAATAAAAGACTAAAACTTAATACGACGTTACAGTTTAAAAGGTTTTTTGGAGCTCTAAGAAAAGGGATACACAACGACAGAAAAAGCTTAATCATGGCTTCCTATTCTTTGCATCCCCATATAGATTCTACAGGTAAAATAATGGATGATAGTATAGCTAATATACCGCTGGTTAGATTTGCTAACACCGATCATTTTGAAACAATTCCAGGTGACAACTCATCCACTATATTAGATGCTAAAAATAGCTCAAAACCACTAACAATCGATAAACAGTCTGCCCTTATTTATACCGATCATATTTCAGGGAAAATTAGTTTAAACAAACTGGGTGAGTATCAAAATATTCCTAAATTATTTTCTATGCTTCCAGGATTTGCCTGCCATACTTTTGAAGAAATCAGTTCTTCTACCTTAAGTTTGAAAGAAGTGGTAAATGCTTTCCTAACCTTTCCAGAATTAGGTTCTTCTAAAATTTTCTGGATCAAAAAGTTAGAATGCGCACATAGTGGCATCAGCAACTTAAGAACAAAGACTTTTAAAGATGTAATCATCATGAGAAATGTTTTTAATTCGAATTCGTTAGCAAGATGTACGAACAACAATTTAGCTCCGCTGGAGAACTGTGCCTATCTATCAGATACTTCAAAAGAATCAAAATTAACATGGAATGGCCCCTTCTTGGAAGACAATAACTACAAAATCAATATCTGCGGCAAAAGTGAACACAAAGAAGAATGTATAAACAGCTTTCCAACTATCACAAGCTTTTTAAGCCCGGTGCTACAAAGTATTTAAAAGTACGCTTAAGCAAAATTCAGAACTGGTCAAAATGGAGAAAATGACAATGTTTAAGAAATCTAGTTTTTATGCATGCATGCTATTGTTCAATATTTACAACTATGGAATAGCTGCTGACACCAAAATCCCCGATAGAGAAATAATTATTTTATTGGAAACAATAAACTACGAAACTCTGGATAAGACATTAAATGCTTCAAATGCTTATAAATATAAAGAGATTTTACATCCTGTGGGCATGGGCGCAACGACAATATCAATGTTGATCGCTCTTTATCAAAAAGCAGCACCCATAATTGCTAATAAGTCATTAATAAAAAATATTATTGATCATCAGAATTTTTTTTCTGATTTCCTCAATCTAGATCGTCATGCTCTTCGTATGAAATATGGCCAATACGATCGGTTTCAGGGCCAATCAACCTTAGATAACTTTAGAAAGAATTGCCGCCGCACTAATGAGTTAACCTCAGCAGTAAATACAATGTTAGGCAATCTAATAAAAAACGAAACGAATGATTTTAATCAAATTATGGATCAGATAATAAACAATCAAAGCTTTCAAGGTAATGCTTTTGAAGATATAAAAAACACGATAGCCGATACCTCAACTATTAAATCATTAAATCTTGAAATGAGGATGTTTACTTTATGTAGCTGGATCGATTTCAAGAAAGACTGGCAAATAAAGCAGGTTAATGATGACACGTTCTTACTTATACCCAATAATTATACCAAAAATCTAAATCTCAATCTACCTATTCTGCAACAACAACAGGCACAATTTACTGAATTAGAATTGCAATTAGGCCTTAAAATTGATCACATGAAAAACATCGGTCGTGAATTTTTTGAACAACAAATAACATCAAGTAATCAACAAGTTAGCTTTGCTAAGAGCCTAGAACATATTTTCATAACCAGCGATGACATTAAAAAAATTGGTTCCCCACAGCCTTCAAAAAACATTTGGTCAGTTTATATGTCAGGGCATGGTTTATGCAAACATCCTCAACTGGAAATTTTACCACAGCTTTATGACCTTAAAAAACTATTCATACAAAAACTTTCTTCACCAAAATTTAAAGATTGTTTAGAACATCTTAAGAATAGGCATAAAAATTTAAATGATGCTCATGTTTATAACTGCAAACATCATAATTTGTTTAATAAACAGATTAACAAACTTTCAATGCTTAATAAAGAAATTAACAAATCTGAGAAGCTCAAACATTCCGATAGCAAAATAGACCAAGGAATGATCAACTCCCTTGCAATTGGGGAGTTTAAAGATGTCTTAAAATTTCTCAATAATAATATTGAAACAGCATTTCTATATTATTCTTCATGTTATTCAGGTGGTCCTCATTTGACTGATCCTTATATGGAAAATGGCAAACCCCTTAATTTAAAGTACATGATAATGGCTGGAACACCAGCAGAAAACATGTCGTTACAAGAGTTTCCGTTTATAAACATACCACCCTATTTTAATGCCAAAGATGCATTATTATTTGAGCCTATGGATATAACTCAAATAGATATAGTCAACAAAAAATTAGCACTTTCCACTCCTTTAAAGTTTGGGCAATTTTTTGAGCTATTAAGAAAAGGCACTCATAATGATTTCAAAAATCTTATCCTACTGCCATATTCCTTACATCCTCATGTCGATTCATCTGGCAATATCATAGGTCAAAGAATAGCAAATATCCCACTTGTTCGATTGGCTAATGCAGATTGTTTTCAACCAATTCCAAATGACAATTCAATAGCAATAGTAGATTCTACCACTAGCGCAAAACCCCTAGTCATTGAGAAAGAGATCGCATTAATTTACAGTGATCATATTGCAGGGAAGATTACCCTAAATCAACTAGGCAAATCCCAAGAGATACCAAAAATGCTTTCTATGGTTCCCGGTTTTGCTTTACATGCTTTTGAAGAAGTTTGTTCATCAACATTAAACATCAATGAAATAGTAAATTCATTCTTAACCTTCCCAGAGTTAGCTTCAGCAAAAATTTTCTGGATTAAGAAATTAGAATGTATCAATAGCAATGCTGAAAACAAAGAAGAGAAAAGCCCCAAAAAAAAGATTTTTAATGATGTAATAATCATGAGAAATATTATTAATTCAGACACCTTAGCAGAATATTGCCAAAGTCATTCCATTGCAGTAGGGAACCGTGCCTATTTTTCTACCAATACCAATGAAGAAATAAAAGTAGCCTGGAATGGCCCCTTACTAACAACAGACAATTATACAATGCAACCCTGTGATCTAACAGAACAGAAAGAAGAATGCAAAAACAGCTTTCCAACTATCGCAAGCTTTTTTAGCCCAGTATTACAAAGTATTTAAGCAAAATTAATGGAGATTATTACAATGTTTAAAAAATTAAGCTTTTACTTAGTTGCTGTAATATTTAATGCTACTTTATTGGGTAATTCTCTTCCAAACAGAGAAATGATTATCTTATTGGAAACATATAACAATGAAACCCTTAATAAAACATTAGAGGCACCAAATATTTATAGATATGGAGAGATTGTGCATCCTGTGGGCATAGGCGCAATAAGCGTATCATTATTAGTTGCACTTTATCAACAAGCAGCACCAATTATTGCCAATAAATCATTGATAAAAAATATTATTGATCATCAAAATTTGTTCTTCGATTTCATCAATTTAGACCGTAAAACATTACATCAAAAGTATTATAAATACAACCGGTTCAGAGGCCGCATGGCCTTCGATATTTTTAGAAAAAATTGCCAACGCACAAGTAATCTGACACTTGAAGCTAACAAGATGTTAAGCAATTTAATAAAAGATGGGAATAATAATTTCGATCAAATTTTGGATCATATCTCTAAGCATCCAAAACTCCAAGGAGATTCATACCCGGAAATAAGAGATGCTATTACAAATGCTTCATATATTAACTCAATAAATTTAGAAATGAAAATTCTGTTTTTGTGTAGCTCTATAGACTTTTATACAAATTGGGATATCAAGCAAGTTAATAGTGATATTTTTTTATTAATTCCTAAAAACTATATAAAAAACCTGGACATTAATGTCCACACAGAAACTGCAGTGCCCCAAAATAAAATTGCTAAATATACCAATTTAGAATTAGAGCTAGGTCTAAAAATTGATCATATGAAAACTATTAAACGGGATTTTTTTGACGAACAGCCAATTCAATCATGTACTCGAGAGATTTCTATACCAAAAAGTTTAGAACAAATTTTTTTAACGGTAGATGACATTAAAACAGCTCATTATCATAAATTATTAAAACATACTTGGTCTATACATATGTCAGGACATGGAGAACCTCAAAATATTCAATTTAATGTCTTGCCACAACTCTATGAATTAAAAAATTTATATACATCTAAATTAGGTACAGGAAAAACCTTAATCTACGAAGAAAACATTAGCAAACATATAAAAAATCAGAATCTCATCAGCAAGCATAATCAAAAGTATGTAGCAAAAATCAAAAAACTTGACCAAGAAATTAAAAAAATTGAAGAAAGAAAAAGATTAAATAATAAACTAGATCAGGCAATGATCAACTCTTTATCAATAAATGAATTTAGAGACATATTAAAATTTTTTAACGACAAAATTGAAACAGCTTTTTTATATTATTTTTCCTGTTTCTCAGCAGGCCAACATTTAGTTGAGCCATATCAAGAAAAGGGCAAATCTCTTATATTAAAATATACTGTAATGACAGGAACATTATCTGAAAATGAATCTTTACAAGAAATTCCTTTCATCAATATTCCGCCTTATTTTACAGAACAACATCAATTCATTTTTAATTCCATGGATATAAGTGACATTGATATTAAAAGTAAAAAATTATGTATGACCACTTCTTTGCAATTTGGTAATTTCTTTAAGTTACTTAGAAAAGGCATTCATAATAATCCCAATAACCTTATTTTATTGCCGTATTCTTTACATCCACATGTTAATCAATTTGGCAAAATACTTCCGCAAAAAATAGCTAATATTCCATTAGTCAGATACGCTAATACTAACCATTTTCAAACAATATTACATGACAATTCATCAACAATTTTAGATAATAAAAACTGCACTAAACCTCTTATTATAAATACCATTTCAAGTCTTATTTATAGTGATTATATCTCAGGAAAAATTACCTTAAATAAGTTAGAAGATGAACAAATACCAAAATTGGTTTCTATGACGCCTGGGTCCGCATTACATGTTTTTGAAGAAATCAATTCATCTACTTTAAATTTAAAAGAAATAATTAACTCTTTCTTAACATTTCCCGAACTTAACTCATCAAAGATTTTCTGGATCAAAAAATTACAATGTCCAGGGAGCGATAGCCCAAACAAAAATAATAACATTTTTAAAGATATCATTATTCTGAGAAACGTTTTTAACTCAAATGCTTTA
>Ga0335394_10000510_pt1 | contig 41575 bp, 38 predicted proteins | sample MAT03_FD_205741 | JGI IMG/M metagenome (GOLD analysis project Ga0335394, IMG submission 205741) | Freshwater microbial communities from Lake Fryxell liftoff mats and glacier meltwater in Antarctica - MAT-03 (spades assembly) (version 2) ... | reverse complement strand
GGGACGCCGCTTCTTCGAGCGGTACGAGTTGATGAACGTGTTGGTGAGGATCCGGTAGAGCCAGGCCTTGAGGTTGGTCCCCTGCTGGAAACCCCCGAAACCCCGATAAGCCTTGAGGTAGGTCTCTTGCACCAGGTCCTCGGCATCGGCCGGGTTACGGGTCATGCGCATCGCCGCGCCGTAGAGCTGCGGCATGTATTCCATCGCCTGCTCCGCGAACTTCGCCTGATCGGCCACGGGACCGTTCTATCAGTGCGCACGTCTGAACACCCCAAGCGCAAGCGTCACCCCTCGTGCCGGAGAACCCCGGGCGGGTGAGTGAGTACGGTCGTGGGCCATGGGACTGGCCTCGGACCTCGGGTACCGGCACCGGCCGGCGAACGCCTTCCAGCGCGCCAACCAGGCCTTTGGGTCGACCAAGCCGGGGGCGTGGTGCTTCTCGCAGGTCCTCCCGCCCCTCGACCGCGTGCTCCACCGGCTCAGCAAGGGCCGGTCGAGCCTGCCCGAGGTGCTGGCGGGCTTGCCGGTCGTCATGGTCACCACCACCGGACGCAAGAGCGGGCAGGCCCGAGTGACCCCGTTGATCTCGGTGCCGCTCGGCGACCACCTGGCCCTGCTCGGCACCAACTTCGGCCAGTCGAACACCCCGGCGTGGGTCTTGAACCTGGAGGCGGAACCGCAGGCCACCGTCGAGTACGACGGCACCATCGTGGGGGCGACGGCCCGACCGGCGACCGACGCCGAACGCCGCGCAGTGTGGGCCGCCTCGGCCGGGATCTACGGCGGCTACGAGAAGTACCAGCAGCGGGTGCAGGGCCGCGAGATTCGCATCTTCATCCTCGAACCCTCGGTTCGGTAGCCGACCGACAGCCGTGACGTCAGGCGCAGGGGAAGGTGCTGGCCAGGATGTCGCCGCGGATCCGGTAGGCCCGGTACTCGTCGCTGATGGCGGTGATGACGTCGCCGAGTGGCGACCACGAGTCGGTGACCTTCATGGCCGGGTCGATGGCGGCCACCGGGTGCCAGAAGACCCCGTCGGCGGTGAGGCAGACCTCGGGCACCAATGACGCCCTCGACACGGTGAGCCCGGCGTTGGCCGAGCCCTGCTTGGCCACCCGTCGCACGACCCGCTGGTCGTCCTCGAGGCCCAACTCGTCGAAGAGGTCCACGAGGCGCGACTCGGTGTCGCCGGCGTCGTCGCCCAACGTGGCCGCCACCCGCACGTGGAACCCCAGCTCCATGGCCGTGGTGATACCGGCGCGGGCCCGGGCGAAGGAGCCTTCCCCTCGGTGGTGATCGTGGAGTTCGGCGTCGGGCGAATCGAGGCTGATCTGGAGGGTGAGGCCGTCGCGGGGCAGCGCCTCCAGGCGCCGGAGCCGCTCGCCGCTCCACACCATGGCGTTGGTCAACACGATGGTGGGCAGGGCCGCGGTGGCGTGACGGAGCCGCTCGTCGAGATCGATCAGCATGAACGGCTCCCCGCCGGTGAGGCAGAGCTCCTGCACCCCCGACTCGACGGCGGCGTCGACCATGGCCGCGAACTCCTCCACCTCGATCACCCGCGTGGCGGCGCGGGGTGAGGACTGCACGCAGCAGTAGTCGCAGGCCAGGTTGCAGTGGAAGTTGGTGTAGATCCACAGGCGGTACCCCGGCCGCCGCTCGGGGGCGAGCGCGGCGATCGGGTCGGCGATCCGGCCCCGGTGGACCTCCACCGCGTCGGCGTGCACGGCCACGACGGCGTTGCCGGTGGCCTCACACCAACGGGCGACGATGTCGACGTCATCGGGCCCGTCGACCGCCACCATCGTGGTACCACCGTGATGGAGCAGGCCTACGTCGTCGACGAGACGAAGCAGCAAACGAGCACTCATGCCACGCTCAACGGTCGCTCACCAGCGGTCGGCGATGCCTTGTTCGTCCATGGCCGCTATCAGCGACTGGTACCCCTCGAGCTCGGCCCGCTTCCACTCGCGCAGGCCCTCGAGTTCCAGGATCCGGCGATGCTCGGGGTTCTCCCAGTCCATGGCCAGCAGTGTCGTGACCCAGGCTTCGGTCACCTCGGGTTCGAGCGTGTCGAGGGTCGAGAAGTTGCAGTGGTTGTAGACCTCGGACTCCCACACCACTTCGAGGTCGCTGACGGTCTCGTCGCCGGCGGCGGTGAGGGCCTCCCAGGTGTTCACCCCGACGGCGGCGACGTCGGCTTCGTCGTCGAGCACGGCCCGCAGGGCATCGAGGTCGGACCGACCGGTGTCGCCGTGCTTGCCGACGTCGGAGTCGAAGATCACCAGGTCCATGTCGGCGGCGGACAGACCGGCACGGGAGAGGAAGTGCATCGGCAGGATCCGGGCCTGCCCGGAGTCACGCGAGCCGAGGGCCACCCGGCGCCCCTTCAGGTCGCCCAGACCGGTCATCCCCGAACCGGCCCGGCCGATCATCAGCGTCTTGAACACCTGATCGGTGTCGCGCGTGGCCAACGCCCGCGCCCGCCCGCCGCTCTGGCGCAACGTGCGGATCCACGCCACGTTGGTGTTCCAGGCGATGTCGATGTGCCCGGCCAGGAGCTCGTCGACCTGTCGCTCGTAATTGCTGTAGAGGACGAAGTCGATGGGGGTTCCGGTGTCGGCGAAGTAGTCCTTGATGCCTTCCCAGATGGGGACGACGTTGGCGGTGTAGGCCACCGCGCCAACGAGGATCGTCGAGTCAGCCATGGGTCTCCGAGCGGGTCGAGGGTCGAGAGGGGAGGTCAGAAGAGGGGAAGGCCGCAGGTGGCCTTGCCGATGAAGTCGTAGAGGGTGTCGGTGGTGGGCGCCATCACCGACGAGGCCCGGGCGTCGCGGAAACGCCGTTCCACCCCGACCTCCTTGCGGAAGGCCGAGCCGCCGCAGAGGCGCATGCACGTGTCGGTCACCTCGATCGCGGCTTCCCCGGCTGCGGCCTTGACCTCGAGCACCTTCAGCACGGCGTCGTCGGCGCCGGTCTCGATGGCGGTCACGGTGGCGTCGAGCAGGGCCCGGGCCTGGTCGGCGGCCAGCTTGGCCTGAGCCAGGCGGTTCAGGGTCACCGGGTTGTCAGCCAGCGTCTGGTCGAGGTGCTCGAGACGGGTGGACGTGAGGTAGGCCGCCGTCTGGGCGATGGCCGCGTCCATGAGGCCGACCGAGGTGGCGGCGTTCATGGCCGTGAACCACGGCAGGACGGTGCCGATCATGATGTCGAAGCCGCCACCATCGGCCCCGAGCGCAGCGGTGGCGGGGACGCGAACCTCGGTGGCGCTCACGGGACTGGAGCCGTTGCCCCGCAGGCCGAGCCCGTTGAAGGCGGCGTCGATCTTGAGCCCCGAAGCGTCGGAGGGCACGAGCCACAGGGAGCTGGCCCCTTCGACCGCCGCCGGCTGGCTGCTCCACACGTAGCTGTCGGCCTCACCGGCGCTGGTGATCCACGACTTCTGGGCGTCGAGCACCACCGTGTCGCCGTCGGCCGTCGCCGACGACATCGGGGCCCAGAAGTGGCTGCGTGACCCCTTCTCGGAGAAGGCCAGCGTGGACACGTGCTGGTTCGAGGCGATCTGGCGCCGGGTCTCGTCGTCGCCGAGGCTCTCGAGCACCGCGACCGCCGCGTAGTGCATGCACACGATCATGGCCGTCGACCCACAGTGGCGGGCCAGTTCGGCCACCACGTCGGTGGCGGCGCGGGGGCCCAGACCTTCGCCCCCCACCTCGGTGGCGCTGACCAGGCCGAGCAGACCAGCCGCCTTGAGGGCGTCGATGTTGGCGGTGGGGAAATGGCCGGTGTCGTCGATGGCGATGGCGTTGGGCTCGACCTCGTTCGTGATCACATCAGCCAGGCGGGTCATGTAGTCGGACATCGATCGTTCTCCTTGGGCAGGGTGGGTTCAGATAAGGGTGACCCCCGGCCCCGGGACCGGCCCGGTGCGAGGGATCTTGGAACTCAGCTCGCAGCGGCAGCCTCGCGCTGCGCCGACATGGACCGAAGAGCCGTGACGCCGAAACCGAGCGCCATGAGCAGGGCGAAGGCGAGGTAGTTGCCGGGGGGCCCCGAGAGGTCGACCCGTCGGGCCGCCACTGGACGAGGACTTGGAGGGCAACCCATCTGTCTCACTTTCCCACGGACCCGACGATCCTGCTCGGGGGAGCACCACTGTTTCGCCGATCGTTACATACGCGACACCGGCGCGGCCGGCCCACGCAGTCGGCCCGACGATCGTGGGCTCGTCGCGCCGCGGCCCGAGCCCGAACTTGACGACTGTTGAGAGCCCGAGAGGAGAATCGAACTCCTGACCTGCTCATTACGAGTGAGCTGCTCTGCCGTCTGAGCTACCCGGGCGGGAACTGCCGATGGTAGCGCCGGCCACCGGCCGCGCCGAAAGGCGATCGGGCCCACAGAACTCACTCGTCGCGGAGCCGGCCCAGCTTCACGAAGAGAGCCACCAACTGGAGCCGCTCGTTGGGGTTGCGCACGAGCTCCTCGACCAGCGTGGCGATGGCGTGGAGGGCGGCGATCGAGCGCGCCGGGGACGACGACGTCACCATCTCGTCGCGGTAGCGCCGCGACAGCTCGGTGAGCCCCGCCCGCACCTCGTCGGTGCGATAGCGCCGCTCCTCCCGCTTGTGCCGGGCCGTCAGGTCCGTGCGGCCCGAGCCCCGCTCACCACGGGCCTTGACCCGTTCCTCGAGCGCGGCCAACTCGACCTTCTGGGCCTCGGCCAGCGGGGCCAGGGCATCGGTGATCATGGCCAGCAGCTCGTCGGCCCCCTCGACGGCCGTCCCGCCGGTGCCGTCGAGACGATCCGGGACCTGATGCCACGCCGCCCGGCGCAACGCCACCCGCTCGTCGGTGGCCAGCACCCGGGCCCGGCGCAGGTCGCCGACCGCAGCCGACGCCGCCTCGGCGGCCCGCCGCGGGTCGACCCCCTCGGCCACCAGACGCTCGGCGATCGCCGCATCGGGAACGGGGCCCAGATCGACGCGCACGCAGCGACTGGCGATGGTGACCAGGTCCGGCGTCAGCTGATCGGCCAGGACCACGAACACCGTGCCCGGCGGCGGCTCCTCGATCGACTTGAGCAGCTTCGGCCCCGCCGTGGTGACGAGATGGAACTCGTCGAGCACCAGCACCTTGGGACCGCCCTCCACCGACGCCCGAGAAGCCCGGCTGATGATCTCGTCGGCCTGCTCGACCGAGATGGAGGCTCCCCGACGCTCGACGATGGTCAGGTCGGGATGCGCCTCGGCCAGCGCCAACGAGGCGTGGCGAGCGGCGTCTTCTTCGTCGCGGTCACGAGACAACAGCGCGGCGGCGAAGGCCGCGGCCAGCGTTCGCTTCCCACTGCCCCTCGGTCCGACGAGCAGGTAGGCGTGCACCGGCGTCTCGACGGCCGCTCTCAGCTCGGCCACCGCCGCATCCTGACCCACCGCGTCACCCCACACGTCGACGCCCGCGGTCTCGGCACTGAGGGGTGGGAAGACGCTGACGCTCACCCCGGCAGTTGTAGCCGCTCACGCACCGCCGTTCGCACGGCGAGATGGACCACCTCGACCGACGCCGTTCCGTCGACCACCACCCACCGGTCCGGATCGGCCTCGGCCTGGCGATGGAACCCGGCCCCGACCCGGGCGTGGAACTCGGCGCCTTCGGCCTCGAGGCGGTCGAGGTCTCGCTCGAGGCGGGCCTGGGCAACCGACGGTGGGACGACCAGCAACACGACGAGGTCGGGCCAGCACCCGCCGGTGGCCCAGTCGGAGAGGGACCGGATCTCCTCGACGGGCAGACCCCGACCGTAGGCCTGATAGGCAATCGATGAGCCGGCAAAGCGATCGGTGACGACATGACAGCCGGCGAGCAGGGCCGGTCGCACGATCTGGGCCACGTGCTGGGCGCGGTCGGCGGCCATCACCAGCGCTTCGGCCCGGGCATCGAGGCCCACCGTCGTCGGCGACAGCACCAGCTCGCGCAGGGCCGAACCGATCTCCGTGCCTCCCGGCTCGCGGGTGAGCACGGCATCGAGGGCGTCGGCCAACAGCCGGGCCTGGGTGCTCTTGCCGCACGCCTCGCCACCCTCGAAGGCCACGAACCGGCCCTGGTGAACGCTTTCGTCGGTCACGGCAGGTCGTGGCGCGACGGGTGAGGCGACTGGCGAGCCCGCACCAATCGCGCCCCGGAACGCAACGACGCCCACGCGGCCACGGCCGCCCCGATGATTATGAGCGCCGCCAGCCAGAGGGCCAGGCGTACCCCCGGCACCGCGATCTCGGCGCCGAGCGCGGAGACCTCCCCGTCGACCAACGCGTTCGACAGCCGACCGAGCAGCACCGCCAGCAGCGGGCCCATCACCATGGCGATCAACACGCACATCCGTACCAGGGTGTTGAGCGAGCTGAACACCCGCCCGCGCATGTCGTCGGCCACCTCACGCTGGAGCATCGAGAACCCGAGCACGTAGACCGGGCCGACGAAGAACCCCATCACGAAGACGAACGCGGCGGCGGCGGTGAGCTGCGACGACGAGGCCGCGGCGAACAGGGCCAGGCCCGCAGCCAGAAGCGACCCGGCGAACACCTCGGCCGTGGGGAGCCGCTTCTGCAACACCGACACGCTCACGGCCCCTGCGGCCACCCCGAAGCCGAGGGCGGTGGTGAACAGGCCGTACCCGGCCGCGCCGGCGCCCAGCACCTCGGTGGAGAACACTGCGCCGAGCGGAATGAGCATGCCCCCACCGATGAGCCCGCAGGCCAGGCCCACGTTGACGGCCCGCACCGTGTGGTTGCCCACGATCTCGTGGAACCCCTCCTTGAGATCCCCGACCGCGGACCGCAGGGCGATCCTGATCTCGCGCCGCTCCCCGCCGGCCCGCCGGGGGCGACGCGGCTCCGCCGCCGTCGGCCCTCGCCCGAACGGGAGGCGATGGACCATCCACGCCGCGAAGAGGAAGGTGGCGGCATCGAAGTAGAAGGCCAGGGCCACCTGGTCGTCGCCCAGGAACCCGAACAACGGGATGCGACCGACCCACACCGACACCACGGCCAGCAGAGCGAACAACAAGGACGCGAACGGGAAGGTGCCGTACGCGGCGGCCAACGAGAGGGAGTTGGCCGTCGTGAGGTGATCGTGAGGCACCAGGTTCGGAACCTCCGAGTCCTTGGCCGGCGACCACAGCAGCGTGCAGACCTCGAGCACCAACGAGGCGAGCACCAGTCCGGCCACGCTGTCGACGAACGGCAACAGCACGAGCACGCAGGCCCGACCGATGTCGCAACGGACCATCACCTTCTTGCGGTCCCAACGATCGACCAGGACCCCCGCCATCGGCCCGAAGAAGAACCCGGGGATGATCCGCGCCGCCATCACCAGCGAGACCGCCCCGGCCCCGGCCCCCCCACCGATGCGGGCGGCCAGCACGATGATCGCGGCGAAGCCCAGCCAGTCACCGGTGGCCGAGACGACCTGGACGAGCCACAGTCGGAAGAACTCGTGGGAACCGAAGAGACGCACGTGCCGACCGGGCCGGTCGATCGGCGCCACTGGGAAGAACGGGTCGGTGGGCAGATCGGTGGACATGGCCCACGACGCGTCCGCGCCACCGCTCTGGGCGATGAGCTCGACCCCGGCGTCGGAGTCCTCGGAAGCGCCCGGCTCGGGACGCGGCACGGCCACCGGGCAACACTAGAACCGCGCTGCCCACCGGATCGGTACCCACGGACGGGGCGGACGCCCGGTCAGGGCTTGGGAGCGGCCTTCTTCGCCGGGCGCTTCTTCGCCGCCACGGTTCGCGTCACCGTTGAGCTCACCCCGTCGCCGCTGGTCTTCTTGCTGGCCCGCTTCTTGGCCGGCGCCTTCTTGGTCGCCCGCTTCTTGGCCGGCTTCTTTCCCACCTCACCGTTGGCCACGGCGTCGCGACGGCCCTGCAACAGTTCGGCGCCGCGCTCGGGGCTCAGGCTGGCCGGCTCGTCCCCCACCCGTAACGACGCGTTGGTCTCCCCATCGGTGACGTACGGTCCGAACTTGCCGTCCTTGATCACCATGGGCTGTCCGGTCACCGGGTCGGGCCCGAGCTCGGCCAACGGTGGCTTGGGCGCCCGCTTGCCGCCGTACTTGGGAGCGGCGAAGAGCTCGAGGGCGCGGGGGAGGTCGACCGTGAAGATCTCCTCCTCGGCGGCGAGGGAGCGACTGTCCTTCCCGTCGTCGCCCTTGGTGAGATACGGACCGAACTTGCCGTTCTGAGCCCGGATCACCTCACCCTCGGTCGTGGTGCCCACGACCCGGGGCAGCGACAACAGCCGGAGGGCGTCGTCGAGTGACACCTGGTGCGGGTCCATCGCCGCGAACACCGATGCCCGTTTGGGCTTCTCGTCCGGATGCTCCTCGATCTCCCCGAGCTGCACATAGGGACCGAACTTGCCGTTCATGACCAGCACCATCAGCCCCGAGTCGGGATCGATGCCGATGGGCTTGCCCCCCTTGGGCATCGACAGCAGCTCGAGGGCCAGGGCCACGTCGAGGTCGGCCGGGGGGAGGTCGTCGGGGATGCTGGCGGTGTCGGTGCCCCGCTGGACGTAGGGCCCGAACTTGCCCGGCTTGGCGATGATCACCACGCCGTTCGGATCCTCACCGATGGGGAACGAGTTGATGGCGGCGGCATCGATCTCGGGGAGGCGGTCGGTGACGAGGTCGCGGAGGCCCCCGTGGCGCTCGCCGCTGTCGCCGACCGGACCGAAGTAGAAGTCCTCGAGCGTCGGCACCATCTCGGCACTGCCCATGGAGATGGCGTCGAGCACCTGCTCGAGGTCGCGAGTGAAGCCGTAGTCGACGAGCTCGGCGAAGTGCTGCTCGAGCATCGTGGTGACGGCGAACGCCGTCCAGCTCGGCACCAGCGCCGAACCCTTCTTCCAGACGTAGCCCCGGTTCTGGATCGTCTCCATGATCGATGCGTACGTGGACGGGCGGCCCACGCCCAGGTCCTCGAGCTTGGCCACGAGGCTGGCCTCGGTGAAGCGGGCCGGGGCCTTGGTGGTGTGGCCCTCGGCGGCGAGGTCGGAGGCATCGAGATCGTCGCCCACGTCGAGGGCCGGGAGGCGCCGCTCCTCGTCGTCGTCGCTGCGCCATTCCTCGACCAGCATCCACCCGCGATCGGTGATCACGGTGCCCGCCGCCGAGAACTCGGCATCGCGCCCCGAGGCGGTGACGGCGCCGAGGCGGACCGTCACCGTCTCGCCGGTGGCGTCGTTCATCTGGCTGGCCACGGTGCGCCGCCAGATGAGCTCGTACAACCGGGCTTCGCCGGGGTGGACCTCGCGGGCCACGTCCTCGGGGCTGCGGAACCGCTCGCCGGCCGGGCGGATGGCCTCGTGGGCCTCTTGGGCGTTGGCCACCTGCTTCGACCACACCCGGGCCTTGTCCGGCACCGACCGGGCCCCGAACCGCTCCGTGGCCTCGACCCGCGCCGCCTGGGTGGCCGACGCCGACAACGCGGTGGAGTCGGTCCGCATGTAGGTGATGTACCCGTCCTGGTAGAGACGCTGGGCCATCGACATGACCTGCTTGGCCGAGACCTTGAGGGCCCGACCCGCGACCTGCTGGAGGGTGGAGGTGATGAAGGGCGGGAAAGGGCGCTTGCGGTAGGGCTTCGCCTCGACCGACCGCACGGCGAACGCCGCCGGCTCGAGCTCGGCCACCAGCGAACGTGCGGTCGTCTCGTCGAGCACGATGCGGTCGTCACGTGTCAGTTGGCCGTGCAACGAGAAGTCGCCACCCGACGCCAGCCGCGTGCCGTCGACGCTGATCAGCTTGGCGGTGAAGGGGGCGGGCTCGGCCGCCGCCGGAGCCGCGAACGTCCCTTCGAGATCCCAGTAGCCGGCGGCCACGAACGCCATGATCTCGCGCTCACGCTCCACCACCAGGCGGGTGGCCACGCTCTGCACCCGCCCGGCCGACAGCCCGGGGTTGACCTTCTTCCAGGCCACCTCCGACACGTCGTAGCCGTAGAGGCGGTCGAGCAATCGGCGGGTCTCCTGGGCGTCGACCAGGCGGTTGTTCAGCTCGCGGGGGTTGGCGAACGCCTCACGGATGGCCGGGGCGGTGATCTCGTGGAAAACCATGCGGTGCACCGGCATGGTGCGGGGCGGCTTGAGCACCTCGAGCAGATGCCAGGCGATGGCCTCACCCTCGCGATCCTCATCGGTGGCGAGGTAGAGCGAGTCGGCGTCCTTGAGCGCCCGCTTGAGGTCCGAGATGACGCTCTTCTTGTTCTCCGGCACCACGTAGTAGGCCTTGAACCCGTTGTCGGTGTCGATGGCCAGGCGGGCCCAGCGTTCCTTCTGCACCGCCGCCGGCAGCTCCTTGGCCCGCCGGGCCAGGTCGCGAACGTGACCGATCGACGCCAGCACGGTGGGCGCGTCGGCCACCGTGGCGTCCTGGCCCAGGAACGCCTGGATCTTCTTGGCCTTTGCTGGTGACTCAACGATGACGAGCGGTCCTGCCATGGCGCCAAGGTTGGGAGCATGGCGGCGGCGCTGTCAATGCGCCCTCCTCCACCGGGCCCTACGGGTCCCCTTCGGGGGACCCGATTTCTCGCGCCGAGCGGACCTGACCGAGCCCTGGGCCATCACGAGGAGGATCCGAGTCGGCGGGGTCTCCGCCTACGCTCGTCCGATGCCTTCAACCCCATCCGCGTCAGCTCCGGACGCCGAGGAGTCATTCGACGCCGAGGTCGGGGACGAGACCCACCGGCCGTGGGGCCGCTACGAGGTCCTCGACGACAGACCGGACACCAAGGTGAAGCGCATCACCGTCGAGCCGGGGCAACGCCTCTCCCTGCAGCTGCACCATCGCCGGGCCGAGCACTGGTTCGTGGTTCAGGGTCACGCCACCGTCACTCTGGGCGAGACCGAGCATTCGATCGGACCCGGGCAGGCCGTCGACATCCCCACCGGCACCGCCCACCGCGTGGCCAGCTCGGGCAACGGGCCGCTGGTGTTCATCGAGGTTCAGATCGGCGACTACTTCGGTGAGGACGACATCGTCCGACTCGACGACGACTACGGTCGGGCCGACTGACGGGGCGGTCAGCCACCGGCCACCGAGCCGTCGCCACCCCGCCGACCTCGACCCTGCACCCCTGAAGGAGTCCTGTGGACTTCGCCCTCAGCCCCCGAGCCGCCGAGCTCCAGCAGCGACTCCTCGCCTTCATGGACGAGCGCGTCTACCCGGCCGAGCCGGTGTTCGCCGAGCAGATGCGCACGTCCGGCGACCCGCACCTCCATCCACCGGTCATGGAGGAACTGAAGGCCGAGGCCAAGGCCCGGGGGCTGTGGAACCTGTTCCTGCCCCGCGTCACCGAGTGGACCCCCGAGCCGGTGTCCAACACCGACTACGCGCCCCTCGCCGAGATCACCGGCCGCAGCCCGCTCGGCCCGGAGGCCGTCAACTCCGCCGCGCCCGACACCGGCAACATGGAGATCCTGTCGATGTTCGGCACCCCCGAGCAGCAGGAGCGGTGGCTGGTGCCCCTGCTCCAGGGGGAGATCCGCTCGTGCTTCGCCATGACCGAGCCGGACGTGGCATCGAGCGACGCCCGCAACATCTCGCTGTCGATCCGGCGCGAAGGCGACGAGTACGTCCTGAACGGACGAAAATGGTGGATCTCCGGGGCCGCCAACCCCCGGTGCCGCGTCGCCATCGTCATGGGCAAGACCGACCCCGAGGCACCCACCTACAACCAGCAGTCGATGGTGCTGGTCCCGATGGACACCCCGGGGCTCACGATCGTCCGCGACCTGCTCGTGTTCGGCTACAACGACCGCGAAGGGCACTGCGAACTGCGCTTCGACGACGTGCGGGTGCCGGCCACGAACCTGCTCGGCGAGGAAGGAAGCGGGTTCGCGCTGGCCCAGGCCCGGCTCGGCCCAGGACGCATCCACCACTGCATGCGCTGCGTCGGCATCGCCGAACGAGCCCTCGAGCTGATGTGCCGCCGGGTCTGCGACCGGGTGGCGTTCGGCCAGCGGCTCGCCGAACAGGGCGTGATCCAGGAATGGATCGCCGACAGCCGCATCGAGATCGAACAGGCCCGCCTGCTGACCATGAAGGCCGCCTGGCTGATGGACACCGTGGGCAACAAGGGGGCCCGGGTCGAGATCTCGGCCATCAAGGTCGTCGCCCCCAACGTCGCGCTCCGGGTGGTCGACCGCGCCATCCAGGCCCACGGTGGTGGTGGCGTCAGCCAGGACTTCCCGCTCGCCGGCATGTGGGCGGGGCTGCGCACCCTGCGCTTGGCCGACGGTCCCGACGAGGTGCACCGCATGCAGTTGGCCCGCCGGGAGCTGCGGCCCTACCTCGAGAGCGGGGACGGCGACGAGAAAGCACCCACGTCAGCCGACATCGGTGTGGCCCGCTGACTACCCGGGTCCCACCCTGCCGCGCATCCTCAGCGGATCGGTGCTAGCGAGTTCTCATGGGTCTCCTCGACAGCGATCACGCCGCGGAGCACACACGAGAAGCGGCGGCCTACGCGATCGCCGTGATCGGCGCGTTCGCCGTCACCGCGGTGCTGTCACTGTTCAGCACACCCCGGGAGTTCTTCGCCGGAGCGTGGTACCTCCTCGTCGTGATCGTCGCCGCCCTCGTCGGCGGCTGGAAGGCAGGCCTGCTGGCGCTGGCCGCCGCGTGTGCCGGGCTGGTCTGGGGTGTACTCCCGCCTCGACGCAACCTGGCCATCGGCTCCAGTGCCGACGCCGCGGCCCTGACCGCCTTCGTCGCGATGGCCGTGATCGTCATCTTGTTGGTTCGTTCGCGCGACGTGGCTCGCCGACTCGCCGAGGAGCGCAGCTCCCGCAGCGACCACCTCTCCCAGCTCGCCCAATCGCTGGCGCTGGCGCCGGGTCCCGATGAGGTCGTCCAGGCGTCGCTCGAGTGGTGCCGGGCCTCTCTGGGTGCGTCACGCACCCTCCTCACCCTGACCAACGACGACGACGGCCGAGGCACCCGCGAAGAATGGTGGTCGGGCCTTCAGCCCGTCGACGAGACCCTGCGGCGCCGGGTAGATCTGCTCTTCGACAAGGGCGGCACGATCCTCGATGAATCCGGCGTCATTGCCACCCGCCTCGCCGCACCGGCAGGGCCGGTCGGTGTACTCGTGACCGACTTCGGGCCGAATCGCCATCTCGACGCGGAAGACGAGGAGTCGCTCTCGATCGCCGCCGCGGCCATCGCCCACGCCTACGCGCGGGCCAAGCTCCGCGATCGCGAACGAGCCGTCGCCGACCAACTCCAGCAGTCGCTTCTCCCGACGCAACTCCCCAGCGTGCGCGGCCTCTCGGTTCGAAGCTGGTTCCACCCGGCTGTCGGCAATGCCGTGGCCGGGGATTTCCTGGACGTCATCGCCGACGATGGACGCTGGATGGCCATCGTCGGCGATGCGTGCGGGAAGGGTGTTCGGGCGGCCACCGCGGCGGCGGCGGCGCGCCACACCTTCCGCGCCGCCGCCCTCGACGGCAAGGACGTCCTGTACACCGCCCACCTCATCGATCGCGCTGTCGCCTCGCTGCGCGACCAGGACATGTTCTGCACTGCCGTGCTGGTCGAGGGTCGCACCACCGACCCCACGGTGCGGCTGGTCGTGGCCGGGCACCCCCGACCGGTGATCGTGCGGAGGAACGGCGTCCTCGAGGAGGTGGAGGCCAGCGGTTCGCTGCTCGGAGCCTTTGCTGCAGCTCACTTCGACGCTCTCTCGATGGATCTCGATGCCGGGGATACGCTCGTGCTCTACACCGACGGGCTGACCGACGTCCCCACCGGCGCCGTCGACGTCATGTCGGCGCTTCGAGGCGTCGAACCGGGCGGCCTCGATGTCCGCCTCGAGGCCATGCGCTCACCCGGTGGCGTCGATGACGTCGCCCTGCTCGCCATCACCCGGACGCCCTCTTGAGCCTGCGGGGCATCAATCCGCCCCGCTCGTGTCGTGACGGCCGTCCAACTCGTCGAGCACCGTGTCGGGGTCCAGTAGGCCACCGGCGCGGTACGCGGCTCGACCCACCATGTGGGCCCCCACCGGCGAGGTGAGGAACTGCACCACGATGATCAGGACCAGCGCGACCACCGAGGCGGAGTCGCGCGCCTGGAAGAGCGCAGCGATGCTGATCAGGAGCAGCCCCAACGTGGCCGGCTTGGTGGCGGCGTGCATGCGGGCGAACACGTCGGGGAGACGCACCAGCCCGATACCGGCCACCAGGCACAGGAAGGCTCCGGCCACCACCAGCACCTCGGAGATCACATCGGCCACCATCACGCCCCCCGCTTCTCGATGAAGCGAGCCACCGTGACCGTGCCCAGGAACCCGAGCACCCCGACGACCACCATCACGATGAGGTAGGTCCCGTTGCCGGTATCGACCGTGAAGATGCCGGCCCCACAGCTGAGCAGCACCAAGAGGAGGTCGGTGGCCACGACACGGTCGGCCAGCGACGGGCCCTGCACCAACCGAACAAGCGTGAGCACGGCCCCGGTGGCCACCAACAGGTAGGCGATGGTCACGGCGACGGTCATGCCGTCACCTCCTTCCATCGGGCCCGATCGGTGGCGCTGCCGAAGGCGGCGACGGCCAACTCCTCGAACCGGCGCCCGTCGGCGCGCACCGAGTCGGCATCGCCGAGCGTGAGCGCGTGCACGTAGAGCACCACCGGCGGCTCGACGGAGGCCGCACCGGGGCTCACCGCGCCGGCCCGGTCCCCCGGGCGCCCGCCGCTGCCTCCGCCGATCTCGACGGTGAGCGTCCCGGGCGTGAGGGTGATGGCGTTGGCCACGAAAGTGGCGATGATCGGCGAGCGGCTCACCAGGGGCACGGCCACGATCCCCTCGGCGATCCGCAGACGGGGACGGAGCACGGTCGCCACCACCTCCACGTTGGCTACGAGGAGCGCCCACGCGAAGACGAAGAAGAACTTGAGTGCGGCGATCACCCGAGTGGTGCCCTCGTCCTCGGCCGACACGACATCGGGTCCGGTCGGGAAGACGAGGTTGATCACGATGATGGCGGCCACCCCGCTGAGCAGGTTGCCGACACTCGGCTCACCCCACAGCGCGACCCACACCGCCAACAACACGAAGGAGTTGAGAACCCTCCGGAGCACCGATGCGCCGCTCATCGGCCCAGCACCGTCGAGACGTAGGCCGAGGGGTCGAGGAGGCTCTGGGCCGCCCGCTCACTCAGCTCGTAGATCGGGCCGGCGAACACGGCGATGGCGACGGTGACCCCCACGAGCACGACGGTGGCGCCGTTCATGATCAGCGCGCCGTGGGCCTTGGCTGGTCCCTCCGCCACGAACGTCACCGGTTCCTCGGCCGCGCCCCAGAACACGCCGTTCCAGATCTTGGCCATCGAGAACAGGGTGAAGAGGCTCACCAGCAGAGCGACCGCGACGATCACGTACTCGCGCGCGCCGAAGCCCGCCTCGATGAGCGACAGCTTGCCCACGAATCCCGAGAACGGTGGGATACCGGCCAGGCTCAGGGCGGCGAGGCCGAAGAGTGCGGCGGTGAGCGGGGCGCGCCGCAGCAGGCCACCGACCCGGTCGAGCGCGGTGGAGCCCGAGCTCTCCTCGACCAGACCGCTGGTGAGAAAGAGACTGGTCTTCACGGGGATCTGGTGGATGAGAAACAGGACGGCGGCGGCCAGCCCGCTGACGGTGAACAGGCCCAGCCCGAGCAGCATGTAGCCGATCTGGCTCACGATGTGGAAGCTCAGGATTCGCTTCATGTCGTTCTGGGCCACGGCTCCGAGCACGCCGACGACCATCGTCAACCCGGCCACCACGAGGATGATCACCGACGGCTCCGTCTCGGGGAACAGCAGGGTCTGGGTGCGGATGATGCAGTAGACCCCGACCTTGGTGAGCAGCCCGGCGAACACCGCGGTCACCGGGGAGTGGGCCGTGGGGTAGGAGTCGGGGAGCCAGTTGAACAGCGGGAACATGGCGGCCTTGATGCCGAACACCACGAAGAAGAACAGACCAAGGGCGAGGCGCACCCCATCGGGCAGCGTCGGGATCACCTCGGACAGCGAGGCCAGGTTGAGCGTGCCCGTGGCGGCGTACACGAAGCCGATCCCCGTGAGGAACAGCAACGACGCCACCAGGTTCACCACGACATACGTCATGCCCTGGCGCACCTGGGTGCGCCGCCCCCCGAGGGTGATGAGCACGTAGCTGGCGGTCAGGGTGATCTCGAAGGCGACGTAGAGGTTGAACAGATCCCCGGTGAGGAAGGTGAGGGCCACCCCGGCGGTGAGCACCAGATAGGCGGGGTGGAAGGCGGGCAGGTCGTCGGCGCCGCGCTGGCCGGTGGCGTAGATCAGTACGACCAGCACCGTCACCAGCCCGATCAACAACACCATGCACGAGAAGAGGTCGGCCACCAGGCTGATGCCGACCGGCGCCGGCCAACCACCGATGGTCACCGACTGCACGCCGTCGCGTTCGACGATCACGAGCAGGGCCACGGCCACGGCCACGGCCGCACTGACCCCGACGATGCTGCACGTCCGCTGGGCGGCACGGGAACGGCCGAACACCACCGCCAGGGCGGCGAAGAGCAGCGGGAGGGCGACCGGCGCGGGAAGGAGGAACCTCACCAGTCGGCTCCGTCGGTCGTGCGGTGGGCGACGCGTCGGTCCTCGATGTCGTCCTCGACCTCGTCGTCGTTGGTGAGCTGGAAGCTCCGATAGGCCAGGGCGAGCAGGAACACCGTGAGACCGAACGTGATGACGATGGCGGTGAGGATCAGAGCCTGGGGCAGAGGGTCGGCCACGGGCTCGTCGCCGGAGATGAGGCCCACCAGCGGGGCCAGGCCCGACGGCCCCCCGGCGGCCATGATCAGCAGATTGCACCCGTGACTGATCAGCGCCAGCCCCAGAATGACCCTGGTGAGCGTTCGTTGCAGAAGCAAGTACACGCCGGTGCCGTACAGCACGGCCACCAGCGCGGCCACGAGCACGGTCATGCGTCGTCCTCGGTGGGGCTGCCCAGCACGCTGAGGATCAACAGGACCGTGCCCAGCACGACGAGGTACACCCCGAAGTCGAAGAAGAAGGCGCTACTGGTCTTGACCGGACCGATGAACGGGAGGTCGACGCTGAGCAACCGGTGCTGGAGGAAGCCGCCGTCGTTGTACAGCGACAGGAAGGCAGTGGAGACCGAGATCAGGAGACCGGCCCCGAGAATGGTCGTCGGACGGACGCGGATCGACCGGCGCAGCTCCGCCGGACCGCCGGCGACGTATCGGGTCGCGCAGGCCGCACCGGCCACGAGGCCGCCGACGAAGCCCCCGCCCGGGCTGTTGTGTCCGGTGAACAACAGGTAGGTGGACACGATGAGCAACACATGGAACTCGGCGCGCACCACCACGTCGAGGATGAGCGACGGGGGTAGCATCGGGGCTCGGCCGTCCTCCGGAGGGTCACCCTGATCGATGGGCTGAGCGGCGCTCATGCGGTTGGCTCCGGGTCGGCCTCGGTGTCGCCGGTGCTCGTCATCACCGGAGCGGGCTCCGCGTCACCGGGCCCGGCGTCGCCGGGCTCGCCGTCTCTACGTCGGCCGGCCCGCACCAGGCCGACCACTCCGAGGGTGGCCACCACCAGGACCGTGATCTCGCCCAGGGTGTCGAACCCACGGAAATCGACCACGATCACGTTCACGATGTTGCGGCCCTTGGCCTCGGGCTCGGACCGCACCAGGTACTCCTGGGAGGCCGAGGCGTTGCCTGCTGCCACCGCGGTTGCGGCGCTGTCGGCCGACAACGAAGTGTCGCGCAACGACCCGGCGGTCAGCATGAACACGAAGACGAAGAGGCCGACGACCGTGCCGATGACCGCCGGCACGAGCTTGCGGCCCGGCAACATCGTGGGCCGGAAGTTCTCGGGGAGATGGCGCAGCACGAGGACGAAAGCCACGATCCCCAGCGTCTCGATGAGCACCAGGGTGAGGGCCAGATCAGGGGCCCCCTGGACCACGAACATCCCGACGACCGCGTAGCCCACCGCCCCCAACAACAGCACCGCCACGAACCGGCGGCGCGCCATGGCGGCGGCGAAGGCGGCCACCACGATCACCAGGCCGAGCACGATCTGCAACGGTGAGTCGAAGAGAGCCGGCCACTCCTCCGGGCCCCCTTGTGACAGCAACGGGATCAGGGGGACCAGCGCCGCCGTGAGCAGCACCACCCCGATGTAGACGGGCAACGAGCCGCTCTGGGTGACGCCGGTGAGACGGTCGGAACCGACCAGCACCCCTTGGAGTCCGCGCTCGTAGGCCCGCAAGGCGCTCGGAACGTGGGGCATACGCTCCTGGAACCGCTCGACCGGCCCCCGCAGGAGGAAGAGGACCACCCCCCCGGCGATGACGACCGCCGACAGGCCGAGAGCGGCGTTGAAGCCCGACCACAGCTGTAGCGCCGGAGCCGTTCCGGCGTACCCCAGGGCCGCGACGGCGTTGCCGACGAGGCCGTCGATGAGCATCGGGGCCAGCCCGAACACCAATCCGACGATGCCGAGGGCCACCGGCGCGCTGGCGAACACCTTCGACGGGTGGGGGGCGTCGGCCCCGACGTGCTCGAAGCCGGATCCGTGGTGCGGATCGGGCGAGCCGAACGCCCCCCACACGAACCGGGCGCTGTAGGCAACGGTGAACATCGACCCCACCACGATGGCCACGAGCAGCAGGCGACCGGCAGGAACCCCCTCTTCGAGTGCCCCCTTCAGCGCGAATTCCTTGGCGATGAACCCGATGAGGGGGGGTAGGCCGGCCATCGACGCCGCCGCCAGGGCCGCGGCCGCGGTGACGACGGGCCAGCGACGACCCAGGCCAGTGAGCTGTCTCAGGTCCCGAGTGTGGGTCTGGTGGTCGACGACGCCGACGGTGAGGAACAACGCCGCCTTGAACGCGGCGTGGGCGAGCAGCAGGGCGCAGCCGGCGGTGGCCATCTCGGTCGTGCCGGCACCGAAGAGGATCATGAGCAGTCCGAGCTGGCTGATGGTGCCGTAGGCCAGCACCAGCTTCAGGTCGTGCTGACGTAGGGCGCGATACCCCCCGAGCAGCAGCGACGCCGCGCCGGCCCCGAGCACCATCCAGCGCCACACGCCGAGGGTGGAGAACGCCGGCGCCAGACGGGCCACCAGGAACACGCCGGCCTTCACCATGGTGGCCGAGTGCAGGAAGGCGCTGATGGGTGTGGGCGCGGCCATCGCTCCCGCCAGCCATGAGTGGAAGGGCACCTGCGCCGACTTGGTGAGCGCGCCGACGAGGATCAACCCCACACCGACGGTGACCACGGTGCCCGACGGCGGGGCGCTGACCCACGCGCTCAGCGACCAGGTGCCGGCCTGCTGGGCCACGAGCACCAGCCCGCCGAGCATGGTCAACCCGCCACCGCCGGTGACGAGGAGGGCATGCAGCGCCGCTGACCGCGCGCTTCCTTGCTCGTCGTTGGTGCCGATGAGCAGGAACGAGGTGACCGTGGTGAGCTCCCAGAACAGGAACAGCAACAAGACGTTGTCGGACAGGACCAGACCGACCATGGCCCCGGCAAAGGCCAGCAGCACCGCCGCGGTGCGAGCCACTTCGGGGCCGTCGTGGAAGTAGCTGGCGGCGTAGGTGAACACGCACAGCCCGACGACCCCGATGATCACCAGCATCAGGAGGGCGAACTGGTCGAGCCGGAACCCGAGGTCGAGCCCGAGCGCCGGCACCCAGCGGTACGTCTCGGTCCACACGCCGTCGGCACCGAGGCGACCGGCCGCGACGGCGGCATAGACCACGGTCGCCAACGGGGCGACGGCGGCGATCCAGAACACCCGGGGCCCGAGACGCCGGCCCACCAGGGCGGCAACGATCGAGACGAGGCCGTACAGGAGGACGAGGGCGAGCAGGGTGTGTCTCCTTCAGCGGGGGGCTTCTCGGCCGGTCGACCACCTCGGCCCACCAACCCCGACGGCGTGGACCGGGCTTCGGGGTTCGGGGAGGGTCTAGCGCCCGTGAATCTCGCCCGAGTTTCTCGAATATGACGAGTTGGTGATGGGCAGTGGCGTCATGGTACCCAACGGTCCGCAACGGGCCGATCGGCCCCCCTCGAGGTGTCCCCGAAGTTCAGTCGCCGCCGTCACGGACGTCGACGTCGGGGGCATCGACCGCGGGGTCGGTCCGGCTGCGTTCGGCCGAGGCCTCGCTGCGGTACACGACGAGGCGCACGGCGGTGCCCTCGGGCGACGGCCGGATCTCGGACTCGTCGGTGAGTTCACGCATGATGGGGATGCCGAGGCCGCGCTCGAACTCGAGCCGTTCCGGATCGCCCGGTTCGGGGACCGCAGGCAACTCGTCGGGGTCGAATCCCCCACCACGGTCGATGACCTCCACCTCGATGCGCTCCTCGTCGAGATCGCAGGTGATCACGATGCGCTCACCGGAGCCGAGATCGGCGTGGGACTGGACGGCGTTGGTGGTGGCCTCCGATACGGCGAGGCGCAATGCGTCGATGCGCTCGGATCGAAAACGCGGTTCGACGGCGGCGGCGGCGGCGACGACCTGACGGGCCAGCGACAGGTACTCCGGGCGGGCCGGGATCTCGAGACGGATCTCCCCCACCTCTCAGGCCTCCACGATCGCCGCCACCGCTTCGGCAACCGTCGGGTGCAACGGAAGGATGTCGACGAGGCGCGTGACCTCGAAGACCCGTGCCACCTGCGGCTCGGCGTTGGCGAGGGCGAAGCCGAACCCGGCCGTGCGGGCCCGCTTGAGGGCCCCGAGCAGGACGCCGAGTCCGGTGGAGTCGAGGAAGTCGACCCCACCCAGGTCGACGATCACCCCCGTCGGTGACGTGGTCGCCAGCGCCACGAGTTCCTGACGGAGGCGCGGGGCCGTGGCGACATCGAGCTCACCGACCACCGACACCACGGTCACCGAGGGGTGGGACGGGTCGGCCTTCAAGGTGACATCGAAGAGCACGGCAACTCCGACTTTCAACGCCGCCGACCCGAGGGTGGTCGGAGGACAGGACGAGCGTACCGGCGAGCTGAATGCCGATCGCCGCACCACCAGGACCAGCCCGGCCCGGAAACGCCCGATCGTACGGATGTTCACCTAGGGTGAAGAGATGGCGCTCCCCGCCGACCCGGGTCCTGAAGCGTTCTGCGCGGCGCTGGCCGACGACCCGCGACTCATCCACGTCGAGCGCCTCCCCGCTCGTCAGGCCCGCACCGCGGAACTGGCCGAACCGCTGCCGCTCGAGGTCCACTCGGCCCTCGGGGTCGACGCTTTCTGGTCGCACCAGGCCCAGGCCATCGACCTGGCCCGCGCCGGGCGTTCGGTGGCCATCGCCACCGGCACCGCGTCGGGCAAGTCGTTGTGCTTCCAAGCCCCCATCGCCGAAGCCGTGAGCCAGGGGCTGCGGGCCGGCACCGCACTCATGTTGTTCCCCACCAAGGCCCTGGCCCAGGACCAGCTCCGTTCGCTCACGGCCATGGAGGTCCCCCGTCTGGTCGCCGCCGCCTACGACGGTGACTGCAGCCCCGAGGAACGGGCCCGGGCCCGCGCCCACGCCAACGTGGTGCTGACCAACCCCGACATGCTCCACGTCGGCATGCTGCCCCACCACGGCCGCTGGGCCACCTTCTTCCTGCGCCTCCGCTACGTCGTGATCGACGAGCTGCACACCCTGCGCGGCATCTTCGGCAGCCATGTGGCCCACCTCCTGCGGCGGTTGCGTCGGATCTGCGCGCACTACGGCTCGAACCCCACGTTCGTCTTCACCTCGGCCACGATCGGCGAACCCGGGCGCCTGGCGTCGGAGCTCTGCGGCCTCCCGGTCGACGCTGTCACCGACGACGGTTCCCCCCGGGGCGAGCGGCTCTTCCTGCTCTGGAACCCGGCCGCCGAACAGCAGGCCACGGGACGCTCGGTCTCCGCCGCCCGCGACACCGCCGAGCTCATGAGCGCGCTGGTCGGGCAGGGGCACCGCACCATCGCCTTCTGCCGCAGCCGCAAGGGCACCGAGCTCGTGGCCGCCGATGTGAAGCGCCGCCTCCGCCCCGACCTGGCCGACACTGTCCGGCCCTACCGCGGTGGGTACCTCACCTCCGAGCGGCGCGACATCGAACGCCGGCTCTTCAGCGGCCACCTGCGCGGCGTGGTGGCCACCACCGCGCTCGAGCTCGGCATCGACGTCGGCGGCCTCGACGCTGTCGTGCTCAACGGGTTCCCCGGCACCGTGGCCTCGATGTGGCAGCAGGCCGGCCGGGCCGGACGCGAGACCCGCACGTCGATCGCCGCTCTGGTGGCCGGCGACGACCAGCTCGATCAGTGGTTCGTCCACCACCCCGCCGAGCTGTTCACCCGCCCTCCCGAACCGGCCGTCATCAACCCCGCCAACCCCCACGTGCTGCTGCCCCACTTGGCCTGCGCCGCCTACGAGCTGCCGCTGACCCCGGCCGACGATCATTGGTGGCCCGGGCTGCTCGACGACGGGGTGCGAGACCTCGTGGTCGACGAGACCCTGCGCCTGCGCCCCGCTCACCCCCGCCGCGGGCCGGCCGCGGTGTGGGCCCAACGGGGCTGGCCGTCACGGGCGGTGGGGTTGCGCAACGCCGGCGGCGACGAGTTCCGCATCGCCCGAACCGACGGCACCCTCGTGGGCACCGTGGACGGGGGCCGGGCCGCTCGACTCGTGCACCCGGGCGCGGTGTACCTGCACCAGGGCCAGTCATGGCGCGTGAACGACCTCGATCTCGACGACCGCGTGGCCCTCGTCGAACCTTGTGACGGAGGTGAGTACACCCAGCCGCGCACCACCACCGAGATCGCCGTACTCGACTGCGAGCAGCACCGCCGGCTCGGTGCCGTCGACCTCGCCGTGGGCCCGGTACGGGTCCGGTCGCAGGTCGTGGGATACCGCCGCATCGACACCTTCACCGGCGAGCAGCTCGGCGTCCACGATCTCGACCTCCCCCCCGGCGAGCTGATCACGCGGGCGTTCTGGTACGCCCTCCCCGACGAGGTGCTGGCCGAGGCCGGGCTCAGCACCGCCACCGTGCCCGGAGCGTTGCACGCCGCCGAACACGCGGCGATCGGCATCCTGCCGCTGTTCACCATCTGCGACCGTTGGGACGTCGGCGGGGTGTCCACCCCGATGCTCTCCGAGACGGGCATGGCCACGATCGTCATCTACGACGGCTATCCCGGCGGTGCCGGGGTGGCCGAGCTGGGCTTCGCCGCCGGCGACCGCCACCTCGCCGCCACCCTCGAGGTCATCGAGCAGTGTGACTGCCACGACGGCTGCCCGTCGTGCGTGCAGTCGCCCAAGTGCGGCAACGGCAACGAACCGTTGCACAAGGAAGGGGCCGCCGCGCTTCTCCGACAGGTGCTCCGCGACTGACCCGGTGGTCGGCCCGTCTGCTCAGGGCTGTTCCACGCGCATCACCGCATCGGCCACGAGGTCGACGTCGGGCACCAACGCCCCGACGAGAGGAAGATTCGTCCGGACGGTGTAACGCACCGTGGCGCGAATCCTTCTACCCCCCTCGACCGGCTCGGCCCGAACGTCGATCTCGTCGGGGTCGAACGATCCCGAGGCCCGAGCGCCCCTGGTCGCAGCCGCCCCGCGGTCCGGGGCTCGCTCGGCCACCGCGGCGGCGCGGGCTGCCTCACGAGCGGCGTGCACCACGGCCACCTGGTCGCGCGCCACGAGCGCGACCTGGGCCACCAGAAGCAGAAGCAGCACGACGAGGGGGAGAACCATCGCCAGCTCGACCGTGGCCTGACCGGCATCGCCGCGGGTCACCGCCGCCTCGAACCGGTGACGGCTCTCCCTCCTCGCCGCCGTCACCGGACCTTGCCGATGATGTCGTTGACGACGGTGTCGAACAGCTTGCCCACGGCGCCGGACTTGGTGGCCCAGCCCACGAGCAACAACGCGATGCCGGCGGCGCCGAGCAGGACCAGGGCGTACTCCGCCGTGGTCTGGCCCCGTTCGCCGCCGGCTCGACGAGCTCGACGACCCTCAGAGAGGGCCAGGATGAGCGCCACGTGGGCGCGGACTACGAGGGTGTTCATGATGCTTTGCCTTTCTCGGCGGGACGAAGGGCACCCGGGTGCCGATGGGTCGCCCACCGGGCGACGATTCGAATCCTGGTCAACCGGTCGACGAGAGCGACGGGAGCGCACCGGCCAACAGCGGCACCACCGCCAGCAACCCGAAGGCGGGGAGCACGCAGAACACCAGCGGAAAGAGGAGCTTGATCGGCAGCTTGCGGGCTCTTTCCTCGGCCCGGCGGCGCCGCAGCACCCTGGAATCGACCACGACCCGTTCGAGAGCAGCGGTGAGCGGGGCGCCGTAGCGGGCCGATGCCGTGAGCGCGGCCGCCAGCGGCCGGCCCGGCTCCCCCAGGCGGTCGAGCGCACCCAGGGCGTCGCCGAGGCGCACGCCGAGGGTCACGCGACGACAGACCTCGCGCAACGCCGAGCCCGCAGGCTCGGCGGCCCGGGCCGCCACGACGTCAATACTCTGATGCACCGACATCCCGGCCCCGACCGCCAGTCGGAACAGGTCGACGACATCGGGCAGAACCGCCCGTACTGCTTCTTCGTGCCGAGCGGGGACGCGACGGGCGGCCCACTCGCCGGCGGCGATGACCGAGCCGGCGAGAAGCAGCGCTGGCACTGGACCGACGGCCAGCCAGACCGGCAGGATCAGCACCGCGACCACCCCGCCGGCCAGATCGGCCCGGGGCTCGGAATCGAGGCGAAGCGACCCACGAACCCACCGACCAGGGCGGCGCAGGGCAACGAGCACCACCGGCACCATCCTCTCGTCGGCGTGGACCAGGGCGTTGCCCTCCTCCGCGGCGTCGGCGCGACCAACTGCTCGGGAGGACAAGGCGCCGAGACGACGACGTAACCGCCGATCACGAACCCCCGAGGTCGGCACCGCCAGCAGCACCGCGGCGATGACGAGAACCGCGATGAAGAGGGCCGTGGCGCTCACGTGGACCGCCCGATGGTGAACGACATCCATGCCGCCCCGGCCAGGTCGAGCAACAGCCCGAGGAGGATGCACGACCACCCGAGTGGGGTGGACAACAAGAACGCGGCGATCCGCTCGTCGGCCATGGCCGCGAGCACGGCAACAACGACAGGAGCGACCACGAGCAGGACCGCTGAAGCCCTCGCCTGGGACGACAGCGCCGCAACCTCCCGCTCGAGCGCCACTCGGTCGCGCAACGTGTCGGCCACACCGTCGATGACGAGGGCGGTGGCTCCCCCGGTGTCGCCGGCGACCAACAAGGCGGTGCCGGCCAGATGGCGCGACGCCGACGGCTCGGGGCCGATCCATGTGGGCACGGCGACCGACAACGGCACGCCACGGGCCAGCGACGTGGCCAGGACGCCAACGGCCGGGTCCGCAGAGGCGACCCTGGCCTCGAGCTCACGAGTGGCGACGGTGACGGCACCGACCAGCGATGCACCGGAGCGCAGCTCACGCGCCACCGACTCGAGCAGGATGGGCACGGCCCGGTCGGCCCGACGGGAGCGCCGGCCCCGGTCGAGGCGCGCGAGGTGGAGTCCCCCCACCATGGTCACGACCAGTCGTTGGATCAGAGCGAGACCCGGGTCGCCACCGCGCCCGAGATCGGCCCGATCGAGTTGAGCCGAAGCCAGCAGCCGAGCCCGGCGGCGGGCCACCCGGCCGGTCATCGGACTCCCAGCGAGGGTCATCACCGCCGCCACGACGGCCGCGGCCGCCACCAACGCTCCGGACGTGGGCGTCATCGACCCTCCCCTTCGATCCAGCTCTCCTCGCACGGTCCGACCCCGGAATGGCGGGCGGGTCGAGAGGGTCGGCCCACCAGGCGACCGGCGGTATCGGTGAGCATCCGGACGCCGAGCGGTTCGTCGGACCCTTCGCCGGCGTCGACCTCGGCGACGGCCACGACCCGGCGCGAGCCATCGGCCCGGCGAGCGATCTGGACGACCAGGTCGACCGCCGAGCGCAGCTGCTCGCGCACCGCCACGCTGGGCAGAGCGACGTCACCCATGAGCACGAGCGTCTCGAGCCGACGCAGAGCGTCGACCGGAGAGTTGGCATGACACGTGGAGAGTGATCCCTCGTGGCCGGTGTTCATGGCCTGCAGCATGTCGATGGCTTCGCCGGCGCGGACCTCACCGACGACAATGCGGTCGGGACGCATGCGCAAGGCGTTGCGGAGCAGATCCCGGACCCTCACCTCTCCGAGGCCCTCGGAGCTGGCGGGCCGGGCTTCGAGGCGGAGCACGTGACGGCCCGGCAACCGCAGCTCGGCGGTGTCCTCGATGGTGACGACCCGCTCGCCGGAAGGGATGTGGGCGGCGACAGCGTTGAGCAGCGTTGTCTTGCCGGCCCCCGCTCCGCCCGAGATGACCATGTTCATACGGGCCGTGACTGCCCAGCGCAGCAGGTGGACCACCCCCGGCGTGGCGACCTCGCCGAGCTGCACCCGTCGGGTACCGAAGCGACGGATGGTGAGACACGGCCCGTCGACGGCGAGAGGCCGGACGACGGCGTTGATCCGGGAGCCGTCGGGCAGGCGGGCGTCGACCATGGGGTCGGCCCGATCGATGTGAAGGCCGAGAGGGGCCACGATCCGCTCTATCAACGCCAGGGCCACCGCTTCGTCGACGTTCAGGTCGGTGCACTCGAGCCGACCCGCCCGCTCCACCCACACCTCGCCACCACCGTTGAGCATGACCTCGTCGATCGATGGGTCGGCGAGAAGTGGTTCGAGCGGCCCGAGCCCGTTGACCCGGGCCTGTACCTGCTCCACGACGTCATCGACGTCCGGGCCGGCGAGCAGCGGGTCATGGCGACGAGCGAGCGCACGCAGGCGGGCCCGCTGCTCGGCCGGCGGCGCCGGCTCGTCCCCGGGCCCGTCGAGCAGGACACGGTGAAGCCTCCTGGAGAGCCGCACCGATGCCGGGTCGGCCGACTGATGAGCCGACGAAGGTTCCCCCGTTCCGCCCGTCATGCGGCGTGGCGCAGGGCGCGTTCGAGGTTCCGGGGGATCCGGGACCCGAGCATTCCGGCGTCCACCGCCCGGGCGACCGCGGGGTCTGAGGCGATCTCGGCCACCACCGGCACCCCCAAGATCTCTTCGATGTCACGCCGCCCGAGAGCCCGACCCTCCTCGGTCAACAGCACCACCCCCGACGGCCGCAACGGCAGGGCCAGCGCTCGGCGCACGGCCAGGAAGCACGGACGGGTCACGAGCAACGACACCGTGCTGACGCCCGCGAGCAGGCGAGCGACATCGGCCGCTTCACCGGCCGTGCCGTCGGCGGTGACCCGGCCCACATCGACCACCACCGGGCGCACGTCGTCGGCCAACACCTCGGCCAAGACCTCAGCCCGCGCTGGTCGTGTGAGCGGACCCGAACCCCGAGGGAGAAGGCGTACACCGGGACTGACCCGCACCTCGAGCCGGGCGAGGGCATCGGCCGGTACGGCGGGGCCAGCGGCGAGCCATTCGGCCAGGCCCGGACCGTCGGGCTCAGGGGCACCGAGCGCGGCGGGGAGATCGCCGCCCAGATCGACGAGGAGGGCCCCGTCGTCGGCACGGGCGGCAAGGATCTTGCCCAACGCCGCTGTGACGGTGGTGGTACCGGAACCGCCCTTGGCGGACCAACAAGCAACGAGCATTTCCAACCCTCCGAGGCTGGGGCGCAGCGCTGAGGCGCACCCATGACGAACACCGGGGGAAGGTGGAACTCACCGTAGGAGAGGCGTCGACCCGGGTCAAGGGCCAACTACACGCACGAAATGCCCGGACGGCCGGGACGCGCCCCCGTAGCCTGCACGCATGGAGGCTGCGTTCTTCGACCTCGACAAGACGGTCATCGCCACCCCGACGATGGTGGCCTTCGGCGGGCCACTGCGGCGCGCCGGCATGATCAACCGACGTCTGATGGTCCGGGCTCTGTGGAGCGGGCTCGTCTTCCAGTATTTCGGGGCCGACGAGGAGCGGATGCGCCAGTTCCGCGAGTCGGCGCTGAAGATCACCAAGGGCTGGGACTCCGCCCTCATCCGCTCGCTCGTCGCCGACACGCTGAGCGACGTCATCGACCCCATCGTCTACGACGAGGCCCTGACGCTCATCCGCGAGCACCAGGCAGCCGGTCGGCGGGTGTTCCTCGTGTCGGCGTCACCGGAGGAGATCGTGACCCCGCTCGGTCGCTACCTCGGCGTCGACGAATCGATCGCCAGCCGGGCCCAGATCGACAGCGACGGCCGCTACACCGGCGAGGTCGACTTCTACGCCTATGGGCCGTTCAAGGCCGAGGCCGTGGAACGCATCGCCCTCCGCGATGGGCTCGACCTCGATGGCTGCTGGGCCTACTCCGACTCGGCCACCGACCTCCCCCTGCTACGAAGCGTCGGCCACCCGGTCGCGGTGAACCCCGACCGAGCGCTGGCCAAGGTGGCGCGCGCCGAAGGCTGGGACATCCTTCAGTTCCGCACCGGCGTACCCCTCGGCGAGCGGGTGCCGCGGCCCGCGCCGGGATGGCTGGCCCTCGCCGCCGCGGTGATCGCCGGAACCGCAGTCGGCGCCACCGCCGGGTGGTGGGCACTCGGCCGCCGCCGCCACCAGAACACACCGGGCGTGACCAGCCCATGGTTCACGACTGCGACCACATCAGTTCGAGGCGCGCTCGCAGGGCGCGCCTGAGGGTCAGGCGTCCTGCAACTTCTTGACCGCGAAGGCAGCAAGGGCGAGCAGAACGATGACGACGAGAAGCTTCTTCATGCCCGGAGCATAGGACGCGCCTCGACAGAGGGCGAGCGGGCGGCGGTAGCGTCGATGACGGAGGTGTCTGCTGGCCTGGTGGCAGCCCCCGCCTTCAAAGCGGGTGGTGCAGGCGATCCCTGCACGGCGGGTTCGATTCCCGTCCACCTCCGCCAACCCGACGAACGAGTGCGGAGGATCACGGCGATGGGACACGACGTACGGGGTGTGGTGGCGCTCGAGAAGGGCGCGCCGGTGACCGTCGAGACCATCACCGTGCCCGACCCGGGGCCGGGCGAGGCGCTGGTACGGGTCCAGGCCTGCGGGGTGTGCCACACCGACCTGCACTACAAGCTCGGGGCCATCGGCGACGAGTTCCCCTACCTGTTGGGCCACGAGGCGGCTGGCGTGGTCGAAGCGGTGGGGCCCGGGGTGACCGACGTCGCGCCCGGCGACTTCGTGGTCCTGAACTGGCGGGCGGTGTGCGGTGAGTGCCGGTCGTGTCGACGCGGCCGCCCCCAGTACTGCTTCGCCACCCACAACGCCATGCAGAAGATGACACTGGCCGACGGCACCGAGCTGAGCCCCGCGCTCGGGATCGGAGCCTTCGCCGAGAAGACCCTCGTGGCGGCCGGGCAGTGCACGCCCGTGAACCCCCTGGCCCGGCCCGAGGTGGCGGGCCTCCTCGGCTGTGGGGTGATGGCCGGGCTCGGCGCGGCGATGTTCACCGGCGAGGTCGGACCGGGAGACTCCGTCGCCGTCTTCGGGTGCGGCGGGGTCGGCGATGCCGCCGTCGCCGGCGCCCGTCTGGCCGGGGCCACCACCGTCATCGCCGTCGATCTCGACGCCCGCAAGTTGGCGCTGGCCACCGAGTTCGGCGCCACCCACACCGTCGACGCCTCGGCCACCGACCCGGTCGAGGCGATTCGCGCCCTCACCGACGGCAACGGGGCCGACGTGTGCATCGAGGCCGTCGGGAACCCGAAGGTCTTCGAGCAGGCGTTCTACGCGCGCGACCTCGCCGGCACGGTCGTGCAGGTCGGCGTGCCCGACCCATCGATGCGGATCGAGCTCCCGATGACCGAGTTCTTCGGCCGTGGTGGCCGGCTGAAGCCGAGCTGGTACGGCGACTGCCTGCCCTCGCGCGACTTCCCGATGCTCATCGAGTTGTACCTCCAGGGAAGGCTCGACCTCGACCGGTTCGTGAGCGAGACCATTGCCCTCGACACGGTCGAAGCGGCCTTCCACCGCATGGAGAAGGGCGAGGTACTGCGCTCCGTGGTGGTGCTGGGGGATCCGCAGTGATCGACCGGGTCGTGACCTCAGGGACCTTCACCCTCGACGGGCAGAGCTTCGACGTCGACAACAACATCTGGGTGGTCGGCGACGCCGACGAGGTCTTCGTGATCGACGCCGCCCACGACGCGGCGTCGATCGTCGACTGCGTCGCGGGTCGCAAGGTGGTGGCGATCCTGGCCACCCACGGCCACAACGACCACATCAACGTGGCCACCGAGCTCGCCGACCTTCTGGGCGCGCCGATCCGCATCCATCCCGATGACCTCATGTTGTGGGCTGTCGTCAGCCCCGACCGTGAACCGGACGGGCTCCTCGCCGAGGGAGAGAGACTGAGGGCCGGGAACGTGGATCTGCAGGTGCTGCACACCCCCGGCCACTCGCCGGGCGGCTGCTGCTTCTACGACGAGACGGCTGGCGTGGTGTTCAGCGGCGACACCCTGTTCAACGGGGGACCCGGGTCCACCGGCCGCTCGTACAGCGACCACGACACCATCGTGCGCTCGATCACGGCCAAGCTCATGGCCCTTCCCGACGTCACCGTGGTCCACACCGGTCACGGCGACTCGACCACCATCGGGGCGGAGCGAGCCAACCTGACCGGGTCGGCCTAGCCGACCCGGTCAGGGGCTGCGCTCGATGCGGACGACCCGACAGGTGAAGTCGCCGGGCGGCGCGACGGCGGCGGTCGACGACCAGTTCACGGTGCGCTCCGACGCCACCTCGGCGACATCGACCGTCGTGGCCGCCAGCTCAGCACCGACCTCCGATCCGGAGCCCTCGAGGAACACCACCGAGATCTGATAGCTGGCCGGTTGGTCGGTGAAGTTGGTGACCGATCCCCCCGCCACGAGGGCGCCTTCCGGATCGGCTTCGCACCGACCCACCCGAAGGTCGCGCTGAGGGGGCTGATCGGTGTCCGGGCTGGAGGTGGCGATGCCCGTGTCGCGCTCTACCTCGGCGAGGATCTTGGCCTTCTCGGCATCGGACTCGCGGCCGATCAGGCCGGCGGCGGTGAGGCTCACCACCACCACGACGGTGAAGACGACCATTGCCGCGAGGGCGAGCAGACCCAGCGCACAACCGCTCGGACGGCGACGACTCGGCGGCGCCGGGCGGGAAGATGATGCGTCGGTCATCGGCCGAGCCGGGCTGCCCGGTGCGGCTTCAGACGGCGAGCAGGTCGCGGGCGCCCGTGTCGGACGAGGGGTGTCGCAGCTTCGACATGGCCCGAGCCTCGATCTGCCGGATGCGCTCGCGGGTGAGGTTGAAGTGCTCACCGACCTCTTCGAGGGTGCGGGGCTCGCCGCGGTCGAGACCGAACCGCAGCTTGAGGATCTCGCGTTCGCGCTCGTCGAGCGGGGACAGCAGGCGGGAGATCTCCTCGGGGAGCAGGGCGGTGGCGGCCACCTCGAAGGGCGACTCGGCCGACCGGTCCTCGACGACGTCGCCCAGTTCGGCGTCACCGTCTTCGCGCAGCGGTTCGGACAGCGACAGCGGCTCGGCCGCGAAGCGAAGGGCCTCGGTGACCTTGTCCTCGGGCATCTCGACCTCGGCCGAGAGCTCGGCGAGCGTGGCCGGGCGACCGAGCTTCAGTTCGAGGCGGGCGCGAGCCTTCTGGAGGCGGGCCAGGGTGTCCCCGGCGTGAACCGGGAGGCGGATGGTGCGACCGGTGTTGGCGATGCCGCGGGTGATGGCCTGGCGGATCCACCAGGTGGCGTAGGTGGAGAACTTGAAGCCCTTGCGCCAGTCGAACTTCTCGACGGCGTGCATGAGACCGAGGTTGCCCTCCTGGATGAGGTCGAGCAAGGGCAGCCCCGAGGCCTGGTACTTCTTGGCGATCGAGACGACGAGGCGCAGGTTGGACTGCACGAAGGTGCGCTCGGCATCCTCACCCACCTTGATGGCGCGTCGCAGTTCCCGCTTGCGCGCCGCGGTGAGGTCGACGGCGGCGTCGAAATCGACCCGGCCGGCGGCACCGGCCTCGATGGCCTGGGCCAGGCGCACCTCGTCGTCCTTGGTGAGGAGGGGATACTGGCCGATGTCGGTGAGGTAGAGACGGACGAGATCTTCCTCGTCGCGTTCGACTCGCTCCTTGGGCACTGCACACCTCGGGTTCGCTGCTGACGGGGGAGCCGTGTCGACGACCACCGAGAGCAACACTCCGGGGTCCGACATCTGCCTGGGCTTCTCCACAGTACCGGAGCGGTCAAGAGCCTCCACCCAGGGGATTTGTTGCCGGAAAGAGGAAGATCCTCTCCTGAGAACGCTCAGAGCGACCGGTCACCCACAGTGCCGTTCCCGACGACCCCCCCGGCCGAGGCCACCGCCTCGTCCACTGCGGCGGCGGCGAGGCGAGCACGGTCGCGGTCGGCAGGGGCCGGGGTGAGCGCCTGGAGCAGCCGCTCACCGTGGCGCCCGTCGTCGGCGAGGTCGACCCCGGCGATGGCCAAGGTGCGGCGGATCGCCGCTTCCGAGACCGATGGAGCCCAGTCCAGATGGGCGGTGTAGGCCGCCAACAGCCGTGCGCCGAGAGCCCGGTGGGCGATGGCCAGCTTCTCGACGGTCCGCTCTGACCCGTTCCCTTCGTCCGCCGCCCGCACCAGCGCATCGGCCATCCCCGACGGGGCCACCACCAGCGCATCGGCACCGGGGGCGGCGGTGGGGAGCAACTCGAACCACCGTTGCGCCCGCCACCCGGCGTGCTCGGCGTGCTCGGCCACCAACGCCTTCGCGTCGGGTTCGGCGATGTCGACGACCCACCCGCCGAGGACGGAGAACAGCTGCTGCTCGACCCAGCAGTACGCCCCGATCCGGGCGGCGACTCTCGCCGCGTCGAGGGCGCCGTCGGGCGCAACGGCCGCCCACGAGGGTCCGCCGACAGGGAGGGGTGGGCCGTCCATGGCTTCCCAGACTACGGGCTGGCCGGGCGCCGGTCAGCCCTCATAGCGGTTGGTGATGGGGAGCCGTCGGTCCTTGCCGAACCCCTTGGTCGTCACCCGTGGACCGGGGGGTGACTGTCGGCGCTTGAACTCGGCCCGGTCGACGAGGCGCACGATGCGTTCGACCAGCGCCGGGTCCGCGCCCTCGGCGACGATCTCCTCGGGGCTGCGATCCTTCTCCACATAGGCCGCCAGAATCGGATCGAGCACGTCGTAGGCGGGCAGGCTCTGGTCGTCGCGCTGATCAGGGCGGAGCTCGGCCGACGGCGGCTTGCCGATCGTGTTGGCGGGGATCAGATCGAACCCGGCGCGGGCGTTGCGATGCAGGCACAGCCGATAGACCCCGAGCTTGCCCACGTCCTTGATCACGGCGAAACCCCCGGCCGAGTCGCCGTAGAGGGTGGAGTAGCCGACCGAGGCCTCGCTCTTGTTCCCCGTGTTCAGCAACAGCCAACCGAACGCGTTGGAGAGCGCCATCAGGACCACGGCCCTCGCCCGGCTCTGCAGGTTCTCCTCGGTGAGGCCCAGCGGATGGTCGGCGAACGACGGGGCGAGCATCTGCATGAAGGCGGCGTGGGCCCCTTCGATCGGCACCCTCCGGTGCTCGATCCCGAGGTTTTCGGCCAGCTTCTCCGCGTCGGCGATCGAGTGCTCGCTCGAGTATCGGCTGGGCATGAGGACGCCGTGGACGTGGTCGGGCCCGAGGGCGTCGACCGCCACCGCGGCGACCAGGGCCGAGTCGATGCCACCGGACAGGCCGATCACCACATCGGTGAAGCCGTTCTTCCTGACGAAGTCACGGGTGCCGAGGACGAGGGCTTCCCAGACCTCGGCATCGGCGTCGAGCGGTGGAACCACCCCCACCGGCGCGACGGCCGGCAACGGACTCGCACGCGTGACTCTCGAAGCGGCGACGACCGGGAGATCGGCGGGGCCCGAGTGGGTCGTGAGCTCCAGGTCGACGACGGCGAGGGCCTCGACGAACTGGGGGAGGCGAGCCAGAACCGACCCGTCGGCACCCACCACCATCGAGTCACCGTCGAACACCAGCTCGTCCTGGCCACCCACCTGGTTGACGTAGGCGATGGGCACACCGGCCTCGCGAGCGCGAGCGGTGAGGGTCTCGGCCCGGGCGGTGCGCTTTCCCACATGGAAAGGAGACGCGTTCACGTTGACGATCAGGTCGGCACCCCCGCGTCCGAGGTCGGCCAGCGGACCGTCGGGTACCCACGCGTCCTCGCAGATCGAGACCCCAACGGCAACCCCGGCGACGGCGAAGAGCGACAGGGGGTCATCCCCGGGCACGAAGTAGCGCTGCTCGTCGAACACCGAGTAGTTGGGCAGACGACGCTTGCGGTAGGTGCCGAGGAGGCGACCTTCCGCGCACACCGCCACGGCGTTGTAGAGCGCCGGCCGGGCATCAGCGCCCTCGGGCACGGGGCCCGACCGACCGGATCGGTCCACGTCCACGAAACCGACGAGAGCCACGCAGGCCCCCGAGCGGGCCGCGACCTGCTCGACGATCTCGAGGTTGTGGCGCACGAAACTGTCGCGGAGCAACAAGTCCTCGGGTGGGTACCCGGTGACCACCAGCTCGGGGAAGGCGACGAGGTCGCACCCGACCCGCTCGGCGTCGCCGATGGTTGCTTCGATGCGCGCCAGGTTGCCGGGGAGATCGCCGACGACAGGATTGACCTGGGCGAGTCCGAGGCGCAGCGCAGCCATGGTCGGACCTTACGGGCGGGGAGGCGGCCTGAACACTCGGAGCGCGTCGGACCTACCCTCTCCGGACGTGAGCAGGTCCCTCCCCGCCGAACTCGACGAGCTGGCCGAGCGCAGCGCAGCACCAGTGGCAGTGCGCATCGCGTTGACCCAGCTCGTGGAGCACGACGGTGTACTCGGTCACCTGACGCGCCGTCCCACCCTCGCCGCGACGGTCACCGCCGTCCTGGCGGCCAGCCGATCACTCACCCGTGTGATCGAGGCGGCACCAACCCCCGCGTTGGCGGTGCTCGACGGTCTCGATGCCCGTCCCCCGGTCGACGATCCGACCGCCGACGCCCTGGTGCAGTGGCGAAACCTGGAGTTCCTCCGCATCGCGGCGCGGGACCTGACCGGCGCCGACCCTCTCGACGCCGTCGGGGCCAACCTCGCCGCCCTCGGACGACAGTGCCTGGCCTCGGCCTGCGCTCTCGCCGAGGCGGCCGACCGCGAAGGCCCCGGCGGGATCCGCCTGGCCGTGATCGGTATGGGCAAGCTCGGTGGTGACGAGCTGAACTACTCGAGCGACATCGACATCATCTTCGTCGGGGAGGGCGGCCGCGACCGACTCGAGCGGCGGGCCCGGTCGGTGATGGAGATCGCCCGTCGCTGTTTCCGTGTCGACGCCAACCTGCGGCCCGAGGGACGCGATGGGCCTCTCGTGCGGACCATCGACTCCTACGAGGCCTACTGGGACCGCTGGGCCGAACCTTGGGAGTTCCAGGCGCTGCTCAAGGCGCGGCCCGCGGCCGGGGACGCCGCCCTCGGGCGGCGCTGGCTCGATGCCGCCCAGCGTTGGCTCTGGACCCGCCCCTTCGACGCCGACACCCTGCGATCGCTGCGCACCATGAAGGCGCGCACGGAGGCCGAGGTGACCCGCCAGGGACTCGTGGGTCGCGAGCTCAAGCGGGGGCCCGGCGGCATCCGTGACATCGAGTTCACGATCCAGCTTCTCCAACTCGTCCACGGGCACCTCGACCCCGACCTCCGGGGGGCCAACACCTTGGGCACCCTCGACGAGATGGCCGACGCCGGCTACGTGGACACCGGTGACGCCGCGGTCATGGCCGAGGCCTACCGACTGCTGCGCACGATCGAGCATCGGGTGCAACTGGTCGACGAGCAGCAGCTGCACGCCATCCCCGACGACCCGATCGCCCTTGATCGCCTGGCCCGGGTGATCGGTTATCGCGACACCGTGGACGCCAACGCCGCCGGGCAGCTCACCCGGGACCTGCGCAAGACCCAGGTCGACGTCCGGGCCATCCACGAGCGGGTCTACTTCCGACCGCTGCTGGAAGCCTTCGCCCGCACCGAGACGGCCGACGCGACGCTGTCACCGGAGGCGGCGGCAGCCCGGCTGAGCGCCTTCGGGTTCATCGACGCCAAGCGCACCCAGGCCGCGGTGCGCGAACTCACACGGGGGCTGAACCGGTCGAGCCGGCTGATGCAACAGCTCCTGCCCCTCCTGCTCGACTGGCTCTCGGGCGCGCCCGACCCGGACCTGGGTCTGTTGGTGGTGCGCAACCTGTTGGACAACGACCGCAACAGCCGCACCCTCGCCGAGGCGTTCCGCGACTCTCCTGCCACCGCCCAGGCCCTGTGCACCCTCGCCGGAACCAGCCGGATGCTGGGCGAGATCCTGCAGCGCAATCCCGACCTGGTGTCGCGTCTCGACCGCCCCGATCGCCTCCTCACCCGTCCGCGCGAGGCGCTGCTCGCCTCGGCCGACAACGCGGTGCAGTGGCGCGAGGAACGCGACGACCGCCAGGAGACGCTCCAACGGTGGAACCAGCGCAACCGCTTCGGCGTGGCGGCGCGCGACCTGCTGGGCCACGCCGACGTCCGCCAGGTCGGTACCGATCTGACGCTGCTGGCCGAAGCCACCCTGGAGAGCGCCCTCACTGCGCTCGATCCTCAGGTTCGCTTCGCCGTGCTGGGGCTCGGTCGCTTCGGCGGCGCCGAACTGGCCTACGCCAGCGACCTCGACATCGTGTTCGTCCACGACGGGGTGGGCACCCGCGGCGCCGAAGAAGCCCGACGCCTGGCCGCCGGGCTGATGCGGTTCATCGGCGGTTCCACACCTTCCGGGCGCATCTACGCCATCGATGCCGACCTGCGCCCGGAAGGCAAGAGCGGCCCACTGGCCCGGAGCCTCACCGCCTACGAGACCTACTGGCGCGACAGCGCCCTCACCTGGGAGCGCCAGGCCATGACCCGGGCCCGGTTCGCGGCCGGCGACCAGGGCCTCGGCGCCGAGCTGTTCGACCGCATCGAGGACCAGGTGTGGGGTGGCGGGCTGGGGCCCGATGAGATCCGGGAGATCCGCCGGATGAAGGCCCGGATCGAGACCGAGCGGATCCCCGCCGGCGAGGACCCGGAGTTCCACCTGAAACTGGGTCGGGGGTCACTGTCCGACGTGGAGTTCACTGCGCAGCTGCTCCAGCTCCAACACGGCGTGCGGGCCACCGGCACGCTCGACGCGTTGCGGGCGCTCACCGCGACCGACGTGCTCGACCCCGAGGACGCGGCGACCCTGGCGGAGTCGTACGAGTTCTGCGAACAGGTCCGCAACCGTTGGTTCCTCGTCAACTCGGGCCCCGGCGACTCGCTGCCATCGCGAACCGACGAGCTGTTGTGGCTGGCCCGGGCGCTCGAGACGACCCCCGGCGGTCTGCGCGGCCACTACCGCAAGGTCACCCGCCGGTCGCGGAAGGTGGTCGAGCGGGTGTTCTACGGGCTCAACGACGCCACGAGGTGAACGGCGCTCAGGCCGCGGGCGTCGCGGCGGCGAGGCGGGCCTGCACGCGCCGGTACTCGTCGATCTCGTCACGCTGGTTGCGGGCGATGTCGGAGGCGAACTGGCGTACGTAGGAGTTCTTGCCGTTCGCCGCCTCGTACTCGGCCATGGTGACGCCGGCCTCGTGGTGGGCGATCATCAACTCGAGGAAGAGGTTGTTGACCTGGTCAGGGGAAGCATCACGCATCTCCTGGATCTGAGCGGAGGTCGCCAGGCCGGGCATCTGGGATGCCGGCATCGGGGCCATGCCCATCCAGCCCATCGCCAGGCGATCGGGGTCGTTCCCGCGGGTCGCGCCGGCCCGACCGAGCACGGACTCCATCACCCCCAACTCCCAACGCTGGGAGATGATGACTTCCTGGGCCAGGCTTCGCACCTGCGGGTCCGACGCGTTCGCGGTGGCGACGATGCTCATCTCGACGGCCTGGTCGTGGTGATCGATCATGTCGACGAGGAAGCCCTTGTCGGTCACGGAGAGGGCATTGGGGCTCGGCTCGGCGAAAGCCCGGATGGCGTAGCCGACGGTCCCACAGACGAAGGCCAGGGCCACGGCGGCAACGATCCACTGCACCACGCCCCTCGGCTTGAGCGAGTCGAACAGCCCCGGACCCTCCATGGGCACGACGATACCGGCGCCGAGCGGTCGTCGGGGACGCGCCGGCCCGGGCCCGGAATTGCCTAGTGTCGGCCGATGCCGAGTCGTGTCACTCCTACCCGGTGGATCGGCTTGGCCCTCGTGATGGCCCTCGTCCTCGCCGCCGTGGTCGTGATCAGATCCGTGCCGTCGGGTGAACCACCGGAACGGTTCGCCACTGCGGACACCGGCCCCGAGGACGCCTTCGAGCTCGTCGTGCGCGTCGACAGCCTCGATGCCGCCAAGGGCGTCCTGCGGATGCGGATCGAAGCTCGACCGGGGCCGGCGCTCCCGCCCGAGGGTGCGCTCGTGCTGACCGACATCGGATCGGTTCCTACCATTCGGGTGCCCGGCGACAGCCCGCCCACGGTGACGGCCGTCGAGATCGACGTGAGCAAGGGTGACGTGAGCAACTATCCGTTCGACGCGTACACCGCCGGGTTCGCGGCCACCGCCGTGGCCGGGGCCGACCGCACGCTGGTCGAGGCCGCCGACCAACCAGTGTTGCCCTTCTCGGTGACCGGGCTCTCGAACGTCAGCGGGTTCAGCCTCGACGGGTCGGCCAGCGAAAGCGCGTCGGGCGTCGGGGCGGTCGCCTTCACCGCCGAACGCGACCCGAACGCCAGGACTTGGGCCATCGCCATGATGGCCATCTACTGGCTCCTGGCCGCCGGGGCGGTGGCGGTGGCGCTTTCGGTGATCCTCAGCCAGCGGGCATGGGAGAGCCGCCACCTGGCCTGGCTGGGATCGATGCTGTTCGCGCTGTCCGCGTTCCGCACCACGGCACCCGGCAGCCCGCCCATCGGCACGTTTCTGGACTTCTACGCCTTCTTCCCCGCCGTCACCTTGGTCGTGCTGTCGCTGACCGGCTTGATCGTGACCTTCCTCGTCCGTCCGCGAGACGAGCTCGGCCTCTGAGCAACGCCCTGAGCGGCCTCCGCGACCTCGAGACCAGGCGCTGGGTACGCTCGCCGCGCATGCCCACCCACCTGCGCACCTGCCCGCTCTGCGAAGCCATGTGCGGCCTCGAGATCGAGACCGAGGGCGAACAGGTCGTGCGTATCCGCGGTGACCGCGACGACGTGTGGAGCAAAGGGTTCCTCTGCCCGAAGGGAGCGTCGCTGGGCCAGCTCCACCACGACCCGGATCGGCTGCGGGTGCCGATGGTGCGCGAAGGCGACGAGTGGCGGGAGGTCGGCTGGGACGAGGCGTTCACCCGGTGCGAGGAGCTGCTGCACGGTGTGGTGGCCGAGCACGGTCGCGACGCCGTCACCGTGTACCTCGGCAACCCGAACGTGCACAGCTACTCACTGAGCCGCTACTCCGGGGCGGTGCCGGGGCTCGGTGGCATCTCGGTCACGTGGTCGGCGGGCACCGTCGACCAGTGGCCGAAGAACCTGGTGTGCGCCGAGCTGTTCGGGAACCCGTGGAGCATTCCGATCCCCGACGTGGCCAACACCGACCTGCTCGTGGTGATGGGCGCCAACCCTCAGGCCTCCAACGGGTCACTGCTGTCGTATCCCGACCTGATCGGTGAGCTCGACCGCATCCGCAAACGCGGTGGACGAACCATCGTGATCGACCCGCGCCGCACCGGCACGGCCGAGAAGGCCGACGAGTGGCTGCCCATCGTGCCCGGAACCGACGCCGCGCTCCTGCTCGCCGTCGTGTCCGTCCTCGACGAGGAGGGCCTGGTCGATCTCGGACCGGTGACCGGGCGGGTGCAGGGCGTCGATGCCGTGTTGAGCGCGGCCCGGCCGTTCACCCCCGAGGCGGTGGCCGGATGGTGCGGGATCGACGCCCCTCGCATCCGCACCCTGGCCCGGGAGTTGGCCACCACGCCCCGCGCCGTGGTCTACGGGCGTATCGGCCTGTGCAACCAGGAGTTCGGGTCATTGGCGTCGTGGCTGGTCGAGGTGGTCAACATCCTCACCGGGCACTTCGACACCGAGGGCGGCGCCCGCTTCGCCCGACCGGCCATCGCCACCATCTCCTCCACCGCGAGGCGCCGGGGTCCGGCCCGCCGGGGTCGCTGGACGACGCGGGTGCGCGGTGTCCCCGAGGTGCTCGGCCAGGCCCCGTTGTCGTGTCTGGCCGAGGAGATCGACACCCCCGGCGACGGCCAGGTGCGGGCCCTCATCACCATCGCCGGCAACCCGGCGTTGTCGGCCCCCGACGCCGGACGCCTCCAGGCGGCGCTGCCGATGCTCGACGCCATGATCAGCATCGACAACGCCCTCAACGAGACCACGCGCCACGCCCACGTGATCCTGCCCGGCCTGTCGTTCCTGGAGCAGGCTCACTGCGACGAGGCGCTCTGGGGCTTCGCCCTTCGGGCCGTGGCCCGCTGGTCACCCCCGGTCTTCGAACCCGGCGACCGGCCCGAGGAGTGGGAGATCGCCCTGCGCCTCGGTGCCATCCTGGGTGGGGCCCGGGCCGACGAGATCGACGTCGAGGCGCTCGACGACATGTGGTTCCTGGCCCGCGCCGCCCGCCACGGGCTGACCGAGGACGCCGACGACCGGGGCCTGCGTGGCCCCGACCGCATCGTCGACATGACGCTGCGGGCCGGTCCGTTCGGCGAACGCTTCGGCGAGGACCCCGACGGGGTGACGTTGGCGATGCTGGCCGACCATCCCCACGGCATCGACTTCGGACCGTCATCGGCCCCGCTCGACGACGTGCTGCGCACCACCTCCGGCGACATCGAACTGGCCCCCGAGAGCATCCTGAGTGACCTCGATCGCCTACGGGATCGCATGGCGGCGCCTCGCCCTCCCCTCGTGCTCATCGGACGACGCCACGTGCGATCCAACAACTCCTGGATGCACAACATCCCGGCGCTCATGCGCGGTCGCGACCGCTCCACCCTGCTCGTGCACCCCGACGATGCCGCGTCGCGCGGGCTGAGCACCGGCGACTCCGTGCGTCTCACCACGAGCGCCGGCTCGGTACTGGCCGTCGCCGAGGTGAGCGACGAGATCTGTGTCGGGGTGGTGAGCCTGCCGCACGGCTTCGGACACGGTCAGCCGGGAACCCGCGCCGCGGTGGCCGACGAACGGCCCGGGCCGAACACCAACGAGCTGATCCCGCCCGACGCCCTCGACGTGCCGTCGGGCAACGCCGCCGTCAATGGTGTGCCTGTCGAGCTGACACCGGCCTGAGCCCGCCGGCGCCTCAGCCGGCGAGACCGCCGCCGATGAGCTTCACCCCGAAGATCACTCGACGGCTGGTCGTCAGATGGCGCCTTCGAGTTCGAGCAACGTGACCTTGACGTCGGGTCCACCCAGGTAGTTCCCGAGGTAGTTGCCCAGCGAACCACCAGAGCGGATCACCCG
>Ga0335394_10000504_pt1 | contig 41909 bp, 39 predicted proteins | sample MAT03_FD_205741 | JGI IMG/M metagenome (GOLD analysis project Ga0335394, IMG submission 205741) | Freshwater microbial communities from Lake Fryxell liftoff mats and glacier meltwater in Antarctica - MAT-03 (spades assembly) (version 2) ... | reverse complement strand
TGATAAAGTGGTTAATACTATTGGTAACGTTACATGGAAGTCCATCAATTTAACGGCTACTTTGTTGGATAAAGTTTACCAGAAAGGTGTCACATTATCTGATGAAAAAATGAAAATAAGAGAGCAATTTATCCAAAGAAATCAAGATTTACCCAAATGGGATATTTTCATAATACCCTCTTACGAAATGGGTATGTTATTTATTGAGTAGCCCCTAAGAGAGGTCAAGAATGTAGGTATTACATATGCAGCATACCAGAATTGAGTGCTCACAAAGCCCTGCAACTATCACGTGGACATTGGGCAATAGAAAACAAGCTACATTGGCAACTGGACGTTACCTTCAAGGAAGACCAAAAAAGGAATAGAACAGGATTTTCTGCAGAAAACCTTTCTATTGTGCGTAAAATAGTACTCAACACCATTCAATTGCAAGAAATTAATAGCAACAAAAAGAAAATGAGCAAAAAGAAAATAATTAAAAAAATGGCATGGAATCCAATCTTTGCTGCCCATGTCCTTAAATCGCTAATCAAAACATAGTGCGTTTAGTCTTTTATCTGCTCTTGTTTTTGATAAGAATAAACTTTGAAATTAGTTCTAATTCTTAGGTAATATCTAATCTGGTTTTCATTCAAAAAAGCCAGCCATTTTTGGCCAACAAACTCTCTATCAGCTAACAAACGAGCTATACTTTGTTTTCCAAACCAATGTACATATTGCTCAATCAAATCGATCCGCTCTTGCGTATCAGACTTCCCTCGTTTGTCTAACATCTTAAACATCAAAGAGAATGCAACATTTTTGTAACTCACCCCCAACATCAATATATTGATATTTTTGCAACCAAACTTCCAATTGGTTCTATCTAATACCAAAACCAAATTGGTTTTTTGTGGTAACAAATTGAATATCAATGAAGAAACTATTTTCATGGGAAAATCAAAGTCCTTCATGAATCTTTGTATTCTTCTGTAAGAGCTATTTTTGTCTGCTTTTATGTCGAATCCAGAGGCCAATCTGTCATAATTAATAGTCTTTATTTTGCATAAAGCCGTTATAAACAGAGAAATGAGCTTGACCCTGGCCAAATTGAGATCTCCTTTAAAATGTCCTTGTAAAACCGAAATTAACAGGGTATCTTTATGTTCAAGGCTGGTGTTCTGCATTAGAAAAATTAGGTGGTAATAAACTTTCAATATAAAGAATACCAGTCTTTTATCCAAATTTAAAACAACCTATTTTTGTTGGCATTTCAATCAAATATATTTTTGTCATGTACTAAACTATTTTATATTATTTTTTTCTATATACTATCACAACTATTTGATTATAAGCATATTATAAAAAATCAAATGCCCTCAACTATTTATCTGTTAAATATTTGCTTTGTGTTGTTAGACTGCCGGTTTTGCCCCATTACCAGCCGCTCCTCTACTTTAATTCGACATCTACCAGCGGGTCTCATTTGTTTTGTTTTTTGTCTTTTTGCAAAATATTATTTGGAGATTAAAAATAAAAGCTCATTCTTAGCATATCTGAGTGGCCTCATCAAGTCGTACAAATTAAATGCCCAAATTTAATTTGGGAGTGGGGAAGGTCGGTTTACTATAACGCACAAATGGCAAAATAGTCTTGTAGTATTTTCGGCACCGCGTTTGATTAATTCATCTTGTGGTAAAAAAGGTACTTTTCAACCAAAAAGTGCAAAGCCATTACGTTTTGAAATCGTTTGCCCAATTTGCCAATGATTTGGTAGCTTGAATCAATCTGAGCCCACGTGGTGGACGTATGTGTAACCATGAAGCCACAAATAAAAAAATACTTGGGCGTGTTGTGGTGCTTTGCGCCCGTTGTAGGTTTGGCACAACGCATTGACAATACGGCTGCTTATCGGCAAATCAACAGCCCAAAATACGCGCGTTTTCACTACGACAACGACTTTTTTGCGGCCAGAGATCTCTATTATACCCAAGGCTACAGCTTTGAAGTAGTACACGAAGTGCTGCGCAAAAACCCACTAACCAAGTTGCTTATCGCGGCCAAAGGCCAAAACACAAACTACGGCTTGGCTTTCGAGCATTTTGGGTTTACGCCCACGAGCATCAGCAGCGATGCCATCTTGACCGAAGACCGCCCTTTTGCGGCTTGTATGGTACTCAAAACTTTCGGCATTTCTGTTGATACGGCACAGCGGGTGCGGGTGTCGTCGGTGTTGAGTACGGGCGTGATAGGGCCAATGGCGCTGGGTGGCGAAATGCAAACGGCTATTCACCGCTGGATAAACGGCGTGCAGCCACGCGGCTGGCAGCACCAGATTAGCAACGACCTGATTGTGAATTATAGCCTCCATTATGAAAAACAATTATACGCCTACCGCAATGCTATTTCGTGGAGTGTCAATACTGAGGTGCAAGCAGGGACACTCAACAATCGGTTACAAACGGGCTTTACGCTTATGGCGGGTAGGTTTGAGTCGGCTTTTGTAAATGCCGCCCAAGGCCGCTCTTTGCCGTTTCAAATGTATGTCTATGCCCAGCCGCTGATGGGTTTGGTGGCTTACGATGCTACACTGCAAGGCGGGTTTCTCAACCGAAGTAGCCCTTACGTCATTTCCCCCGCGCAAATCTCACGGGTTACATTTCAGGGCAACTTTGGGGCCGTGCTGCGGTTCAAAAAACTACACCTCGAATACAGCCAATCTGTGCTGACCAAAGAATTTAAAACGGGACTGCCACACCGTTGGGGTGGATTCAAAATTGGCTTTTCGTTCTAAGTTTCAATCAAAAACCTTCTTTTTCTTCTTCTTTCTTGGTGGTCGGTTTGGTGGTCGATTTGGCCGTGGCGGGAGCTTGGAGCGTTGGAATAATACCATTCGCCAATGGACGGGCAGGCTTACCCGTAAAATAGTATCCTTTTCCAAATTAGCCTTTTCAACGAACTCGTAATTCGACTATTTATTGTCAGATAAAATGAAATCAGTTACTTGAAAACCATTACCGGAATGCCTTATTATCAGTCCGATATAAGGTAAGAGCCTTCATCAACTGATTGCCACGTTGAAGGTCTAATACTTGAAATCTTGATGTCAGGTTTTGAGCTTTTATCGCTTAAATCTTCTCTGCTTCGCCATTTATTAGGTATGTACCGATACCTTAAATCGTTCTGCCTGTTGAATGGTAAACTCGGAGTTGTTGCGAATCTGGCTACGGTTAGGTATGTTTGTGGTTGCGTTGTTGTGGTAAACTTGGTACATTTTATTTGGGTTTTGGAACACAAATAAAAGAAATGTTTCAGAACTCAACAAAAATGTGGTAAAAATGAATTTATACCTTCTAACTTTCCAACCTGAGTATCTTGACAAAATACCACTCAACTTGTAATAATACAACTTGATGAAACGTTATACACACTATTGTTACCTTTAACAAAATGTTTTTAAATCACTAATAATTTAATTAGAATGAAGATGGTTCAATCAATATTACAATACTTAAAAACTATACTTGCAATATCAGGCTTTAGAACTGACCATGCCACAGCACTTCGATCCATATTTATGGGATTATCAGTATTGCTAACTATATACCTCAGTACCAGTGCCCATGTTAGTACGGGATTAGCTCTTGGCTATTTCGTAGTGAGTACTATAGCTTATATAGGTTTCATCACACTATGTCTTAGAGAGCATGGATGGAGGAACAAGTTCATAACTAAGTATGGTGAAGAAGATGGCTATCTAAGATTTGAAGGTATATTGGCATTTTGCTTTTATCATAATGGTGCATCTATTGGCTATCTGTCTGTTGTTACAGCTGGTAGTTTTGAGATGATGTATATGGAGTACTTGAAGTATATAATTGGGGGCATCATCCTCTTCGGATTTGTGATTAAAATCTGGGCTGCACAAGTAGTAGGGTGGAATATTTATTATTGGAAAGATATGTTCTTAGGCAGGAAGATATGCGATTTTGTAGTTAGTGGTCCCTACAAACATTTTACTAATCCCATGTATGGTATTGGGCAAATCCAAGCTTACGGCCTGGCCATTTGGTATGGCAGCACTTATGGCGTTGCTATCGCATTCCTTAATCAGGTATTGGTGTTTACATTTTTCTTCTTAGTAGAAAAGAAATTTATACAGAAGGTATATAGTATGCATCCCACCAACTCCAATCTGCAATCCGTGGTTTGTGTTCCCGAAGACCGTACCTATGCCAATCCTTCAATATCTCAAAATCGGTCTGTATAATGTAGAGCTACCGCACCAAAATTAGGTTGATTTTAGGGTTTATAGATAGGAACGCCAATAGTTATAGGTGGTAGCGGTGGTGGGTTTCGTGGTTATTCTGGCTTCCCAAACTACGGTGGAGGCGGTGCTATGCCTAACATTACAATTGGGGAGTAACCTACCCACGAGGAACTCACATATACAACCCAGCTGCTGACAGCACAACGCCCTTGGCATGAGGATTTATTGGGCAGGTTTTCTACGGCACTGACAGCCGTATGGGTAGGCCGCGCCCGTGCAAGTATTGTTTTAGGGCGGGTATCTCAATTTCTTTGAAATGAAAAATACTCGCCGCCAAGCCTGCATCGGCTTTGCCAGTGGTAAAAACATCGTAGAAGTGCGCCATCGTACCTGCTCCACCCGAGGCAATAATCGGGATATTGGCGTTCGCTGAAATGGCGGCGGTTAGTTCGAGTGCAAAGCCGTTTTTGGTGCCGTCGGTGTCCATTGAAGTTAATAAAATTTCGCCCGCGCCCCGCTGCTCTACCTCTTTGGCCCATTCAAGGGTACGCAGCTCGGTAGGCTTGCGCCCGCCGTGGGTATGCACAAGTTGGTGCGTATTTTGCCCCTCGCTTTTTGAAGCGCGCGTGTCTATTGCCACCACAATGCACTGACTACCAAACTCCAAGGCCAGCTCGTTGATTAAATTAGGATTGCGAACGGCGGCAGAATTAATCGAAATTTTATCGGCACCCGCTTCTAAAAGCGCCGATACATCGGCTTTGGACGAGATGCCCCCGCCCACCGTAAACGGAATATTGACCGTGCGCGCCACGCGCCTCACGAGCTCAAGCAATGTGCTGCGGCCTTCTACGGTGGCCGCTATGTCCAGAAAAACGAGTTCATCGGCTCCTTGGTCGGCATAAAAAGCCCCCAACTCAACGGCATCGCCCGCGTCGCGAAGGTTTACAAAATTGACTCCTTTTACGGTGCGCCCATCTTTCACGTCAAGGCACGGGATAATTCTTTTGGTGAGCATACTATTGTTTTAAGCTACAAAGAACGCAAAAAAGGCTATTTTGTGGTAGCTTTGCCCCTCAAAAATAGTTTAGAGCTACCCGTTACTTATCATTCCAATCTCAATAACTCATCTATGGTTCGCGTCCGTTTTGCCCCAAGTCCTACCGGGCCTCTTCACATTGGCGGAGTTCGTACGGCTCTTTACAATTATCTTTTTGCCCGTAAACACGGTGGCCAAATGCTGCTTCGTATTGAAGACACCGACCAAAATAGATACGTGCCTGGTGCCGAAGCATACATATTAGAAGCCTTGCAGTGGGTTGGTATTCAGATAGATGAAGGCCAAGGAGTAGGCGGTCCTCACGCGCCCTACCGCCAGTCTGAGCGCAAAGAAATGTACCGCCAATATGCCGAACAGCTCATTTCCTCAGGAAAAGCCTATTACGCTTTCGACACCGCCGAAGACATAGAGGCCATGCGCCAGCGGCTCGAAGAAGCCAAGGTAGATGCCGCTCAATACAATGCCATTACGCGCTTGCAAATGAAAAACTCGCTCACGCTTGGCCCCGATGATGTGCAGAGCCGCTTGGCAAAAGGCGCGCCTTACGTCATTCGGTTTAAAATTGACCCCCGCCAAGAAGTGCGTTTCAAAGACCAAGTCCGCGACTGGGTGAGCGTACACGCCTCGACATTGGACGACAAAGTATTGCTCAAATCGGACGGAATGCCAACTTACCATTTGGCCAATATCGTGGACGACCACCTCATGGGCATTACGCACGTAATACGCGGCGAAGAATGGCTGCCATCGGCACCGCTGCACGTGTTGCTTTACGAGGCTTTTGGCTGGCAAGCACCGCAGTTTGCCCACTTGCCACTTTTGCTCAAACCCGAAGGCAACGGCAAACTCTCCAAACGCGATGCCGATTTGGGCGGGTTTCCTGTTTTTCCGTTGCTGTGGCAAGACGCTACCACGGGCGTAGAGGCGCGGGGCTTTCGCGAAGATGGCTATTTGCCCCAAGCACTGGTTAATTTTTTGGCGTTTCTGGGCTGGAATCCTGGCACTGAGCAAGAACTATTTACGATGAACGAACTCATCGAAGCCTTCAGTCTGGAACGCATCCACAAAGCCGGCGCAAGATTTGACATTCAAAAAGCCAAGTGGTTTAACCAGCAATATCTGAAAGCTAAAACCGACGAAGAGTTGGTCTTGAGTCTTGAGTCTTGGGTTTTGAGTAAAAACCATGCCCAAATTCCAAGGCAAGACCTACTCAAAATCTGTCATTTGATGAAAGACCGCGTAACGTTCGCGCAGGAGATTTTTACGGAAGCGGGTTTTCTCTTCGACGCACCCCATAGTTATGAAGAAGCAGTGGCCACCGCCAAGTGGAACGCCGATGCTGTGAGGGCCATTTCGGCTTATACAGCGGATTTGGCAGTGTACGAAGGCGATTTTTTGGCCGATGCCGCAAAAGCTATTTTTGCAGCCACTACCGAGCGTCTTGCCATAAAAACTGGCAAAGTGTTGCAAGCCCTCCGCCTGGCCGTAACGGGCCAGGGCCACGGCCCCGACCTAATGCTGACAATGGAGATTTTGGGGAAAGAAGAAGTAATGGCGCGGTTGAAAAAAGCGTTAGAAGAGCTGCCGCAAATCTGATGTTTACGGCCAACTATCACAGCCACAATTGCCACGGCACGCCTGAGTAGCCAGTAAAGGGCGCAATAATCCAAGGGCATGGGGCTTTTAGATTATCGTCGCATGGTTAAAGCCATATTTTATATGTAAACACAGCGTTTTATTTAAAATTGTGTCTTTTTTGAGGTCAAGGAAATAATTTGTAGATGTCTTTTCGATGAACAACACGAGCAAATTCTACGGTATTGTTTTCTATAAACAAGCCGATGCGGTACTGTCCTATCCTAATACGGTAGGCTATCTTTGAGCCTTTTAATTTTTTTAGGTTATGTATCTCGCCGATTTTAGGGGCTTCTTCTACATTTTCGATGGCCAAAAGTACATCTTTTTTTACAGAGGGAGCAGTGAGTTTGTCAAGGTCTTTACTAAACTTCGATAGAAACTCTACTTTCATTGAGCTTCGAGTTTTTGTAATATGGTTTCTTTGGAAACTTTTTTGTTTCGGTCAGCTTCTTTCAGCAAAGCGGCCATTCCTAAACTCTCTTTATCTTCATCGTTCAAGACCGATACTTGTATGTTCATCTTGGTAAGCAAATCAGCGAGTAGTTTTTGTTCTACTTTGTTTCTGGGAGTGATTAAGAGTGATTCCATTTTTACATTTATATTTTGTACACAAACATAACAAAACCAAAGACAGATTCAAACTTTAGCTAAACTACCTCTGCCACTTTTGCCTTATTGCCAAACGATAGAGAACCAATGAAAACAAACAGAAAAAAGTACCTTAAATGCCTAAAAGTGGAGAACGGGTTGTGCGAGAAAAACTCAAATCGGCCAATTAATTTCTAAAAAAGCTGATTTTGGACATTGTTTACGCGTCTATGCACCAACTTATCACAGCCACAATTGCCACGGCACGCCTGAGTCGCCGGCAGTAAAGGGCGCAATAATCCAAGGGCATGGGGCTTTTAGATTCCTTTTCTACTAATCTTCGGGTGTCAGTTCAAAAATGGCATCTACGGGTTTTTCAAAATACCGCGCTATCTTCATCGCCAGTACCACCGATGGTACGTACTTGGCAGCTTCGAGGGCATTGATGGTTTGCCTAGATACGCCCACGGCCGCCGCCAAATCGGCTTGGGTAATGCGTTTGATGGCTCTTTCTACGTGAATGGTGTTGGTCATGCGGCAAGTCTTTTTTGTTCAAAATATGGTTTCATGTAAACCACCCAATGAAAGCGCACCAAAAAAGCAACGGGTGCTACCAGCATATTCCACGCCAACCAAATGTAAAAACCAAGGCTATAGCCAGCCCAGGTAGCCACGATAAAAAAACCGATGTGCAAGTAAAACCCCCAAAGTAGCGACTCCAAACGCACTTTTTCAATCCATTCGTCTTCCATTTGTAATCTCGAAAAAGCCACGCAGAAAAACCCTAACGCGGTCAAGGTCATCAAAATTTCACCTGCAAAATCGTTGCTATCAAAAATATCAGGCTTTAAGCTTTTGAATGTAGTCCACTGCGAAAAAACATGCTTGCTATCAAAAAAATTGAACAGGACAAGCCATTCGGATTCTGAAAAAATGAGGCCCAAAAGGGTCAAGATGAAGCAAGGCACAAAAATAACCCAACCGATTGTTTTGAAATAGTTGGGCAAAAGGAGTTTGGTTTTCATGGCTATCAATAGATTTTGGTTTAAAAATAAATTGTCGTGTCAAATGTAAGGTATGTTTTACATTTAAGCAAATAAAATTTACAAAAAGTCGCAAATAAATGTCAGAAGTCGTCCACAAATTTTTTTTACAAAAATACCCCAAAGCGGCTTCTCAAATTTTTTGGCACATTTTTTGGATAGTCTTTCAAAACACCCGAACTTTGCGTAGCCGTTTTGAGAAGCGGCAATAATTTTGAGTATAATAATATATTAAATCAATATACTATATATATTAATGAATATTACTGAAGAAATTGACACAGTAAAAGAAACGCCCCAAGAAACGATACGGGCCATTCTGACGCGCCATCGAAATCGTACTGAGATAGCAATAAACATCTTTGCGGCTTTGGCTTTGATGGTGGTGGGTCATTTGTTTTTTAGCTATTTTACGTTTGAGCGCCTGTCGCTCATTGGCTACTCGCTCACGGTGAGCAACGATATTTTTTACTTTCTATTGGCGGGTTTTATAGCCCAAATGATTGACGGCGCTCTGGGCATGGCTTACGGCGTAACGGCCACTACGTTTTTGCTGACACTCGGCATACCTGCCTCAGCAGCAAGTGCCAGCGTACATACTTCCGAGATTTTTACAAGCGGGGTATCAGGCTATATGCACCTTAAATTTGGCAACGTAAACAGTAAATTGTTCAAGATTGTGTTGATTCCAGGCATTATTGGGGCTTTTTTGGGGGCGTACGTATTGGTAAGTTTGGAAAGCTACGTGCATTATATCAAGCCAGTGGTGGCCATTTACACGGCATTTTTGGGCGTGTTGATTTTGCGCAAAGCCCTCACGAAACGCGCTGAGAAAAAAACCTTTAAGCCCATTGGCTGGCTCGCGTTGTTTGGCGGCACCATGGACTCTATCGGCGGCGGCGGCTGGGGCCCCATTGTATCTTCAACGCTCATTGCCAGTGGCCGCCACCCAAAATACACCATTGGGTCGGTTAATTTGGCCGAATTTTTTGTGTCGCTTACCAGTTCTATCACATTTGTTACGCTTATTGGCCTCACGCATTGGCAGGTCGTTGTAGGTTTGATATTGGGGGGCATGGTAGCGGCACCTATTGCGGCGCGTTTGGCGGGGCGTTTGCCCATAAAAACCATGATGATTATGGTCGGAATAGTGGTAATAATTGTAAGTTTGCGGAATATTTACACGGCTTTTTAAGCCTTCTAAGTCTTTAAAAAATGAAAAAAACGACCAAAGCTATTCGTATTCAAACCAAAAAAACCCAATACCGCGAACACAGCACGCCGCTGTTTTTGACGAGTAGTTTCTCGTTTGAGTCGGCAGAACAGGGCAAAGCACTTTTTGACGAAACCGAAGAAGGCAACATTTACAGTCGTTTTTCAAACCCCAGCGTGCAGGAGTTTGTGGACAAAGTGTGTATGCTCGAAAACGCCGAAAGTGGCCTTGCCACCGCTACTGGCATGGCGGCAGTGTTTGCAAGCATGGCGGGCATCCTAAAATCAGGAGACCACCTGCTGGCCTGTCGGGCGTTGTTTGGGTCGGCGCACCAAATTATCACGCAGATTTTGAGCAAATGGGGCATTACACATACCTATTTAGATGCCAATGCCACCGAAGCCGAGTGGGAGGCCGCCGTGCAACCCAACTCCCGCATGATTTATCTGGAAACACCGTCTAATCCTGGACTTGATTTGGTTGATTTGGCCATGATTGGCCGTATTTGCAAAAAATACAATTTGATTTTTAACGTGGATAACTGCTTTGCTACGCCGATTTTGCAGATACCCACCGATTTCGGAGCCGATTTAGTCATTCATTCGGCTACCAAATTTATGGACGGGCAGGGGCGCGTGTTGGGCGGGGTGGTAGTGGGCAAAGAAGAATATATTGCCCCTATTCGGTTTTTTTGCCGCCACACGGGGCCTTCAATGTCGCCTTTTAATGCTTGGACACTGAGCAAAAGCCTCGAAACCTTGGATTTGCGCATGGAACGCCATTGCGCCAACGCCCTCAAACTCGCCACCGCTCTGGAAGCAAACCCCGAAGTAAAGCGCGTAAACTATCCGTTTTTGGCATCGTACCCGCAGTTTGAACTCGCCAAAAGCCAAATGAGTGCGGGAGGAGCCATCGTAACGATTGAGTTAGATGGCGGCTTTGAGCGCGTACGGGCCTTTATGGAGGCATTGCAAATACCCACCCTGTCTTCCAACCTGGGCGATACCCGAACCATCGTAACCAATCCTTTTACTACCACCCATTCTAAACTCAAGCCCGACGAAAAAACCGCCCTGAGAATCACCGAAGGGCTCATCAGAATATCGGTAGGCTTGGAAGCGGTAGAAGATTTAATCGAAGATTTTGAGCAAGCAGTATATGCAAGTGCCGAAGTTATGACTTCGTAAAAAAAAAAATGTTAATCCATTTTGATTTGACCCATGACTATTCAAGAAAATAACAATATAGAAACCTTATCGGATTTAATAAAAAATAAAAACGAGCTTGAAAACTTGCGTTTATTGACTGAGTTGTTTCCCAATCAAGTGGCGTTTTCGACAAGTTTGGGCTATGAAGACCAAGTGATTGCCGATTTTATTTTTGCCAATCAATTACCCATTCGCGTTTTCACGCTCGACACTGGGCGAATGTTTTCGGAAACATACCAAGTGCTGCACAAAACCAATGCCAAGTACAATACCAAAATCGAAGTACTTTTTCCAAAAACCGAAACCGTCGAGCAGCTTTTGAACCAAAAAGGGCCCTTTAGCTTTTACGATTCGGTCGAAAATCGCAAAGAATGTTGCCATATTCGTAAAGTGGAACCGTTGAAGCGGGCATTGGCGGGGGCAAAGGTTTGGGTAACGGGTATTCGGGCCGAGCAGTCGGCCAACCGCCAAAATATGACGCAAATAGAGTGGGACGAAAGCCACCAATTGTTTAAATATCACCCGTTGATGCACTGGACATTTGACCAAGTAAAGCAATACGTCAAAACCCATAACCTGCCCTATAACTCGCTGCACGACAAGGGCTTTGTAAGTATTGGCTGCGCGCCCTGCACCCGCGCCCTGCGCCAAGGCGAGGATTTCAGGGCAGGCCGCTGGTGGTGGGAAGACCAAAGCAAAAAAGAGTGCGGGCTCCACAGCTCCCAACCCCCCAATGGGGCTTTATGAAACAAATTTTTGAACAATAACCCTGCCTTTCGAGGTAGAAATACATCAATAATTTTATAGACATGACCAACACGGAAAGTCATACCAATACCGTTGCTCTCCCGTCGGGAGGCAAAGAAGCTTTGGATTATTTAGAATCGGAAGCCATTCACATCATGCGTGAAGTAGCAGGGCAGTTTGAGCGGCCTGCGTTGCTGTTTTCGGGCGGAAAAGACTCTATTACGCTGGTGCATTTGGCAAAAAAAGCCTTTGCCCCTGGCAAAATTCCCTTTCCGCTCGTGCACGTGGATACGGGCCATAACTTTGAGGAGGCTGTCAATTACCGCGACTGGCTGGCCAATGAGGTGGGCGCAAAACTCATTGTACGCTACGTAGCCGACACCATCAAAACCAAAGGTTTGAAAGAACAAACAGGCAAAAACGCCAGTCGCAATTGGTTGCAAACCTACACCCTGCTTGACACCATCGAAGAATTTGAATTTGACGCTTGCATTGGCGGTGCACGACGCGACGAAGAAAAAGCCCGCGCCAAAGAACGTATCTTCTCGTTCCGCGATGAGTTTGGACAATGGGACCCCAAAATGCAGCGTCCAGAACTGTGGAATCTCTACAACGGCAAGATTCACAAGGGCGAAAATGTGCGGGTATTCCCTATTTCAAACTGGACTGAACTTGACGTGTGGGCGTATATTCAGCGCGAAAACATTGCGCTACCCAATATTTATTTTGCCCACCAAAGGGCCTGTATCTTGCGCGATGGGCGGCTATTGGCCAATACAGGCGTGATTCAGCCCGACGAAAACGACCAACTCGTAACCCGACAAGTACGTTTTCGCACGGTAGGCGACATTACCTGCACAGCTGCCGTAGAATCAAGTGCCAGTACGCTGCAAGCAGTAATTGACGAAATAAAAATCACCCGCATCAGCGAGCGCGGCGAAACCCGTATTGATGACCAGCAAACGGAGGCCGCCATGGAAGACCGCAAAAAAGGGGGGTATTTTTGATGCCCAAAATAGACCATAATATCGGGAATCTGCATTTTGAAATAAGGGCTTTTGCAGCATAATCGCTATCTTTGTAAGAAAGATAATTTTGAGTCTGGCACATTGGGTTTTGCGTTGAAAGAGAAAATAACGACAACACCCCAATCCAGCACCCAAAACCCACTATTCAAAACCCGTATGGCCCGACCTGCTTCCGTTGAAAAACCCCGAACCGTTAAAGAAACGCCACTCAACCGCCAATACAACCAAATTAAGGCCAAATACCCCGGCGCATTGCTGCTGTTTCGGGTTGGCGATTTTTACGAAACTTTTGGCGAAGATGCCATCAGGGCAAGCCGTATTTTGGGTATTGTGCTTACGCGCCGCAACAACGGCGGCGCACAAGAAGAGTTGGCGGGGTTTCCGCATCATTCGCTCGATACGTATTTGCCCAAACTCGTGCGGGCGGGCGAGCGCGTGGCCATCTGCGACCAACTGGAAGACCCCGCCGTGGCCAATGGCATTGTGCGGCGAGGCGTAACCGAACTCGTAACGCCAGGCGTATCGTTCAACGACAACGTGCTGGAAATGAGGCAAAACAACTACTTGGCTGCCCTGCATTTTGCCAAAAAGCCCGACGATTGTTTCGGCATTTCTTTCTTGGACGTTTCGACGGGCGAATTTTTGGCCACCCAAGGAAACCGTGCCTACATCGAAAAGTTATTGCAAAGCTTTGCGCCTTCCGAAGTACTATTTTGTAAAAAATACCGCCAAGAATTTGCCGATTTTTTTGGCGACAAATTTCACACTTTTGGCCTCGAAGACTGGGCTTTTACTACCGATTTTGCCTACCCGCTGCTCACCGCTCACTTCCAAACGGCCACCCTCAAAGGCTTCGGCGTAGAAAACCTGGCCGAAGGCATCGTGGCCGCAGGCGTGATTTTGCACTATTTGGCTGCCACCGAACACAAAGACGTGCGGCATATTTCGCGGCTGACACGTCTGGACGAAGAAAAATACGTGTGGCTCGACCGTTTTACCATTCGCAACCTCGAACTGGTGTTTGCGCAGCAAGAAGGCGGCGTGCCACTTATTCAAATTCTGGACCAAACCGTAACGCCCATGGGCGCGCGGCTGCTTCGCAAGTGGATTGTGCTGCCCCTCAAAGACAAAGCCCCGATTGAAGAACGACTAAACACGGTGGCGTTTTTTTTGGAAAACGAAGAATTGCTCGACGAACTGACCAATCACCTGCGCCAAATTGGTGATTTAGAACGACTTATCTCAAAAGTAGCCGTGCGGCGGGTTAATCCGCGCGAAATGGTGCAACTCAAAAGGTCATTGGCACACATTGGGCCAATTGCTGAGTTGTTGAGTGGGGAGTCGCAGCGTGAAAATCTACCCAGCAATGAAACAACGCCCCCGCCAAAAACCAATAGCTTTCGTAAATACCTCGACCAACTCAATGCCTGCGCGTTTTTATTAGAAAAAATTGAAACTGAGCTCCGCGACGACCCGCCAACCGTAACCAACCAAGGCGGCATGATTAAAACAGGCATTGACGCAGAGTTGGACGAACTGCACAAATTGGCGTTTTCGGGCAAAGATTATTTGATTCAGCTTCAAACCCGCGAGGTGAAACGCACGGGCATCTCGTCGCTCAAAATTGCCTATAACAAGGTGTTTGGCTACTATTTGGAAGTGAGCAACGCCCACAAAGACAAAGTGCCAAACGACTGGATAAGAAAGCAAACGCTGGTAAACGCCGAGCGGTATATTACGCCCGAATTGAAAGAATACGAAGATAAAATTTTGAGCGCCGAGGATAAAATTTTTGTCATCGAACAACGCATTTTTGCCGATTTGGTGCTGACAGCTAACGAATACGTATTGCCTGTTCAGCAAAATGCCCGGGTCATTGCCACGCTCGACGCGCTGGCTTCTTTTGCGCGGGTGGCCCGAAAAAACAATTATATCAAACCGCAAATCAGTAACGCGAAGTCCCTCAATATCAAAGATGGCCGCCACCCAGTGATTGAACAGCAACTGCCGCTGGGCGAAAACTACGTGCCAAACGACTTGTTTTTGGACGACGAAGCCCAGCAGATTATCATTATTACAGGGCCAAACATGGCGGGCAAGTCGGCATTGTTGCGCCAAACGGCACTCATTGTACTGATGGCCCAAATGGGTAGTTTTGTGCCAGCCACCGCCGCCGAAATTGGCTTGGTGGACAAGATTTTTACCCGCGTAGGCGCCAGTGACAACCTGAGCCGGGGCGAAAGCACGTTTATGGTAGAAATGACCGAAACGGCCAGTATTTTGAACAATTTGAGCGAGCGGAGCTTGGTTTTGATGGACGAAATCGGGCGCGGTACCAGCACCTACGACGGCGTGAGCATTGCCTGGAGCATTGCTGAGTTTTTGCACAACCACCCCCGCTACCGTGCCAAAACGCTCTTTGCCACCCATTACCACGAGCTCAACCAACTAACGGACGAGCTGCCGCGCGTCAAAAACTTCAATGTAGCCGTTAAGGAAGTTGGCAACAAAGTGATTTTTTTGCGTAAACTCAAAGAAGGCGGCAGTGAGCACAGCTTCGGTATTCACGTGGCGCAAATGGCGGGCATGCCCCAAGAAATTGTGCTGCGCTCGAACGACATTTTGCACAGCCTCGAACAAAGCCACCGCCGCGAACAAACCAAAGCCCAAATCAAAGAATTGCCCAAAAGTAATTTTCAGCTCAGTATTTTTGAGCCCAATGACCCGCGCATTGAAGAACTCAAAAATAAGATGAAGAACTTAGATGTCAATACGATGTCGCCCATTGAGGCACTGCTGAAACTAAATGAATTGAAGAAATTGGTAGAATAAATTGAAATAAAACGTCATTCATCGTTTGCTTTCCGAAAGCCATAAGGACAATGCCGACAGGCACTCTTGCAGCAGTAGCCGCGTTTGAGGTGATAGGCCGCCGTAAAAACCATAAAACCCGTCTGGGTATCTATATAGTAATCGATTGGTTTTAAGGCATTACGCTTTGAGTTGCCTGATTTTGGAGTGTTTTGATTCACAATACTTACTGTAATTGATTTGTTTTGATAACCCAAAATGTTGTGGTATTGTTTGTTTTATTCTTCTCATTCTACAATCGGCGCCCAGTTTGTGCTCGTCGAGAAAAACAATAGCTCCTTTTAAAATGCCATATTCAAAGGTATTTTTTGTATTTCTTTAGCATCGTTTCTAAAAGAGTGATGAGTTTTGAGTGATTGAGTGTTATTTGCGATAAACCGCAATTTCATTGCTGCGGCTTTGCATCGTTTCTGAGTTGCCCCTAATATTCATTCGTACTTCGGTGCGGTGCGGCATATTTGCCCAAAAATCTTGCATGGCTACCGCCGTTCCGTTGTTGTTGGTTTTCTGGCTCACAAACGGCACGCGGTCGAGCATGGCCTGCGCCGCCGCCGCGCCGTTTGTGGGCGGGGTGTAGGCCGTCCAACTTCCCCAACTCAACACGCCGTTTGCATTGCAGCTTTCGCGGCGGTATTCAAAAGGTGGGTTGGTGCTGTTGGTCGAGTCGGCAATGTTTTGTACTTGGCTGTAAATATGTGCGGCTCTAAAAACGGCATCGTACACGTGTCCCTGCAAATTGTAATGCCAACCCCCGCCGAGCTGATAAGCCGCGTGGTTATAGCCGCCTTGGTTGCCCAAATATTGTATGCTTGAATCGCCGGTGGGGCTGTTGGGCTGCGCGTGGTAAAGCATGTTGTCGGGGTTGGGATTCATTCGCCCGAGCGCGTCCCAGTTGATGAGTCCCGTGGTTTCCCAAAAGCACCAAAACGAACCCGCTTCGTACACGCGCGGGCTGTATAGCATTTTGTCGTTTTTCTTTACGGCTCCCAAACGGGTGTAGCAGCGGTAGTTGTCCACAAACGTGTTTTCTTCCACGTGGTACCACTGAAAGCCAATGAGCGTGTCGTTGGGTTTTAGTTTTTTGAACAACTTAAAACCAGACAGCAAGCCCAGCACAATTACCGCCGTACTGTCGTTGTCGGTGGCCAAATTTTGGCCTTCGGGATTCTTAAAAAACGGATTAGCGTAGCCAATACCAGGCCCCCAAAGCGTCCAAATCTCATCAAGACTTTTATTACCAGCCTCTGGCCACTTCATATTTCCAAAGCCCGAGGTAAAGCTCAAATTCTGGGCAAACGCCGCCACGTGCAGGTCTGGCTTGGGGAAACCTGCGTTGCTTCCGCTGAGCTCCGTCAAAAACATAGTATTGTTAAACTTGTCTCCGTTTGGGTTAGTGGCTTCAAAGTCAGCATTGTATCGGTACAAATGGCAAAGCTCAATGTTGGGTTTTAATTGCCTGATGGCGTGTCCCAGCACGGCGATATTCCTGAACGTGTTGGGGTTACTGTAATTTATTTCGCTTTCTATATCGAGTACCACGATGTCCATACTCGTAAACATACCTGCCAAACTCGCAATGTGCGCCGCGCTTTTGTCCGCAAAGTTGCCGCCGCCCCACCAGCCCGCGTTTACGGTTTGAAACCTTTTGCCGCCCGACGGCACGGCCCCGTTGTGTCGCCAAAAATTAATCCCTTTGCTTTTGGCGTAATTATCAACCGTCGGGAAATCTACCTCAATGGCAAATCTTTTGTTTTGCAACATAAAATCGGGGCAACGGTTTTGCCCCGACAACAACGCCTTGGGGTGGTTGTTGCGCTCGCTCAATGAGCGTATAGGGTCAAACGATAGTATTTTATTGATGGCCATGTGATTATCCGCGATTTGTTACAATAAACTCAAGCTGTTTTACTTTTCTAAAAATATTGAGGTGTTTATTTTATACCAATGTGTTTCCGCCCCAATATACGTCGCCTTTTTACGCGCATACAAATAGGGTGATTTTTGGTGTTTTCAGGTTAGTATTTTGTAATTCTGCTTTTTAACTCCAAACATATCGCCTTAAAACTGTACTTTTGTAGTCCCTAATTTTACCAAACAATAAATTGGTATTATAGGCTTTGTAATTTCATTTAGCAATTCAATTATCAAAAAAGTAAATTTAACCCCATCTATGGCTACTGTTAGCTGTTCATTTTGTGGCAGGAGAAAGAACGAAGTTCAACTCATGCTGTCGGGTATTGAAGCCCATATCTGTAATATTTGTATTGAGCAAGGCTACAACGTTTTGCAAGAAGATGTAAATCCAAAGAAAAAACAAGAGAAGGCGGCACCACTGCCCAAGTTTAATTTGATGAAGCCCGCCGACATGAAGCTCCACCTCGACCAGTTTGTGATTGGCCAAAGTGAAGCAAAAAAAGTGCTGACGGTGGCCGTTTATAACCATTACAAGCGTTTGATGCAGCCACAATCAAACGATGATATCACGATCGAAAAGTCAAATATTATCATGGTAGGCGAAACAGGCACTGGCAAGACTTATCTGGCGCGCACCATTGCCAAACTATTGCAAGTGCCTTTTTGTATTGCCGATGCCACCGTTATTACCGAAGCGGGCTACGTAGGCGAAGACGTAGAAAGCATTTTGACCCGCCTGCTTCAAGCGGCCGACTACAACGTGGAAGCCGCCGAACGGGGCATTGTGTTTATTGATGAAATTGACAAAATAGCCCGCAAAAGCGACAACCCGTCTATCACCCGCGACGTGAGCGGCGAGGGTGTACAGCAAGCCCTGCTCAAGCTCCTCGAAGGCTCAATGGTGAACGTACCACCACAGGGAGGCCGCAAGCACCCCGAACAAAAAATGGTGCCAATCAATACCGAGAATATCTTGTTTATCTGCGGTGGTGCTTTTGATGGCATCGAGCGACACATTGCGAAGCGCATCAATTCGCGGCCTATTGGCTTCTCAAACGACCGTCGGATGGGCGAAATTTTTGAACGAGGCAGCCTCATGCGCTACGTGTCGGCCTTAGATTTAAAATCTTTTGGCTTGATTCCCGAATTAATAGGCCGCTTGCCCGTCTTGACGTACCTCAACCCGCTTGATGCCACGGCCTTGCGGAGCATATTGACCGAGCCCAAAAACGCCCTCACCAAACAATACCACAAATTGTTCAAAATGGAAGGCGTACAACTAGAATTTGAAGAAGAAGCACTCGAATACATCGTAGCGCAAGCCATGACTTACAAGTTGGGTGCGCGGGGCTTGCGCTCGATCTGCGAGTCTATTATGACCGATGTGATGTTTGAAATACCTTCGGCCAAAGATTTGAAGACTTTTACGCTTACCCTCGAATACGCCCGCGAGAAATTTGAAGGCTCTGCCTTGTTTATTCTAAAATCGGTAGCGTAGCAGGCCCTTTTATTTGTTTTTAGTCTTTCTTTTTACGTTCAACGAAAAACAATTGGGCGGGCTGCAGGTGCAGTTGTTTTTCGTAAAAATAATGGTTCTGTCGCCAAAAGCCCCACAACGGTTAAACACCCGAACAGTGTAAGGTTGTGTAGGGTTGGGGTTGGGTAAATTATTAACAATCAGCCAATTGGCAGGTATTTCTTTGGAGCTTTGGTAAGTAGCCGCACCCGTATATGCCATTCCTGTTGAATAATCGAAGCGGTCGCCGTCGGAGAGGGCTTTTATCCGCAACGATCCGTCTTGCAAGGCCGAATCTCCCCGGCACGATGCAATGCGGAAATCAAGCTCAAAAATAGGCTTGGTGAGTAACCTCACGATAGCCGCTGCCCGATTGCTACTGGCGCAGCCCGTGGCCTTGACCCGTGCCTCAGCATAATAAGTGCCAAGTTGAGCGGGTTGATACGTTGGGGTATTTGCGGCCAACAACTGCCCGCCTGTGGCGGCGTTGTACCAATCTACGGTTAGGCTGTTATCAGACAAAATAGTCGATAACCTGGGTATCGAATCTGTGGCGCAAAGCGCAAAACTATTGGTGATAATTTGAGCATTGAAAGGCAAACACCCACACGCAAAGCGATTGATGGAGAAGGTTTGGTCGGTAAAACACCGCTCTTGGCCAAACACCCGCACGGTGTAGGTCTGCAAACGGGCAGGATTGGCTATATCGCTTACCAAAACACTGTCGAGCGGAATGGGCGTGGCGGTATCGTAGTTTTTGTTGCCTACATAAATACTATCCTCCGAAAAATCAAAACGACTCCCAGCTTTCAATTTGCTGATAATCAGTTTGATATTGTTGCTGGCATTGTTTCCTATACAAGTGGGTGTGGTAGCTTTCAAAACAAACGCGGGCTTGGGTGAAGTACTGGCCGACGAGGCCGTTCTGACCAAACTTTTACAACCTGTGGCTTCCACTCGCGCCTCGGCATAATAAACGCCCGAAGCAGTGGGCTTGAAAAAAACCGAACCAGCTTTTAACAAATTGCCTTGCGCATCGTACCAGTCCACGGTTATGCCTGGATCTACGTAGCCCCGCACAGTACGAAAGGTATCTCCTTGGCACACAATTTGACTCTCTGGAATCACAATTAGGGCTTGGGGGGGGCATTGACAAGTGCGTTTTTGGAAGGTAATCAAGGAGTCTGTGAAGCACCCTGTCGAGTCAAAAACACGCACTGCATAAAACGCAATGCTGTCGGGGTTGGTTAAGCTGTCCAAAATTACACCGTCAATGGGGAGCGGCTGAGCGGAGTCAAAGTCTTTGCCACCTTGGTAGGTTTTTCCCGTCGAAATATCGTAGCGTTTGCCGTGTTTTACTTCTAAAATCCGAATTTTAGCATCGGCTTCTACCGTTGTGCCGTTGCAGGTGCCGCCCGTAACTACTGGCACAAACGAGGGTTTTTCGTTAACGGCCACGCTCGACTTGGCTCTTGTCCGGCTTTTGCAGTTGGTAAGCTCATCGTAGGCTTCGATGTAATAGGTGGCATTGGCTTTGGGTGGTTTGAAGCTCAACACGCCCGTGGCTAATTTGTTGCCCCCTGTGGGCGCGTCATACCAGTCGGCGGCAATGCCTATATTGACAAACGCCCGCAAGGCTTGCACCGAGTCGGTGGTGCAAATTGGCTGGCTGGTAGGCAGTACCGTTAATATAGGAGTTGATAATACACTGATGGCCAAAGGGCTGGAGGCAATGCGGCAGTAGCCAATGCCAATATTGCCCTGCTCGGCGGCCAACAAACGAAACAAAGTACCTGCTACCGACGGGGTTACGTTGGTATTCAAAGAAGTAGCACCCGCAATGTCTGACCAATTTTGGCCATCGTCCATGCTTTTTTGCCACTGAAACTGCGGGCTAATATAGCCCGATAAAATAGAAGCTGACAACGAAACGGGGCTTCCCTCGCAAATACTGGGCGCGCTGGCCAACACCGAAATAGCGGGGCCGCAAGGACAGAAAGTAATATCATCTAAAACCAAATCATTGCCACAGCCACCAATTGCGTTGTTAGAAATCTTCAAAACCACCTGCGTAGTACTAGCTGGCGTGGTAAAAGTGAGTGCGTACTGCTTCCATGTCAAAGAAGCCGACTCGCCAATGTTTCCCGTGGCGATAGTCCCCAATACAGTACCACTCAACGACTCAATGGTAAATAGCAAATTGGGCTTGATACTTTGGGCGCTGCCGCCGCAAGCGGTGGTTTTGAGTATGTTGGCCACCCAAGCGCCAAATTCATAAGTAGTGTTGCTACACAGCCCGCTGACGGTTTGTTTGTAAAACTCCCCCGCCGTAAAAGAGGCATTAAAAACAGCCATGCGGCCGTTTACGTCGTTTGGCGTGTGGTCTTCGGGAGCATTGTACCAAGATGATTTAAAACAGTTGGTATTAATAACTGACGTAACGGAATAACTTCCGTCATTGGGGCACTGCACCCCCGAAAAAGAGTAGGTAGTGCTAGCAGCAGGAGCAGCAGTGGGCAACCGCACAAAACCCGTGCCAGTTCCAAAGGTAATGTTCACCACGGGGTCGCCCAGGCTGCCTATGCACGTCTGGCCTTGCAGTAAATAACACCCCAAAAGCAGCCATACACAGCTTAAAGTAAATTTTGACAATAAATTCACAGGTAGTAGTAAGTTTTGTACCCAAGTATCTGTGCCAAAATCGTACCATTTAGTAGATTTATAAAACAAAAAGGTGGATTTCTTGCGAGAATCCACCTTTTTGCCGTATTTGAATGGGCTTTATTCCCAGATTATCAGCTCTTTAAGTGCATACCAAGGCTCCATTTTAGCGTCAAAATTTTTCTCAATCACGTTGCGTTTGGTTTTCATGGTGGGGGTCATCATGTTGTTATCCACGGTCCAAGGGTTTTTCAAAACCACCACTTTTTTGACTCTTTCGTGCGTTTTTAGGCGGGGATTTAGTGCTATCAGGGTGTTTTCTAAACTCAGTGCCACCAACGACTTATCCGAAGCCCGCCCCATATCTGACAACACCACCAGCGCAATGGGCTGCGGCAAACTTTGGCCTACTACGCAAATTTGCTCAACAAAATTATTGTCCGAAAATCCGGATTCAATTTGCGATGGAGCCACGTATTCGCCTTTGGTAGTTTTGTAGATTTCTTTAATTCTACCCGTTATTTTTAGGTAGCCTTCGCTGTCAAGCTCGCCCACGTCGCCCGTGTGCAGCCAGCCTTGGGCATCAATTGTTTCGGCAGTAAGTGCCTCTTCGCGGTAATAGCCCAGCATGTTCCAGGGCGAACGGTTCAAAATCTCCCCTGTTTCGGAGTCTATTTTTACTTCCATGCCTGGATAAATTTTGCCCACTGAGCCGTCTTTTATTTTGTCGGCGGGCATCATGCACACCGCGCCCAGGTTTTCGGTCATGCCGTAGGCTTCTTGAATAACAATGCCCAGCCGCCTAAACCACTGAATCAACGAGGCGGGCATGGGCGCAGCACCTGTCAATATCAACTTGGCATCGTTCAAGCCCAATCCTACTCTGATTTTCTTTTTTACAATACCGCTCAAAACAGGAATTTTTAATAGTAAATCCAATTTCTTTTGGGTCATCTTGCCCAAGATACCCAACTGAAACTTTGTCCAAATACGCGGTACGGCCAAAAAGTGCGTGGGGCGAGCTACGGCCAAGTTTTTGGCAAATGTATCCAGCGACTCGGCAAAATAAACCGTACCACCACATACCAAACTGGTAGCTTCGACAATGTTACGCTCGGCTACGTGGCACAGCGGCAAATAAGAAAAAAAGCGACTGTTCGGCAAAGTTTGGGGTACGGTAATGCGCGTTGCCTCGATGGCTTCTGCCAAGGCCCTGAAAGTAATCATCACCCCTTTTGGGTTGCCTGTGGTGCCCGATGTGTAAAAAATACTGAATAAATCGTCCAAAGATCGCCTAAAATTATCGGTGATTGGCGAGCAGTGCGCCAAGATTTCGTTCCATTGCGCGTGCAAAGGGTCGGGGTTGTAAGTGGGAAACGAAATGCAATGAATTTCTGCTGGCACGCCCTTTTTTAGACCTTTCCAGTCGTCAAGTTTACCCACAAACAACACCTTGCAGCCGCTGTGTGTTAGCACTTGGTTGAGCTGCTCGCCAGTGAGGGTGGCATAAAAAGGTACCGAAACGTGTCCCGACATCATAATGGCAATGTCGGCAATAAGCCACTCGGCGCAATTTTTGGACACCAGCCCGATATGGCTCCCTGCGGGTAAATGCAGCGATTGCAGGTAAGCCGCCATTCGTCTGACTTGCTGCCCTGCTTCGCTCCAAGTAAAATCTTTAAAATCATCGCCAAAAGGCTGGCGCAAAAAAATCTTGTCGGGCGTTTTTTGTTCCCACTCATAAAACCAATCCAGCAAAGTATTGAGGTGTGTCGTCCTTGCCATGGGCATCAAGCATTAAGGGTTAATAATAGGTTTAGAAACAAATATAGTATTTTTTGATTATCAAAATGAACCATTTTTATTTTTTAATCAAAAATCACCAACCCACATAGCCCAGCGGAACAACGCCGCACATGCGCAAATAAACCATTGTAGTGCCTCGGTGGTGAATGAGGTGGTTTTCGCAGATATACAGCAAGCGCAGCAAATCTACTTGGTCGGTGGCAAAGTCGCCCATTTTTGAAAGTTGTTCTGGCGTGGCATTTTCCACGATTTTTTCTACCCAATCATAAAAGCGCGTTAGTTCTTGCCGGGTTTGGGCTTTGGTGAACTTATCCCAGGCCATTTCTGCAAAAGGGTCTTTGACTCCCAACCGAACCACAAGTTGCCCCGCCGTAAACTCAATACAATGCGTAAAATGCCGCCGAAAACTAAACATTTCAGGCAGTGGTTTGAAGTCTATTTGTTCGCGGGGCATTTGGTCAAATACCGCCAGCGTGTAAGTCCGCGAGCGGCGATGCGACTCCAAAAACTCGGCTACTTCGTTTCGACGAGTGGGTTTGGTTATTGCCAAAATAGGCAAGGCAAACAGTGAACTTAACAGGGTTTTAAGGGCTTTTTGGCGAGATATAAACATGATTAATAAAGCATTGATAATTTGAAAAAATGGCAAATATTAAACCAATAAGCAGCACCCCGCCCAAAAATACTATTGCGCAATAGGTCGGACAAATGCAGTACACTGCTTTTGGGGTTTTGGCACTACTTTTGCACCAATAAAACCACGGCACTCATTATCAGTCGTAGTTTTTCAGTATCTTTGTTTTCAAAATGGAGTTTCAATAACGAAATAATCAAAAATCATGCGCTTTTGTAATCGTAAATACTGGCTTTGGATTGTACTGTGGGTAGCGGGCAGTGGCTTTTGTTTCGGTCAAGGATTTTTGGATTTTAGCTCAAATGCCGCCACGTTTTGGTCACCCGATGGGGCATTGCAGCAGAGCTATTCCAACTTAGGAAGCAGCAGCCCGCCCGTAACCATAACCATGACCGTGGACGGTGCCACGAGGCGGTTAATCAACAATACCCCGCGCAACGATTCGCGCGGTTTGTGGTTCAACCTCAATCTGAGCAGTCTAACCGAAGAAATAAAAGTAACTTTTGTTTTTAGCGACCCGCTGCTCAACCTTTCGCTTGGCATAAAGGGCATTGACCGCGACGTACGCTTTGGCAACTACCAAGACCGCGTGGCCATCGAGGCATTCGACAATCAAGGGGCACCGCTTGTGCCCAATATTAGTTTTAACCCGTCTTTGGCTTTCTTGACCAACGGCAACCCCCCAAATATACGGATACTTTCGGGTTTTAATATTGATAATTTTGACACCACACTCTCCGTAGTGCGGTATGGCGGTATGGGCGTAAAACGAATGACGCTTGTATTTGGAACTGGCACTGAACTTGGACGCGGCGGGCTAACTCCCCAAAGTATTTTCTTGACCAGCTTGGCGTGGTCTAATATTGTACCAGTACAGTTGCTTTATCTACGGGGCAAAGCCAACGGTAGCCAAAACCAACTCAGTTGGGCCACCGCTACCGAACTAAACAGCGATTATTTTGGTGTGCAGCGCAGCATAAATTTGCGCGACTTTACCGACATTGGGCGCATCAAATCGGCGGGCGACTCGCGCCAACGCCTCGAATATAGCTTCATTGACGAGGCCCCACTTCCAGGCGTAAACTACTATCGCCTCAAACAGGTAGATAAAGATGGTAGCAGCGAGTATTCTAAGATTGTTGGAGTCAATGCCCAAAGCACCGAACGATTTGTGATTTATCCCAATCCTTCAGATGGCCAGTCCATTCATTTACAGTTCGATAACTTGTTGCTCGAAGGCTTGGGATTGGTAGATTTGTTGGGTCAAAAAATACCGTTTGTGGTATCGGTGTCGTCCAGCAATAGCCTGTCTATCAAACCCGCACGGCCCTTGCAAACGGGATTGTATTTTGTAACTTACACCGCTGCGAATGAACCGAGATTTACGCAAAAAATTTGGGTACAACCGTAGCCAAAGTGCTTATTTTTTGAGCAACTGCCCCCTGATTTCGCCCCCAGTATAAATGGCACTGTGCACATTAACATACCACTGTCCTGCCAATAAATCTTGCTCTTGCTGGGTACTGAGTGCCAACGTCTGCCCCGAAAGCGGCGACCCAAAAACGGCCGTAGCAATGTTGATTACAACGGCTCCAGTGGTGTTGGAGGCTCCCTTATGAAAATGCGCTGCCGTGGGGCTCATACCTTGAAAAGTGAGCGTATAACTAAATAGCTTCGTCGATTTGTTGTAAGTTCCCTTAAAAGTTCCTTCGGCCACCGAAATAGTTTCGGGTACTTCATTTTTTCCCGACAACTTAATGTCAAAAGACACGCTATTTGGATCAGCAACTACGGCTGGGTCGTCTTTTTTACAAGCTGCAAAAACAAAAAGTAAGCATACGAAAGTGAGGTTATTTCTCATAAGGGCTAAGTTGGATGATTTGACAACGAGGTTATACCATGAAATGCCAAATTACTAAATTTTCATTACAAACTTGGTATGTGTGCCAATAAAGTCGTTTTGGTCATAAAATCGGTGGGTATCTATCCGTTTGTTGTGGGAGGTTACTTCCAGCAAGACGCACTTGTCGCGTTGAGCAATGGCTTTTAGTGCTTCCAATAACAATTTACCAACGCCCAAACTACTGTATTGGGGCAGTACGTACATTTCTTGAATCTCGCCTACCAAACCGCAATGGTGCAGTAGTTTTTGCGCGTGCATACTGGCGCAGCCAATCGCCGTTTGTTGGTCATGGCAAGCCATTAAATAGTGGCGGTTGGGGTGTTGGATATTTTGCGCGAAAATTTCTTCAAATAGCTCAAAATCAAGGGCTTGTTCTTCCAATTTACAGATAAATTCGTAAATTATTGGCAAGTCGGTAAGATGAGCAGTACGAACAGAAAACGACATTGTTAGAATTCTTGTAAAACGTCCGATTCATAAACAATGTTTCCTTTAACAGTACTGGTCATAATCACCACCATTGCACCAGCCACTTTACTGGCTTCAATGGCGCGGTATTTTTCGGGAATAAACGGCCTGAACCATTTCATCAGCGTTTCGCCTATTTGCTCGCCTGTGCGTTTGTGGGGTCGTGTGCCAAGCAGTAAAGAAGGCCGAAACATAAGCAATGCCTCAAAACCTACTTTTTTTAGCGAGGCTTCTATCTCACCTTTTACGCGGTTGTAATAAATGGCCGAGTCTTTGTCTGCGCCCATCGCCGTAACAATGGCAAACCTTTTGGTGCCGTTGGCTTGTGCCATTTTGGCTATTTCGTACGGGTACACGTAATCTACCTTGTAAAAAGCGTCTTTTGAGCCTGCCTTTTTCATGGTAGTGCCCAGGCAGCAATACACATCGTCTGCTTCAATCAATGAAGCATCGGGGTTGTCAAAATCAAATACAATTGTGTCCAGCTTAGGGTGCTGTTTTGGCATAGAGCCGCGTACTAATATTTTGACTTTGGCGTATTTGTCAGAGGCGAGCAGTTCGTTCACAACAAAGTTGCCAATGAGTCCAGTGGCACCTACTATTAGGGCGGTTCGTTTTTCGACAAGCATCAACAGAATCGATTGGGGTGGTTTAGTTGCTTATCTAAATCAAAAGCAACCAAACCACAAATTAGCAAAATGGTGTGGTATTAAACTGCTTAACAAACAAAAGAACTTATTTAACGGTAAAGCAGTGCGAAAAATTAAGCAGGCTGCGCTACTACCAAATTCGCTCGATAAAAACCTGTTTCGATACGCTCTCTGATTGTAGTAAAAGCATTGAGTGTGCGCTCTACGTCTTCGAGCGAGTGGGCCGCCGTTGGGATAATGCGCAGAATGACCTGCCCTTTTGGAACAACAGGATAGGTTACAATAGAACAAAATATGCCCATGTTGTCGCGCAAGTCGCGCACCACCATCGTTACTTCGGGCAAGCCGCCTTCAATGCCTTGCACAAACACAGGCGTTACGGGCGAGGTTGTTTCGCCGATATTGAAACCACGCTCGCGTAGGCCATTTTGGAGGGCGTTTACGACATTCCACAGATTTTTACGGAGTTCGGGGTGCTTTTTGATGAGTTCCAAACGCTTACGGCCACCTTCCACGTACGGCATTGGCAGTGCTTTTGCATAAATTTGCGACCGCATGTTGTACTTTAAATACATGATAATAGTCTCATCGTCGGAAGCCACAAAACCACCAATGGCCGCCATTGATTTGGCAAAAGTTGAAAAATACAAATCCACCTCTTTGGTTACTTCCAGCATTTCGGCCACGCCGCCGCCCGTTTCGCCCATTGTGCCAAAACCGTGGGCATCGTCCACCAGCAATCGAAAATCAAATTTCTTTTTGAGTTCAACTATGGCTTTTAAGTCGCCTACTTTGCCCGACATACCAAACACGCCCTCGGTTATCACCAAAATACCGCCGCCTTTTTGGGCTGCCATTTTGGTAGCACGCTCGAGGTTTTTTTCGAGGCTGGCCATGTCGTTGTGGTTAAACTTGTAGTACTCGCCCATCTTGGCTTTGTGCAATCTAATGCCATCAATCAAGCAAGCATGCGACTCGGCATCATAAACGATTACGTCGCGGTGGTCGCACACGCACTCAATCACCGACATCACGCCTTGGTAGCCGTAATTGAGCAAAAACGATTCTTTTTTGCCCACAAATTCTGCCAGTTCTTTTTCAAATATTTCGTGCAAATCTGAATTGCCCGACATCATGCGTGCGCCCATTGGATAGGCAAGCCCCCATTTGGCCGATGCCTCCGCGTCGGCTTTACGAACTTCGGGGTGGTTGGCCAGGCCCAAGTAGTTGTTCAAACTCCAATTCAAAACGGGCTTCCCCATAAACTGCATGTGGGGGCCAAGCTCGCCTTCCAACTTAGGGAAAGTGAAATAATGATGGCCATTGAGCGCCATAGACGCCGTCCCAATCGGCCCTTTATTAGATTTTAATTTCTCGAAAATATCCACTTTTTTAGGCAATTTTTAAGATTACAAGAAGTAAACAAACAATGCACAAAATTAACAATTTACTAATTCAATTCAAATAGTTATCGGCTATCATTGATTATTCGAGGCCCGTAAAGGCCAGTTTGTTGAAATAAACCTGTAAAGTAAATCCGAATGGGTATTGTGCTTCAAAATTTTACGGGTTGTACTTTCAAAACCAAGCAATATATAAACTAACTTTGTAGCATCAGTATTTTGGAAAAATTACTAAAGTATTGGCGGTAAAAACTTCAACATTAATTAAATAAAATGGAAAATCAACTGAAAAATACCGCTGAGCAAGCAAAAGTAAAGGCGCAAGAATTGGCGGGCAAAGCCCAAGAAAAATTTGAAGAGTTGAAGGGCGAAATCACTGAAAAACTCCACAACGTGGACGTAGAAGCACTCAAAGCAGAAGCTGCTGCCAAAGTGGAAGATTTCAGAGAAGATGCTACCGAAGCACTGGCAGATGCCAAAATCAAAGCCGAAATATTGGCGGGCGAAGCCCAAGAAAAATTTGAAGACCTCAAAGTAGAGGCCGAACAAGCCATCGAAAAAGCAAAAGATTTTTTCGATGGCCTATTTGGCGGCGACAGCACGAAAAAATAATGCCCCAAAAACCCCTCCTGTATTGAAATGCCCAAACGACCAAAGACAGCGTCTTTGGTCGTTTGGTTTTGTGGTAAAAAATAGATAAAAAGGTAAAACGAATGAGTAAAAAAACCGCCGTTGGGGGCTTTTAAACCCAAACCAATAATCTCGAATTTCCATGCAAAACTTACGATTTACGGCAGTATTCATGCTCACTGTCTTGGTGGTTACGGCGGTGCAAGCAACTAAAACCAGCAAATGGAAAAAACTTTTTGACGGTAAAACCACCACTGGGTGGCACAGCTACAACAAAACCAAAGTAGCGGGTTGGATGGCCATGAACGGCACCTTGATGAGCCACGGCAAAAGCGGGGACTTGGTAACCGACGACGAGTACGAAAACTTTGAATTTGAGTTTGAATTCAAAACCTCGCCCAAAGGCAACAGCGGCGTTATCTACAAAGTGGTAGAAGACCCCAAGAACCCCAGCTATTTTTCGGGCCCTGAATACCAAGTGATTGACGACGAAGGCTACCCACCTTTCAACGACGGCGGCAAAATGGTGCGCATCAACGACAAACAAAAAACGGGCGCAAACTACGACATGTACCCGCCTACTCAAAACGTAGCCAAGCCCGCTGGCCAGTGGAGCAAAGGAAAAATAATGGTAAAAAACAACCACGTGGAGCACTGGCTCAACGGCAAAAAAGTAGTGGAATATCAATACGGCAGCGACGATTGGAAAGAAAAACTGGCTAAAAGTAAATTTTCAAAATGGCCCTACGCCACGCCCCACGCCAAAGGTAAAATAGCCCTCCAAGACCACAGCGACCCAATATCATACCGCAATCTTCGAATCAGAACTTTGTGACAGAGCAATTTTTGCAACATATTGCCTTTGAAAAACGCCTCAGCGCACACACCGTTACGGCCTACCGCAGCGACTTGGCGCAGTTTGCGGCCTTCTTGGAAAAACAACCCCAAAGCCCCACGCCCGAACAAGCCTCTTTTAAGCAAATTCGGGCGTGGGCAGTGAGCTTGGTCGAGAGCGGCACCGTCAACCGCAGTGTCAATCGCAAGTTGGCTACGTTGCGGTCTTTTTTTGGATTTTTGGTAAAACGCAAGTCCCTCGTTGTCAATCCAATGAAGCGCGTTATTGCCCTCAAAACTCCAAAAAACTTGCCTCAATTTGTGGAAGAAAAAACCCTGCAAGTGCTGTTTGAGGAAATAACTTTTACCGACGACTTCCCCGGCCTGCGCGACCGTATCGTACTTGAGCTTCTTTACGGAACAGGCGTGCGCTTGTCAGAATTGCTGGGTTTGCGGTTTGAAAACGTGGATTTTTACGAGCAAAATATCTTGGTAATGGGCAAACGTAGCAAAGAACGGCTCATTCCGATTCACCGAAATTTGGCGCAGTTGCTGCAAACTTATCAAAGCCTCAAACAACAAACTTTTCCCAACAATACGGTTGAAATGCTTATTCTTACCGACAAAGGAGAGGCGGCTTATCCCATTATGGTTCAGCGACTTGTCAAAAAATATTTGAGCTTCGTTACATCTTTAAAACAAAAAAGCCCGCACGTGCTTCGCCATACTTTCGCCACGCATTTGCTCAATAACGGAGCCGATTTGAACGCCATCAAAGACCTGCTGGGCCACAGTAGCCTGGCCGCTACGCAAGTTTATACCCACAACTCTATCGAGAAACTCAAAAAAATCTATAAACAAGCCCACCCCAAAGCTTAAAACTTCCTTGCCCAATCCATTGTTTGTTTCTCGTAAAATCTGCGTGCTGCGCTGGGCCGAAACCGTTCAAGCAGGTGCTGAAATAGTAGAAGAAAAAGTAATGCCTCCTGCTTTTGGCCAAGTGGTCATTCGCAACCGTTATGCGGGCATCAATGCGCTTTTTGACCGCGCCGTTGTGCGCGACGAACTCCCTTACCGACTCCTCAACCCGCCCTTTGATTTGGGCGTAGAGGCTGTAGGAGAGGTTGTTGCAGTGGGCGACGGCGTTGAAAACCTGCAAGTTGGCGATTTTGCTTCAACTACCCGCTTCACCCAAGCCTACCGCGAATACCAAACCGAAGCCGCCCAAAAAGTCTGGGAAATTCCTGAATTGAGCCCCCAATATGTAGCCTTGCGCCCCACGGCGGTGTCGGCGTTGGTGGCATTGGAGCAAGTGGGCCAGCTCCGCGACGGCGAAACCGTGGCCGTTTCGGCAGCAGCGGGCGGTTTGGGGCAGTTTGTGGTGCAATTTGCCAAAATGCGTGGCTGTCGGGTGGTGGGTATTTGCGGTGGAGCGCACAAAAGCACATTTTTGGAACAATTGGGCTGCGACGCTGTGATTGACTACAAGTCTGAAAATGTCGAAAAAGCCCTGCTTGCGTTTGCACCCAAAGGCATAGACTTGGCCTACGATACCGTGGGCGGCGCGTTGTTTGATGCCTTGCTCAACAGCCTGGCCATTCGCGGGCGCATCGTGGTGTCGGGGTATTCTGCCGACATGGGGCGGCCTGATTTGCCCGAAATAATAAACGCGCCCCGGGTTTACAGCAAAATTTACTGGAAAGCCGCCCAGATTCGCTGCTTTCAAAATGCGCTCTACCCCGAGTTTCAAGAAGATGCCAGCCGCCGTGTGTTGGATTTGTATCATGCAAACGTGCTGAAAGTACGCCTCAGCGACCGCCACTTCAAGGGGATTGACCAAGTATTTGAAGCCATTGAATATCATTTATCTGGCCAAAACATCGGGAAAGTCTGGATTGAGTTGTAATTTTGTGTCATGAAAATTGAAAAGGAAACCCTGCATAAAATAGCGCATTTGGCGCGTTTAGATATAAAACCCGAAGAAGAAGCGGCGCTCATCGAAAGCATGGAGAGCGTGTTGTCGTGGATGGAGCAACTCAACGAACTGGATACTACGCACGTATTGCCGCTCACGCACATCGCCAATGAAGTAAACGTGATGCGCCAAGATGAACCCAAACCACAGCTCGACCGCCAGAAAGCCTTGTTTAATTCGCCAGCCGAAGATGCGGTTTACTTTCGCGTACCCAAAGTGCTGGAATAACCATGCCCGAGCTACCTGAAGTTGAAACTTACTGCCGCTATTTGGAGCAAACGTCGCTGCGGCAGCCCATTGAAGCCATTGACATAGAAGACCACAAGCTACTCACCACCGACTACCCTACGCTGGTCGAGCTGCTCGTGGGGCGTTCGTTTGTGGCCACGCGGCGCGTGGCCACAAACCTTTTTGTTCAAACCGACGGCCCCGCCACAGTTTATATGCACTTTGGCATGACGGGCGATTTGGCGTATTACCATTCGTAACTCGACCGCCCCGAGCGGCCAAGCCACTTATTGACCCTACCCGAAATCGCCCAGATTCACGCCGTCATTGGCTTGGTGCTGCACACAGCCATTGAACACGAAGCCAATTACGCGCTCTTCCCAACTACTTTTTTGATTCACGCCCGCCCTTAGGGAGCGTCTCCGTACGCCGATGCCCAACGGCACACCCGCTGCCCGTGCGGCTTGGTAGAAGTAGCCCCCAAAGTCGCGTAGGCGGTCGCGCTACTTATTTTTGCCCCATTTGTCAAAAATTAGGTTAGGAAACTGTTTAAATTAATTTTAAATTTTCTATCAATTTTCAATTAAAAAACTTACCTTTGCCCCTCATTTTCAATCAATACGTTTTAAAAATTAATAAATTATGTACGCAATCGTAGAAATCGCGGGGCAGCAATTTAAGGTAGAAAAGGGCCAAGAAATCTTCACTCACCGTTTGGAAGGAGATTTGGACGCTGCGCTCGCATTTGACAAAGTATTGCTGGTGGACAACGAAGGGTCTATCAGTGTAGGTGCACCGACGGTAACCGGTGCCAGTGTTTCGGCTACTATTGTAGCACACTTGAAGGGCGAAAAAGTAATCGTCTTCAAGAAAAAGCGCCGCAAAGGGTACGTTGTAAAACGTGGACACCGCCAATCGCTCACCAAAATTCGCATTGAAGGCATTGCATTATAAGTTTTAATGCAGTTCCAAATCATTAATCGAGTTTTACAGATAGTACATTTTACAAATCATTACTTTTAAAATATAAAAAGACAATGGCACACAAGAAAGGCGTAGGTAGTTCAAGAAACGGACGCGAATCGGAAAGTAAACGATTGGGCATTAAAGTGTTTGGTGGACAGTCGGCAATAGCTGGCAATATTATTGTGCGTCAGCGTGGCACGCGCTTCAACGCGGGTCGCAACGTAGGCATTGGCCGCGACCACACGTTGTTTGCACTTGCCAACGGCATCGTAACTTTTAGCCGTGGCCGCGATAACAAGCCATTTGTGCACGTGCTGGCTCCCGAAGTAACGGCAGAAGCATAAGCAAAACCAAATTTTTACAACTCGTTCCAAAAAAGCAGCCATAAAAGGCTGCTTTTTTGATTTAAAATACCTTGAACGTACCCACTGTTGATTTTTAATAGCCGCTAAATTTGTATTATAAAAATTAATTGTTGTAATTTGCTGCCCGCTTCGACCCGTATTTTTGAGGACATTACCAACCAAGTAAACTTAAAATACACCCACAAAGAAAACGAATACTATGACTTCACGCGCGAGCCGTTGATGCCCTTCAAACTCTCGACCGAAGGGCCGCACTTGGCCGTAGGCGACATCAACAACGACGGCTTGGACGACTTTTATGTGGGCGGTGCCAAGTACCAAAAAGGAAGTTTGTTTATTCAAAAATCGGAAAATCAATTTGTAGAAAGCCCCCAGCCTGCTTTTTTGACCGACACACTCTGCGAAGACGTGGACGCGGCTTTTTTTGATGCCGACAACGACAAAGACCTTGATTTGTACGTGGTAAGTGCGGGCAACGAGTTTTTTCAGCAAGACGCGCCACTGCTCGACAGACTTTACCTAAACGACGGCAAGGGTCATTTTACCAAAAACCCCAAAGCGCTCCCGCCGATGTTTACCAATAAATCGTGCGTCAAGCCTTTTGATGTGGACAAAGACGGCGACCTTGACCTTTTTGTGGGTGGGCGCGTAGTGGGTTATCACTACGGACAAACGCCTGATTCTTACTTGCTTATCAACAACGGTAAGGGTATTTTTAGCGACCAAACCAGTCGGCTTGCGCCTCAATTGCGCAAGGCAGGTATGATAACCGATGCCGTTTGGGCCGATATTGACAACGACCAAGATACCGACCTCGTGGTGGTGGGCGACTGGATGGGAGTTGCCATTTTTGAGAACAAAAACGGAACATTTGCGCTGTTGCCCTCGGCATTGACCGATAAAACCGGCTTTTGGCAAACAATTAAAGCCGCCGATTTGGACAACGACGGAGACTTGGACTTTGTAGTAGGAAATTTGGGAACAAACACCAAATTTAGACGCGGCCAAAACGGAGCATTGAAAATGTACGTGGCTGATTTTTTGAAAACAGGCACCAAAACCGACCCTATTTTGGCTTTTGGCATTGGCGAAGATTTTTATCCGGCGGCCTCCAAAGACGAAATCGGCAAGACATTTCCGTTTATTAACAAGCGTTTTCCCAATTACAAAGATTTTGCGGGTAAAACCATCGAAAAAATCTTTAAATCTACCGAAATCGAAACCGCCCAAGAAGCGCGCGTAAATACTTTTGAGAGTGTTTGGATAGAAAACCTGGGCAGCGGTAATTTCAAAATGCACCCTTTGCCAGCCATGGCCCAAGTGTCCAAAATATTTGCGTTGCACATCGCCGATGTTACCAACGACGGCAAACTTGACATTTTATTGGGCGGCAATTTCTACAATGTTAGCACTTATCAAGGCCGATACGATGCCAGTTACGGGCTGGTTTTACAGAATGACCTAAAACAAAGTGGTCATTTTAAGGCAATTGCTCCTACTGAATGTGGATTTGTACTAACGGGCGAAGTGCGCGACATAAAACCTTTGCGCACCAAAACAGGTTTTACGTATATGGTAGCCCGCAGCGGCGACCAAATGATTGTATTAAAGAAAAAATAAAGATTCAGAAAAAAACATGAAAAAGTACGCTATTTTGGCCTTTTTGGCCTTTCCCCCGTTGTTTTCTCACGGACAAACCGACACCACGAAGGCCCCCGCCGAAGAACTTAATTTTGAAGAGTTTGGCGATGCCGACGACAAAAAAACACGTACTTACTGTACGCAAAAGGTGAATTATTTGTCGCCTACCAAGCTCATTTCGATTGGTTACGAAGGCCAATTGCCTTTTCATCTGGCATCGGTGGGTACGCACGGGTTGGCCCAAGTCATTACCAAAGCCGAAACCCATTTAAACGCTTTTGGCGGGTTTCGATTGGCGGTAAATACACCCGTTATTTCGCGGTCTAATTTTATTTTAAACCTTGGGCTTACTTACTGGAATACCCGCGCAAAGCTGGCCAATCCCGAACGTTCTATGCTGTTTGGCAATATCAACGCGCTCAATAGTACAGGAATAAACATGACGATTTTTAAGCCTTTCGACAACAAGCATTTTTTGATTGTACAAGCCAGTGCCGACCTCAACGGCAATTATAGCAGCATAGACGCAATAAACAGCAAGGGAATCACCTACAGCGGAACGGCAATCTACGGCTGGAAAAAAGACGATAATTTGATGTGGGGGCTTGGCGTTACGCGCACCTATCGTGCGGGGCAGGTGCTGCATATTCCAGTGATATTTTACAACCGTACCTTCAATCAGAAATGGGGAGTAGAGGGTATTTTTCCTGCACGAGTACACCTACGGCGCAATTTTAGCCCTACTGCTTATGTAATGGCGGGCTACGAAATAGAGGGCAATTCCTATTATTTGGGCAATCCTTCGGGGGCTGATTTGTACTTGCGGCGCGGCGAGCTAAAACCGCGCATTATGTTTGAAAAGAAACTAACGGGTTTCGTCTGGCTTTCGGCGCAGGTGGGTTTGCGCTACAACTGGCGATTTGACGTTTTCAATACCCAAAACCCCGTGAAAGACCAAAAGCCATTGTTTGAAAATACCCTCGGCCACCCGCTGTATTTTAATGTAAGCATCAACTTGGTGAGTCCTTAGAAAATAAAGCAGTATATTATCCCTTCTTAACTTGTCGCTTCCAAACGTCGGTGCGGCCAAACAGCGAAACGCCAATAAAACCGCGTACTTCGAGCGTGTTTTCGTCCACCAATTTCATGTCGCAGGCGTAATCGTTGCCTGTTTTTGGGTCATAAATGCGGCCTTCTTCCCATTTGTTGTCGCCTTTAAAGACAAAATTACGGAGATTTTCGAGTCCTTTGAGCGGACGAGTGCGGAGCGTTTCCTCTGGGTTGTTGATGTCAGTTCGGGGTTTTCCGTCGGGTTCGTTGGGTATTTTGAGCCATACTACCTTGCCAAAATACTTGTCATTTTTTTTGTAAACCTGAACCATGCCTGTGCCTTCACCGCTTTTCCACACGCCAAGTATGGCATCGGGGTTTTGGGCAAAAAGTGTACCAGTCGCGCATGCAAAAAAAAGCAAGGCAGTGAAAATAAATTTGGGAACTTGAAACATACGTTTTTTAAGGTTATTGGATTAATTGTTGTTCGTAAAACGCCATTTGAGTTGGTTTTGTTTTACAACAACGCAATTTTAGCTTTACGAAGCTCAGATTTTGAACTACCGCCGCACAAACCACGACTGACTTGAAGTGCCAGAAAACCTTAATTACGAACATCAATCTGCAAAAAAACCTCGTAAGTAGCTGCTATTGTCTTATTTTTGCGATTATAATTGCCATTCATTTATTTTTTGTACCTGATTTTAATGAAAGAAACCGCCGAAAGAAACCGCGTTCACCTTCGTAGCGACAACAAGGGTTGGAAAAAATGGGGGCCTTATCTGGCCGAACGCCAATGGGGAACTGTCCGTGAAGATTATAGCTACTGGGGCGACACCTGGAACTTTGTTTCGCACGATGCCGCGCGCTCGTATGCTTACCGCTGGGGCGAAGAGGGCATTGGGGGCATTTCAGACAATAAGGGCCACGTTTGCATGGCCTTTGCTTTTTGGAACCACCAAGACTTGATTTTGAAAGAACGATTTTTTGGACTAACGGGCCCCGAAGGTAACCATGGCGAAGATGTAAAAGACCTGTACTACTATTTGGACAGCACGCCCACGCACTCGTACATGAAAATGTTGTATAAATACCCGCAACAGGCTTTTCCGTACGCCAAAATTATGGATGAAACCCGCCGAAGAAACCGCGAACAGCCAGAGTATGAACTACTTGATACGGGTATTTTTGACGATAATTGCTATTTTGATATTTTTATTGAATACGCCAAAGCCGACGGAAACGACCTGTTGGTAAAAATTACGGCCCACAACCGTGCTGCCAAAGCGGCACCGCTCACCATTTTGCCCACGCTTTGGTTTCGCAATACGTGGTCGTGGGGCTACGACCAGTTTGCCTACAAACCCATTCTCAACGGCATTTCTAATCGTCAAGTAGAAGTAAATCACCGCCAAATTGGCAAATTTAAGCTGTACTTTGAAGAGGCCGACGAGTTGCTTTTCTGCGAAAACGAAACCAACACCGAACGTCTTTTGGGCAAACCCAACCAAACGCTTTACCCAAAAGACGGCATTAACAATTACGTGGTAGATGGCAAAAAACAGGCCGTAAACCCCAATCATATTGGCTCGAAAGTAGCGGGCAAATACACCCGAACCATCGCGGCAGGAGAAAGCACCACCATTCGGCTGCGGTTTTCGGACCAAACGCAACTGCAAAATCCATTCGACGATTTTGACGAAATATTTGGCTTGCGCCAGCGCGAAGCCAACGAGTTTTACGACAGTTTGCAAGAAAATGTCATTAACGCTGAATTGCAAAATATTCAACGTCAGGCTTTTGCGGGTATGTTGTGGAACAAACAGTTTTATTATTACAACGTAAACGAATGGCTCAAAGGCGACCCCAAAATGCCTTTTGAATTTAAAGGGCGCGCTCACCCGCGCAACCAAACGTGGAAGCAAATGTACACGGCCAACATTCTTTCGATGCCCGACAAATGGGAATATCCGTGGTTTGCCGCCTGGGATTTGGCCTTTCATACTGTTACGCTCTCGCGGCTTGACCCGCACTTTGCCAAACGGCAATTGGCCGTTATTTTGCGCGAATATTATATGCACCCAAACGGTCAAATTCCCGCTTATGAGTGGAATTTTAGCGACGTAAACCCGCCTGTTCACGCTTGGGCCACTTGGAAAGTATATGAGATAGACCGCGAACTCAACGGGAAAGGCGACATTGAATTTTTGGAACGAATTTTTCATAAATTGTTGCTCAACTTCACGTGGTGGGTCAATCGCAAAGATACTGAGGGCAACAACGTTTTTTCGGGAGGGTTCTTGGGGCTTGACAATATCGGGGTGTTTGACCGCAGTGCCGAACTGCCCACGGGTGGCCACTTAGAGCAAGCCGACGGCACGGGCTGGATGGCCATGTACACGCTCAATATGCTCCGAATTGCCTGCGAAATATCGCTTGTAAGGCCCGTGTATCAAGACATGGCTTCTAAGTTTTTTGAGCATTTTTTGCACATCGCGGCAGCTATGAAAGCCCTCGGCGACCAAAAAATCAGTTTGTGGGACGAAGAAGACCAATTTTACTACGACGTACTACACACGCCCGACGGCCAAAGCCGGCTACTCAAAATTCGTTCGATGGTGGGCTTGATTCCACTTTTTGCAGTGGAGGTGCTGGACGAAGAACTCCTCTCTAAGCTACCCGATTTTAAGCGGCGGGTAGAGTGGGTACTCAACAATCGGCCCGATTTGGCCTTGCTGGTGTCGCGCTGGAACGAGCCGGGCAAAGGCGACACCCACCTGCTGTCGCTGCTGCGCGGCCACCGCATGAAAATGTTGCTCAAAAGAATGTTTGACGAAACCGAGTTTTTGTCCAAACACGGCATCAGGTCGTTGTCAAAATATCACGAAAAATCACCCTATGAATTTCACGTAAAAGGCGAAGTATTTCGGGTCAATTATACCCCTGCCGAGTCAGATTTGAGTATATTTGGGGGCAATTCAAATTGGCGTGGCCCCGTGTGGTTTCCGCTCAATTTTTTGATTATTGACTCGCTGGTTAAATTTTACGAGTATTACGGCGACGACTACGAAATTGAATATCCGACCAATTCGGGCAACGTAATGACAATTAGGGCGGCGGCAAACTGCTTGGCCGAGCGGCTCATTAGCATATTCCAGCGCGACGAGGCAGGGAATATACCTACCTATTGTGCCAACAAAAAACAGCAAGACGACCCCCACTTTAAAGGGTTGTACTTGTTTCACGAGTATTTTCATGGCGACAACGGCGGCGGCCTGGGTGCTGCCCACCAAACAGGCTGGACGGGTCTTGTAGCCGATTTGATTGAGTATTGCTCAAAACACAAATTGATTGAAGCAGAAAGCTAACTAATTGGTTGTATTAAATCGCCTAACGAGCCAAAAGAGCGGATAGCTCAGTGCTAAGAAAATAAGGGCGTATTGGCTGCTGCCAGGGTCTTGCAAGCCTGCGCCAATCAAGAAAGCCAACGAGGCCACCAGTGCTACCCACGGCACTACGGGGTAGCCTGGCACGCGCCACGGACGTGGCAGGTGGGGCTCGGTTTGGCGCAATCGCAGCAGCGAGGCAAAGCCCGAAGCATAGCCCAAGACAAAGAAAAACGTGGCAATGTCAGAGAGTTTTCCGCTGGCTTCTTTGCCGCTTACAATAAAAACAATGGCCATCAATATAGAGAGCGGCATCACCACCGTAGGCGTGCCACCCGCGTTTACGCGCGTGCCTTGTGGCAAAAATAGCCCGTCGCGGCTCATCGAATACAACACGCGCGGATTGAACATCACCTGGGCATTGACAATACCCAAAATAGAAATCATCAAGAAAAAAGTAACGGTTGTGCCAGATTGCTGCCCAAAAATGAGCGTAATGGCATCGGCAGCGGCCAGTTTAGATTGTTGCAAAACGGGCATGGGCAAAATATACAAAATGGCCGCATTGACCAACAGGTAAATGGCCACAATTAAAGCCAAACCACCCAGCATTGATTTGGGCAAGTTGTTGGCGGGGTCGGCATCTTCTTCGGCAAAATAGGCGGCCGTATGCCAGCCGTCAAAAGTATAAAAAACGGCTTGCAACGAAAAAATAATGGCCCCTAACAAAGAACCATTTTTGACTACGCCCGCCGTCGTTTCAACGACTTGGGCCACGGCCACTTGCTTGCCATACACAAAACAAACCACCACAAACGCAAACAGACCCACGCCTTTGGCCACGCTCATTATTTCTTGGAAGCGGCTGGCGGTTTTGAGGCCGCCCCAGTGCAAAGCCCCCAAACCAACCAAAATGGCCACTGCCACAAAAGGCTCTTTACCTGCCAAAGTAGGAAAAAGCAAGGCCAAATATTCGCTCATCGTAAAAGCCCCAAACGCCGTGGCGGCGGCCGTGCCAAGCCAACTATTGAAACCCACCACAAAGCCCGCGTAGCCCCCAAAAGCCCGCCGCGCATACACATACCAAGCCCCAGCCCGGGGCACCGAAACGCCCAACTCAATGGTACAAAGCACGCCCAACAGCGCGTAAATACTCACCAACACCCACACGCTCATAATGAGCCAAGGATTTTGCAACTGGGCAGCAATGGGGCCAGGTTTGCGTAAAATGCCCGTGCCGATGGTGCCGCCAATGGTAACGGCAATGCCAAAGCCAACGCCGAGGATTTTGAGCAATTGATTGGGTGATTTTTCGGTAGTGGGCATCTGGCAGGAAGGTTTTGGCGTTTGGTTTCGCAATTTTTTTGCTAATTTGCTACCCAAATATTTATTTTCCTATATTCATCGGCAATTAACATGAATAGCACCCTGGCCCCAAACGAAATTTTTGACCGATTGCAACAGACCATCAACGGCTACGTGGCCAAATTGGACACTTACACCGACGCGCAGTTTGCCCACAAATCTGCCCCTGATGTGTGGTCGTTGGGGCAGATGTATGAGCATTTGTACCTCAGTAGCAGCTTCTTTTTTATAGCCAATACGCTGCGCTGTTTGGAACAACGCAAAGGGCAAATAGGCGGCAAAAAAAACCAAAATGGCGATAATATTTTCAAATACAATGGTTTTCCGCCCATCAAAGTAGCCATTCCAGAAGTGCTGCGCGGCCCCGAACCCGTGGCCAAATCCCGCGACGACTACCGCGCGCTTTTGGCCAATATCATTGCTGACACCCAAAAAAAGGTTGAGCCTGTCTTGGCCGACGCGGGCGAATACAAATGCTTGCAACCTGTTTTTGGCTGGCTCAACGCCCACGAGTGGCTGCACGTACACGAGATGCACCTGCGCCACCACCTACGGCAACAAAAAGAATTGGAAGAGTGGCTGAAAATATCGTAACAAAAAAGGTAAATTTGTTCAACTGGAACGATGGCGAACTGATAAAATTTACGAACATAAAACGAAAACAGCTGAAATTGATAAAGAAACTCAACCGTTTGTTTCTTTTAACCAATTCCCGAATTTTGTATCGAAAGATAAGTAATTGGGCTGAAATAATCGACACAAATTCAAGTAAATTGGATACTGTACTTTGAGCCTATATTATCGAATATTTCATCCAAAGCCTCATTAAAAGTTTCCCAATTGGCGTAATGATGTGGCTTTAGCCA
>Ga0335394_10000503_pt1 | contig 41961 bp, 58 predicted proteins | sample MAT03_FD_205741 | JGI IMG/M metagenome (GOLD analysis project Ga0335394, IMG submission 205741) | Freshwater microbial communities from Lake Fryxell liftoff mats and glacier meltwater in Antarctica - MAT-03 (spades assembly) (version 2) ... | reverse complement strand
GACGCCTGCGGGGACATAGGAAGTTACACGATTCCTGAAGAAGGACTCAGTGACTGAGCCTTCAGGGCTCCGAATAGCATCCATGAACTGTGCGAGACCCTTGAGGTAGGTCTTGCTTGTGACGTTATAGGCAACGGCAGACACCATAGATGACGCAAGGTTGTCCCTAGTGGGGTCATCCATGTGTTGAGCAGCATCCACAAAGTCTGCGGTGATCCCGAAGAACATAGCGTATGGGTCTTGACGCTCAAAGGACACGTAGTCCTTCCCAATCCTATAGGAGTAGGGCTTCCAGCCTGTGTCCATGAGCGTCTTCCGCTCACCTGGGTCCGCAGGACCACGACCGGTGATGAGCCCTTGGTAGGCCAAGGTGCTCCCTGCAACGATCAGTGCACTCCCGGTAGCCATCTGGCCTCGGGCATCTGCTGCTGCACGTTCACCTTTCTTACCCGTGAGGGCTTCACGGTACTTCCCGCTCAAGAGGTTCAAGACTGGGGTACGGATACCCACAGCCTTTATGATGTTCACTGGAGTTCTGATGAACGGTGTGATCATCTTCAGATAAGGGTGTGCGTGAGTAGCTGCCTCAAACTTCCGCAGGAGACCACCTTCAGCACCCTTAGAGGTGAAGGTAGCTTTGCGAGCGTGCGAGACAGCTTCATCGTACTCAGCATCCTTGATCCGGTAGACGCCATCATTGCGGTCCATCTTTACAGCGCCTTGGTCGTCCATGGATTCATCCAGGCGACGTGCGATGTACTTAGCGAGTTCGTCACCCTTGAGGCCCTGACGGGTCCCTGAGGTGTAGGCCATAGCCTGAACAGAGCCACGGTAGTTGATCTGTTTGAAGAACTCGTCTTCACCAGTCAGGAAGCGACTGGGGAGGTTTGCCAGTTGACCAAAGCCATTGACGAGGATGTCAGCAGTCGTGGACCCCTGAAGGGACTTGAAGTTGTCCGTGGAGATCGCAGGGCCACCAGTGTTACCATCGCTGAGCTTACTGTTGTGAGGGTCGAGGATACCATCCCCGGTGCTCTTTATAGTAGCCCAACGGTGGCCCTTGGCCTTGATGATCTGTGGGAGGCCCATGGCCTTAGCAGCCATACGCATACCGTCCCCAACTGAGGACATCATGTAGATGGCGAGGTTCACACCTTCGCGCGCCATGGCACTGTTCCCACCCAGTGCTCCACCAAGGGAACGTTCAGCAGCCATGATGACGCTGTTGAGAGTGTTCGAGGTGATGTTCTGGGCATGGGTGACAGCACCCGATAACAGAGAGTTGATCCACATTGAGTTGTGGGCGTTCATCAAACGCATCCACAGTGGGACTTCTTTGAGGATAGACACGACAGTCCGCAGGGAACCATTCGATGCACCGATGGCAGCAAGTTCATCTGGGGATAGATCCCCGGCCACACGAATACGCCCTTGGACCACAGCGCGACCACCTTGAGCTTGGAGGCCAAGGGTGGAAGCCTGAATATTGACGAAGCGTTGGTCGAAGAGATCGAACTCCTTCTGGAGGGCGAGAGCTTCTGGGGAACCTTTGACAACCTGTCCGAGCTTCAGGGCAATGGTTGCCTGACGCTTGGAGAGGCTGGCCGCTATCAGCTTGCCAGCGTGAATCGCACTATCAATATCCTTTGCTAAGACGGTTCCTTTGTTGATCGCCTCCTCAATCTCCCCACGGGAGATCAGGTCACGACCTACTTCAGCGATTTCATCAAGGGTCTTTCGCGTCTTGGGAACGGTCTCACGGACGAACTTCCCTACCTCTTCGAGGGCACGCTTGGCTTCCTCGGGGATATCAAACTTAGAGAGGTTGAAGCCGGAGGGGCCTTCAGTCTTCAGACCATCATCAACCCAATTAGGGTTATCTTGGATGTTCTTTACGAAGGCTGCTTGGGCCTCAGGGGTCATCAGGGGGGCATTGGCCTTAGTGTTGGCCGTCTTGTAGTTCACGTGGTCATCAGTGATGAGCGTGGCAGTATCCGGGGCCTTCGGCTGAACGTCAGGGACATCACCGGGCTTGGGGGCTTTAGGAACCTCTGGGGCCAATTTGAGGTCATCAACACTCAGGTCTACCCCAAGGTTGTTTAGTTCATCTAAGACTTTTGATTGATCCCCAGAGTTCAGAGCCCCTCGGAAGTCATCAAGGGCTGGCGTGCTCTTTACGTGGGCAGCATAGTCATTGATCCGCTCCGCAGAGGCACCACGAATAGCATCTCCGTGGGCTTCCCAGAAGGACGAGGCATCTTCCCCGATACCCTTGAGGTTCCAGTTGAAGATGGTCTTTGATGCTAAGAGTTCTTCAGGAACCCCCTGCTTCTTCCAGAGAGCAATCTGGGATGCAGCTTCAATGGCCCCCTTTATGGAGGGCTTGGTCCCCACAGGGATAACAGCATCATTGTCTAATTGAATGTATTCTTTGTCACCAATGCGCCGGGTTGTTGGAGGGACATCACCGGGCTTAGGGGCCTCTGGTTCCACCTTGGCAACAGGGGGCACCTCAACAGGCACATCCACCTTCACTTCAGCGTCGAGTTGATCATAGGCAGCACTGAGGTTCTTCTCAGCAACCTCCTTGCTCACCTTACCTTCTTTACGGTCCTTGAGGTACCTCCGGGTAGCTCCGAGAGCACGCAGAGTCTTCTCAACCAACGCACCAGCAACGATGCCTTCCATGGCGCTCTTGAGGGAGCCCACGGCATCAGTGTCATTCTCATCAGCAGCCAGGAAGCGGGTGATGGGGTTACTCAGACTTGGATGAGTCTCTGCGAAGTCCTCAATCAGATTTGACAGGCGGTCGGCCTGGGGGTCAAAGGCGAGGGCATCAGCACCCGCACCTACGACCATAGCTTCCCCGAGGGCCGTAGTGCCCTTGAGGAGCTTGGTGGCCTTCAGGGTTTGCCCGACAGCACCGAAGCCCGTGAGGAACTGGGAGATCCCTTGAGAGAGCCCGCCAACCACAGTCTTCGGATCATAGTTTGATCCATCAGCAGCAGCCGTTTCGTCGGAGAAGTTTTCAACAGCTTCAACCGCTTCACTAGACAGATGGTAGTCCGTACCCATGAGAGCATTCGATGCCCACTCACCGGGACGCATAGCAGCCCCCGCGATGCGGGAGAGCCCTTTGGCTCCTTCATGGAAGGCTGAACCAATGCCCGAGTTCACTGAGTCAACAGTGTCCCTGACACGATCCCCGAAGGACAGCGAGGGAGCTTCAGGCGCAGCAGCAGCAACAGGGGCTGGTGCATCAGGAGTCTGCTCCATCTCTGCTAGCTTGGCAGCAATGTAAGCAACCTCTTTGTCTTCGGGCTGTGTGGGATCGGGCATTAGTTACCTTGGGTTATTCGGGGGTGGAGAGGAGGAGGAACTGATCGTCAAAGAGAGCAGTTGGTGTAGTCTTGTAGGAGGCGGCGAGGTCTTTGAGTCGGCCTGACTTACCACCGGTCTTAGCGAACTCAGCCATAGCGGCTTTGAGTTCAGAGGCGTCCTTGAAGATACGGACCCGCTTAGGGACCGAAGCATCAATCTTCACTGGGGCATCTTCCTTGAGGGTCTTAGCGACGTTCGGGAGGACTGTGCCACCTGGGTTGAACTCAGGGATGTCGAGGATTGCCTGACGGAGTTCAGAGGATTCTTGGATAAACTCTTTGTCTGTAGCCTGAGGGTTCTTCTCAGAGAAGGACATCATCCCCATCAGGAACATCTCTTCAGCTTGTTCAGCGAGGGCTATGCGCACGTTTCTGAACTCGCCACTTTCTTCATCGCCCTCAATGATCCTTTTGAGACCACTGGATGACCGGAGAACAAAGGGGTTCCCAAGGATACCCTTGGCTGCCTTAGTCCGGGGCATGATGTCGGTGATGAGACTCTTAGCGTCAGCAGCATCGATCTCTCCACGAGCAAGAGCACCCATGACTTCCGTTTCAGTGAGGTCATTGCGAGTAGCTCTGATGACGAGGTCAGTCTTGACCATGTCGTCTTCCCTGTTCTTTTTCTGAGCATTCAGAGAACTGAACAGGGATGTCCGCCATGACACAACCTCCATCGCCTTATCGGGGTCAATGAGAGTGAGTTGGTCCGTTTCTTGATCTATGTCAGCAAAGGGGTCCTGGAAGATCTTAGCGAGGGCTGAGGACTGGAGGCCCTGGATGGCAGCCTTGTGGTTCTCTTCAGCCTTGGCGTTAGCTCTCCTGTCCCTGCGGTTGGACTCGGAAGCAATCTGGTCCCGCGCTTGCGAGACAGCATCCCGAACATAACCAACCTTCCCCACCGTGCCTGAGCCCGAGGGGACATCATCAAGTACATCAAGGAGGGTGATGTCACCTTCCTCAACGGCCTTGCGGATTACTTCATCAGCCACCAACTTGTTGGCCATGGGACCTGAGAGGCCTACGGCGACTTGGTCATCTACCAGTTGGGCAAGGTCCGCCCCAAGAGTCGGATTCCGATTGCCGAGGAGGTCAACGCTATTGTCAAGAGTGGCACGGAGCATGAAGCCCGTGTCGTCGATGAGGCCTTCTTCAATCCTCTTGGTGCGCTCAACAGCATGAATGGTTTGGAGAGCATCCTGAGACTTCGCCCCCATCACTGAGAAGATACTACCGAACTCTGGGTTGCTTTTGGCGTCAGGGTTGGCCTCCATCCACTTGGTGGTGAAGTCAGCCATGAAGGTTGAGATGGCCTTAGGGTCATCATTGTCAGAGAGGTTCGTCCCGCTGTAAGCAGCCTTCATTGCCTGATCATACTCAAGGGCTGTACGAGTCGCCTTCTGACGCTCATAGCCCACCTTGAACCACGGGGAGGCACCCGCTGGAATCTGTCCTGACTGAACAGCTTCTTTGAACTGGGCCTTGTTGGCGAGGGCAGCCTTACGGCCTTCCTCAGTGAGCCCTTCGTTGTTGACTGCTACCCGTTCATTGGCGAACTGGGTAAGCCCGGGTTGCACCTCTGACCAAGCCCCTGCAAGCTCAAGGAGACGACGGTCTCCCTTTGGTTGCGAAGGGCGGATGAAGGTGTCCACGGGGGACGCAGTGGGGCTAATGGATGGGAGGTATCCACGGTCCTTGTAGAGGTCTGGGACTTGAACCCGATCTTTCGCCACGAGTTACGCTCCCTTCCATTTAGGATTGGTATAGGTCTGATACTGGTCATAGGCTTGAACGCTCTGGCCTGCAATCCGCATGCCTGCACCCAGGTACCCCGGAAGGGGATCTGGACGAAGCTCATTGATCCGTGACTGGGTACCCGACCGCACACCCTCAGCTTGACGCTGGGACTGGTCGATGGTGTACTCAAGGTTAGCATCAGTGACTGCGCGGTAGCCTGCTTCTTGACGGTAGAAGTCAGCCAGAAGGCTGTCTACCGAGAGACCTGCCACCCCCGCCTGACCCGAAGAGGTCCGGGCAGTGGAGCGAGCTTCAGCAGCCCGCTTGGCATTCTCCATCTTAGCCTGCACAACAGCTTCCTGTTCTTGCTGGACTCGTTGGTTGATCTCTGAGAACTGGTTACGCCCCGACTGGGCTGCACTCTCAGAGGCAACCTCACGGGCCTTGTTATCTGCCTTCACACCTTGGTTCGATTGATCAACCGTGTATGCAGTAGCAGCCGCTGAGATCAGCAGTGTGACAATGGGAATAGCGGCTGCATAGCACATGAAGCATCTCGATTCTTGATGAACTGAAGGAACGTGACCTTATGAGGTCCGACGTCTTTCACTTCGTTGGTGATGGTGAAGCCAGCCCACTTGATCCACTTGATGTGGCACGTGTTCCGTGAGTCAACTAAGTTGGTCAGGGTGGGGTACTTGGAGAGAAAATGAGCAACCCAGGGGCGGGTCTTCTTGAGGAACTCCCAGCGGACCTTTGGGAGGCCATCGGAGGCTAGGAGCCACACAGCCCCCACTCCAGGTTCCAAGGGGGCTACCCCGAACATCCCAAGGATCACCCCGTCATGCCAGATGGTCCAGCACTCATCAGAGAGGCTGAAGCCATCTTGGAGGGCCTGAAGGGGGGTCTGGTTCATAGCCCCCACCTCAGCCACGTCAGCCGCCCGAAGGCGGGGAGCGAGGTCTAAGATGTCCTCAGGCTGTGTAGGACGGGCGTGGGTCATGGGAGTCCTTTGGAGGGGCGTTGTAGTGAGGCTCAGGTACGGCTAGAATCGACGATCGTCTTCAAGGGGTAGGGTAGGGACCCCTGAGGAAGATCGTGGCTTATTTGCCGTCCTAGACCCGTCTGGAGTGGATCGTGTACTGGCCTGTCCACTCAGCCGACTGAAGCCGGTGAGGGACTACAGAGTCATTGACAACCGAGATGGACACCCTGGTGTTCTCAGCGTTCACTGGGACGGTCTTTTGACCGGTCCGAGCCTTGACTGTACCCACAGGGGTAGGGTCCCCAATGACGTACGGGGTGACTGGGTAGACCTTGGTGGCCCTTGAGGCATCTGGGGTCACTTCGACCCTGAGGTAGAAGGACTCATTGTAGAGGAACGAGATCTTCTTGAGCGTGAGCTTGCCACCAGAGGTGGGGACCTGCTGACCGTTCTGGTCCTCCTTCAGATGAATCTCTGAGGGAGTGTAGACGGAGGCGTAGGTAGTCCCAACCCAGTAGGGGGTGGCTGCTGTACCAGCGAAGGTGAACTGCGTGGTACTGAGCCACGCTATGATGGGCACCTGGACACCCCAGGAGACCCGAGGGGACGCCGCTTGCTGCTCCTTCTTGTAGACCCTCCAGGCACTCTGGGAGGCTGCATCCACAATAAAGGGAAGAGTGACCGTGACGACACCGAGGGCTTCAGAGGGACTGAGGCTTGCACTGTCCATGCGGAAGTCGAGGTGGGTCTTGGTGACTGAGGGGGCTGTGTCGACCTGGGACACGTCGAGGTTGATCTTGTGATAGACCACATCCCCGATGCTGCTCTTGATTGAGCACAGGTAGAGGACGCCATCCAGCAAGGAGGCATCGACGACATTGACTAGGTCCGGGAAGGACCAGCGGGACCACGAGGACTGAACCTTCTGATCACCGTACCAGAAGTACTTGTAGATGTAGAGGTGGGACCAGTCCGAGTTGACAGCCGTCAGGGCAGCAGAGGACCCAAGGGCCACTACGATCCGAGAGGCATCATCACCCACGAGGCGGATGAGGCCGCTTGGGAGGTACCGAGGGACATGCGAGGTGATGTCAGCGGCCTTGAAGGACTCAACGTCCCCTTGGACGTAATACTCGTAGACCTTTGAGTTCGGGCCATTGTTGGCCGTGAAGTAGATGTTGTCCCCAATGAGTTCTGGGGGACAGGTGGGGGCCACGGGGTACTGGGTGGCACCTTTGAGGGAGGCCGTCTTGGGGGTGAGGAGACCATCACCAGAGATGATGGCTTGGCCCTTCTCAGCGAAGAGCACAATCTTCTCAGCCAAGGGGACTGCGTAGAGCCACTTATCGAAGCCACTGAGGGACTTGATGAAGATGGGGTCCGAGTCCAAGAAGGTGATGACGGTGGTCAGATAGAAGTTAGTGAAGACACCAACTTCACTGAGGGCCACTTCGCCGTCGAAGAGGAACCCTAGGCGATTGCCGAAGGTGAACATCGACTGGAGCTTCTTGCCGATGAAGGGGGGTGAAGGGTTGGTGAGGGTGTCACCAGCTTCCCGAGCTTCCCAGGTGCTCTCTTGGCAAGTGAAGGTTCCATCCCCGTTATCAACGAGGACCAGGGGCATTGAGACTGGAGTGGGTTGAAAGTGTGTCCCGTGTTTCCAGGTCTCTTGCCAAGAGCCATTACCAAAGGTGGAGTTCGGGTCATCAGGGAAGAACCTCACATGGTAGTCATCGTAGCCACTCGCCTTGTCCCCCACGATTTGGACTGACCAGTAGGCTGGAGCCACAGTTGGGAGGTCCGCGAACTTCTGCATCTGTGTGCGGATCAACCGGGTGTTGTTGTTGCCCTTAGAGTCCTCTAAGGCCACACCAGTGATAGCAAAGTTTGAAACAGGCAGCGCGACGATACCACTACACCACAGAGTGGAGTTCACTCGTGTAGTCACAAGTTTGGCTGTGAAGGCAGAATCCAAGCCTGTCTTTAGGTCTGTGGCAATCTGGGTTGTCTTGATGTCATTAGCGACGGTCGGACTGGTTGTCTTGGTGACAGCCGTTGGCCCTGTGACAATCCCCGTGGGGATGTTTGTGAGACTAACAGTCACCGTATAATCAGTGGAGTAGTCCCCCTGTTTCACAAAGACCAGGAAGTTGTCCCTATAGTCATAATCATAGAGGGAGGCGAGGTACGCTTCAGTAACTACTTTAGTCCGGTTCAGCACGTAGGTCTTAGACCCCACCGTCAAACACTGGAAGTCAGCCTTGGGATCTGAAGCTACAAGGTACGTCTTCCCGTCTGGGAACGATACCGTCTTCTCAACTCCCGTAAGGAGATCAAAGACCTTCAGGTCCCCATTGGTGATCATCACCTTATACTGGGAACCCACACCCCGATTGATGGTGTGGAAGTACGGGACCGCAGCAGCAGCCCCAAGGGACATGAACTTCTTCACGAACTCTGAGTGAGGCCTGTGGCAGTTCCCGTGGGTGGTGTCTGAGAGATAGTTCTCCTGGACCTCACACTGTGTGGGATTGCGGATAGACGGAGGCTGTTGCGAGACCCCATTGATGAGGTTCGCAATGGTCTTGGAGATGAGTGCCATTAGATGAACTCACTCCCTGACTTCCGATCTAGTGTACGGAAGACGCTGTAGTTGTCGAAGATGGTGTAGTCCGCTTGCATGGACTCAGCAGAGATGAATATCTTCCGGGCATCTCTCAGGTCCTCAGCCGTGAAGGCCGTGAGGGTGTCCGATCCGAACCAGCGTTTCTGGTAACGGTGAGCAGCCATCATGGTGAAGTAACGCTTGGCAGTCGGTGGGAGTTCATCCCAGTTGAGCAACCAGATTACCGTACCCGAGAGCGAGGTGCCGGTGAAGACATAGGAGCGACTGGAGCGGTCGTAGAGACGACTCCCGCGCATCACTACGTCATAGGTGTAGGAGCCTGCGAGGTCGAATTGAGCGACGTTATTGGGAAGGGTGACGAAGCCAGAGGCATCGATTGAGAAGGGGTAGTCGTCTTCAGTATTGAAGTGCCAGCCTTTCTCTTGGATCTCGCGAGAGACCTCGTCGAGAACAGCTTCTGCACGACCTGAGAGATCAGAGCCAAGCGTATCAACAGGGTCTTCCCCCACAGAGGAGAGGATGATATTGACGGCTTCTAGCTCCGTTTGGGGAGTCTTGAGGGCCATAAGGGTCCAATGTGTTGGGATGAAAGATGAAAAAAAACCCCAGCCCACCGTATTAGGGTGAACTGGGGTTTGGTTTGAAACTGAGGAAGGTACGAAGTTACGGAGCTTGGTAGCCTTGAGCGTTGAAAAAGACGGAGCCCGTGCCGCTTGCAGTCAGGGTGACTACTTCTAGAAGCGTTGCCGCAGTACCCCGAAGAGGGGTTGGGAAGGCAATGTGGGTGCCACTTATGAGACCAGTCGTGGTGATCCTTGAACGCCAGAGGACAGTGCCACCGGCCCCGTCACGAATGGCAATCTCGGTAGCAGTACCCAGAGGGTCTGCCATCAGAGATATCCCCGTGACGTGGTTTCGCACACCCGCAGCAGCAGCAGCCCTAAAGGTTACAGCCGTTGTAGTGTTTGTGATCCCGCCCGAAGCAGCAGCGTAGGTCCAGTCCAATTCGGGAATGCCGAACGTCTTGACGACCTGCGAACCGTTTGTGGTTATGAAGGTGTCCGAGACATCCCCAGCAACGAGAGTCGTATCCACTGCTGTCTGAACCCGACCGCCTTGGCGGACCGGGCTACCAGTACTGGCACCTGAATGTGCCGCAGAACCAACCACCAAGAAGGGGTTGGAGTTCGCTGTGCCATCACTCGCAAGAGTAACACGCAGTGAACCCGTACCCGTGGTACCATTGCCCATCAGAGGCGTAACAGCATTGATCTGGGAGACGTTCGTTGACTGGTTAGTCCCGAGGGAGCCACCAGCAATGAAGATCGCATCCACAGAACCATTACGGTTGAGCGCATAGACGAAGGCAATGATGTTACCACTTGTGTAAGCGGTAGTGCGAACTCGGAGGTACCTCGTAGTGGGGAGAATGATCCAGCTTCCCACAGCCGTTGTCGAGGTTACCGGAGTGGTACCTAGGACGGTTGATGGGACACCCACAAGGGCGACCACCGCAGCAAAGTCAGCAGTGTTGGACCCCTGCCAAGAGACGGTTGCGCCGCCTCCGACAGAAGTAACACCCACCATGATCGTACCATAGTTGATTGTATCAACGACAGCAAAGTCAACGTTGTTGGCAGCGACGGTGATCGGACCATACGTCTGACCACCGTTGACCTGTGCCGCATGGGCGGTCGGGGACACCAACGCCAGCAAACAACCGAGGAGAAGGCTAAGAAGATAGCGCATTGGTGTTCCTTTAGGGGTTAGCTATTCGCGCGAGTAGCTGCCATGTCAATCTGGAGCCAAACGCGGATGTCGTTGCCGACAGTCGCAGCGTAGGTGCCAGAGATCACAGCGCGCATCTCAGGGAACAGTTGGATGACCGTACTCGCATCCACCACAGCACCAGATGTCTGGGTCTGGACAGAGTTCGTCGAATCATCATGACGCTTCACGGTGACCCATGCAGCCGAGGGGCTCAATCGACCCTGGATGGTGACGACAACACCTGAGGTGGTGGCGGGGTCAGCTTCGATGCTGACGTGGACGTTGGCGTGACGGGGAGCACGAGGATGGATACGAATGGCCCGGGTAGCGCCATTGACGCCAACGAGGACCGCATCCGCCGTATAAAGCAGAAGACCAGTTTGGAATTCAGACATGGGTTACGCCGTCTTCAATTCGACAGCGCACTCGGGACGGAGGATACCGTGACCGACAGCCATCTTAGCGACCATCAAGGTGCCCTGGTGACGAACCGAATACTCTTTTTCCATAGCGAGATCCAGCAAGTGGACCGAGCCGACCGCTTCACGCTGGAAGACAATGCCAACCGTGTTGGTGAAGGTACCGCCGTAGGTGTTGGTTTCGAGACCATCATTCGAGATGACCGAGGTCGGGAGGTTGTTGCTCTGGACGATTTCGATACCAGCGATGCTATGGACTTTACCCTTGGCAAAGCTACCCGAGCCATCCCAGTCTTTGTTGATAACCTTGGTGCTACGAGCAAGCGCGTAGTACTGAGCAGGCTTGACGATGACGAAGCGGCCTTCAGTCGGCACGTCTTTTTCATCCATCGCCTGCGCAGCGTCGAACAGACCATCAGCCAAGGCTTCACCATCACTGGCAAAGGCGGGATTGGTCAGCGCCGAACCACCGAATCCACCAGTCACGGTGGTGGCAGCACGAGCGGCCAACACAGCAGTCTGGATGGTCTTCTGGTCATAGGCCTTCGCCAGGGCACGGCCCAGAGCTTCAGCGTACGGACCACGAATGTCATAGTGGCTCATCGCTTCGTCGAGGTTCGCGACGAACACACGACTCAACAGGACACCGTCAATCTGGATGGTACGTTCGTTCTGAAGGATAGCACCCGAGCCCAGTTCAGCGCCGGGAGTGTGATAGAGGGCAGCAGCAGTACCGATAGCGACGAACTGCGCCGACTTACCGTTCTGAATGTTGCGGATGCGATGAAGGGGTTTCATCACGTTGGTTTCTTGGAAGGTCTTCATGACCTCGCCCGAGAACACCTTGAGGAAGAGCGCATCGGCTGCGCCGCCCCCGTTGACCTGACCTGGACGGTTAGGAGTAAAATCAGCCATTGAATGTATAAACTTTTTGAAAGGAGGAGAGACAAATCTCTCAGTCAACTTCCTAGAGCAGCACCACGAGGAGATTGTCCTTGGGCTCAATCCCCGCAGGGAGAGCACATGGGTTTCTTCAAGTGAAGACCAGAGTGTTGTGAGTCAGCCGAAAGGCTGGAGAGCCACCCGCATAAAGATGCAAGTGATGGCTTATAAGATAACGACCGTCTATTCCGGCCTGTCACGGATGATTATTGAGAGAGTCACCGGGACTCCCATGAAACGAACCCAATTGTCGAACCAAGGCCCAACCTCAGGTACCCCAAGGCATCTTGGAGGGACACCCGCCTCCCCTGAGAGGAATCAGGTCGGTATGAGGTACCTTGGAATCCTTAGTCACCCAGTTGGTGAATGGTGCACATGGCAGGACTTGAACCCGCAACCAGTCCCTTTGTATCGGGGTGCTCTACATTGAGCTACACGTGTGTGATGAATGCCACCGGGTTTCCCCGACCTCCCTTTGGACTGCTAGGTCTACTTGGGCGTACCTCAGATACGGATGGCTGTCTTTGGTGCTACACTTGCCCTTTACGGGTTCCGCTGTAGCCAACGGTTGATGGAGGATTGACGACCTTGACGGGCCAATTCTGGCAGGGGGACAGATGGTCTCCCCCTACTCCACTGGTGCTACAGTTATGGGCTGTAGCCAACCCTATCAAACCACCCCGAGAGTTTGAGCGTCCTTACGGAGAGGCTTTCGGGGTCTGTTTTATTTGTCGAATCATCTTGTTGTGTTGCGCAAGTCGCCCGAAGTCCTCATAGGCACTCTCAGGCCACTCAAGTCCTTCAAGCCACGCTTTGGTCTCTTGGGAGAACTCAACGGGCTGAAGCCACAGCAGGTCATCCTGAGGGTGATCCCTACAGGGGCTACATGCTAGACAGGATAAGATGCTTATCAGAAGGCAGAGCTTCCAGACGGGTAGCATAGGCGATCCTTTGGCGTTCTTGGGATACTTCGGCGGACTTCAGTCGCTCCTCAATGGCTCCGGACTCTTTGATTGCCTGACGGCTAAAGTAGTCCAAGAGTCCATTGAAGGCACGAAGCCCCCCATCAAGGATGGCCAAGATGGAGGTCCACATGATTAGACCTTGTCCACAGGGTACTGACGGGCGATCCCGGCATTAGCGTGGAAGATGGCCTCTTCTAGGCGTGTCAAGGCATTCTCCTTCTCACGCCCAAAAGGAACAATGGTGTTGATTAGGTGAGCTAAGCTCCCCGCCCTCTCCCGGAGGAGTCCCAGGTCTTTTATGATACTAAGGGGGGGCTTATGGTAGGTGAAGTCGTTGTCGATCCGCTTGGTAAGCTGTACGTCAGTATGACAGGTGCTCATGTGTTACTTAGCCTTGTTCGGATTCACGACCGACAGCCAGTCCACGACCTTCACGATCTTGGCCAAGACATTATCATCAGACTGACTCGGGGTCAGCTTCACGATAACGGTGGCAGCAGTGATGAGGGCACCGAGGACTGCAAAGCCTGCGGTGATGTACGAGTGGATGTTTTCCATTTAGGAACCTTTGTTAGTGAGAGAACTTAGAGTAGTCGGAGCGGATCACCTTCTGCTCTACCTGACTACGGTAGGCAGGGTCAGACTTATAGCGGCGGTCGCTCATGGCTTCTTGGATCTCTGCATGGCTGCTGAAGACATTACGGCTGTCACTCGTAGCACGAGAGCCATCCACGAGGTGGGGGCCATCAGCACGGTTGAACTGAGCCATCAGTCCTTGGACTGCCAGCTTGCCAATGTTCGCATCACCCATGGCAACAGCTTTGTTGAACGAGGCTTGCTCGTCCTCCGAGAGGTTGTCAGCAGCCCACTTGAGGGCTTCATCAAACGACTCACGGCCACCATCAAGACCTTCGGTGATCTTGGTCTCATAGTCCTGGCGGTTGGCTTCCATGCCACGCTTGTAGACGCTGATCTGGTCAGCACCGATGCCGGAGTCAGAGAGCTTCTTGAGGCTCTCAGCGGAGAGTTCACCCTTCGAGGTGTACTCAGCCTGAAGGGCCGTCATATCCAGGCCAGCAGCCTTTACGGCTTCATTGGCTTTGATCTCCAAGGAGCTTGGGGCGCTTGGGACAACAGGGGTAACCGGAGGAACTTCAGTCTGCTTAGGGCCACCGAGTTTCTTTTCGAGTTCGGTGTAGCTCTTAGCGAGGTCTTCAGCGGACTTGAACTTCTCAGGGAGCCAAGCGGGGCGTTCACCCTTCACTGGTGCGCTGGTGACTGGAGCATCTGCGCCACTCTCGGGGGCTTGGATCTTGATAGATGCCATTGAGCCCGTCTGGGTTACTTCAGTGGCCATTAGTGATCAACCCGGACAGTACCCGAACCCAAGGTCACCGTATGTTTAGTTACAGCGGCTGGGGGGAGGAGAGAGGTTTGGGGGTTGAAGGTCGGGAGGGTATCGAAGTCAGGTGCGCCCTCAGCCGGGTTGTTGACGATAGGAGCGTCAGCAAGGATCAGAGGGGCGGAAGGCGTATTGTCCTTATTCAGGGTACGGGCCTTGGGCATGTGGTCTTCTTTTGGTTAGGCAGCAGTCGGAGCGGGTTGCTCCAGTGATGCCTGGGTTTGGGTATTGGCGAGCTTGCCACCTTGCGCGATCATCTGAGGACCGAGCGCAGACAGGGCGTTCTGTTGCTGTTCTGCTTGGGCAGCTTCAGCAATCTCTTCATCAGTCTTGATCAACCCCTTGAGGTCGATCCCGAGAGCGGTTGCTCTACGGCGGTAGATCTCCCCGACATGAGCGTACTTCTCCACCGTTGGGGTGATGAGTTGTGACGTTTCAGAGAGGAGCATGTCCAGCTTGGTGAGGTCGTTGTTTCGACCGAGGGCTTCTAAGCCTGTCACGATTGCTGGACGGATGATACCTTCAGGGAACTTCGGGAGCTTCTTGCGGGACTGAAGGGAATCGATGAGGATGTTGACCAGCGGGAGTTGGAACTCCTGACTGAGGACAGCATACACACCGCCCAAGGCAGTCTCTAGTTCACCTGCCAAGAACCGAATCTCTTCAGCCGTGACTCGTTCGCCATTGCGTTGAACGGAGGAGTTGAGGAGGAAGGCTTGGGAGATACGAATAGCAATGGTGTCGATGGTCTCTTTGACCACCCGGAAGTCATTGTACTTGTTGAGTTGAAGGACGGTCACGTCCAGGGCATTGCCTTCAGCGAAGCCACCATTGGGCTTCTTAGCGATGTCTTGGACACTGGTGTTGCCATTGGGGTTCACGAGGAACAACACTTTGGCAGCAGCAGCCGAGCCCTCTACGAGGCTTTGTTGCAGCCCTTCAAGGGACTGTAGGTCACCGGAGAGTTCTTCGACGTAGCCACGGCCATAGTTCTCACCTTGGATCTTTGTCCAACGGAGGGGAAGCCAGGGGCAACGGTCTTTCTTATAAGAACCAATCGACTCACGGATGAGGACACCCTTCACCTCTTGGTGGATGTTCCACGACTTGCCACCTGGGGCGAGCTTGATGCAGGTGAAGAGATCAACGGTCCGTTCGACTTCGTTGGTCTTACTTTCAGCGAGTGCGCGGTAGGCCTCAGGGAGGGCCGCAGGGGCTACGGTTTCCTTGAGGATAACCTCAAGCATGTTGCCTGAGACATCACGGAAGACCACGTACTGGGACAGGTGGTAGACCCGCATCCGGTCCTTCTTGGGTTTATGGACCAAGACGTTACCGGCGACGATGAGGTGTTTGATCGCCTCAAAGGCATCAGTGCGGATGTGGGTAGTTTCAATCTCTGACTGGACGATGCGCTCACCTTTGGCAAGGGCTTCGTCGAGGTTGGTCTTGAAGGCTTTGTCGGCTGAGGCTTGGGCTTCCAGTTCAAGGTCGTCCATCTTCCAGCGGAAGGGGGGGGTATTCGGAGGGAACAGAGCCATCAGGAGCTTGGAGCTTAGGTTGCTTACACCGCGAGAGCCTAGGGACTGGAAGGGCTTGTAGAGGTCCGCAGAGCCGTTGTGGCTTTCCGGGGGGACAAGGCTGGGGATGGTCAGCTTGGCCGACTCCCGAGCCCGATCCAAGAACATGTCCCGCTCGGTACGCAGTTGTTCGTAGCGGGCATGTGCCCCCGTGGGGGGGTATTCAGTTTTCATCGTCTAGCTCCCGACGATCTAGCTCCCGCCGTACCACCACCGCGTCTGCGGGGGGCCGTGGCAGCCTCAGCTCGGGCGTCAGCCGAAGCCGCTCGGGCCTCAGAAGCCGCTAGGGCATCTTCACCACTCAGCGGGGTGTTCTGGTTCGGACGGATGAGGATGCGACTGACAGGCGTTCCCACGTCCTGGTTCCCCATGCCACTCAGGTCCACCTTGGGCCTAATGGTCATCCCCCGACCCCTTGCCATCTGTTCCCGTTCCCCGATCTGGGGGACATCTGGGGAGGCTTCAGGAGCTAGGGGGGCAGGGGGCGTAGAGTTCTTCGGGATCTTAGGACGGCTTGAGCACATTGAGGTTTGCCTTGGTGGTCTGTTGTTCCCTTAGGTGGGTTCGCAGGGTGTCGATGACTTGCTGATGGCCTGCAAGGACCCCGTAGGCCCATTGGGAGCCTTCGTTTACTGGGACCCTACCGGGGTAGACTTGGGCCAGAAAGACCAGCAAAGCCTCTTCGATCTGAGGGCACTTTTGGGTAGGCATGGGGACCTCGGTTTTAGGGGTGGGCTAGGGGGGTATCTTCCCTATGAGGGGAAGGGGCCTATGGGATAAGGGCGTAAGCTGCTTGCTGTAAGGTACTTAGTTGTCCTTGGTTGAGGATTTCGATGTCGAAAGACTTGTCGTCCAACAAGCCCTCGGACTTGTGGTCAGTCTTAGCCACCACTCCTGGGCGCTTCACCCAGACCATCTTAGCCCCCAAGGAGTCCTTCATGACCCTATACTCATTAGGGAACCGCATGTCATCTACGACCACCCCTTCGTAGCAGTTGGACCCGATGATGTTGTTCACGCTCCTGATCAGAAGGTCTACCCAGATGTTGGGGTCTACGAGGCCACGGCCCCACTCGGTCCCTAGGGTCTGCAAGAGGTACCGGGCGGAGCGCCCACCAAGGTCGGGGATGGGGCGGTCCTTGTGGGCACCTTCCAGCCGATACTCGATCTCAACTTCCCCCATCCCCGTAGAGCGGAGGAGGGAGCGCACCATGTCCTTGAGGGGGGCGGCGAACTTGAGGACCTTGAAGCCCACCGACTCAAGGGCCTTGGCGACCTCAGACTTGCCCGCCTGAGGAGCTGAGGAGTAGAGGGCAATGATCATGACATGGTCTCATACTTGATTACAATGACTTCCTTAGGGACCACTCGGATGGCTACCACTTCGGTCTCCCACTCCCAAGGAGTACACTCCTGGAGTTCGGTAGCCCCCTCTTCAAAGAAAGCCCGGTAGAACTTATCCCCCTCCTTGAAAATAAGGTCGTACTGGATTGCCCACCGGGACTTACCGCTCTGCTCCTGAGAGACGACCGTTAGGCTTTTCGATGAACCGTCCAACAGTTCAAGCATTGCAGCTTTAGGGAATGTGCGAGTGATCATTTAGGCACCACTCGGACACGTTGGATATGGGGGTAGAAGTGCCCCTCAGCGTTTGCTACTGGAGCAATGGACATGTAGAGGAGGCGGTCATCGTTTACACCAAGCTCCTCACACAGAACCTGAAAGGTCCCCTTGGACACTTCGATGACCTCAGGGAGTTTCTGCCCCAGATAGGCCATCTCTGTGAGGTCCCGTTGTAACGCTTTGGAGAGCGCATACGGGCTCGCAAAGGTGGTAGTAATAGTGGTCTTGATCATTTAGGTGTGCTCCGGAAAGGGCCAAAGGAGGATGGTGAGGGCAACCCCCATGAGGGTGATGAGAACAATAGCGAGAGGCATCATAACTCCTCCTCTGACATCTCCTGAAAGCATAATGCGATCATAAGAGAACGTAAAGCTAGCACTGAGGTCAAGAGGTCAGAGACGTTAGCCCAAGGACAGTTGCCCTCTTTCACGTCGTGCACTGAGCACTTGATCAAGAGCTTCTTACTGAAGGCGTCTAACTCTTCCTTGAACTCAACCCGTGACTCTTCGATATGTTTGTTCTGAATCTTCATGCAACTTCTCCATCTGCGTTGTGTTGGATAACCACGGGTTCAACTTCCTTTGGCGGTTGCCAGAGGATCACCCGTTTATTGATTCGATCATAGTCAGAGTTCCGACAGATGCGGGCTACCCGCGCCTGAACCAAGGCGTCCTCTTCGGTGAGGCCCTTAGCAACATAGGTATCGACGATCGCTCCCCAGTACTCGCCTTTGGAAATAGGACCGAGAATGCCAGTAGCTTTCTTGGGTCCGATCCCTGGGCATCCCTTGTAGCCATCCGTAGGATCGCCAATGAGAGTCTGGTAAGCATGGTAGTAATCAGCTTGGTCAGCATTGATCCTCCGAGTACCGAGTTCAGGTTTGCCTGGGTTGTAGAGCAGACCTGGGATGGACTGGAAGTCCTTGTCGATAGACACGATGATCCGTTCCCCTTTGACCAAGTCCGGGGCTGTCGAAAGGATACCAAGGACATCATCCCCCTCTAGGGTTGGACGAGCGTAGGTACTCCAGCACTTGACGGACATGATGAACTCACGAAGGAAGCCAATCAGCTTGGGCTTCGCATCCGGGTCTCGGTTAGACTTGTAGGTCGGCAGGATGTCTTTGCGCCAATTGGTACCATTAGGACACCCAAGACACATGATGACCCTATCGCCACCAAGATGGTCTTGGAGTTCATCTACCTGTTGAGCAAGGTTGACCATCGCCTGCTTCTCGTCCAGGTGGACGGAGGTGGCTTCACCCCAGTCGTAGTTGGTCTGACCGGAGGTGGCTGCTTTGTAGACCAGCACGTCTGAGTCGATGAGTAGAGTCCGGGTCATGGGTTTGTCGCAGTACGAATGAGTTCAAGTTTAGTGGAGACACCTGCCAACTCTTTACTCCACTTGTTTACCAAACTCCAACTCCACCCCTCCTTGGGAAGCTCAGTGGCTATGACGTACTCTCGTATTGCTCGTGAGAGTTCATCAGCGCGATGCTCCAGCCAGATGGTTTCGGGCATCACACCAAGGGGAGGTTTGGGGGGCTGGGGGCTGATGTGGTCTGACACTCGACCACAGACCCGACAAGCCTTCGTCCCCCCATTCACATTTATACGAAAGTATACGTGCATACCATCAATACTCTGTGGGCAGGTACTCACAGGGGCACCATCCCCTTCGCTCCAAACAACAGCACCCATCGCTCACTTGTGGGAGCCCACTTCACATCCACCTGGAGGAGACCATGCTGAACCAGTCGTTGCAGGAAGGCATAGCAGGCTTCCTTGTGGTCAGCGATGGTGGGGATGGAGGAGGTTATGGGGTGGGCGTAGAGCACATCGACTTCGGTGGTCATAAAAGTTTATTCTCTCGGATGTCTTGGGTGACTGATTTCCAGCCTTCGGGGTCAGCCTTCCGAAGGGAACTTATGAAGACACTACAGGCTTTCATTACAGTTTCTAAGATGACTAGCTCCTTTGCGCTAGACCCCTCCATCATAGAGAAGTCATCCCGATGAAGTTTAGAGACAGCAACGATAGCGTCTCGGAATGGCCATGAGGCTATTGTCATAGAATCCTTAGGAGTTGATCTTCAGAGATGAAGCGGTCAGGAAGCTCTAGCACTCGGGCAGACCAGACAGGTTGCCAAAGGGGGCCATGCTTAGGGTGATCACCGGTCTGTCGCCAAGCGACGAACCACCCAGTGACAAGAACCATCTTGCCGTCCCACCCGTCCGCCAAGTAATCCTTGCCAGGATGAGAGACCTTGAGGGTCCTCAGTTCTGTCTTGGGGTTCCGTGGGTGAGGGTGGTACTCTTGGGTTGTAGGCATCAGGCTTCTTTCAGTAGTTTCAGGTACCACTTAGCCACCTTGAGAACTTCAAGGGGAGTACCGGAGGATTTGATTTGGTTGGCGAGGGCTGAGAGGACCACCACGTTACCTTTGGTGTACCCAAGGGACGGGATGATCCTGTCGAGCGTTGGGCTCCCTGGTCCACGAGAACCGGGAGCGAGAAGGATACCGAGAGCGGGACACCGCTTCGGAATGAAGATGTCATCGAGGGTGAGATTGAACGAGAGCTTCTTGAGTATAGCTCGTTGCTTAGCCCATCCGAGGAGACGCCACTCTCGGTACCGTCTAGTGGGTCTCACACCAATTCTTGCCAACACGGTAGGCACCAGTCAGAGGACACTTGGAGTCGAACTCCTTGCCCGCTTGTTCGATGGCGGAAACAACGGTCTGGCCTGCGATCTCACCAAGATCAGGGCGACAGCTAAGCTGAAGCTCATCATGAAAGAATCCGACCTGGGCAAAGTCCTTACCGTGAACTAGTCCAGACTTAGTCAGCGCACTATGGGTGATCCAGGTTGCGCGCTTCATCACTCGGGCTTCAAAGCCCTGGAGGAGGGAACTCAATGCAGCGTGTTCGGAGCGGGTCGGGAGGATGCAGCCATCCAGGCCAACGAGGTAGCCCCGTTCCTTGACCTTCGCAGAGACAGCAGCTTTGAGAGATGCCAACGCTGGAAACTTCTTGAGGAATGAGTCGATGAGCTTCTGGCCCTCAGCTCTGCTAACACCTGCGATGGAGCCAACCTTACCAGCCTGTGCCCCCAGAAGGAAGGCGTAGATGAAAGTCTTCGCCATATCACGAGTAGCAAAGCCAGCAGCTTCCTGATTAGCCTTATGAATGTCACCTTCGAGAATGATCTTCCCGTAGGCACCACCATCCCATGGGTACAGGTAGTGGGCTAAGGATCGTAGCTGGATTCCTGAAGCGTCTGCCCCAACTAGGACATGACCTTCATCAGCTACGAAGAGGGCTCGACACTCCTTACCATAAGGCTTGTCCACAGCGGGGACCTGACTCATGTTTGGGTTGCTATGGGTCACTCGGGTTGAGACAGCACCATTGGTACTCACCCGCCCATGAACCCGTCCGTTCTTCTCAAGCTTGAGCCACGCCTTGTCCCCTTCGGCCAACTGACCGATGCGCTTCTCAATGAGAAGATACTCGCAGATAGGGGTGATCTCAGGATAGGGGAGACAGACAAGAATCTCTTCAGTGGTCGAGGGCTTCCCGTCGTCCCCATACTGCGACGGCTTCCACCCATACCTCTGAATCAAGAACTTAGCAATGTGGTCGTGTGACCCTGGGTTGAAGGCGGTGTGTCTCTGCTTGAGGGGGCCAGCTTCGATGGAGCAATTTCTAGGCTTCAGGCCTAAGGTGCGCCGATGATCTTCCGCAGCAGTCTTTGTCGCATGCTGGGTTGACAAACCTGTCCCCGCTGGTGCCCCTGCGAACTGAGACAGGAGGGTCAGCTTGTAGAAAGCAGGGACCTTCATGTCCTCGCTCCACCCCGAGAACCCATCCCGCAACTCTTTCTCCAAGGTGTTCCTCCGCTGACACAAGGTCGCATAGAGACTCACAGCAGCCTTGCGGTCGAACCGGAAGCCATGCTGTTCCTGGAGCCAGATGACGTAGGCAAAGCGGTGCTCATTATCGAGAGCCGCTTCGGAGTACTTCTTACTGACGATCAGGTCCACCAACTTCTTGTTGGTGTGAACATCCTGGATGCAGTACTTCCGCATCTCGGGAGTGTAGACCTTCCAGTCCGCAGTCTCACCGAAGGTATCCTTCTTCTCCCCGAGTCGCCAGCCCCACGCCTTGAGGGAGTGAGAGCCAATGAGGTTACCTGGGAAGTCCGGGGTCAGCTTGCGGAAGGCGAAGTCCTTCACCTTCAGTTCCAGCCACATGTGCTGAGAGCAGATGAGGGTATCCCTAATCTTCCAGCTAGCCTTCATTGGGTCGAGGTTACACCACACCCCGTAGAGCTTCTTCAGGACCGGGAGGTCGAACCCAAGAATGTTGTGTCCCCAGAGTTCAGAGGCTGCTTCGATCTCGTGGACACCAGCTTCAATCTGGTCGCCATCATAGACAGACACTTCGGAGGTGTCGAGGTCCAGGGTGACGATGCAGTGGACTTTGGTTACCTCAGCGAGGAGGCCATCGGTTTCGATATCAAATAGAAGGCGCTTCATCGTTGGAACCTCAACCACCGTTTCCACCGTGGTAGCCCATCCCTTAAGGAAGAGAGGCTTATGTTATAGCCCTTGAATGTGCCTATGAACTCCTCATCGGAGACAGGGTACCCATGGTCTCTGAGTTGTTGAGCGAATGTAATAAGCACAATGGGGCGGGGGGCTGTTAGCCATTGGAGGAGGCGCTTCATTCCACCACCCCATAGTCAGGGACAAAGGTGGCAGACAGAGCGACCTCGAACTTCTCACTGGTCCCATCTGAAGGACCCCAGTCTACATTGTAGTAATGAAGCCCACCACCGTAGTCCGTGACGCCAACCACGATACCGGGTTGCTTCTCAATGACTGCTTTGTGGAAGACTAGCTGGCCTACTGAGAACTTTGGTTTAGCCATTTCTCTTCTAGCTCCTTGCGTAATTTGGTGAAGTCGGGGTACCCATAGTCACGAGGTTCAGTCACAGTTATGAGTTTGAGACAGACTCCACAGACACCCACGTGCCACGTTGAGCGGGTCCACGCCTTACCAGCCTTGGAGCCACAGTCGTGGCACACCCACATGGGGTAGTCTTTAGTCATCAGCCCACCAGCTTCCAACCAGGGTACTTCGCGCTCAGCCGGTGGAATCGTTTGACCGACCGGGTACGGTCATTGCCTTCGTCACGGGTGATGGTGAAGGTCTGGTTGAAGGCATCAGTAGTGAACTGCTCCGTGTGCCAGATGTTCCCCTCTACGTCCATGCCGATCTGGCAAGGACCGAGGTCCAGGCGCTCAATCATCCGTTCAGGACTCTCGTTGTGGCGCGCCATGCGGATGATCTGGATGGGATAGTCGAAGTAAGGATGTGTTGCTTCAATGACTGAGGATACGTCCGTGAAGGACAAGTACTCAATGGCTTCATTGGAGACGAGGACACGTGCGGTGAAGCCCCGCTTGGCAAGATAGTCCAACAACGCACAGTCATCCATGTCGTTGGCGTTCATGAAGACATCCAGGTCTTTCGGGAGACGACCAAAGAAGATGTCACGAAGAAATCCGCCGCCGACCACACAGCGACAGGAGTCAGGTAAAGCCTGGATGGTGCGTCGGGCTTGGATTATAAGTGGACACTCCATCTCCCGCCGCATTCCTTCTTTCGGTTTCTTGAAGTTGAACTCGTACATCAGAATAGCTCCTTTGGTTTGTTACCGTCTACCGTCTCAGGGCCGAATAGCCCACTCGGAGACAGCCGTCCGGTCTTGGTGTCATATCGAACATCCCCAGCAACGCCGGTCTGTCCGTTCCATCTGCACTTCAAGACCCTTAGGGTACTGATGTGCTTCTTCGTTTCGTCTTGTTGGTCTCGCTCAATACCAATCACCGTATCAGATAACTGGCCAATCGCTCGGGACCCACGGAGTTGATTGAGAGCCGTGTGTCCACCTTCTTCGTGCGCCTTACCTTCAGGGGTCTTGAGGTGACTAACCAAGATCATTCCGACACCCGTCTCTTGGACGAGGGAGCGGAGCTTGGTCATCAGGTTGTCGATGATGCGACGCTCGTCACCGTCTTCGATGCCAGAGACAGCAATGCTAAGGTGATCAAGAATGATCCAGCCGCAGTTGCAACCACGTGCCAGGAATCTAATGCGAGAGACAAGGTTCTCGGACTCAAGAGAACCAAAGTGGTCATAGAGATAAACATGACCACTACCAACTGTGGCATCAAAAGCCGCACGAAGGGACGCTTCGGGGACGCCTTCACGCCCAAGGTGGAGTGGTTGGTCAAGGTGGACTCCCATCAAACCGAGAGCGGTTCGTTCGGTGGACTCTTCGAGAGCGATGTACCCTACGTCTTCGCCTGCCATGATCAGAGGGTAGGCAAGCTCACGACAGAACTGACTCTTACCAATGCCCGACCCAGCGCAGAGCGTGGTGATCTCCTTCTTGCGGATACCCCCCACCACAGCATTGAGTGTCGGCCACGGAGTGGGGAAGCTCCCTGCCTCAGGGTTCTTGACGATTTTCTCCCACATGTCCCGACCATCAATGATCCCATCAGGACGATAGGTCTTTGCAGACCACGTAGCGTCGATGAGTTCCTTCACACGCCCTTCAACCAACATCTCGTTGGCGTCCTTCAAGGGCAGGGTCGCGATCTTGCATTTACCTGGGGTGAACAGCAGGGCACATTCCCGTGCTGCCTTGATCCCTGGTTCGTCGTTGTCAAAGCAGAGGACCACTTCTTCAAAGGACTCAAGGAACTCCAAGTCCGCTTGCAGTGCCTTCTTGGCCCCTTGAGCCCCATTAGGGACACTCAGGGTGGGCCACTTGTGATCCTGCACTTGACTAAGAGAGATAGCATCGATCTCCCCTTCGGTGATGATGACCTTCTTGCCAGCCTCACGGCACCGATGTTTCCCATAGAGACCAAGAGGACCCCCGAGGATGAGGAAGCCCTTGTCCGCGAAGCGAACCTTCTGTCCCACAAGCACACCTTGGCCATCACGGTAGTCTGCCACTTGGCACGGCTTGCCGTTGTAGGTGGTACAGTGGTACCCCCAGACCTCACAGGATTCAGCAGTGATGTTACGCACGGAGAGGGGCAGGAACTCCCCAGTTGGGATGAGGTCCTTTACCACCCGAACCCTCGGTACATTGGTCGTCGGTTCTTGGTGATCCGGTGACGGACCGCGAGCATGAAAGCCACAAGCAAAGCAATGCATGTGACCGTCAGAATACAGGACGAGATTGTCCCCATGTCTATCCCCGCCGGTTTCTTGGCAAGCTAAGCACGAAGCCTTCCCGATAGCAGATGAGGTTGGAAGAGAGGTAGTATTTGACATAGCGTCGGCCTGTGATGTCCGTCTTCTGGATAGAGGTGATCTTGTGGCCAGCGTCGCGGAGGTCTCCGACTACACGAGCAAGACGAGGACAACGATACAAACCAAGGGCTTCCAGGTGGGTGATACCACGAGTGTCCCCCGTTGCGTTATCCTTCGACTGAAGGTGCAGCAGGATATGGTCCCCATGGCTCGGGTTCTTGTTTGTGTTGTTCATGGTCTTGTTCCTTGGTTTGTTTCTGGAGACGACGGGTCTTCTGGACGGAGATCCAATTGAGCACATCGAAAGAAGGACAGGTGGTCTTGTGGGATGCTACGTCCTGATGGCCCACAACTCGGGCATCGGGGTACTGACGGGTCAGAGCATCCAGGAGGTACTTCAGAGTCTCCCACTGGTCTTCAGTGAAGTTCTGTTCCGGGTTCCCTTCCCGGTCTTTACCTCCAATCAAACACACAGCTACACTCACCGAGTTCACACCCGGGCAGTGGTTTCCAGGGACCGTTTGGTGCCGCATGGAAACACAGGCACCATCACGGAGGATGACGTGGTGATAGCCACAGCAGAGCGCCCTTAGTTCCCGATGTTTCCTGTCGAGGGACAAGGCATCGAATGGGCGCCCAAGGGTATCTAGTTCATCTGGGTGGGTCTGGGAACAATGGATGACGATGAAGTCAGTTCTTAGACGGTTCCGAGACCCAAGCATGAGGGACCAACCTTTCCGCCCACGGGAAGCCGTACTTGGTTGACCAGTCAGCGTAGGTGGTTGGTGATAGTTTGTTGAGTTTGTTGGAGGCACGACCAAAGACGAAGCGGATGTCGAGGTCGGGGTTTGAAGCCTTCACCAAGCGCATCTTCTTCCGGTCTTCAGCCGTCAGGTACCCCTTGGTTTCAATCCGTATGCCATTGGGCAACACGAAGTCAGGGGTGTACTTGTGGTTTGAAGCGGGGATCTCGTAGTGCAGTTCTTCAGGCTCATACAAAACAGGAACGCCCTGGGCTTCTAGACCCAAGGCGACCTGTTCTTCGAGCGATGATTTGAAGACTGAACTACGAGCCTTAGAAACTCCCCGCGCTCTTCGACGGAACGCCATCAGCAGCCTCCACTGAAGGGACTGGAGTCGACTCAGCGACGTAGCCACCTTCTTCAACACCGAAGTTGAGGTCACTACCAAACTGACGGAGTTCGATCACCTGAACACCCTGAAGGCGGAACGAGACACCTGTCTTGCCTGCTCCCTCGTTATAGTAGGGCATCGGTTGGAAGCCGACCTTCAAGATAGACCCCCCACCCACCTGAACATTCGCAGGCTTGCCCAGACTATCAAAGATCCCAGGTTTGATCTCCTTCTTGACCTTCGTGATCTTGTCAATGTAGGAAGCATTGGCAGTGAAGGCGATCAGGAGACTACCAGTCTCAGTCCCCTCTTTGTCCATCTCTACTGCAAAGGGGAGGCCAGCATTCTCCACTTCTATGAGTTTGCCCTTCTTATCCTTCTTGCCCTTCGTAGCTTCCAAGGTCTGGGTATAGATAGCATCCGCCATCACCTGAAACTTAGCCAGGAAGGCTTCAGCCTCCTCCTTTGGGAGTCGGATCTTAGTCGAGTACTGACCAGCTTCGGGCTTCCACTTGAAGTCTGGTTCATTCAGTCGGGGGAAGACTGCCACGCCTTTGGGGCTGTAGACAGTTGGGATTCGTTTGGCTGCTGCCATGTTTGGTTCCTTGGTTGGGAAGTCCTTAGGATCTCCACTCTGGAGGTCTCTTGAAGGTCTTCTATTCCTTATGAAGTGGACGACAAGGGTTGTCTAATGACAAGTCCTATGCGAAGAAGTACTTAGATCGTAAAACACCCTGTATTTCTAACTTTCCAAAAGAAGGTGTCAAAGGGATCTTGGAGAGAGGGATGCCATTGTGTTCAGCCACACTGAGGCGGAAATCTTCCAGTACATTCCGAGTGGCATAGAGTCCCACAAAGGAAGTCCTTAGGCTGTCTGCAAGGGCTGCTGTGTCTGCTGCGTGTGTCCCATAAGAGTCATGGATCATTGCGAAGGACGTGATCCCCTGGTCCAGACTATCCCCCAATGTTTCCATGAGGGCTGAAGCGTCCAAGGAGTGGACGAAGTTAGGAGAGATACCCTGGGATTGACGCTTCCGGTCTATCTTTGGGATCTCACTTTGCATCCGCAGGCCATACCTCTTCCCTGAGAGGGAGATTTCGATCTGCTTACTCTTGTACTTTTGGTACCCCTGGACCACTGGGAACCCACTAGGGGTCGTCCACTGCATAGGAAGGCCACCATCAGAGGCTATCCGGCTGATATCCTGGAGCCACTTCATAGCCTCCTCAGCCTTCACTACCGTGCGACCGATAGCCCCGTGAATCTCCGTGGCCATAAAGGTAACGTTGCTGACTTCTTTTTTCAGGGGGATAGGAGCGTGGTTCTTTTGGTTCCTGATGTAGTAAAGGTCCCCTTCACTAACGCCATAAGCCATCGCAGAATCCCCCCGCAGGTTGGCAAGGTGATCATAGATGAACATCTTGTAGCCATAGGCAGTGGCCCCGTACGGGCGGGTCATTACACACCGCTTAGTCAGCTTGCGGTTCACCCCTGTCTGTTTCCAGAACATTGCCTGAGAACTCATGTCCAAGGCAAGGCGCTCAATCACGTGGTCAGCCACCGTCTGATAGATGTCACTGGGTTTGTCTGAGGGAATCAGGTTCACTGAAGCCCCTCCCACCTCGTCCCGCAGCATGGCGCTGAAGTGCTGGAGCCCATTGCAGCTACCATCAAGAGCTACGGGTATCTTGCTGACCCAATCAAAGCCACACTGGCTGAACCCATACCACTCAAAGCAGAAGGCGAGGAACTGCCACGGAGCGTCGGCCTTGGTCCACCACAGGTGATCCAAAGGGTTCTCAGCGGACTGGATGATCTGGTCCTCGTTCTCTACCACCCAGGTGATGCGGTCCTCGTAGCTTACCTTGTCCACACCGAAACAGTTAGCCCCGTGGACAGCCAACCAATCGACAGCGACCTGATCACCCAAGGGTTTCCCTTCGGCAAACCGGAGGAGGGCCTTGGCATGATCAGGCCCCTGGGGGTTCAAGAACATGGGCACAGCATACATGCGCCCTCTGAAGTCCATCTGGTGGGGAAAGTATATTGCCGCCTCATCCTGGAACTTGTCCGCAATTGAAAGGATCTTCGCGGTCTGAAGGATCTTTGAGGTTCTTCGGATGTTCTCTGTCTTCGCCTTGGTCAAAGCCCACTTCCAGACCCTCTTAGCCTCGGGGTTGGTGTCGATGTCATGGGGCTTAGGGGGTTCTTCAACCATTGACTTGGGAGGGGTGTCCCCCACCGCAACCCCGGAGTTCCAGAGTTCTCGGAAGACCATCAAGACCTCTGCGTTCACCTGCCAAGCGGTCCGTTGTAGCCCATTGATTGCCTTGTAGACCTTCGGGATCTCAAGGGCAGCAAGGTCCTCCAAGTACATCCGGGACCGGACCTTCACCATGCTCATCTGTGGGACTGCCTTGGTCAGGTAACCCCCATCCCAAGGAGTGGTCCAGTCCCGCGGAGGGACGAGCATCGGGAGCAATTCTGGCTGCATCACTGATCCACTAGCGTTCTTCTTTTTGACCCAATTAAGGACAGCCGGACTGGGGAGAATCACTAGAGGGTTGGACCTCTTTTTCTTTTCCGTGTGGTCCAGTGAGATGAAGCCCGTGGCCTCAATGAATAGCTCGATGAGCTTCATCCCCAGGTGAACCTTATCCTCCTTAGGCCACCCGCTCCAGTGAATGCCGGCTTTATTCATCGAGAAGACCAAGACCTTCCTACGGTACCCCGAGTGGTCTGAACGCTTGTCCAGGCTTCGCTTCAAGGTGCGATAGTAGGCCTTGTTCTTGTTCTCGAACTCCCTCATACGAACCTCATCCTCCAATGACCCACCGATCTTCAACGCGAGGGCTAAGGGTTCCTTCATCATCGACAAGCAATCCAAGACGGCCTTGCAGGTCTGGAATGCAGCAAGCTCGGGGTTGTTGATCACCACGAGATAGGGGATGGAGGTGTGGGTAGAGGACCCCATGGGCTTCTCGTGGTCCTTGAGCCACTTACGGACCAGCACAGACATGGGGAGAACAGCCTCGTCCAGGAGGACGGAGCCGTAGGGGGTCTCACTCTCACGCTTCCCGGCACGGGCATCAGCAATCATCTTCTCGAACCGGGCTGTACCGATAGAGCGCATGTCAAGCTCAAGGGCTGCTTGACGGTCAAGGAGGGCTTGGTTCACGAGAGTTCCTTTGTGAGTTTGGCACTGGCATCCCATAGTTCCAGGACACCACAGTCACAGTCGGCGTTTCTTCCAGTCAGGAGCCTCATACAGACTCCGCCGTGGTGGTTAATCTTATCTGCCAACCTCGCGATCTCCAGCAGCGCGGGGAGCGCGTGGATCGCAGCGACGATTAGCGCCGCGTCTTCACGCGAAACGGACTCCGCGACCTGACGGTTGCCAGAGGCGTAAATCGGCAAAACAGAGCTAGGTGAATAAGCACCGAACGGTGCCAGCCACCCAGCAGGCTTTGCCTTCGCCAGCAGTTCCGCCAAGTGGTCGATTTTGTTCATGTCGTTTCCTTCGGGGTCATGGGTTCCCCTTGTTCAGTTCTGCAATCAAGGCGTCTGCGGCGGCGACCGCGTAAGATGCTATGTTCGAGTCGGTACTAGTGGACCCACTGGCAAGAATCCCCTGCATCGCCATCGCGGCGAAGTGAGCGCGGACGGGGATGCCTGACGTGGCCTCTGCCCAGGTCCCATTCGCGAGAATAGTAGACGGCGGTATGGGAAAGGTGGAATCGTTGGGATTGATCATGTGGTGCTCACAGGTTAGGAGATGGTGTCAGTAAGAGACTGAAGGAACTTCACCCCCTTAGGGGTCACAACAACAACAGACTTGCCAACTGTCAACAACCAAGCGGGGACTATTGTGGGAGGTTGGGGTGGGGGAAGCGAGTCCGATGGTGTTGCGGGAGCCCCTTAGCCTTCGCCCATGCAGCCTCCCACCTCGCCACGAGGGTGCTCAGGTAAGCTAGTTCCTTTTGGGCAACCGCTAGTTCCTTCGCAAGTCCCCTCGCACGAGAGCGGCTGTACACTTCCTCTGCGAGCGATATTTCCAGGGACTCACGCAGGAACACCGGGTCGTTCTGCAAGGAGAGGATGTCTTCTTCCTCTTGCGTCGGCTTGGTATACTCAACGTGGTCATCGGGGGTCAGTTTGTTCATTTCATTCCTTCAATGTGTTTGGGAAGAGGGGAACCAGATCACAGCGAGGCGGCGTACACAAGCAGGGCGGCATCCCGATCAGCCGCCGTGGTGTACGGCCCGTGCTTGTCAACCCAAACCTCACACCAGAACCAGAACGCCCCCCCTTCTTCAAAACAGGGGTCATTGGGGGTCAGTTTGTTCATACACCCACCAACGTGAACAACTCATAAGTTGCGCCTCTCGTGTCCAGGCGTCCCCCTTGCAGGATCGGAATCCACTTCACAGCGAAGCCATCGTGAGCCTTGAACAGCTTCATCAGGTACATCCCCGCTGGGAACTCCACCTTCTGGACCTGCTCTTCCGGCCACTCATGGGCACTCAGCCACTCCATGAACTCCGAGTTTCCCACCTGCCTCTTGGTGTGTTTACTCAGCTTCAAGGTCCCAAAGACCTCCCAAGGAGTCACAGTCCGTTTCTTTTCTGCTTCTCGGTTCTCTCGGGCAATATCCGCTTCAAGCGGGGTCAGCTTGGGGGAAATAAGGGTGGAGCGAAGGGTTTCAGTGATGGTGTCCTGGAAGAAAAGGGAGGCTGAGGTGCCTACTGTGGTGGGGGTTTTGATGGGAGCGTTCACGATTGGACCTCAATTTTAACTCGGAGTGGGTAGACCTGAGATTCTGAAGCAATAACAACCTCGCGATTCGCGGGGAGCTTTGGGTCTAGGGTTTCCCAAACAAAGGCGAGGCCATTAGTCGTCTTTGAGAGAAGGCCAAACTCCTTATGCGTTGAGAAGAAGCAACCAGGAGGGAGGTCCTTGAAGGGAATAGCTAACTGGTCTTTCCGGTAGATGAGGGGCATGAAGATATGGGGGTTCACGATTGGACCTCAATTTTGACTTGGAGGGGGAAGACCATAGTCGAAGTGGACATAGAAACAGTGTCCCCTCTGAGAGTAGGTGAGTACAGACGGGAAGGCACAAAGCATACGGCCTTGCCCACCCCCGTCCGGATAAAAACGCCATCAGAACTCAAAGCGAAGAACTCCCCGTCTGAAAGGGTACAGAAGGGTCTGGGTTCCTCGGCAATCTTCGTGTGATAAGTTACTTCAGGCAGCACGGGTCACCCCACGTTTCCCCAAGTCCGCCTTAGGAGCCTTGGCCATCAAAGAGCACTCCAGTGCCCCAATGATAGCCTCAGTCTCCGTCAAGGTACCCTGGCTCAGCTTGTAGCGCAGCCGGGCAATCTTTGGGTTGGCTTGGATGGTCAAGGTCTTTCGGAAGGCCTCGGAGATGGTGCGCTTGTTGGCCGTGTGGTTCAAGCGAGCCTTCGGGCCAATCTGGAGGAACCCAAAGGACAGCCGGGTGGACTTGGGGTGGTGGTTGGTGGGGGCAAGCATTAGAGGGCTCCTTCTTTCTTGATTGGCATCTTGTCAATCTCGTTGGCAATAAACTTGAAGTCATATCCCTTGTCGTTTTTAGAGGCGAGGAAACCTTGTTGAGACTCCGAGAGCCCAAGTTTCAAGAGGTTTCTAAAGTCAAGGACTCCTCCACATTCGTTTTTGAGGTTGCACACTACGTCAGCAACCCCAAGACAGCAGTAGGTACCACGGACTTCCCAGTGGAGTGCCCGATGGCCTTGCTTGAACTTTCCGCTCCGTAGGGCGTCCGTCCACTTCTTTCGTCGAGCAAGGATGCGCTCCGTTTCTCTGGCACTGAAGGGGGATTTGGTGGGAGTTGTGGGCATTGGGTTCCTTTGGTGGTGGTTGGATGATAGGGGAGACTTGTTGTAGGACAAGGGGAAAGTTAGGGGGAATCTAGAAATAGAGTCAGGAAGGAAAGGGCACACACCTTGTCGTACACTTCACGGAAAGGGGCCATCTCCTTGAAATGCGTGTCCCGAGCAGGGATGGTTGCCTCGTCATACGCTTGAAGGGAGACGAAAGTCCCTTTGTCACTGACATGTGCTGCCCAGGCTATATCACAGACCTTACTGTATATGACACGGGAAGGGTTGACGCTTTCGGAGTACGCCTTCCAGGCAGCAATGCGCCCCTTTTCAAAAGCCACCAAGCAAGGCTTGGGGAGCATTTTGTAAGCCGCCCACTCCCAGTCGAAGAGGAGGCCGATACGCTCCACTAGCTCTGGGATGTGCTCGTCACCATAAGCTAACCCCTCGGGAAAGTGCTTGGCGAAGAGATCTCGTTGGGATTTACAGGCCCCCTTTTCAATGAGGAGGTCAAGGGTGATCATCTTCCGGCGGGGAGTAGTCATTGGGGTCCTTAGTTTTTACTCAAGGGGGACAACACAAAGATCACCAAGGCATAGGTGGCCCCGAGGAGACCAAGGAAGATCACAAGGGCTCGACCTGGGCGGAATAGCGTGGGCTCGTCGTCAGGGGTGGGGGGCTTGTTCACAGCTTAGACCTTCGCCTCGGGGTGATCCTTGGCGTAAGCCTCCTCGGCTTCATCAAGGGCCTCCGTCAAGTAGTCCTGAACGTCGGCTTGCATAGCAAAGAAGGCCTGGATGGTCTTTACCTTGTCCAGGCCTTCCTTCTTGACTACCTCCCCCAAGGCCTCGTTATCGTAGCACTCAGCGTAGGCTTCAGCGTTAGCGGTGTGCCTCAGGATGGTATCGTTGCCTGCGTAGTAGATGACCAAAGCGTCTCCATCGATAGCTTCGTGGAGTTTATCATGGAGAAGGTCATGGGCGTTGTCACGGTCGCCTTCTGCCTCTTCCATAGCTTCCGTGGCTATGTCAAGGGCGAGGCTTTTGCAGCCAGCGAAGTATTCGGCAGAGGTAAGATCGGTGCTCATGGCTTGATTCCTAGTGTGTGAGGGTTGTTGAAGGACAAGACTCTGGTCAGATTGTGTGTAAAAGACCGGTGTCATCTGCCAGCCCCCCCGCAATGTCATCAGCGACGGGCTTACAGAGGTCGCAAAAGCGAGTATAAGCGTCGGACTCTGCGTCCTCGCCACGTCCCGCTATGGCGTCACGCCCTCCCATTTTCTTCACGGCGCGGTCGAGGCGCGCGCGCGTGGTCCACCATCCGTATGCGCCATCCTCTATGTGGATGTGGATACCGTCATCATGATGTCTCACGGTGAGGGAGTCCAACATTTTGGCGGTCGTGATGGTGTCTTTGCTCATGGCTTGATTCCTAGTGTGTGAGGGTTGTTGAAGGACAAGACTCTGGTCAGGCTGAAACTTGTGGCCCCCCTTGGGCACCTGAGACGACAAAGGGGGCAAGACTGTTGTGGTTGAGTGAGTCCGCATGAGGTGCCATCCGTGGCTTGCGTGGTGGGAAGTGTTGTCGAAGGGGGAGGGGTTGCAAGCTCTATTTCCTTGTGAGCTATAGGTGTGCCAAAGGGGGAAAGGGGAGTGGAGGGGCTTGGAGTGGGGGGTGGGGGTTGGAGTGGCGTCTCACGACACCTGAGGGGACTGCGGGGCGCATGGGGGAAGGAGAGGGGATGTAGGAAGATGCAAGAGGGGCAACTTCTCTAGACCCGGTTGCCCCAGTATTGCGAATGCTCAAAGGGGATTTCCAGGCAACTGTGGCCCTTCATGCTCCCTTGACCTTGGAAGCGGGTTACATTTTTCCAATGGGTGTAGTTCTTAGCTAGCCAAGTCATTACCTCCCCCTTGTCGTCTACTACGTACAAGTCGGACTCGTGGCTTGAGAATTGATCGTCGGCCATACCTAGGACTAGCTGGATTCGGTTTTGGAGGCTCATGGTTTGGTTCCTTTGGGTTTGGGTTTAGTTGGTGAGGCAAGAGGGGCTAGACTTCCTTCTTCCCGATACGCACGTGCCACCCGTCGCCAATGTAGAGCACGCCGCCGTCATCGCAGTCCTCTATGGCGCTCACCGTTGGGATGTACTCCCCAAGGCAAAGATCATCCCTCCCGATGGCATTGGCTATCTCTGCGGCACTAAGCCACTCTTCCGAGACGCCAGTGTCGCCCCTTCCAGAGGTATGTGAGAAGCCAGTGATAGAGTATTTGGTGGACATGGTTTGGTTCCTTAGGGTTTGGGTTTAGTTGGGAGGCAAGATTGGTCAAGGGTGGATTGTGGCTCCCGAGGCTTCCAAAACCATTCCCACACCAGGAGAACCCATGGGCGGGGAATAGGTTCAGCGGGGGAGAAGGGAATGGGGCCGTCGGGGATGGAAAGGGACATGTGGGAGAAGCCGTCGCAGGGGTCCATTGATCACGCTCCCTGGGACAGGAGTTGAGCACACAGCATAGCGGCATCGATGTTACCCAGGCTGAGGTGCTGGATGTATGCGAGGACTAAGGGGTCCATGGGTTACCCTTTCAGGGTGGGGGTTGTGGGTGCTGGTAGTGCCGAAGGGGTACACCAGCTCGGGCGTGGACGATTGGTCCACTTGGGCTGGCGAACCATCTGGGACAGGCGGAGTTTGATGCGCTCAGTGAGCGGGCCGTATGCGTCAAGCAGGTCGGAGAAGGACCACTCTTGATCAGCGGTGAATTGGGCAAAGACACGCATGGGTGCCACCAGGAAGCCCCTATGGATTGCGGCTTCCTCCCTCAGGTCTAGGTGTCGCTCTGCAAGACTCCTCTGGTACCGTGAGCACCACAGGACGTGCCCGGCTCCCAAGGTGAAACGCTCCGGGCCACCATCTTGCCGATGCGCATAGCACCTGGGGAGCTCGCGTAGCTCTGCAAGGAGCATCTGGTCGCAGAGGTCTGCCGGGGGGATGGAGACGTTGATGCGGGTCATGGGTTAGCCCTTCAATGAATCATGATTGGTGCAGTAGAAGGCAATCTTATCATGGGGGAGAAGACCACACTCCGCGCGAACGCTATCAGTGAACCCTAGGGCAGCATCACGGCCACGGGAGAAGACGACGTATCCCAAGCTTGGACCTCTGACGAACCCGGTCACATCACTACGGTGGACGCTAGCTACATCCCCATACCGACAGGCTCCAAAGGCCTTCCGGGCTGCATTGGTGGCCTTGCGTTGCGTGGCGTGGATGGTGATGGTCGAGAGGGTCATGGGAGGGCCTTAGAAGCTGATGGTGGCAAGGGTGAACCCGCAGGACTCAAGGGAGGCCACGAGGTTTATGAGGTCGAGTTGAGCTTGCATGGCTTAGCCCTCTTCAATCACTGAGAGGACAGCCAAGGCCATAGCCAGGGCAGCAGACTGGCGCATGCCGTACTTAGCTTCCAGCTTGGCAGCTATGCGGACCGCAGTTAGGCCACAGTTGGCACAGGCTACGATCGTGGCAGTGATTCCGTTGATGCGGGAGAGGTTCATGACTAGGCTTCCTTGGGTGTCTCTTCTATGATAACACCCGAACCCTCATGACAAGGCTTGTCCTATGGTAACCTTCTACAACCCTTGGGCTGCAAGGGGTTACAGAGGGTGACCTTGAGTGACTATGAGAGGGCTAAGGTGGCCTTGAGTGACCTAAGGTGACTACAGGTGACCTAAATCAAAAAATACAGGTAATCACGCATCGACATTAGATGTAGCCAGCCCATCACCATCCGTCACATCCACGCATACTAGGGTGCATACGTGCCCCACTCCTATGCTCATATGATTGATAATATACCGTATGGTGTAGCACCGACCTAGTGCTGTCAACGACTTACAGCTTCCAAGGCATTATGTGTGCTCGATCCGATCATAAGATGCATGCGCAGGCGTCAACCATGGGCCTGCGAGGTGCTTTTCTGGGGTCGGGGGAGGGGCACGGGGGGAAATCGATGTCGAGCCATATCGATATACCCAAACGGATTTTTGGGCAAAGTTGAGGACCCCTTCTCAGGGGCACCCAACCTTCCCAAAGGACCCATCACCCCTTATTGCAACCGAAGTCCCAAAGGACCCATAGTGAACATTGGTTCCACTGAGTCCTCCTGGGTCACCGTAAGGAACCCCTCTTGGACCTTCGCGTCCACCAGGGGGCTCTTCAGGTCCCCTTGGGTCACACGGGCACCAAAGGTATTCGCATACCGTTTGTACCAAGCGTCCACAGCCAGTTCCAGTGAACCGAAGTAACACTTACGTCCAGTAGGGAAGAGAAGCACTACGCCGATTCCAGGGAGGGTATCCAGGTAGGTCTTAGCTCCACCATCAAGGTGGGTCTGAGAGGCTTGCTTCCTCTCCTTATGGATAAGGCGGGTCCGACAGGCTTTAGCCCGGGACTCAGGTGAGTTGAGTAGATCGACTTGAGAGATAGACATAGAAGGCCTTCCAGTCCTTGCTGACTCCAGCAAAAACAGAGGATGAGGGGGAGGGGGTGCCCAAGGGTACCCTAGAGGGTCCGAGGGCTTTATTCGTGGAGAGAATAGGGAGTAGGATCAGGGGAGGGGTCCATTGTGAATAGACACCCTAGGTACCTATAAGTCACAAGTGGTTACCATTGCTACCCTTAGGTCTCTATATGTTACCTAGGGTTACTCTTACAATGGTGTTTGAGATAAGACCTAAGTACAATAGAGAATAGAGCTTATACCTAGTAATAGTAACTTTAGAGAACCTTAGATAAGTTTAAGGTACCCTAAGGTTACTATTAGTTAACTATAATGATCTAACTATATAGAGACTCTCTCTTGATGGTCAGTCAAAAGAGAGGGTGGAAAGTGATGTAAGAGCTTGTCTACATCCAGGTTAGGTCAGAAGAAGGGGTCCTTCCCCCGAACAAGGTTGAGGTAGCAGATTTGATGAACGATTTTAGTTGTAAGTCGATGTCTTTGGATCTAGAATCAGCAGCAGCTTTGGCAGTATCTCTAGACATAGAGTCAACCCAATAGCCAGTAGCCATAGCCAGAGCTTCAAGACGGTCATCCTTGACTAGGGACCCACGATCTTTGGTGATCCTGGTCATCTGGAAGAATGCCTGATAGACATGACCACGACTACCATATGAGTCATTGTCTGTAGAGCGGTAGTCTTCTTCCACCACTCTCCGATCAACTACCAGACGATGCTGGTTGAGGACTGGTTCAAGGGTGTCAATGATGCGCTTCTCCTTCTGGCCTGTGTGATGGATCTCCTCCACAACACAGGGATGGATACGAGCAAGGTGAGGCTGGATCAGCTTGGTGAACATGCCATCACCGAAGTTCTTCTCAATGAGTGTCAATTTGACATCATGCTTCTTAGCTAGCTGGGCAAGGAAGACGAGGTTGTCATCTCCATAGCCTCCCCTTAGGCCACCAAGGGCCACCAGGAACAACATACCAAGGTGAGCCTTGACGACCGCATAGCCCACTTCATCCCCACCAGAGCCTGCTGGATCGATTGCCAGGACGCATCCGGTGTAGGGGGACCATTGATCCCTTGAGAGGGTCATAGGCCTGTAGTAGTGATCACCAGTAAGACCAACCTGAGGGAGGTCTTGCCAGATGAGGTCGGGGCTGGAAGCCCACACCAGGAGGTCTGGGGCCAGCTTGGGGTTCAAGTCCATCACAATGAGATCTGAGAGCTTCAGGGGGTACCTGAGGGCATCTGAGAGGCTTGTGTCCAACATGAACTGTAGAGCGAAGCCTGTGCGACCATAGGAGGCCTCACGGACCATAAGGTCTTCATTGGAGAACCGCCTGGGTTCTGTGGTGAACCCAATGATCCCTCGGTCAGCTTCGATAGCCTTGGAGATGATCGGGGACAGGCGGTCCCCATAGGTCTTCCTGATAGCCTCCCTGGAGGGGTAGCGGGCTGGCCAGATGCGAGTTGAGTACCCACGGGTCTGGAGGACGTTGTAGATGGAAGCCTCGGTCTGAGGGGTTCCTAGGTACACTACGTCGCCCCCTGGTTTCAAGATCGCATCGAACTCCTTGACGGACTCAGCGAGCTTATCTCGCATCTGTTGAGTCAGGGAGTTGTTGGGGATCTCAATGTCATCAGGGACGATGAGGTCAGCACGGGAGCCCGCAAGCTGGCCTGTGATGCCTACTGAGCGGACTGAGGGGTCCTTGGATTCCTTGGCAGGGCCTACGTCGAACTGGATCTTAGCCTCACGCTGGCCACTCTTCGGTTGAAGATGGGCTAGCTCGGGCATGCCGTTGATCAATTGGAGACAGAAGGTTGTGAAGTTGTCAGCAGCCTGCTTGGAGGCTGAGACCACGAGGATCTTCAGTTGAGGGTCACAGTACAGACGCCAGAGCACATAGGCCACAGTGACCCAACTTTTGCCAACGCCTCGGAAGGCTTGGATGATTCGTCGCTTGGGGCCGTGCTGAAGGAAGCTGGCAATGTCATACTGGATGGGGGTCGGAGTCGGGAGGCACAAATACTCCCACACTACGAACAGAAACAACCTGAAGTCCCCTTTGAGGGGGTCAGAGTTCACGCAGAGCGCACCGAGATGCCCATAGGCAGGGTGAGGATCTTATCTTCCCCATCCAGGTCTGGGAGCTTGCGGACGAGATCCCCGGCCTTGGAGCCAGGGGTGACCATCAGCTTGATCCCAGCATCACGGATGTAGTCCGCAGCTACCTTCATCTCTGAGGCCGTTGCGGTTCCATCGGTGACCTTCTTCAGCAGCAGGTCAAGGAGACCATCTGCAAGAGCACCCACACGGACTTCCGTGCGGGGTTCGATAACGATTACGCTGTCAGGGATTCCTTCAGCCATTCTAATGCCTTTCCAATCTGTGAACCGAGGAGGCCCATAAAGGCCCCCACGGTTGCGATGATAGTGTAGACCTTGAAGCGGGTTTGCTCCAAGGAGGTGATACGGGGTTCAAGGGCTGCACAGAGTTCTTTGATCTCTGAGGTGTCCTTGAGAACAGCACTCATCTGGGCTTTTAGTTCACCCAGATGGTATGAGAGAGTCTTGGTCGGGTCGGAGGCCATTACAGGTTGCCTTCGCTGACCCATGTACCGGGGTTGCCAGCCACTGTGCAAACCCAACCCTTGGGGTTACCGACCACGGGGGTCAGTTGCTGGGAGCGGTCCCCAATCACCCATGTACCAAGCGTAGGGGCAGCAGCGGACTGGAAGTAAATCTTGTCGCCGTAGCGTTGGCCGATGACCACCACGTCTGATCCAAGAGCGGCACCGGAGGCCTTTGTAGTGTGGCCCACAAAGACGTTGTCCTGTACCGGAAGGACTGGAGCGGTAGTAGTTCCAGCCACCATGATCCCGTTCGTGCATAAGTTGAAGTGGTTCCGGTCGATTACTTGAACCAGAAACGTTCTCCCTGCCAGATAGTTGGACTGATACACACCGTGGTAGAACGACACCACGTGGTTGTCGGTCACGATGATACGAGGGTTGTGAGTCCACTTGATGCCACAATTCGTCGCAGCATTCGTTGCAGCATTGCTACCGGTCAAGTGGTTGCCAATCACAAAAGTCGGCTGGGTGCTCGACTGGTAGTTCATGTCAATGGCTGGCGAGGTAGTGTTCAGCCGGATGCAGCGGTTGTTTTTGATTATGTGGTTACCGACAGCTACTTCACCGGCAACGGGGTACCAGCCAATATCAGACCGCACGCTGTCCGTGATGACGTTGTTGTCGAGCGTTACGTTCTGAGCGTAACCACCAAGAACGATTCCATGACAACCGCTCCTGCGGATGACATTGCCGGTCACAAGCGTATTGCCCCGTACGGCGACTTGTCCAGCGGTGGCGGGGCTCACTCTGATGCCAGCGTTTGCGAATTCGGTATCATAGGTGAAGTCGTCAACGGTGTTGTTTGCGACCAAGTCACCTTTGCCCTGCGACGCAATGTAGATTCCTGCGCAGAAGGTTGGCTCAATTGGATTGACCCCATTCAACGAGCATTGATTGTTCGTGATCAGCACCGTGCCGGTCGGAGCAGTGGCGGACTGGTAATAGATACCGCTCTGGCGGGTGTTCCGGCAGATGTTTCCTGAGACGATGTAGCGTCCAACTCCGCCGTTGTATCCAACGACAATTCCATGGCGACGTTGCAGACTTCCACTAGCAACCTCAGCCCACGTGGAGGCATTCAGGGTAACGCAAATATTGTCAGAGACGGTGATGTCATGATCGAAGCCCAAGGCGTCTACATAGATACCTTGGCTGTTGTTGCTGAAAGAGCGGTTGTTCGTGATGATGCCTCTGCCGCCGTCAGACCCGGAATAGGCAATGATGTCCGCAGCGGTGTCGTTGCCGTATTTATTGTCCCACAGTATATTTCCTGCGATTTCGTAGTTTACGGCGTTCTGTAGCTGTATGCCATTGAACTCAAACCCGCTAATGAAGCAGTTTCTGACGGCACAATTACGCACTGACAGAATGAAAACACCATTGTTCTTGGCGAAGGAAACGCCACCAGAGGATAACCCATCGCCTTCAATGTTGAGAGCGTCCAAGACGCAATCATTGCTTAGATCAAAGACGTTCTGTTCCCGCGCCGTCTGCTTGATTCGGGACTTGAGCCCATCACCCCTGACAGTCACGCCAGCCGGAACTGAGATGGTTCCAGTCAGCCTGTAATAGGAGGACGTGCCCGAGATGTAGAGAACCTTCCCGTTGACCCCTGCTGCTGTTGCAGCGTTCTGGATGGCGACAGTGTCATCTGTAGCTCCATCGCCAACGGCACCATAGTCCTTGGCGTTGATAGCATCACCAAAGCGCGCCGAGAGATCCCGGCGAGAGGCCCCAAAGTCCGAAGCAACCGTTAGATCATCAATAGAGCGCGCGGTCGGGGAGGCTGAGCCCGCCGTGTCATTAGCGAGTACAGTACGTACTGCTTGAAGGGCCAGCTTCACTGGGGTCACCGCGGCATCCTGAAGGTTACTCGTAGCAACACTCAGGTCCGTGAGGACATTATCCAAGTAAGCGTCTTCCTGTTCCTCAGCGATGTACCGTGCCTGGAGGCCCTGAGTGTTCAGGTCATCCATCACAAGGCCCGCACTGTCAGCGAAGGTCACCAGCGCCGCTCTAGGCGTATAGCGTTTGATCTTGACGTTCGCCGTACCAGTTACGGGGGCGGTCGTACAACGGACACTGGTGGTACTAAGCCACGTAAAGGGGACGGAGACTCCCGATACCTCCACAGTCACATGGGACTGCAAGAGGTACGGTTTGACCACCGTGAAATCGGTGATGGCCCCATTACCATTGTAAAGGGTGTAAGAGTTGGGCACTGGGTATCCTAAGGACCCCAGTTGCCTGGGGGGTTATTTTGGTATGAGTTGGTTGATGAGAGATTGAATACGGTCAGGGACAGCCCGACCTTTATCGGTGTAGGCCTCAGCCTGCTTGTTGGCTCTGAGTTGCTTAGCGACCTCAGGGAACTCTTTGAGAGTCTCTTGCTTCGCTCGCTCACGGTAATAGGTGATCTCTGCCCGAACCTCTTGGAGGGTCTTGGGGTCATCAGTATTAGCGAGGGCATCAGGTTCACTGGAGCGCCACTTGGCGTACCGAGGCGAAGCTATGAGGATACCAAGGGACTCTTTGAGCGTGGAGCGTCCCACCCGGAAGGTGGTTAGCTGCTGTTGCCAGCGATCATAGAAGTCTTGACCCTTGGCGTTCTTGACCTGCGTGAGGTCAATACCATCCAAGACCTTCCCAGGGGGGCTGAAGGCATAGTCAAGGCGAGCTAGTTCCAGCTTGACCTTATCATCAGTCTGAGTCGAGGAGAAGAACGGAGAGATGGCATCGGGGCCTAGGGCCTGACGAGCCGTTATTACTTCCCCGAAGACATTGCGTCGGGGGGAGAGCGTCTCAGAGAAGCCCGGGAGCCTCTTGTAGATCGCATCCATGACCGAACGGACTTCACGTTCGTAGGGGTCATTGGCTCCTACTGCTGTTGCAATGGAGTTGACGCCTGCGGGGACATAGGAAGCTACACGATTCCTGAAGAAGGACTCAGTGACTGAGCCTTCAGGGCTCCGAATAGCATCCATGAACTGTGCGAGACCCTTGAGGTAGGTCTTGCTTGTGACGTTATAGGCAACGGCAGACACCATAGA
>Ga0335394_10000502_pt1 | contig 41981 bp, 27 predicted proteins | sample MAT03_FD_205741 | JGI IMG/M metagenome (GOLD analysis project Ga0335394, IMG submission 205741) | Freshwater microbial communities from Lake Fryxell liftoff mats and glacier meltwater in Antarctica - MAT-03 (spades assembly) (version 2) ... | reverse complement strand
CTTCCTTGGGCGGCGGTAACTTCAGTGGCAACCTGGCTTCCGCGTCATTCACCACCACGCAGGATACCTTGTTCTTTGAGATCACCTCGAACGGAAGCAACAGTTGCGCGGACGCTGGGCAAACCACCCCTTGGAACTTCCAAGTGCAGTGCAATCCCACCTGCCAATTCCCATCGGCCTTCGTAGATCCTGTGTTGGATTGTGTGAACCAGCAATTCCGCTTGGATGTGCAGTTGAGCGGCCTGGGTGATGCGGGCTCCGTGGACATCGTGTACAACAACGGTGTAGCTCCCAACGACACGATCTTCGACTTGACAGCGGACAGCTTGTTCGTGAGCCAGTTGATCGGTCCATGGCCATTGGGCACCACCGTGAACATCTTCTTGATCCACGACAACAGCCCAGCCTGCAACGTAACGTTGACACCCGTGAACGTGGGAGTATCGGCTTGCCCGAACGACGAGCCTTGCGATGCGCGCCCGTTGACCATGAACCCGAATTACACGTGCGTAGCTACCTCACCAGGCAGCTACACGGGTGCGACCCTTACACCAGGTATCACCAGTGCGTGCGTGACGCCGTTCGCTGATCTGTGGTACCGCTTCGTGGCCACCGCTACTACACACCGCATACAAGTGGGCGGCACCTTCGGTGGTAAGACGCACTCATTGTTCACCGGTACATGCAGTGGCCTCACCCAGGTGGGCACCAGCTGCACCACGTTGAACACGGCGTCCAACCCAACCGGGCTCACCGTTGGCCAGACCTATTATGTACGGGTATCCAATGGCAACGCGCCCAACCACCAGATCACGGTATGCGTAAGTGCGCCACCGGTGCTGGACATGCGCGCAACAGCGTTGACCGCACCGGGCACCACGGGTTGCTACACGGCTACGGAAACGGTATCGATCACGATCCAGAACGCGGCGTTGGGCAACACGATCAACTTTGCCTTGAACCCAGTAACGGTGACCACCAACGTAACGGGCGCTACTATAGCTACCTTGAGTGCGACCGTGAACACGGGCACCTTGGCTGTTGGTGGCACCCTGGTAGTGCCCATGAGCACCACCTTGAACATGAGCACAGCCGGTATATACACCTTCAACGCCAGCACAAGCGTGGTTGGCGATGGTAACCTTGCGAATGATGCGATGACAGCGGCGACCCGCACGGTGGTCGCACCAGTGGCGTTACCTCAGACCTGCGACTTCGAAGGACCTCCTGTATTCGACGGCACGAACTTGACAGTTGCACATCCGAATTGGAGGGAAGGCGCTGGTGCGATCTTACCTGCAGGAACAACCTCTAATTGGTTCAGTTCTGCGGTATTGGGCACCATTACTGCCAAGATGAACCTATTCGTTGCATCACAGAACGAATGGTTGGTCGGCCCGCGGTTCGTAGCACAAGTGGGGTCACAAATGAGCTACTTCTATGCGCTCACCGGGTTCAACAATGGTCTGCCCACCCCAGGGATGCAAGGCACGGATGATCGCGTGATCGTGCGCATTAGTACCGATTGCGGTTTGACCTACAGCAACCTCTTCACGCACAACGCGGCGAATACCGTATCAGTGACCAATTCACTGGTGCAGAACATCATCGATCTTTCGGCTTACGCAGGTCAGCAAGTGACCGTGGCATTCTTTGCAACAGACGGTCCTGTGGATGATAATCCCGACTACGACTTCCACGTGGATGACATCAACATCCAGAACGTTGCAGTGTGCAATGCGTCCCCTATTGCGGGTACGGCCACGTCCAGCTTTGCTGGTCCTGTTTGTGCACCTGCATCCACCACGTTGAGCCTTACAGGTCAATCGCTTGATGGTGGGGTCGTGGTGAACTGGTTCAGTTCAACTGCGCCAGGTGGGCCATATACCACACCAGTGGGTTCGGGTGCCTCGGTTTCGATAACCGGTCTAACCGTCTCCACCTACTTCCAAGCGGTGGTCACGTGTACGCCAACCTCGCAATCGAACGTTTCCAACGTGGTGTCCACGCTGGTCACTCCAACGCCTACCGCTTCTGCATCGAGCAATGCGCCGATCTGCGCTGGTAATGCGTTGAACCTGACCGGAACCTCGGTTGGTGGAACAACGTTCGCATGGACCGGACCGAATGCGTTCGCAAGCGCGGTGCAAAACCCAAGCATCGCTTCACCTACGGCGGCAGCAAGTGGAACGTATTCGTTCACAGCCACCTTGGGCATCTGTTCGGCGACCGGTACGACCGCTGTTATCGTGAATCCGAATCCGGTGATCACCAGCGCCACGGCCACGCCGAACACCATTTGCGACAATGGCATAGCGACCAGCCAATTCGCCACAGTGGCTCCTGCATCAGGCTATTCTATTGGCGTTGGAGGAGCTTCGTTCACCGACATCAGTGCCAGTGGGTTGAGTGTGGGTTTCATCTCCGACGATTCAGAGCACAACGTGACCATTCCGAGCTTCACCTTCGATGGTACGAACTACACGCAGTTGCGCATTGGCAACAACGGGAAAGTGGTGCTTGGTGCAACCATTGGCGACGTTGGGTACACCAACGTAGCCTTGCCATACACCGCTGCTGGTATTGGTTCGACGACAGCCGGTTTCGTCGCGATCATGCCATATTGGGATGACCTAACGCCCGGCACCGGTGGATCCATTACCACCCAACAGATCGGAAATACCTTCATTGTCCAGTGGACGAACGAGGATAGCTTCAGCGCTCCGGGAACCGGTACGATCACCTTCCAACTGCAATTGCAACTGTTGACCGGTGTGATGCACTTCATCTACCCGGATGTTGACTTCACGCCAGGTGATCTGGCGAGTCGAGGACAAAGTGCTACTGTGGGATTGCAGTACAGCGCCACCTCCTTCTTGCAGTATAGCTTCAATACTTCCAGCCTAGTGCCTGGTCAGGTGATCTCGTTCACCCCGAACACGTCCACCGTGAATTGGAGTCCTGTTTCGTTCTTGAGCGCATCGAACATCCCGAACCCCGTGTTCGGACCAGCGACAGCAGGTACCTACCCGTACACGGTCACTGCAACAAACCCGACAACAGGTTGCTTTAGCACGGCGAGCGTTTCTGTCACCTCCAATCCTGCGCTTTCTGCTGGTCAGGCGAACATCACTCCTGTTGCCCCATTCTATTGCGGCACTGGAACGGTGATCTTGACAGCGAACCCGACCGGCGGTGGTGGCCCATACACTTATGCATGGACGGATCCGAACAACGTAGCTGCTGGTAGCAACCAGACCGTGGCTGCTGGTGTAGCGGGTACATGGTCCGTGCTGATCACCGACGCATGCGGCGGAACGGCAAGTGCAACCAAGCTTGTTAACGGCTTGGCCGTACCAACAGCAAGTGCAAGTGCAGGCCCTGGGTGCATTGGTGCAACGTTGAACCTGACGGGAACAACGAACATCGGCACTATCTACGCTTGGACAGGACCCAATGGCTTTACCAGCGCGGCCCAGAACCCAAGCATTCTAACGGCTACTGCAGCAGCGGGTGGCACCTACACGTTCACAACTACATCGGCCCAAGGCTGCACTTCACTGCCAGCAACGGTCGCGGTGACCATGAACGCGAGGCCATCGATCACTTCAACAACGGCAACACCTGCAACGGTATGCATCGGGTCCAATTCCCAGTTGCTGGCAGCCGTTGCACCACCCGCGCTGGTTGTAACGATAGCGGGCTTATCGTGGTTGGATGAAACGACCTTCTCGCTCACCAATGCGTTGAACGTGGTGGTTGCTTCCGGTGGTCCTTTCGGAACGGCAACGACCAATCCGTTCACGATCACCAATACGAGCAACCCGCCGTTCACCTTGGTCGTATCTACGATCGGTGCGTTCAACGACAACGTGGCCAGCTTCACGGTAACTTGCGGTGGCATCACCATTGCAAGTGGTCCTGTAGCGGCTGGCACTGCGGTCACCACGCCGGGTATCAGCTGTGTTCCGACGGTCACGTATGCGTGGACACCGCCTACCTTCTTGAGCGCGACGAACATTGCCAACCCAATTGCAACAGCAGTAACAGCCGCAACCCCTTACACGGTAACGGTGACCAATGCTGCCAACTGCACAAGCACGGGAACGGTAACAGTGAACGTGCAAGCACCTCCAACGGCAGGTACCAACGGTTCCACCACCTTGTGCATCAACGCTGCTGCAACGAACCTCTTCGCCCTCCTGGGTGGTTCGCCACAAGCAACGGGTACATGGAGTGGCCCATCGGCACTGACCGGTGGTAACCTCGGCACCTTTACGCCACCTGCAGCTGCTGGTGTCTACACCTACACGGTGGCGGCTACCGCACCATGCACAGTGGCTGCTATCGCTACGGTAACAGTTACCTACGACAACACCGATACCGACCTGGATGGCACCATCGATTGCTTGGATGACTGCCCTACAGTACCCGGCTTGAACGGTGACGTATGCGATGCCAACCCGGGCCCTGGATTCTCGCCTGGCATATTGACGGCTTGCGTTTGTGTCGGAACACCTTGCACGGAGAACGTGTTGGTGGACCTGCGCACCGATGCGAACAGCCAACAAGCCTCGTTCCAGATCATTGCGGACGGCTCGAATGTGGTGGTCTGCAGCGGTGGCGTTACACCAGCCTTCCCGAGCAACATCACGACGCCGATCGTTGTGGATTGCTGTTTGCCTGCTGGTTGCTACCGCTTGGTGGTGAGCGATTCGGGTGGAGATGGTTTCGTGACCGGAGGCTATCAACTGCGCGAGCAGGGTGTCAGCGGTCGTCGGATCATCGACAACTTCGGTAACTTCAACACGGGTAGCACTAGCGCTATCTCCACTACGGTGGATGGTGGCCTGTTCTGCCTACCGATCGGCAACGACAAGCTGATCTTCAACACCTGCGACCGTATGGATTGGGTGAGTAACCAATATCTAGTGGCCCAGGAGAATACAACGGTTAGCGCAGAGTGGATCCCGAACGGTGCGAACAGTGTGCAGGATGCTAACAGCGGGTACGAGTTCTGGATCTTCGACCCGAACGGTACCTACAGCTTCCGTCGCTTCCGCAGCCACAATGTCAGCGATGGTTTCTCACCCGCTAGTGCTACTCGTGCCGCCCACATGAAGATCAATAGCTGGATCAACACCGGGCTTACACCACACATCCCCGCCAACGTGCTGATGAACGTGCGTGTCCGTGGCCGTGTGAACGGTGTGAACGTGGCTGAATTCGGACCGGCCTGCTTGATGAAGATCGACGCGGCACGTGCTGCTTGTCCGCTGGTCTGGTTGCAGGACAACCCTGCCAACACATCGGACTTCAGCTGCGGTGTCACGAGGACCTTCGGTGGCTCGAACAGCAGCGCGAACAAGATCGTTGCCAAGCCACCCCAGTTCATCCCAGCAGCTACGCCTGGTACTGTGCGGTTCCAGTTCCGTTTCCGGATCCCTGGTGAGGGCGTTTGCATCGTGCTTCCGCCGCAGACCAGTGCAATACGCTACCTGAACTGGACCAGCGCGTACGCCACTCCCCTGCAGTGCACCAAGACCTATGAGGTGGATGTACGTGTGAGCAAGGATGGAGGTGCCACTTGGTGCGTAGATAGCCCGAACCCGGCTTGCTACCCAGCAGCGATCGTGGAATGGGGCCGCATGTGTACCGTCACTATCGGTTGCCAAGCCGCACAAGGTGGTGGACCAAGCAACATGGGAACGCAGAACGGTGGAGGACTCACCATGTACCCCAACCCGAACCGCGGTGATCTGGTGACCATTGCCCTGAGCGAAGTGGCCGCGGATGTGAATACGGTAAGTGTGGACATCTACGACCTAAGGGGACAACGCGTAACAGCCCGCACGATCGCCGTACAGGACGGTTACCTCAACACGGTGATCGACCTACAAGGTGATCTGGCCGGTGGCATGTACATGGTCAACATCACCGCGGGTGATAAGACCTATACCGAGCGACTGGTGATCCAGCCGTAAGGACTGACCAACACAAAGGCGAAAGGGGCCGGCTCGAAAGGGGTCGGCCCCTTCCCTATTTGATCTGGCCCAGATCGGAAAGTCATCTGGATGCTTGGATACCTCATTCCTCTAATGCTGGACGGTCATTTGCTCGGTCCAAGATCACTTTTTTCGTCCCAAACAGGCCCAAATGGGGAAGAACGGGGCACCACATCCCCGCTCGTCTATCTATAAATGAACTTTGTCGATAAATTCCTTGAATTGGTCTGGGAGCATACTTGACAGGCGGCGTCCGACTTACCTAGATTTGCTACATCTACAGCGGTAATGTATCGCTGAACGGCATAGTACTGTCGACCAATTTGAAGATCACGCGAATTTTCCTTCCCATGAACATGAGCATTCTACACAGCAATACATTGCAGCAACGTGCTTGTTCACTCGGTTCTATCGGACTCCAACAAGTGCAGCCGAGCAACACGCGCTGGGCAGGACAGAAGGAACGTGCAAAGCTTTTCAGCCGGACCGTTTTGGGGGCCATTTTCTGTTTCGCCTTCATGGTTCCAACCAGTGCGCAAGTTTCCACAACCTTCAATGCTTCAAGCTCCTTTACGGTGCCCGCAGGGGTAACCCAACTGGCGGTGGAGTGCTGGGGGGGTGGCGGTCGTGGTGGTACCCGTAGTGGCTCAAGTGGCCTAACGGGCGGCGGAGGCGGCGGCGCTTATGCATATCAATTGCTATCGGTGATACCCGGCAATACATATACGGTTACCGTAGGCCCGGGAAGCATATCAGCCGCAAATCCGGGTGGTGATTCATGGTTCAGTACCTCCGGTACCGTTATGGCTAAAGGTGGCAATAGCGTGCCGAACAACACCACCACTGGAGCATTAGGTGGAACGGTAGCAGCCTCGGTGGGAGCGATACGGTTCAATGGAGGCAATGGGGGCAACGGGGGCTCCTCCCAAGGAGGCGGAGGCGGTTCTTCCGCTGGGTATGGAGCCAATGGGGCCAACGGCGGCAACGGAGCGGGAGGAAACGCACCCGCTGGTGGTGGAGACGGTGGTGACGGACCGTTTTCGTTCTTTTCAACTGGAAATGGGGGTGCTGGTGCTGTGCCAGGTGGTGCAGGCGGTGGGGGTGTAAGAGGTTTGTCAGGTACCGGCAATGGAGGCAACGGCGCGAATGGCAGGGTGATCGTATCCTACTACACCATGGGCACGTGCATGTCCACGGTGAACAGCTTCAACAGCATTGCCGACAACGGCTGCGGAACGAACGCCTTCAAGAGCATACCCTTCAGCATAAGCAGCACGGGCAATACGTTGGGCACCGATGTATTCGTCCGGAGCGTGGATGTGATCGTAAGCCACACCTTCGGCTCGGATCTCCGCTTGTATCTCCGTTCGCCAAACAACAATGAAGTTGCCTTGGTAAACGTTGCACACGGTGGAACGGGCACACAATATGGTAATGCTGCGGCATGTCCATCAGGTCTCTTTACATTCCAGACTGGTGGCGCTGCCATGAGCGGAGTGGCCACGAATTCCACGAATGTGGGGATCTGGTCACCTGATCAGCCATTGACCACCCTACATGATGGCAGCAACCCGAACGGATATTGGACCTTGCGTGCTTGCGATGCCGTTGCTGCGGATGTTGGTGCGATCCGTTATGTAAAGGTGAATTTATGCTTACCGCCACAGGCCACGATAACCCGTGTTAATAATTGTGCCAACGCACAGTTCAGCGCTAACGTGAACGTGACCTCCTTTGGTAGTGGAACCTCTGCAACCATTCAGTACACCGTAAATGGCGGAGCACCCACCACACTGACAGGAGTGGGAATTGGAACGACGACGCTTGGTCCATTCAGCAGTACGGCCGAGTTGGGTATAACCGTGACCAACGGGATCTCCAACTGTGGTAGCATTGTTAGAACGGTATACTCAACTTGTCCGGTGACCTTGGACTGTGGTGCGAACTTGGTGGTTGACCATTGTTACCGCAACAACGATACGCGCACCTTCACCTTTGTCTCCCCTATTCCGGGGGAAACCGTGACCTTGAACTTCATCCAAGGTTCCATTGACCTGAACGATGGTATCGGTATCTACGACGGAACAACAAATGCTGCGCCTCCCTTGGGCGGTGGCAACTTCTTCGGTAATCTGGCAGGTGCAACGTTCACTACGAGTGGTCCGGCCATATACATTGAGATCAGCAGTGGCAGTAGCAATAGCTGTGCAGATGGAGGTCAAACCGTTCCATGGTCCTTCGAGGTGAAGTGTACGCCCGGCTGTTTGCCACCAAGTGGTGCCGTTACCGTGATGGATGATTGCCCTAACTACCGCTTCTCATTGGACGTGCTCGTGTTCGATGTCGGTGATGGGGCATACGCCAATGTGGCCCATACGGTGAACGGCGGGCCTGAGATCATTACGCCTGGTGTAATGCCATTCGATCCATTGCTGCTGGGACCATTTAACGTGGGCGATAACGTCAATGTGATCCTCAAACATGAAAATGATGGGTTGTGTGATGCCAACTTGGGCACGTACACGAACATAACTCAATGTCCTTCTGCGGATAATTGCATAAACGCGCTGAACCTTGCCAGCCAGACAAGTCCGTTACCGGGCACGACCACTGGACGCACGAATAACTTCTCCTTCGCTTGCGGCACTGCAGTAGCGAATACGGCTGCGGATGCGATCTATTACATCAACGTACCCAACGGTGCTGAACTCAACATTCGCCAGCAGAGCAATAACTATGATAGCCAACATTACGTGCGCTTTGGTGGTGCTTGTCCTGGCAACACGGTTATCGCTTGTGTGAATGATGACGCAGGCGAGATCGGATGGGTACACTGGGTGAATACCACCGGCAGCACACAGCGCGTTTGGTGGATACAGGATGGATCCGGGACGGCCTCTGGTAACTTCGTGCTGCAATGGCAGTTGGTCACGTGCCCCGTCGCACCCGGCCCACCAAGTGCAGGTACTACCGCGTATTCTATCTGCCAGAATGGTACGGTCCCCAATGGACAAGGCTTGAGCGCGTCCTGTGCGAATGTTCCGCAAAGTACCAGCAGCGCATTCCCGACCGCTGATCTGATCAGTGAAGGCACCGCATTTACAACACGTGCTACGATGGTGGTTCCCGCATTGCCTGTGGGTGCCGTGATCACAGCTGCTCGCTTGAAACTTACGAACGTGGTCGCCAACTCCAGTTTCTTCGGCAGTGCACAGCGTCAGAATATCCGCGTCGCACTAAGCGGTGCGTATACGCTCGGCGAGACCCAATTGACCACCACGACAGGACCTGGTACGGTGAGTCCCAACCCGTTGTTCATCAACCTGACAAGCTTTCCTGTTGCAGGCGGCACCATCAACTTCCGCACACGCCAAACGAGCAACCAGACTTGGACCAATCCGGATGTGAACATCGGCACCGCCACGATCGAAGTGGATTACACGGTACCCACCTCGGTCCGCTGGTACACCGCACCGACGGCAGGCACCTTGGTCTTCACCGGTCCATTGTTCAACCCACCCGCTCAGGGTGCGGTGAACAATACCGTTCCCGGCACCACCACCTTTCACGCGACGTGCGCCTACGGTACTTGCGAGAACCTGCGCATACCAGCGACCTTCAGTGTGGTGGCCCCTCCCAATGCTGGAACGAACGGCACTCTCACTATTTGTAGCAACGCTTCTCCAGTGAGCTTGGCGGCACAACTCGGCGGTTCACCTCAAGGTGGCGGCACTTGGTCCGGACCAAGTCCGGTTACCAGCGGGCAGTACAACCCGGTTACCATGGACCCGGGCACTTACACATACACTGTAGCGGGAAATGCTCCTTGCCCAAGTGCGACCGCGAACGTAGTGGTAACGGAGAACACCGCAACGCTTTGGTATGCCGATCTGGATGGCGACGGTTTCGGTGATCCGGCAAGCAGCTTGCTGGCATGCACCCAACCATCGAACCACGTCGCGAATAACATGGACCTGTGTGCGGCCGATGCGTTGAAGCAATCACCTGGCATCTGCGGTTGCGGCGTGGCTGATACCGACAGCGACAACGACGGTACTGCCAACTGCAACGACGGTTGCCCCAACGATCCCAACAAGATAGCGCCGGGCATCTGCGGATGTGGCGTGCCTGACACCGACAGCGACAACGACGGAACTGCCAACTGCAACGACGGTTGCCCCAACGATCCCAACAAGATAGCGCCGGGCCAATGCGGCTGTGGAATTCCGGATACGGATAGCGACAATGACGGCACGGCGAACTGCAACGATGGCTGCCCTAATGATCCCAACAAGATCGCACCAGGGCAATGTGGCTGTGGAGTTCCGGATACGGACAGCGATGGGGATGCCACGGCGGATTGCATTGACGGCTGCCCGAACGACCCCAACAAGATCGCACCCGGCGTTTGCGGATGTGGCGTTGCCGATGTGGACAGCGATGGCGATGGTCTCTTTGATTGCGAGGACAGTTGTCCCAACCTGACGGGCGAGATCGGCTCTCCGTGCAATGATGGGAATGCAGCCACGATCTTGGACCAGATCAACGGTTCTTGTGTGTGCGCCGGAACGGCCTGTACGGAGAATGTGAATCTGGAGCTCAATATGGACATGAATGGTAGCCAGGTCTCTTGGCAGATCGCTCAAGAAGGCACAGGCACGGTGGTTTGCAGCGGTGGAACGAATCCGGCCTACCCGAACAACGTGCCTTTCCCGATCGTGGAAAGCTGCTGCTTGCCAGTTGGTTGTTACACGTTGGAAGTGTACGATTCAGCAGGCGACGGCATTGTTGGTGGAGGCTACCAATTGCGTGAAAGTGGTGCGAATAGCAGACGGATCATCGATAACCACGGCAACTTCACCACTGGAACGATCAGTTCATTGCCAGGCGGGCAGGATTTCTGTGTGCCTCTGGGGCAGGACAGACTCCTGTTCAGTAGTTGCGATAAAATGGACTGGGTGAACTACAGGTACATGGTGGTGCATGCCAACCCAGCGGTAAGTGCCGAGTGGGTGACAGGGGCACCCAATTCCTTGCAACCGGCCAACAGTGGCTACGAATTCTGGATCTTCGACCCGAACGGCTCATACAGCTATCGCAGATTCCGCAGTCACCAGGTCAGTGACGGCTTCTCCCCTGCCACTGCGAACCGCGCCTGCCACATGAAGCTGAATGCATGGATCAACGCCGGCCCAACGCCCCATATTCCTGCAGGAGTGCTGCTCAATGTGCGGGTACGCGGTCGGGTGAATGGGAACAACATGCCTTTCGGCCCCACCTGCACCATGAAGATCGATGCCGCACGCGCATCGTGCCCCTTGGTCAACCTTCAGGACGACCCGGCGAATCCGAGCGACTTTAGCTGTGGAGTAACACGCACGTGGGGCGGCACGAACACGAACCAGAACAAACTGGTCGCCAAACCACCACAATTCACGCCAAGTGCAAGTGGACCAGTGCGTTTCCAATTCCGCTTCCGGATCCCCGGTGAGAACTTCTGCATCGTGCGGCCACCCCAGTCCAGCCCTGCGCTTTACTTGAATTGGACGAACGGCACACCGCTAGAATGCAGCAAGTCCTACGAGGTGGAAGTGCGTGTAAGCAAGGATGGCGGTGCCACTTGGTGCGTGGATACCACGAACCCAGCTTGTGACCCGGCACCGGTAACCGCATGGGGCAAAATGTGCCAAGTGAACATTGCCAATTGTTTTCAAGGCGGCGGTGGAAGCAATATGGCTTTGCAAGGCAACAGCAGCTTTACCATGTATCCCAACCCGAATGGAGGGGAACAGTTGTACCTCAACATCACTTCCGTCGAACAGGATGTCCATACTGTTACGGTGGACCTCTACGACCTCACCGGCAAACGAGTTGGATCGCGAATACTTCCGGTGAATGAAGGCTTCGTTCGTTCCACCTTGGACCTGAGCGACCTGAACAGTGGCATGTACATGGTGAATGTGACCGCAGGTGAAAAGACGTTCACGGAGCGATTGGTGATCCAAAAGTGACCGAACGGTCATAAATATCAGTTGGCAAAAAGCCCCTGATCATTCTTTAAGAGCAGAATGATCGGGGGCTTTTTCCGTATTCGTGGCTTTCAACAGAGACGCCTAGAATAATCCGAAATAGTCATTCGTCGACTAAAAAGAAGCATTCGTAGTACGAAAAGATGAATTAATCATAAAAAGCACTTGACAAAGGCGTGCTCTATTTTGGAACTTGCGCTCGGTGTAACAAATAACCCTCCCCCATGAAAGAATTTCAAACCCGAACAACAAGAACATGGTCGATGGGACTATGCCTAACAGTGGCTGTCCTGTTCGTAACTCAGTTGGCCAATGCCCAGGTCAGAAGTACATATTCGAGTTCAGGAACATTCACTGTACCTGCTGGTGTAACGCAAGTAACAGTTGAATGCTGGGGCGGCGGTGGTCGTGGTGGTGTCCGCACCAGCAATGGCCAAGGCGGCGGCGGCGGCGGCGGCGCATATGCGCGCAGTGTTTTGACAGTAACACCGAGTACGAGTTTTACTGTAACGGTCGGCGGGGGATCTAACTCCACATCGGCAGGTGGCGATACTTGGTTCGGTACGGCGGCAACCATTTTGGCGAAAGGGGGAGAATCCTGTGGAAATAATACCACGACCGGTGCTACTGGCGGACCTGCCGCAGCAAGTATCGGTACGTTCAAGTTCAGCGGAGGTAGCGGTGCCACCGCTACGGGTGACAGCGGTGGTGGCGGCTCCTCTGCCGGAAATGCTGCGAATGGCAACAATGGAGGTGTTACCGGAGGCGGTACCGCTCCCGCCGGAGGAGGTAACGGTGGTAATGGTACCTCATCCACAATTCCAGGAAGTGGCGGCGCAGGTTCTTCGCCCGGTGGTGCTGGTGGTGGCGGAAAACGTGGCTTTTTTGGCGGCGGCAGCGGCGGAAACGGCGCGAACGGTCGCGTAGTGGTTTCCTACAACTACCCGAATGGCCTTTGCTTGGCAAGTGGATCAATAAACATACCGGATAACGGATGTGCATCGAACAACAATGCTGTGGTGCCCATCGCGATCAGTGGATTGCCTACAACGCTTGGCACGGCGGCTGGAAATGCCCGCCTGCAAAGTGTCGAAGTCATCGCAGCGCATACGTGGAACGGCGATATCCGCATTAGCCTCACAGCTCCAGGTGGAATTACACGCAATTTGATCCTGGATCGTTTCGGTAATGGTGATAACCTCGGGAACCCTAGCGCATGCCCAGGATCCCCCTTGGTATTCCAAGATGGAGGAACGGCGCTGAACAACACGGCCACCAGCAATGTAACTGGGATATACAACCCAGAACAAAGCCTCGCAGCCTTTACGGGTAATCCGAACGGGAACTGGACGTTCACCATGTGTGATGCCGCGAGTGCGGACGTTGGTGATGTCCGTTACCTGAAGCTTAATTTCTGCACAGTTCCACTGATCACAGCGACGACCAACAACAGTCCAGCCTGCTCGAACGGGACCCTGGATCTATCGGTAACGGCCAGTGGATCGCCTGCGGTAACTTACGCATGGTCCGGTACGGGTAGCTTCAGCCCCAACAGCAGCAGTGCAAATGTGAGTGTTACCGGTGCTGCTTCGGGAAATTATTCGGTAACGGTGACCAACTCTTGCGGCACTACGAATGCTACCATTCCTGTGATCGTGAACACCGCCACCCCTTGGTACGCCGATAATGATGGGGACGGTTTCGGCAACCCCGCCGACATGGTCCTTGCTTGTACGGTTCCGGGCGGCCGTGTGGCCAACAACACCGACTGCAATGATGCGCTGGTAACCTACGCGGACAATGATGGGGACGGTTTCGGTGCAGGTGCGCCTGCGCCTTGTGGAGTAGGCAATAACAGCGATTGTAATGATGCAGCGGTCCTGTATGCGGATGGGGACGGTGATGGTTTTGGCGCAGGTGCGCCCGCAGCATGTGGTGTGGCCAACAATACGGATTGTGATGATACACAGGTGCTGTATACGGATGCGGACGGTGACGGCTTCGGTGCTGGCGCTCCCGTTGCCTGTGGTGTTGCGAACAACCTGGATTGTAACGATGCCGCCATACTGCATGCGGATGCCGATGGCGATGGATTCGGTGCAGCCGCCAACGCCCCATGCGGGATCGCGGACAACAGCGATTGTGATGATACCAATGTGCTTTACACGGATGCGGATGGTGATGGTTTCGGAACTGGATCGCCCGTAGCATGTGGCGTTGCTGACAATACCGATTGCGACGACACCCAAACCCTTTATGCTGACACGGATGGGGATGGCTTCGGGGCAGGTGCGCCTGCTGCATGCGGTGTTTCGAACAACACGGACGATTGTCCCACAGTCTCAGGCTTGATCGGTTCGAGCTGCGATGCGCAAGCCGGACCTGGTTTCGTATTGGGCCAATTGGATGGCACTTGCATCTGCGTGGCCATACCCTGCACGGAAAATGTCGTGCTTGAGTTGCGCACGGACATGAACAGTGAAGAAGCCGGTTGGGAGATCCTGGACCAGAACACCAGCCTGGTGATCTGCAGCGGTGGTGCACCGGACAGCCCATTCCCTCATGGTATAACCAACCCCATCACGCAAAGCTGCTGTCTGCCCATTGGTTGCTATCGGTTGCGCGTGAGCGATGCAGGTGGCGACGGATTCGTGACCGGTGGTTACCAGTTGCGTGAAAGCGGTGCGAACGGCCGCAGGATCATCGACAACTTCGGGAACTTTACCACTGGTTCCTTGAGCACCACACCATCAAACTTCGACAATGGCGCATTCTGTGTGCCCATAAGCGATGATGGACTGATCTACAGCAGTGCTGACAAGTTGGATTGGGTGGACTACAAGTACCTGGTCGCCCATGCCAACCCTGCAGTTAGCGCGCAATGGCAGGTCGGGAACCAAACGGATGATGGCTATGAGTTCTGGATCTTCGACTCGAACGGCACCTATAGCTATCGGAAGTTCCGTAGCCATGCCACCAGCGACGGATTCTCCCCAGCAACGGCCAACCGTGCTTGCCATATGAAGATCAATAACTGGTACAATACACCCAGCACACCGTTGATCCCTGCCAACGTTCTCATGAACGTGCGTGTACGAGCACGTGTAAATGGCGTGAACGGTGCTTTCGGATCTGCCTGCACCATGAAGATCGACCCTGTACGTGCTGCATGCCCATTGGTGAAATTGCAGGATGACCCCGCGTTTGCCAGTGACTATAGCTGCGGCGTTACCAGGACCATGGGTGGACCGAACAGCAACGCGAACAAACTGGTGGCTTTGCCTCCGAAGTTCTCACCCGCACCCTTCGGTGGTGGCACCGGTGTGCTATTCCAATTCCGCTTCCGGATCCCGGCAGAGAACGTGTGCATCGTACGTCCGGCACAGGCCAGCCCAACGATCTACCTGAACTGGACCAACGGCCCACAACTGCAATGCAGCAAGACCTACGAGGTGGAAGTTCGTGTGAGCAAGGACATGGGTGCCACATGGTGTGTGGACAGTCCGAGTCCAGCTTGCGACCCAAGCCCGGTAACTACCTGGGGCAAGACTTGTCAGGTGAGTATATCAACCTGTTTCCAAGGTGGATCGGGTAGCAGCAGCATGGTTGCGCAAGGCAATAGCAACCTCAGTATGTACCCCAACCCGAACCAAGGCGATCAGTTGTTCATCTCTTTGAACAACGTATCTCCAAACGTGAGCACCATTAGCGTGGACATCTACGACCTTACCGGCAAGTCCATGAGCAAGCGGACGATCGCGGTACTGGACGGATTTGTGAACGAGGCGATGGACCTGAACAATGCACTTGGCAGCGGCATGTACATGGTCCACATCACAGCGGGTGAAAAGATCTGGACCGAACGTTTGGTGATCCAGAAATAGGATCGGAGCAACTTGATCGAAGCCCCGCTCACCAAAAAGGTGGGCGGGGCTTCGTCGTTCAGTGTGCGAAGTCCGGATAGAGCAAGTACTTGGCCCGGATCTTTTTGAATTGCTCCAGGCCCGGTTGCCATGATGCCCGGATCGTCGCTTCTTCCGCACCGGAAATGATCTGTTCGCGTAGCCCGCTGCTACCGGCCAACTTGTCAAAGAAAGGGTTGAAGAACTTCGCTTTGTCCGGAGCCGAGTTGTACATCTCCACAAGCCATTGCAGGTTCAACTGCTTATCCATCCGGGCTTGGATCATACCGAACTCCTGCAGGTCCAGACCGGTACATTCCTTACCGAGGAAAGGCGGGTTCTTCGCGCCCGGCATGGATCTGGGCGTGAAATGATACAGGCCAACGGGGCATCCGGGATAGCCGATGCATTGGAATGGCTTCTCAGTACCTCGACCCACACTAACGATGGTACCCTCGAAAAGGCACAGGGAAGGATACAGCCAGATCGAAGCTCCATTCGGCAAATTGGGCGAAGGTGGGATCGGTGGTGCGAACTCCTTGTCATGGGTGTAATTGGCGCAAGCAATAACTTCCAATGCACAGACTACACCACCGTTCAACCATCCTTCTCCATTGATCATGCGCGCATACTCGCCCATGGTCATGCCATGCACAATCGGCACAGGATGCATACCAACGAAACTGGAGAAGGCTGGATCGAGCACCGGTCCATCCACATAAAAGCCATTGGGGTTGTAGCGGTCCAATACGATCACTTGTTTCTTGCTTTCCGCAGCGGCCTCCATCACATAGTGCAGCGTACTTATGTACGTGTAGAAGCGCGCGCCGACATCTTGTAGGTCGAAAAGGATCGCGTCCACATCGACCAGTTGATCCGGTTTGGGCTTTTTGTTGTTCCCATAGAGCGAGATCACATTGAGCCCTGTCCGCAGGTCCTTTCCATCCTTCACATGCTCCCCGGCATCCGCATCACCACGGAAACCATGTTCAGGAGCGAATACCTTGACCACATTCACATTCAAGGAGAGCAATGAATCCACCACGTGCGTTGTGCCGATCATGCCGCTCTGGTTGGTCAATACGGCAACTCGCTTGTCCTTCAACAGCGGGATATAGAGCGATGTACGATCGGCCCCGACAGGATCGCCCTGTTGCATGTCCACAATAGGCGCTTCCAGCACTTCAACGGACTGCGTTCTGCCGCACGCATTGAGCGCCAACAACGCCGTAAGGGTGGCCCCTATCTTCGCCGCACCGCTTCTCCATTGCACCATTTTGAACTTCGCGCATTTCATAGCCCGCCGCATATTGGTGGACAAGGATCGGGCCGATCGGTTCTCGCGACCCATTGTCACCATAGCAGTATTGGGCATTGTCATCGGCATGGCGGTCATGATCGTTACGGTGGGCATCACAACGGGATTCCAACGTGAAGTGCGGGCGAAGGTAACGGGGGCGGGTGGCGACCTGCAGCTCACTTCCATCAGCCAGAGCGATCCAAAGGAAACGCCACGTGTGGAGATCGATCAGGATCTCTATCCGTGGCTGGATACCGTTCCTGGGATCAAGCACATCCAGATCTACGCTACGAGGCCGGGCATCATTGAGACCGGTGAAGAGATCGAAGGCGTGGTGTTGAAAGGCGTTGGCACCGATCACGACTGGACATTCCTGCGAAAGCATTTGGAAGCCGGCGAATTGCCGGCCATTGGCGATACTGCCCGTCCTATCGACCTACTACTTTCCAGCTATCATGCGGAACGTTTACGACTCGGCGTCGACGACACTATCACTGTGTATTTGGTAAGAGGACCGGATGACATTCGACCGCGCAAATTCCGGATCAGTGGCTTGTACAAAACGGGGTTGGAACAGTTGGATCACCAGCTTGTGTACGTCGACATTGCACACTTGCAACGGTTCGCGCAATGGGGCTTGAAAGCGGAGATCCTTGTAAGTGATAGTGTGAAGGATGGGCGTGTTCGGGTTGAAGGTTTGGCTTTCGGAGGCGATCGAGTGTACACCTACGACTGGCCAGGGACCGACTGGCAAGGGAATGGCCCCCATTGGATCAACTTGCCTACAATTTTCGATCTTCCGTATCGCAAGGATACCCTGATAACCTTGATCGTGAGCGATGCGGACCGCACGATCCCGGACACTGCGTGGGTGAGGATCCGTGCAGACAGCATGTCGGCCTTGACAAGCATCGGTGGCCTGTATCCAAGTGTGGAACGGATCATCGTAGAGCGCGGCGGCACTGGTGGCAGCTACACCAAATACTGTGGCGGATTCGAAGTGGCCCTGGACAATTTCGCCGATCTCGGCAAGATGGATGATCTGGTCTACGGCGAATACCTGGACATCCACATGCGTTCGTTGAGCGTTGCGGACCGGTTCCCAGAGATCTTCGCGTGGTTGGAATTGTTGGACACGAACGTGGTGGTGATCATCTTGCTCATGGTGATCGTGGCGATCATCAACATGACCTCAGCTTTGCTGATCATCATCTTGGAACGCACCAAAATGATCGGTGTCTTAAAGGCCTTGGGCAGCAGCAGCGGTGCCATACGAAGGATCTTCTTGATCGATGCGGCCTACATCTTGGGGATCGGCATTGTGCTCGGCGACCTGTTGGGCGTTGGCCTCTGTTTACTGCAAAAGCAATTCGGTTTGGTACGCCTGCCTATCGAGAGCTACTACGTGGATGCCGTGCCCGTGTCCTTGGATGCCGGTCCCATTCTTTTATTGAACGTCGGCACTCTGGTGATCTGTGTATTGGCGCTGATTCTACCGAGCCTTTTGGTAACGCGTATCGCCCCGGCCAAAGCCATCCGCTTCGATTGATCGCCCGCGCCGAAGCGGTTACCTTCGCGAACTTTCCGACCCAGCACGCACATGAAGATCCACGAGAACATCCTGAGCACCATCGGCAATACGCCGTTGGTGAAGTTGAACACCATCACGAAAGAGATCCCGGGCATGGTACTGGCCAAGGTGGAGACCTTCAACCCGGGCAACAGCATCAAGGACCGCATGGCCATTAAGATGGTGGAGGATGCCGAAAAGGCGGGCCTTCTGAAGCCGGGTGGCACAATTATCGAAGGTACCAGCGGGAACACGGGAATGGGCTTGGCGATCGCTGCGATCATTAAAGGCTACAAGTGCATCTTCACCACCACGGACAAACAGAGCAAGGAGAAGGTGGATGCCCTGCGCGCGTTCGGGGCGGAAGTGATCGTGTGCCCCACGAACGTGGATCCGGAAGACCCTCGCTCCTACTACTCGGTGAGTTCGCGCTTGGTGAACGAAACGCCGAACAGCTGGAAGGCCAACCAGTACGACAACCTTAGCAACAGTCAAGCACATTACGAGAGCACAGGTCCTGAGATCTGGGATCAGACCGATGGCAAGATCACACACCTTGTTGTCGGTGTGGGCACCGGCGGAACGATCTGCGGAACGGGTCGCTACCTGAAGGAAAAGAACCCGAACATCCAACTCCTCGGGATCGATACCTATGGCTCGGTATTCACCAAGTTGAAGGAGACCGGTGAATTCGACAAGAACGAGATCTACCCGTACATCACAGAGGGTATTGGCGAAGACTTTGTACCGGAGAACGTGAAGATGGACTTGATCGACCACTTCGAAAAAGTGACCGATCGCGATGCCGCCATCTACACCCGCAAGATCGTAAAGGACGAAGGGATCTTCGTGGGCAACAGCGCCGGTGCGGCCATTGCGGGCTTGCTCCAGATGAAGAACAGGTTCAAGAAGGACGATGTGATCGTGGTGATCTTCCACGACCATGGCACACGTTACTTGGGCAAGATGTTCAACGATGACTGGATGCGCGAGCGCGGGTTCTTGGTGGAGGAAAAGCCGACCGCTGGTGACCTGCTTAAAGGCAAGGACCTGCAATTGCTCAGCGTACAAGCCGACGAACCGGTACTGAAAGCTATTGAGACCATGCGCAAGCACAACATCGATCAACTGCCGGTCTTCGATAAAGGCAAGCCCGTTGGCACTATAACTGATGCACGGCTCTTCGATGCCATCCTCGAAGATGCCGAAGTACGCCACCAAAAGGCCAGCGTAGTGATGGGCCCTGCCCTACCGATCTTGGGAATGGATGCGACCTTGGAAGAAGTAGCCAAGTATTTGGGCAATGGAAATCCCGCGGTACTGGTAATAAAGTCCAGCACACCGAGCGGAACCGAGGCGTATGGGATCTTGACGAAGCAGGATATTATTGGGAAGTTGAAGTAGGAAGGACACTGCGCGATGCCTGAACTCTGCCGGTTCAATGGGATCATCAGCCGGATGTAATTCCTGGATCACAACCCTCCTCATTTCCATGCGGAATATCAAGGTCAGAGTGCAGAATTCGACATTCGCACATTGGAATTGCTCGCTGGCAGCCTACCATCTCGCGCCCATGCCGATGTTCGGATTAATTAATCATAATGGAGCCGACAACTGGAATACAGAAACATTTCTAATTCGCGAGGATACAAATTCACAACAGGTCTTTGTGGTTTCCCAATTCTGGTCGCAGGAACGGTTGTTGTACGATTTTTCCGTAGGTATTGGACCCTATCCCGAAACATTCCGACATCCGGATGGGGGGAATGTTGTAGCGGTGGACAGTATTGATCTGATCGACGGGACCCACCGAAGGATCACCCTTGGTAATGGAGAAAAGATCATAGAGGGGATCGGCTGCGGGTGCGGGTTTATGCCAAAATTCAGCTTTCCCCTAGCGTATTATTATGGGTTGGTTTGTCATTCCAAAGATGGCGTCCAAGACTTTTATCCTGGAGTGAGTCCTGATTGTCCATGTGAATCGTTCGACGGAGTGGAACAGCAGCATAACTCCAAGCTCTTGATCAGCCCCTCGCCCACTGATGGTTCTAGTCGATTAGAGGGAGCATCGGCTTATTCGCGATTTGTGATCCGCTCCATGGATGGCCGGATCGTCGGTTCTGGTATTTGCTCGAACAGCGGCTCGGCTACGATCGACCTTACGGACCTTCCTTCCGCCATGCATGTGATCGAGGTACAGGGTGCTTCAAGTACATCAAGGATCAGGGTTATTAAAGGGTGAGATCCGGAAACTCGAACCACAGCATTCGACCCACCCAAGCCAAGTGTCATGCACCAATAGGCCATCGTAGGAGAAGGGGTTCAATGGATCCTGCGGCCTTACCAGAACTGTTCCCTTAACTTTGTCTACACTTATGAGTACCGCCGAATTCAATTCCACCCGGAATGAACTTCTCCAATGGATCGGAAGTTCTTCGGACGAACGCCTGATAGAGCTATTGAACTCCATCCGGCTATCGTTCAAGGCGAAGAACGAGGATTGGTGGGTTGACCTGAGCGCAGTCGATAGGGAAGGCATCGAACGTGGGCTAAAGGACATGAAGGCGGGTAACACGCATACTTCCCAGGAGTTTTGGAGGAAGCTCAAGAATGGTGAATAGGCGTTTTGTATGGGCTGACGAATCCCTTCAGAATGCTCAGCGGATCCGAAAATTCATCCTTTCAAAATTTACTTCGAGGGAAGTTCTGGCATTTGACAATTTGTTGCTCGAATTCGAACTGGTCCTGTTAAGGTTCCCGGACTTGTATCCCCGTTCCATTCTCTACCCCGAACTTCATCAGGCCGTGCTGAGCAAAAGGCTGACCGTTTTCTACAGGGTCGATGACGAGGAGATCATGGTGCTGTTCATGAAAGACAACCGGCAAGGATATCCATACCACCAAACGGACACGGCCGATCCCAGTGAACAATAGAATGATCCAATTCCTTTCCGAGCTGATCCCAACAACGGTTCCCCAACGCATCATCTCCCTCCTACCCTCCCGGACCGAACTACTTTACGACCTAGGCTTGGCCAACACATCGAACCCGCAATTGATCAAGACTTTACAAGTTTGAGGTAATAGGGAAAGTGAGAACCTTTGTTACCCTACACATCCGGTCCTGACATGAACTTGAAGAAAGAGATCAGTGACGAGCTTGTGATCAGTAAGATCTACGCGATACGCGGTCAAAAAGTGATGCTGGACCGAGATCTTGCAGAATTGTACGATGTTCCGAACAAGGCGCTCAAACAAGCTGTTCGTCGCAACCCGGACCGCTTTCCCGAGGACTTCATGTTCCAGATGGACAAGGCGGAGTTCGCGTATTGGAGGTCACAAAATGTGACCTCCAATACGGGGGACAAGATGGGTCTGCGTTACGCACCATTTTGCTTCAACGAGCATGGGGTGCTGATGCTTTCGAGTGTATTGAACAGCGCAACGGCAGTCGCCATCAACATCCAAGTGATACGGGTGTTCAACAAAATGAGGGAGCTTGTTGCAAGCCATAAAGATGTGTTATTGGCGTTGGAAAAGCTACGAGGGAAGGTCTCTCGCAACAGCCGAGATATCAAAGTGATCTTCAACTATCTGAAGAAGATGGAGAACGACGAGAGCGACAGGCGGTTATTTACGCAGATAGCGGCAAGCAAACCACGCCAAACCGTCGGGTTCAAGAGCGCTAAGGACAAGCCGACGAACGAATAGCATTTCGTGTAGGAAATGGCATATCAGGATGGATGACTAGGAGATCACGGCATTTTGCATGAAAGACGACCGGTATGAATATCCATACCACAAAACGGACAGGGCCGATCCCGGTGACAATTAGAATGATCCAATACCTCTCCGAGCTGATCCCGCCAACGGTTCCCAAGCGCATCATCTCTCTCGTCCCTTCCCAGACCGAATTGCTCTACGACCTCGGCCTCGGTGAACGCGTGGTCGGTATCACCAAGTTCTGCATCCATCCGGAGAGTTGGTTCAAGACCAAGCACCGGGTCGGTGGCACCAAGCAGGTGGACATGGAAAAGGTCCGGGCGTTGAAGCCGGATCTCATCATCGGCAACAAGGAAGAGAACCAGAAGAAGGACATGGAAGCGCTGGCCAAGGAATTCCCGGTGTGGATCAGCGATGTGCGTGACCTACCTGGGGCTTTGGACCTGATCGAACGCATCGGCGAGATCACGGACAGCAGCAGCAAAGCGGAGATCATGGCCACGCAGATCGAAGAGCGCTTCAGAGCATTGGTCCCCTTGGAGCCGACGCGCACCGTGGCCTATTTCATTTGGCGAGAACCGTACATGGTCGCTGGGCATGGCACCTTCGTGAACGACATGCTGGCACGCTGTGGACTGGTCAACGTATTTGACGCCAGTGATGCGCGCTATCCGCAGATCACTGATCAAGAGTTGGAAGAGGCCGGGCCTGAAGTGATCCTGCTCTCTTCGGAACCCTATCCGTTCAAGGAAAAGCACCTGCAGGAGTTGCGGGAGATCTGCCCGGAGGCCGTTATCCATCTGGTTGATGGTGAACTATTCAGCTGGTATGGCTCACGCTTGTTGAAGGCCCCTGAATACTTCAGCGGCCTATCATTCGTTTGAGCGGCAACTTGTGCTGAATGAAGCGGCTACTTTTGCCGTGGCCTTTGGACCGATGAACCGTTCCCTCCTACTTGTGCTCTTTGTGCTGCTGGTTTCCGTTTGCAGCGGCCAGAAGGTTGGGCTCGTGTTGAGCGGTGGCGGTGCGGTTGGGATGACCCACATTGGGGTATTGCAGGCCTTGGAGGAGAACGGGATCCCGATCGATTACATTACCGGAAGCAGCATGGGTGCGATGATCGGGGCCATGTATTGCTCGGGTTTGTCACCAGCGCAGATCGATTCCATCTTCAAGAACGAGCAATTCATGATCATGGCCAGTGGCGGTATAGAGCCCGCCTTCGAATACCATTTCAAACAGGACCCACCGGATGCCACCATGCTGAGCTTACGCTTGGACCTGGACACGGCGTTGCAAACTTCCCTGCCCACGAACCTGCGCAACCCGGCATTGATCGATTACGAGCAGATGCTGAGCTACGGACCGATAAGCGCTCTGGCGGGTTACGATCTGGACAGCCTCTTCGTGCCGTTCCGCTGTGTGGCAAGCGACATCACGGACCAGCGCTCGGTGGTCTTTAGTGAAGGCGACCTGGCGCAAGTGGTGCGTGCGAGCATGAGCTATCCGTTCTATTTCAAGCCCATTCGTGTGAACGGGAATTTGATGATGGACGGTGGCCTTTACAATAACTTCCCCAGCGATGTGATGTACACCGATTTCCTGCCTGATTATATCGTGGGCAGCAACGTGAGCTACAATTCGCCCGGCCCAAGTGAAGATGACCTGGTGAGCCAATTGCGCGCGATGATCCAGGAGCGCACGGAGTATAGTATTGCATGCGAGAACGGCGTGATCATAGAACCACAGACCACCACTTCCCTTTTCGACTTCTCCGACCCCGGTTTGGCCATAGCCGATGGATATGCTGCTGCCATGGCGCGCATGCCCGAAATTCTTGCCCAAGTGCATCGGCGCGTGCCTGTTGATTCGGTCACGGCGCGGCGCAAGGCATTTCGCGATCGTATGCCACCCATGGTCTTCAGGAATTTGAAGATCCATGGACTTACAAGGCACCAAACAAAATACGTTCAACAAAGCCTGCAGCGTAACGATAGCCTCTTCACCCCGGCGGAACTGAAGCCTAAGTATTTCAGGCTCGTAGGCGATAAGAACATCGCATCGCTTTACCCCAAGGCCACATACAGACCGGAGAAGAAGAACTTCGATCTGGACCTGTACATCAAGAGTGAAAAGGACCTGGAGTTACGCTTCGGTGGGATCTTCTCTTCGCGGCCGATCAACACGGGCATGGTGGCCTTGCGTTACAACCTGTGGAGCCGTAGTTCAGCACATGTGGAGGCGATCTCCTACTTCGGAAAATTCTATTCCGCAGGTCAATTGAAATTGAGGGCCTATCTGTCCACCAAGGCCCCCTTGTATGTGGAACCGGTGTTCAACTTCCATCGTTGGGATTATTTCAGCAGTTTCAGCACGTTCTTCGATGACGTTAAACCATCGTTCGTGGTAACGCGTGAATTGTGGGGCGGTGTGAATGCGGGCATGGGCTTGGACAATAAGGGGCTTTTGAAGTTCGATGCCAAATACGGTGAGGTCAGGGACCAGTACTACCAAAGTGAGAATTTCGGGGGGCAGGATACGGCCGACGTGACCACCATGGAGCAGTTCACGACCGGCTTGTTGCTGGAGCGCAATTCCCTGAACCGGAAACAGCACGCCAACGTCGGTGATCGGTTTTCGGCCTCGGTCCGGTACGTAGGTGGTGTCGAACGTACCCAACTGGGTTCAACGAGCGATGCGCTGGAACCGCAATTCATTCATCGTCATGATTGGTTCATCGCCAGGGCGACCATGGATCAGTACTTCCTGCCACGTGGTTTGTTCAAGTTCGGTTTCTATGCTGATGGGGTTTTCAGCACGATGACCTCGTTCCAGAACTACACGGAAAGTGTGATCCGCTCCCCGGCCTACCAACCGACACCAGAAAGCCCCACGTACTTCATGCCCCAATTCCGGTCACCGAAATATGTTGCGGGAGGTCTTCGCATGATCATCGCAGTGGCACGTAATCGATTCGACCTGCGTTTGGAAGCGCATGTATTCCAACCCTACGAGCCCTTCATCACCAATGCCGATGGTACAGTAGGTACAGCACCTGCCTTCAGCAAACGCTACTATTTGGGTTCAGGTTCGTTGATCTATCAAAGTCCGGTGGGGCCGGTCTGGTTCAACCTCAGTTACTTCGATGGCAACACAAAGCCATGGGTGTGGAGCGTGAACTACGGATTCATCCTCTTCAACCAAAAGTTACAGGAATGAGCAGCATCGATCATGGGTTCTTGGACCTTTACGAGGCGGTTGCCGGTGAATTGGAACGTCTACCCAAGGCCGATCGCCCGCGCGCTGCTGTATGGGAGGCTGCCGATGAGTTGCTTTTGGACCTGCACATGATGCGGCATGGTTACACCACGGAGAGCTACGACAAACACGTGGAGCGGCGCTTGAAGGAGGAGTGTGAGGATGATAGTGTAGTGGAGCGGTTGAGAGCGCTGCGGTTGTGAGTGCACGATCCAGGACACAAGATCCTCGAGATCCCGGGTCGAGCCCGGAATGACAGTGCCACTAACAAGTACGCCAGCGCAAGCGCTGGCGTACTTGTTCTCGAATGAGTTGGTTCAGGCCTGTGCTGTAGGTCCACCGAAATTCATGGGGATCTCCGGCATCTCACTTTCGTGGATGGCCCCGTGTACGCCCTCGAATTTCTGGATGTTATCGGCCAATGCGCGCATGAGCCTTTTGGCGTGTTGGGGGGTAAGCAGGACGCGGGCCTTCACTTTGGCCTTGGGCACTCCGGGCATTACTCGCACGAAATCGAGCACGAATTCCGAGTTACTGTGGGTAATGATCGCCAGGTTGCTGTAGATACCATCGGCCACCTCCTCGCTGATCTCAATGTTCAACTGGTTCGGACGGGGTTGTTCTTTTGGTTCTGCCATTTCAAGGGGAATTGAGTAGAGAGTGGTTAGTCGTTAGTGGTTAGTCGTGAATGCCGCTCGAATGTTCGGACGCACAACTAACGACTCCTTCTTACTATCGACTAACCACTTTCTTCCTCGTGTTCATTCTTCAATTTCCTGTGCCTCCAATTTCTCGGCCAGCAATCGCTGGTACTCGTCCTTGTTGGCAACGATGTTCTTCTGATAGGCGCGTGAACCGGTACCGGCCGGGATCAGGTGGCCCACGATCACGTTCTCTTTAAGTCCGTTCAAGTTGTCTTCCTTGGCGCTCACGGCGGCCTCGTTCAACACCTTGGTGGTCTCTTGGAACGAAGCTGCGGAAATGAAGCTTTCGGTCTGCAATGATGCGCGGGTGATCCCTTGCAACATGGTGCGCGCGGTGGCTGGTTGTGCCGGGCGGGCCTCTGCCAGCTTGGCATCCTTCCGTTTCAAGGCGCTGTTCTCATCGCGGAATTTGCGCATGGAAATGATCTGGCCTTCGCGCAATGTGGGACTCTCACCGGCTTCGGTGATCACCATCTTGTCGTAGATCTGATCGTTCTCTTCCATGAACTCGGTCTTGTTCACGCTCTGGCGCTCCAAGAACTTGGTATCCCCTGGATCCTCGATCTCCACCTTACGCATCATTTGGCGCACGATCACTTCAAAGTGCTTGTCGTTGATCTTCACACCCTGCATACGGTACACTTCCTGGACCTCGTCCACCAGATATTCCTGCACGCGGGTCGGTCCTTGGATGTTGAGGATATCGCCCGGGGCTATGGAACCATCGCTGAGCGGTTGTCCTGCCTTCGTGAAGTCATTCTCTTGCACGAGGATGTGCTTGCTCAACGGGACCAGATACGTCTTGTGTTCGCCGGTACGGCTTTCCACGATGATCTCGCGGTTGCCCCGCTTGATCTTTCCGTAGGAAATAATACCATCGATCTCGCTCACCACGGCCGGATTGCTCGGATTACGTGCCTCGAACAATTCGGTAACACGTGGTAGACCACCGGTAATGTCACCACCCTTGCCGGAGCTGCGGGGGATCTTCACCAGGATGTCACCGGCCTCGATCTTGCTCGCCTCACTTACAACGATGTGGGCACCCACCGGCAGGCTGTAGCTCTTCAGCTCCTCCTTTCCCTTGGGGTCCATGATCTTGATGGTCGGGTTCTTCTTCTTGTCGCGACTTTCCACGATCACCTTCTCGGCGAATCCGGTCTGCTCGTCTATTTCCTCACGGTAGGTCGCGTTCTCTTCAATGCTCTCGAATTCGACCTTACCGGCCAATTCGGAAATGATCACCGCGTTGTATGGGTCCCAGGTACAGATCACATCGTTCTTCTTGAGGGACTTTCCGCCTGCGGCATACATCATGGCACCGTATGGGATGTTGCTCGTGGTGAGCACGATCCCGGTGTTCTTGTCCACGATGCGCATTTCGGTACTACGGCTAATGACCACCTCCGCGTCAGTGCCTTTCTTGTCCTTCTTCTTCACCGTACGCAACTCGTCGATCTCCAGGATCCCGTCGTACTTGGCCCGGATCTCACTTTCGTCAGTGATCTTGCCGGCCACACCACCCACGTGGAATGTCCGAAGAGTAAGCTGTGTTCCGGGTTCACCGATGGACTGGGCAGCGATAACACCCACGGCCTCTCCGATCTGCACCATGCCACCACGGGCCAGATTGCGGCCGTAGCACTTCACGCAAACTCCTTGTCTCTGCTCGCAAGTGAGTACGCTTCGGATCTCCACTTCCTCGATCGGGCTTGCCGCGATCAAAGCAGCTTCGTCCTCGTTGATCGCCTCACCGCTTGCCACCAACACCTTTCCGGTTTGTGGATGGTACACATCATGTACGGCGGTACGGCCGAGCACGCGATCGTAAAGTGACTCCACGATCTCTTCGTTCTTCTTCAACGCAACGGCCACGAGACCGCGCAGCGTTCCGCAATCCTCGGCGGTGATCACCACGTCCTGGGCAACGTCCACGAGACGACGGGTGAGGTAACCTGCATCCGCTGTCTTCAACGCTGTATCGGCAAGACCCTTACGGGCACCGTGTGTGGAGATGAAGTACTCCAGAATGGACAATCCCTCCTTGAAGTTCGAAAGGATCGGGTTCTCAATGATGTCCTGTCCACCGCCGCCGCCGCCCTTCTGGGGCTTGGCCATAAGACCACGCATCCCGCTCAACTGGCGGATCTGCTCCTTGGAACCACGGGCACCGGAATCCATCATCATGTAGATGGAATTGAAGCCTTGCTTATCGTTCTTGATATGCTCCATCAAGGTGAAGGTCACCTTGCTGTTGGTGTGTGTCCAGATATCGATCGTTTGATTGTAACGCTCGTTGTTGGTGATAAGGCCCATGTTGTAGTTGCCTGTCACCTCATCCACCTCGGCTTGCGCTGCCTTCACCAGCTTTTCCTTTGCTTCGGGAATGACCACATCGTCCAGGTTGAAGCTTAGGCCTCCCTGGAAAGCGCTCATGAACCCGAGGTCCTTGATATCGTCCAGGAACTGTGCAGCACGAGCTGTACCGGTCTCCTTCACCACCGTTCCGATGATATCGCGAAGTGCCTTCTTGGTAAGTACTTCGTTTATGAAGCCCACTTCTTTCGGCACTACTTCGTTGAAGAGCGTACGGCCGCATGTGGTCTCGACCATTTGGGTCTTGCCATTGATATCGGACCAACGCAATTTGATCCAGGTATGCAGGTCGAGTTGCTTCTCGTTGTAGGCGATAATGACCTCTTCCGGACTGTAGAACGAACGGCCCTCACCTTTCATGGTGCGCTCAGCATCCGTCTTCCGGCCTTTGGTGATGTAGTAGAGCCCCAACACCATGTCCTGGCTGGGAACCGCGATCGGTGCGCCGTTGGCAGGGTTCAGGATGTTGTGGCTTGCGAGCATGAGCAACTGCGCTTCCAGGATGGCCGCATTGCCCAGAGGCACGTGGACGGCCATTTGGTCACCGTCAAAGTCAGCGTTGAAGGCGGTACAGACCAAAGGATGCAACTGGATCGCCTTTCCCTCGATCAGCTTTGGCTGGAAGGATTGAATGCCCAACCGGTGCAGGGTCGGTGCACGGTTGAGGAGCACTGGGTGTCCCTTCAACACGTTCTCCAGGATATCCCAAACAACGGGTTCCTTGGTATCCACGATCTTCTTGGCGCTCTTCACCGTTTTCACGATCCCGCGCTCAATGAGCTTGCGGATAATGAACGGCTTGAATAGCTCAGCGGCCATGTCCTTGGGCAGACCGCATTCGTGCAATTTCAATTCGGGTCCTACAACGATCACGGAACGTGCGCTATAGTCAACACGCTTACCGAGCAGGTTCTGGCGGAAACGGCCTTGCTTGCCCTTGAGCGAATCGCTCAATGACTTCAGTGGGCGGTTGCTTTCACTCTTCACGGCGCTGCTCTTGCGACTGTTGTCGAAAAGGCTATCAACAGCTTCCTGCAGCATGCGCTTTTCGTTACGCAGGATCACCTCCGGTGCTTTGATCTCCATCAATCGCTTCAAGCGGTTGTTGCGGATGATCACACGACGGTAGAGGTCATTCAGGTCGGATGTGGCGAATCGACCACCATCCAATGGCACCAACGGGCGCAGTTCGGGCGGGATCACAGGGACCACCTTGATGATCATCCATTCCGGATTGTTCGGCCGACGGGCGTTCGCATCACGGAAGGCTTCCACCACATTGAGGCGCTTCAGTGCTTCGTTCTTCCGTTGCTGGCTGGTCTCGGTATTCGCTTTGTGCCGTAGATCGTAGCTCAGGCCGTCCAGATCAAGGCGCTTCAGCAGGTCGTTCAAGGACTCGGCCCCCATTTTGGCCACGAACTTGTTCGGGTCGGAATCGTCCAGGTACTGGTTATCCTTTCCTTGCGTCTCCAAAATATCGAGGTATTCTTCCTCGGTAAGGAAGTCGAGGTACTGCACCTGCACACCTTCCTTGTTAACGGCCGTACCGGGGCTGATCACCACGTACCGCTCGTAATAGATGATCTGGTCCAATTTCTTGGTCGGCAGACCCAACAAGTATCCGATCTTGTTCGGTAGGCTGCGGAAATACCAGATGTGCGCCACCGGCACCACCAACTGGATATGACCCATGCGCTCACGACGCACTTTCTTCTCGGTCACTTCCACTCCGCAACGGTCGCAAACGATCCCCTTGTACCGGATACGCTTATACTTCCCGCAGTGGCATTCGAAGTCCTTCACCGGGCCGAAGATGCGTTCGCAGAACAGACCATCCCGCTCGGGCTTATAGGTCCGGTAATTGATCGTCTCCGGCTTGATCACCTCGCCATGGCTGCGCTCGAGGATAAGCTCGGGGCTGGCCAGACTGATGACGATCTTATTGAAGTTGCTGTTGAGCTTTACTTCCTTCTTCATGTTCTCGCGTTGCTTACTTCCGTTCGTCGTTCAATGGATCACAGTTGGAGCGTTGGTCACTCCAAGGATACGTTCAGGGCCAGGCCACGCAATTCATGGAGCAGCACGTTGAACGATTCGGGGATACCAGGCTGTGGCATGGGATCACCTTTCACGATGGCTTCGTAGGCTTTGGCACGGCCCTGTACGTCATCGCTCTTCACGGTAAGGATCTCTTGCAGGATGTTGGCAGCACCGAAGGCCTCCAATGCCCACACTTCCATTTCACCGAAACGCTGGCCACCGAATTGCGCCTTACCACCCAACGGTTGCTGGGTGATCAAGCTGTAAGGACCAATGGAACGTGCGTGCATCTTGTCATCGACCATGTGCGCCAGTTTGATCATGTAGATGACCCCTACGGTTGCAGGTTGGTCGAAACGCACTCCCGTACCGCCATCGAAGAGGTAGGTCTTTCCGTTCCGTGGAACACCGGCCTCATCGGTTTCGGCATTGATCTGGTCGTGTGTGGCCCCGTCGAAGATCGGTGTGGCGTACTTGCGACCCAGTCTCTTTCCGGCCCAGCCGAGTACGGTCTCGTAGATCTGGCCCAGGTTCATCCGGCTTGGTACACCCAACGGGTTCAGTACAATGTCCACGGGAGTTCCATCTTCCATGTACGGCATATCGGCATCGCGCACGATCTTGGCCACGATACCCTTGTTACCGTGTCGACCGGCCATCTTGTCGCCCACTTTCAGCTTACGCTTGGCAGCTACATAGACCTTGGCCAGCTTCATGATGCCCGTAGGCAATTCGTCACCAATGCTCACTTGGAACTTCTTCCGCTTGTACACCCCGCTATAATCACTGTAGCGAATGGTGTAGTTGTGGATCAATTGGCGCACCAGTTCATTGGTCTTCTGGTCGGCGGTCCAATCGGTGGGGTCCACGGTAATGAAATCCACACCTTGGAGCACCTTGGCGCTGAACTTCACGCCTTTCTTGATCTGCTCTTCCTTGTACTTGTTGAAGACACCGTTCGAGTTCTGACCGCTCACGAGCGTCATCATCTTCTCGATCAGCTCGTTCTTCAAGGTGCCAAGTTCCTTGTCTTGTTCCTTGTCGATGTTTTCGAGCACACCCTTCTCATTGCCTTTGGTCTTCTTGTCCTTCACGGCACGTGCGAAGAGCTTCTTATCGATCACCACGCCCACGGTGCTGGGTGGGGCCTTCAAGCTGGCATCCTTCACATCGCCGGCCTTGTCGCCGAAGATGGCACGTAGCAGTTTCTCCTCAGGGCTTGGATCGGTCTCTCCTTTCGGGGTGATCTTTCCAATGAGGATATCTCCTTCCTTCACCTCGGCTCCGATACGGATCAAGCCGTTCTCATCGAGGTCCTTGGTCGCTTCCTCGGAAACGTTCGGGATATCGGCGGTGAGCTCTTCGAGGCCACGCTTCGTATCGCGCACCTCCATGTTGTACTCATCGATGTGTATGCTGGTGAAGATGTCCTCACTTGCCACACGCTCACTGATCACGATCGCATCCTCGAAGTTGTAGCCCTTCCATGGCATAAAGGCCACTTGGAGGTTACGCCCGATGGCCAATTCCCCATCTTGGGTGCCATAACCTTCACAGAGGGTTTGTCCTTTGGTCACCTTCTCTCCTTTGCGCACAATGGGCCGCAAATTCATGCAGGTGCTCTGGTTGGTCTTCAGGAATTTGGTGAGCTTGTATTCCTTCTCATCCCCATCGAAGCTCACGATTCGTTCATCATCGCTACGCTTGTAATCGATCAGGATCCGGTTACTGTCCACCGCCTTCACCACTCCATCTCCTTCTGCAACGAGCAACACGCGGCTGTCACGTGCTACCAGTTCCTCCAGACCGGTACCTACGAGCGGAGCTTCCGGGCGAAGCAGGGGTACGGCCTGACGCATCATGTTGGATCCCATCAGGGCACGGTTCGCATCGTTGTGCTCCAGGAACGGGATCAACGAGGCGGCGATACTGGCGATCTGGTTGGGAGCCACGTCCATCAGGTGCAGTTCCTTCGGCTCCACCACTGGGAAGTCACCCATCAAGCGGGCCTTGACCCTGCTGGATTGGAATTCGCCCTTCTCGTTCACCACGGCATTCGCCTGGGCGATCATCAGGTTGTCTTCCTCTTCAGCGCTCAGGTAGGTAACATCACCATTCACCTCGACCTTGCCGTCCTTCACACTACGGTAAGGGGTTTCAATGAAACCGAGGCTGTTGATCTTGCTGTACACGCAAAGCGAGCTGATCAGACCGATGTTCGGTCCCTCAGGTGTCTCAATGGTGCAAAGGCGCCCGTAGTGCGTGTAGTGTACATCGCGTACTTCGAAGCCAGCACGTTCACGGCTAAGACCACCGGGCCCAAGCGCCGACATGCGGCGCTTGTGGGTGATCTCGCTGAGCGGGTTGGTTTGGTCCATGAACTGGCTTAACTGGTTCGTTCCGAAGAACGAGTTGATCACCGAGCTCAAGGTCTTGGCATTGATCAGGTCGGTAGGCGTGAACACCTCGTTGTCACGCACGTTCATGCGCTCTCGGATGGTGCGGGCCATACGGGCAAGGCCCACGCCGAACTGGGCGTGCAACTGCTCACCCACTGTGCGTACACGACGGTTGCTCAAGTGGTCGATATCGTCCACGTCGGCTTTCACGTTCACGAGTTCGATCAGGTACTTGATGATGAAGATGATGTCCTCCTTGGTCAAAACCCTCACGCTCAGTTCACTTTCCAAGCCGAGCTTCTTGTTGATCCGATAGCGGCCCACCTCACCGAGGTCATAGCGCTGCTCACTGAAGAACAGTTTGTCGATCACACCACGAGCTGTTTCCAGATCGGGTGGTTCTGCATTCCTCAACTGGCGGTAGATCACTTCAACAGCCTCCTTCTCGGAGTTCGAAGTATCCTTCTGCAAGGTATTGTAGATCAAGGCGTAATCGGCGGCGTTAACACCGGCCTTGTGCAGGATGATGGTCTTGGCACCGCTTTCCACGATCTCGTCCACATGGCTTTCCTCCAGCACGGTCTCGCGGTCGATCAAGACCTCATTCCGCTGGATGGAGACCACCTCACCGGTATCCTCGTCCACGAAATCTTCCACCCAGGTCTTCAGAACACGGGCGGCTAACTTGCGACCAACCGCCTCCTTCAGGCCGGATTTGGTCACTTTGATCTCATCTGCAAGGTCGAAGATCTCCAGGATCGCCTTATCACTTTCGTACCCGATAGCTCGGAGCAAAGTTGTAACGGGCAACTTCTTCTTACGATCGATGTACGCGTACATGACACCATTGATGTCCGTAGCGAACTCGATCCATGATCCTTTGAACGGGATCACACGTGCGCTGTACAACTTGGTACCGTTGGCGTGGCGGCTCTGGCCGAAGAACACGCCTGGACTACGGTGCAACTGGCTCACGACCACCCGCTCCGCACCGTTCACCACGAACGATCCTTTAGGGGTCATGTAGGGGATCTGCCCAAGGTACACGTCCTGCACGATGGTCTCGAAGTCCTCGTGCTCGGGGTCTGTGCAGTACAGTTTCAACTTGGCCTTCAGCGGAACGCTGTAGGTCAAACCACGCTCAATGCACTCATCGATGCTGTACCGGGGTGGGTCCACGAAGTAATCCAGGAACTCCAACACGAACTGGTTGCGGGTGTCCGTGATGGGAAAATTCTCGCTGAACACCTTGAAGAGGCCTTCGCTCTCTCTGTGTTCCGGGAGGGTCTCGATCTGGAAGAACTCTTCAAAGCTCTTCAGCTGTATATCGAGGAAATCGGGGTAGTCGATCGAAAGTGGGCTAACGCCGAAATCGATGCGCTTACTTTTCTTGGAACTGGTCTTCGCCTGGGCCATGGGGGTGCGTAGTATGAAGAACGGAAGACGACCGTATGAACGACTGATCCTTGTCTGCTATGCCGACCTCCCCTACCTGGATCGCGGTGCTGGGGAGAGCGTATTGGTTGCCACCGGGGGGCGGCGATCACAGTGCAGACGGAAAGGCCCGCCTTGGGGCCTCTCCGTGCTGCTGTGCTGCAAGCGTGCTAAGTTGCTTACTTGACTTCAACTTCTGCGCCGGCTTCCGTGAGTTGCTGCTTCAGGCTTTCTGCATCCTCTTTGGATACACCTTCCTTCACAGGTTTTGGAGCGCCGTCAACGAGGTCCTTGGCCTCTTTCAGGCCTAGCCCGGTAAGCTCCTTAACGAGCTTAACAACGGCCAATTTGCTTTGGCCACCGGATTTCAGGATCACATCGAAGCTGGTTTTGGCTTCAACTGCATCGCCACCACCGCCTGCGGCGGGTCCTGCTATTGCAACAGCTGCTGCTGCCGGTTCGATCTTGTATTCGTCCTTGAGGTATTGAGCGAGTTCGTTGACCTCCTTTACGGTAAGGCCCACCAGCGAATCGCCGAGTGATTTGATGTCTGCCATCTTGAGTTGTTTGTTACAGTGTTGCGAAGTCTATGTGGAAGTGCGTAACGCGTTTAGTCCTTATTGTTGGGGCGCTGTATAGGCGATGCATGCATCGCCCATACACGCCCTTGCGAGCCGCTGTTAGGCGGCACGCTCTTGTAGTGTTTTTACCAAGCCTGCGATCTTCTGTCCGCCGCTGCCTTGCAGGCCGCTGATGACGTTCTTGAGCGGGCTTTGGAGCAATGCGATGATGTCACCGATGAGTTCCTCTTTGCCTTTGAGGACGCTCAACATGGTGAGTTGGTCATCTCCGATGAAGATGGCCTCATCCACCCAAGCACTCTTGAGTTCGGGTTTGGCTTCCTTCTTACGGAAATCCTTGATCAGTTTGGCAGGCGCATTGCCCTTGGTGGCGAACATGATGGAGGTCTGGCCTTTCAGCGTGGGCATTATCTCGCTGTAGTCCTTTCCTTCGATCCGCTCCATTGCTTTTTGGAGCAAGCTGTTCTTCACCACTTTCATGCGGATGCCGTTCTTGTGGCATGCACGACGCAAGTTGCTGGTGGCCTCTGCGCTCATACTGGAAGTATCCGCGAGATAGAACACACCAGTGTTCTTGATCTCTTCGGAAAGCACTTCGATGGCCTGTTCTTTTTCGATACGGGTTGCCATGGTTTCTCTGTTGTTAGGTGGGTGCCTCATCCCGGAGTTTCATCCGGGAGCGCGCCCTTACCAATATCTTATCCTACGCTAACCGTTCGTGTATCCACCAACACACCGGGACCCATGGTGCTGCTGATGCTGATGCTCTTGATGTATGCGCCCTTGGCTGTGCTGGGTTTCAGCTTGGCCAGGGTAAGGAGGATCTCGTTGGCGTTCTCGCTCAACTTATCGGCACCGAAGGAGACCTTACCGATCACCGCATGGATGATGCCGGCCTTGTCCACCTTGAAGTCGATCTTACCGGCCTTTACCTCTTTCACGGCTTTGGCCACGTCCATGGTAACGGTACCGGTCTTCGGGTTCGGCATAAGGCCACGTGGCCCCAATACACGTCCCAACGCGCCAACTTTGGCCATAACGGCAGGTGTGCAGATGATCACATCCACATCGGTCCAACCGCCTTTGATCTTCTCGATGTAATCGTCCAGACCGGCCATATCGGCACCGGCCTCGAGAGCTTCTTCGCACTTGGCCGGATCGGCCAACACCAGTACGTTCACGGTGCGACCCGTGCCATGTGGCAGGCTCACCACGCCACGTACCATTTCGGTGCTCTTGCGGGGATCCACGCCCAAACGGACGGCGATGTCCACTGTTGCATCGAACTTAACGGTGCTCAATTCCTTGACCACTTGGGTTGCTTCATCCAAGGTGTGGATCTTGGTGGCGTCATACTTGGCCAACGCCGCCTTGCGCTTCTTTGAAATGTTCATGGCTGCGTTGTTAGAATGGTTGATCGCCTGTTACGGTAACCCCCATACTGCGGGCGGTACCGGCCACCATGCTCATACCGCTCTCGATGGAGAAACAGTTGAGGTCGGGCAATTTATCTTCTGCTATGGCCTTGATCTGGTCCCAGGTAATACTGCCCACCTTTTTGCTATGTGGCACACCGCTTCCACCTTTGATCTTGGCGGCTTCGATGATCTGCACCGCTGCGGGCGGGGTCTTGATCACGAAGTCGAAGGACTTGTCACTATAAACGGTGATCACGGCCGGTAGCACCTTGCCTGCCTTGTCCTGCGTGCGTGCATTGAACTGCTTGCAGAATTCCATGATGTTCACTCCCTTCGCGCCCAAAGCGGGTCCAACGGGGGGTGAGGGGTTGGCCGCACCGCCCTTGATCTGGAGCTTGATGAGACCGGAGATTTCCTTTGCCATTGCTTGTTTGTTGTGTCCTTGTTAACGTTCCGCTCGGCGAGCGGGACTTGGACTGGTTTACTTTCTGTCTATCGATGCATGCATCGACGTTACCTGTCTATATCTTTCGTCCCTACTTGTCGGTATCGCTCGTCCCTACTTGTCGATGTTTGCATCGACGTTACGTTGTGTAGGTCGACGCATGCGTCGACGCTACACATCCTTCTCTACTTGCATAAAGCTCAATTCCAATGGGGTCTTCCTTCCGAAGATCTTCACCATCACCTTGAGTTTCTTCTTGTCTTCATTGATCTCCTCTATCACCCCGTTGAAGCCATTGAAAGGACCATCGATCACTTTCACGGTTTCTCCCACGTGGTAAGGGTTGTAATTGGTTTCCTCTGTTTCAGCAAGTTCGTCCACCGTTCCCAGGATCCGGTTCACCTCCGATTGCCTCAAGGGCACCGGGTCTCCACCTTTCTCTGATCCCAAGAAGCCGATCACATTGGGCATCTGCTTCAGGGTGTGAGCAATTTCACCGGTGAGATCTGCTTCCAACAACACGTATCCGGGGAAGAAATTGCGCTCTTTGCTCACCTTCTTTCCTTCACGGATCTGGTAGAACTTCTCGGTGGGGATCAGGACCTGGGCGATATAGCTGCCCATGTTCGAGCGCGACACCTCCATGTCGATCAGTTCCTTCACCTTCTTTTCCTTACCGGAGATGGCACGGATCACGTACCACTTCTTGGAAGCGTCTGCCATGACCTAGGACCCGATGAGTTTATAGATGAAACCGAGCATTCCTTTCCAGAAGATCCCGTTCGCCATGTTCTGCACCCCGAAGATGTAGTCCATGACAAAAACGATCAACGAGATCAGCAAGGCGGAAACCAACACCACAATGGCACTACTTTGGAGTTCCTTCCAAGTGGGCCAGCTGACCTTATGCACGAGTTCATTGTAACTCTCGGCGATATATGTTTTGAAGCTTGCCATCAAATGGGGTCCTGGTGAGTGGATCAATTGGCACGGGTGGCAGGAATCGAACCCGCAGCCTAAGGTTTTGGAGACCTTCGCTCTACCAATTGAGCTACACCCGTAGGACTATCTATTTCTTGCGTCTCTTATCGGCGGCGAAGGCCGATCCACCTTATGGCGGATCGGCCTTGCCTCCGTTAGTATGTGTAGTTTACTTGATCACTTCGGTCACCTGGCCGGCACCTACGGTACGTCCACCCTCACGGATGGCGAAACGCAAGCCCTTGGTCATAGCGATCGGCACGATCAATTTTACATGGATGGTAACGTTGTCACCAGGCATGATCATCTCGCGGCCTTCTTCCATGGTGATCTCTCCCGTTACGTCCGTGGTACGGAAGTAGAACTGGGGGCGGTACTTGTTGTGGAACGGGGTGTGGCGTCCGCCTTCCTCTTTCTTCAACACGTAGATCTCCGCTTTGAATTCGGTGTGCGGGGTAATGCTACCTGGCTTGGCAATGACCATACCGCGACGGATCTGGTCCTTTTCAATACCACGGAGCAGGATACCCACGTTGTCACCGGCTTCTCCACGATCCAGCAACTTGCGGAACATCTCAACACCGGTGCAGGTGCTCTTCATCTTCTCTTCCTGCATACCGATGATCTCGACCTCTTCGCCGGTCTTCACAACGCCGGTCTCGATACGTCCAGTAGCAACGGTACCACGACCGGTGATGGAGAACACGTCCTCCACGCTCATCAGGAATGGCTTCTCCACTTCGCGGGGGGGAACAGGGATCCAGGTGTCGACGGCATCCATCAACTCCATGATCTTGTCCATCCACTTTGCCTCCTTATTGAGGCCACCCAGTGCACTTCCACGGATAACAGGCGTGTTGTCGCCGTCGTACTCGTAGAAGCTGAGAAGTTCGCGGATCTCCATTTCGACCAGGTCGAGGAGTTCCAGATCATCCACCATGTCCACTTTGTTCATGAACACGACCAGCTTCGGCACGCCTACCTGACGACCGAGCAGGATATGCTCACGGGTCTGGGGCATGGGTCCATCAGTAGCGGCTACCACCAAGATGGCTCCGTCCATTTGTGCAGCACCCGTTACCATGTTCTTCACATAGTCGGCGTGACCTGGGCAATCCACGTGGGCATAGTGACGGGCGGCCGTCTGATACTCCACGTGTGAAGTATTGATGGTGATACCGCGTTCCTTTTCCTCGGGTGCATTATCGATGGAATCAAAACTGCGCAATTCGGAAAGGCCTTTCTCGGCCAGTACGGTAGTGATAGCTGCGGTCAACGTGGTCTTACCATGGTCAACGTGGCCAATGGTTCCGATGTTGACGTGGGGCTTGTCCCTTTTGAAGGTCTCCTTTGCCATTGTCGTTCGGTCGTTAAGTGTTCGTGTGTTCTATGGTTATGTACTTCAACTTGTTGTACCGGCCGCCCATATTGCTAGGGGTTCTTAATGTAGTTTCTTCTGGTCCTTTCCGTGGAGCCTTTGCCGGGAATTGAACCCGGGACCTCTTCCTTACCAAGGAAGTGCTCTACCCCTGAGCTACAAAGGCTGGTTCCATTTATATTGGTTGTCCGTGAACACCTTGAATTGTGTGCTTCGTGACGTAGAGCGGGAGACGAGACTCGAACCCGCGACGTTCAGCTTGGAAGGCTGATGCTCTACCAACTGAGCTACTCCCGCGTTTGTGCGTTTCGTTCAGCTTGTGACCCCGCAAGTATTTTGCGGGACTACCAACTGAGCGACTCTCGCATGATCAAGGAAAGGGAGGGTCCTGTTCCGATGCACTGTGGAAGCAGTGCATCTACTTGGCTCCGTGGGCATTGGTGGGGAGAGCAGGATTCGAACCTACGAAGGCGTAAGCCAGCAGATTTACAGTCTGCCCCCGTTGGCCGCTTGGGTATCTCCCCATTTATTGAGAACACGGAGCCAATGGACGGATTCGAACCCCCGACCTGCTGATTACAAATCAGCTGCTCTACCAGCTGAGCTACATTGGCCTATACAACACGAAAAAGAACGTTCTTTTTCCCTTTTCACGACCGTTAGGTCCCGAATTGGGCCTGCAAATGTAGTAAGAATCATCGGTACACCAAACAAGAATGGGCCATGTTCTCAAACATGGCCCATTCCTTGTGGGGCACCCCGGTCCGGGGGCCTCTGTTTACGGGGGTTCCCTACACGCTACGCAATTTCTCTTTTGTGCGTTCAGCTTGGCTCCGGAGGGCTTCAACAGCGTTCACGGCGGCCTCTTCGAAGGTTTTTCCTTGGCGTTTTGCAAAAAGGTCATTGCCCGGAATGGCCAATCGAATTTCCACCACCTTGTTCTCCCGTTTCTCACCGTCATGGTCCAGCCTTAGGAAGACATCGCCGGAATGGATCGAATCATTGAACAGGGTAAGTTTGGTCAACTTCTCCTTGATGAAACTCACCAGCTTGGTGTCTGCGGTGAAATGGATCGAATGCACGTTCAGGTTCATGTTCGTTGTTGTTTTGATTCGTTCTGGATGTTGGTTCATTGACCACCTCTGGGGTGGGCCTTGGCATGTACGCGTCTAAGTTTCTCCACGGTGTTGTGCGTGTAAACCTGGGTTGCAGCAAGGTTCGCGTGGCCCAGAAGTTCTTTCACCGCATTCAGGTCCGCTCCGTGTTCAAGCATGTGTGTGGCGAAGGAATGGCGCAAAATGTGTGGGGAGCGTTTTTGTTGGGAAGTGACCGTACCAAGGTAATACGATACAAGGCGTTGTACGGAACGTCGGGCCAACGGTTTCCCCTCCTCATCGACCAAAAAGGCATCATGCAATTGCGGTACGCCCAATAAGTTGGAGCGTGCCGTCAGGTATAGCCTTGCCGAAGCGGTCATTTGATCACCCATGGGAATGATCCTCTCCTTCTGCCGTTTGCCGAAGACCCGGAGCGTGCTCCTGTTCAGGTCCACATCACCCACTTTCAGGCCCAGCAGTTCCGCCAAGCGCATACCGGTGTGGTAGAGCAGCTCCAGCACAAGTTTGTCCGTAGTCCCCTTCCAACCGTCCGGCCATGGCATTTCGTCCAAGAGGCGGTGCATCCCTTTCTCCTCAACGAATTCGGGCAGTCTTTTCGGGGTCTTTGGCGCATCGATAAGCGCGGTCGGGTCTGTGGAAACCACGCCCACCATCCGTGCAAATCGAAAAAAGCTGCGCAACGAGCTCAGCTTCCGGTTCACACTGCGTGGCCCTACCCCGCTTTCCATCAACTGCATCATCCACCGGCGGACGACCTTGTCGGTGGCCTCTTCCGGCTTTTCCATGCCGAAACCATTGATGAACTCTTGGAATTGGGCCAGATCCCGTTGGTAAGCGGCCACCGTATGCGCACTGTACCGTTTCTCGTAGGCGAGATGGTCAACGAATTTCTCCACGAGCATGGCAGCCAAGGTAGTTGTTGGGGGAAGATGGTTGAAGGGGCCTGCCTACCGAAGGTAGGTTGAGGGGCCTGCCTGCCGAAGGCATGGTTGAGGGGCCTGCCTGCCGAAGGCATGGTTGAGGGGCCTGCCTGCCGAAGGCATGGTTGAGGTCTACAACTAACTACGAACCAGCACCACAGATCCGTCCTTGTTGGAGCCGTTGGACTGAGACAGCCATTGAACTATCCTGAGTTCTAGCACCGCTAATTCAATTGAACAGGAGATCGATCTCGGCACCATGATGCGGACGTAATACCATTTGGAAGTCACTGGTGTCCGGGGAAGATTTGAGATAGAGCCAAAAGAAAGGGGGCCAAGGCCCCCGATCAATGCGTAGGTTCATGGTGATTAACGCCATAGCCCCCGAACGCATGAACCA
>Ga0335394_10000501_pt1 | contig 42004 bp, 28 predicted proteins | sample MAT03_FD_205741 | JGI IMG/M metagenome (GOLD analysis project Ga0335394, IMG submission 205741) | Freshwater microbial communities from Lake Fryxell liftoff mats and glacier meltwater in Antarctica - MAT-03 (spades assembly) (version 2) ... | reverse complement strand
AACACAAATCAATCTCTTCCATGTGCGCAAAAAAATCTTCATCCAATCCGCCTGCACGATGGTACAGATCAGATCGAATGAAAAGACAGGCACCCGTAGCCCAAAAGATTGGTCGGGTATCATTGTACTGACCCAAGTCCTTTTCAAGCGTGTTAAAAATTCTCCCGCGACAAAACGGATAGCCTAATGAATCAACATAGCCCCCGCCAGCTCCTGCGTATTCAAACGTATCTTTTTGCTGATAGGAAAGTACTTTGGGTTGTGCGGCAGCAATCGAAGAATCACTTTTAAAGAGTTTGATAATTGGATCAAGCCAACCCGGGGTTACTTCAACATCGGAATTCAAAAGCACATAAAATTCTGATTGAACGAGTTTTAGTGCATGGTTATAGCCACCACAAAAGCCAAGGTTGCTCCCGATTTTAATAACTTCTACCGTTTCTTTAAAATCGTGTTCTAAAAGTGGGAGTGAATCGTCTGTTGAACCATTGTCGGCAACAATTATTTTTGCTGCGCCACTATTGGTAATTACTGATGGCAGGAATTGCTGCAGGAAATTTCTGCCGTTATAATTTAAGACAACAACGGCTACTTCGGTCATCCCATTAGGCTGCTTAAATCCATTCCTGGGATATTAGGAATCAACCCTGCAGTAGCTTTTTTGAGCTCTTCTTTCGCCACCACTTCCACTTCCTCATTGGCTTTGTTAACAGCAGCTACTACAAGATCCTGCACCAGTACTTTATCATCGGCTTTCAAAATTGTAGGATCAATATCTATGGAGACCACTTGTTTCTTTCCATTTACAACTACCCGCACCATGCCACCACCTGCTTCGCCAGTTGCCTGCACCCGAACGAGATTATCCTGTGCTTCTTTGATTTTAGCTTGCACCTCCTTCATCTTCCCCATCATCTTCATCATGTCGAACATAGCCGTGCATTTTTTAGTTGATTCAGCAAAGGTAAAGATTATTATGCAGGTTCGCCTGCGCGAAGCTTCGGCATAGCCAGGCTATGTCTGGAAGTAGATTGAGGAGAACTTAGGCTTCAAAATATGTTTTATAATTCAACAATCGTATTTTCCTTACAGAGACGATACTTGAAAGGACGTAATCCGAATTCCGTTAGGGATAATATATCGGTAGAATGAATGCTTATGTAGTGTAATAGAATCCCGTTAGGGATGACATCTCTTTACGTGAAAATCGAATGCTAGTTTTTTTTCTTTAAGATGACCACCGTGCTTCCGCGTGAAAAAGTTCTACCTGCAAGATCCTTGATTTGCGCTTTCCAAACATAGGTGCCTTCGGGCAAAGCGCGTCCGCCATTCGTGCCATCCCACGGTGTATTCTCATCGGTATAAAATACAAGTGAGCCCCAACGGTCGAAAACCTTCAATTCCATTTTTACAATGTAGCGACCTAACACCGTGAAGGTTTCATTTTCAACCGGCCCGACACCATCGGGTGTAAATGCATTCGGATAAAACAGATTGACATCTTTAGTTACCGCCACTCTGTTAGATACTGAATTAATAGGTCCAGCCTCAGCAGGCTGGGCAATGATTTGGTATTGAACTACCTGGTTAAGATTATCAACTTGGTCATCAACCCAAACGGTATCCGTGCCAACATTCACAGTCTGCATAAGCCCGCCACTCTTATCGAATTTTTCTATCCGATAATTACTTACGCCATTGCGCCAGCCTTTAAGTGAAGACCAGCGCAATGTGATTGCATTTTTAGAATCAACTGAAAAAGTCAAACGAATGGGGCAGATTAATGCTCCAATGGAGCTGGCATTGCCGCATAAATCGCCATAGTTAATCCGATAACAAAACAAGCCTTCCGTGTTATAGTCGGTGTCAATCAGATTTTTATCCGTAGTTTTTTTCAATAATCCAAAAGCAGATTTATTCTGGTTTCGCAGTATGGCATACTCTTCTACTGTAAATAAAGGGTCTTGGTCCCAGGTTAAGGTTACCCCATTGGAGCCAACAACTGACGAAATATTATTTACCGATGTGGGGCTTACGGTAGTAAATGCTTCCCCACATTTTTCGAGGGAAATGCTTTTAGTTCCACCGGCATATAAATTGATAACCTGATAGCAGTAGTTGGTTTTGCAAATCACATCAACATCATTGAAAGCAGCAGGCGAACCCGGAATTAACGTATATGAATTTCCATTGCGAATAATTTCTGTTGTGTTTACACCGAGTGATGAACTTGCCCAGGTAAGGTTATTTGATCCATTCTGAATAGCCAGATCAAAATTATGACTGCACACTGGAAATGAATACGTGTTGCTGTTGGTGCAAGGATCGAACGAACTCAACCGAAAGCAATAAAAGTTTTCCTCTGTTTTTAAATTCGCAATGGTGACGGTATTTACTCCGTACAACGTTTGAAATTGTTGAAAGGTGGCAGAGTTGTTCACGGCAATCTCTAATTTGTACTGAATGTTTTGCTGGGGCGTAAAGTCTAATTTAATACTGCTTGCATCTACTGCGGTTAACGTATTAATTTGTGGAACCGGCAAAGTAATGAGTGAAGTAAAAGGCAACACCTTTGCGCTGCAGTTGTTGGCAGCATTGATATCTTTTCCTTTCACACTAATATTAAAATTGCTTGCTACTCCGTAATTATGGGAGGCTGTTTGATTGTTGCTATTTGGAATAACTATTTCAGGGGTGCCATCATTTTGAAAATCGATGGTGTATTGATCGTAATTCTTGTCGGTAATCTTGATAGACGTTCGTAATCCTGAGCACGTGTATACTTCAAACTCGGGTTGAATGTTTTGATCAACAGTAATCGTGATGTCATCGGCTCCAATGCTTTGATATAAGACTGAAAGTGTAAAAGTTCCTGCCTGCGGATAGGTAATTGTAAATTGGTTTTGTTGCTGCGGGGTTCCATTACCTGCACTCATCAAACAAGGCTTACCTGCCGTACACTCACCCGCGGTAATCAGGTTCGTGCTAAGAATGGTAACGGTTAAAGGAGCGCACCCTTTTATTTCGTCTACCTGAAAGCGACCCAGGCGACTGATATATTGCGCATAGCTGGTTGCTACTGTTGCCAACACGATCAATATGGTAAGTAGCTTTCGCTTCACAGGTTCAATTCAAAAATTTTGTTTTCGATCAGAGTGTACACTTCTTTAAAAAATTCTCGGTATTCACAATATCAACATGCAATTCACGATCTGTTTCTATAAACGGCACAACCTCCCGGAAAGTATTGACAAATGTTTCCAACTGAGGTGAAGTTTTTAAAGGTCGCCTGAAATGCAATGCCTGAGCTGCTGTAATTAATTCAATGGCTAAAATTGAATAAAGATTATTAACAATTCGATAGGCTTTCGTTGCAGCATTAGCGCCCATGCTCACATGATCTTCCTGCCCGTTGGACGAAACAATTGAATCCACTGAAGCGGGTGTGCACAGTTGTTTATTCTGGCTCACTAACGAGGCGGCAGTGTATTGCGGAATCATCAAGCCTGAGTTAATGCCCGGATCGGCCACAAGGTAATTCGGTAAATCGCGGGCACCTGAAATCAACTGATAAGTTCTGCGTTCGGAAATGCTTCCTAATTCGGCCAGTGCAATAGCAAGAAAATCAAAGGCGACCGCTAAGGGTTGGCCGTGAAAATTTCCTGCTGAGATTATTTTATCAGCTTCCGCAAAAATGTTTGGATTATCACTCACGGAGTTTACTTCCGTAAGAAAAGTTTGCGTTACAAAATTTATGGTGTCATCACTGGCGCCATGTACTTGTGGCATGCACCGAAACGAATACGGGTCTTGCACATGTTTTTTTGCTTGCGTGATAATGGCGCTGCCTTCTAAGAGATCTTTAATTTCTTTAGCAGTTTTTATTTGTCCGGCATGCGGACGAATCTGATGCACCAATTCATCAAAGGGTTCTATGCGTCCGTCAAAGGCATCCAGCGAAAGCGCACCAATTCTATTTGCCAACGAGATGAGGCGATGGGAGTGAAGTAAACTCCAAACCCCATAAGCGCTCATAAACTGTGTTCCGTTAAGCAACGCCAATCCTTCTTTAGCTTTGAAATGAATTCGTCTCCAGTTCAATAATTTCAAAACTTCTTCACTTGGATAAATTTTGCCGAGGTAATTAACTTCCCCTAAACCTATAAGCGGTAATGATAAATGCGCGAGTGGAGCAAGATCACCCGATGCACCTAACGAACCCATTTCATAAACCCGTGGTAGCACCCGCTCATTAAACATATCAATCAACCGTTCCACAGTCGAAAGCTGAACCCCGGAATAACCATAGGAGAGAGACTGTATTTTAAGGTACGTCATCAGCAATACAATTTCTTTGGGCACCTCAGGCCCAGTACCGCATGCATGCGACTTCACCAAATTCTCCTGCAGTTTTTCTAATTGGTCTTTTGGAATGTTTTTATTGTAAAGTGAACCAAAGCCCGTATTGATTCCATAAATTGGATTGACGGAAGAAGCCAGTTTCTCATCCAGATAATCCCGGCAACGGATAATTTGCTGACGCGAACCTTCTGATAAAGCAATTTTTGCACGACCATGGAGGATATGATCAAGATCATGAAGTGAAAGTGATTTGTTCGATATAGGATGGGTTGGCTCCAATTTATAGATTCTAGTTGATGGATGAAATGATTTCTGAAATGGATTTCTTTTCCTGATCACCCGTCTTCATATTCTTAATTGTCAATAGTGCACTCTTCACTTCTTCCGATCCTATTACAATTACATGCGGAATCATTTTCTTGTTAGCGTAATCCAATTGCTTTTGAATTTTAACTGAGTCGGGATAAATTTCGGAAGCGATTCCGTTATCCCGCAAGGTTTGCAAAATGCCAAGTCCGTAGCGTTTACTTTCTTCATCGAAGTGGCAGATCAACACAGTTGAAGACACCTGAGCTTCCTCTGAAAAAAGTTTTAATTCTTCCATGGCATCATACAACCGATCTACGCCAAAAGAAATTCCAACACCCGAAAGTTTTTCTTTGCTTCCAAAAGCCTGCGTTAAATTATCATACCGCCCGCCACCACTTACGCTGCCAATGGCAACGTTATTAATTTTTACTTCAAAGATGCAACCTGTGTAATAACTCAAACCGCGCGCTAAAGCAATATCAAATTCAACATGATCTTGGGAAGCTCCATATCCTTTTAATAGATCAAGGACTTCGCTCAAATCAGTAAGTCCTTTTTTGCCTTTTTCAGAAGCCGCGAAACGAGTAGTCAAAAATTCTATTTTCTCTTGTGTAGTTCCTTTGAAGTTTAGAATTTCAAATAAGGTAGTGAGACCTTGCTCAGCAAAGTTGCGCGTTCGTAATTCCTCTTTTACTTTTTCTTCCCCGATTTTATCGAGCTTATCAATGGCAACGAACAGAGATGATTCCTTTTCATTAGCCTCAACCAGCTCAGCGATCCCCGCAAGGATGCCCCGATGATTTATTTTTATTGTATAATCTTCAATGCCTAATCCTTTGAATGCCGACTTGATCATTAAGACAATCTCGGCTTCGCAGATTAATGAATCGGTGCCCACCGCATCGGCATCGCATTGGTAAAACTCCCGATACCTTCCTTTCTGTGGCCGATCAGCCCGCCATACGGGTTGTATCTGATAGCGCTTAAACGGCAAAGTAATTTCATGACGATTCATCACCACATATCTTGCAAAGGGAACGGTGAGGTCGTAGCGTAGACCTTTTTCAGAAATCTCGGAAGCAATGAGTCTTGAGTCTTTAGTATTTAGTTTTAATTGGTCAACATCTTTCAAGTAATTCCCCGAATTAAGAATCTTAAATAGCAATTGATCACCCTCATCCCCATATTTCCCCGTGAGGGTATTCAGGTTTTCCATGGCTGGAGTTTCCAGAGGCTGAAAACCGTGCAATTGAAAGACACTGCGGATTGTATTAAGAATAAACTGGCGTTTGGCCATTACTACTGGCCCAAAGTCGCGGGTTCCTTTTGGTAAAGTTGGTTTTTCCATAATAAAACGTAGCAATTTAAGGATAAGCCACAGATTCACAGATTGCCTGTGTGCTTAATGCTGAGCAAATGTTATGAATACTCATCAATTGATAGATTTTATAGCTTAAATGGAAATAATGTGTGAATCAGTGGCGATAAATTACAAAACCTGTTTATTTTTGCACCCTTTAAAACACAAAGCATTATGTCAGTTACACGATTGAAAAGAAAAGGCCGCAAGGATAAAGGTAAATCAGCCCGTAGAAGAACCGATTTAAAGACTCAGGGCTTCAAGCCTGTGGTTAAGTCGGTAGATATTGAGAAGATCAAAGAAGAATTCAAGGCTAAAAAGGCCAAGTAATATTAATTAAAGCTTATTCTGATAGCCAGTGGCCAACGCCATTGGCTATTTGTTTTTTGCATTTAATCCAACTTTGGAGCAAGTGCACCGCGTTTCCCCAACTCAATCACTTCCATATTTTTAATTTCTTTCCCCGTTATCTCGAACCGCATAATGGTTTTAATGGGATGAAAGCCATGATTACCAGCTGCACCCGGATTTACATACAGCATAATTTTAAAATTGGGGTCTTTCTTTACGCGTAGAATATGCGAATGGCCGCAGATAAAAATATCGGGCACTTTTGATTTTAGAATCTTCTTAACTCTGGGATTATAGTTTGGGGGTGCGCCACCAATGTGCGTCATCCAGATCGTAATCTGTTCACAAGTAAACCATAAATCTTCCGGATATCGAACCTGCAGATCCTTATCATCGATGTTTCCAAAGACCGCGCGAACGGGTTTAAACTTTTCTAATTCATCGGCTACTGCCCGATCGCCAATATCACCCGCATGCCAAATCTCGTCACACCCTTTAAAGTGTTCTAAAATTTTTGGATCGAGATAACTGTGTGTGTCGGAAAGAAGGCCAATCTTCATGGCTGAAAATTAAAAAACAATGGCCACAGATTCACAGATATTTTGTCTGTGAATCTGTGGCTAAGGTTTAATAATTCGATTCCTGCGACATGCTTCGCCAATCTCTGCCTGGTCTTCGCGAGGGAGCTGAAGAACCAGCTGGCTTAGAATCATTTGATCTGCTTGAACTAGTTGACTTGTTCGAGTTCGAAGATTTAAATGAACCTGTTCTTGCAGGTCGTTTAAATCCTTGTCGCCCTTGTTGCTGTTGTTTAGGTGCCTCAACAGGCTTGTTCAAAGCCGATTGACTTAATGGATAAGGATTATTCTCAGCAAGGGGAACAGATTTTCCAATCAATTTCTGAATATCTTTCAGATAAGCTCTTTCTTCGCCATCACAAAAAGAGATGGAAATTCCACTTGCACCCGCGCGGCCTGTGCGACCAATGCGATGCACATACGTTTCAGGAATGTTTGGCAACTCGTAATTGATCACGTGAGATAGCTCATCGATGTCAATACCTCGGGCAGCAATATCGGTTGCAACCAACACGCGTGTTTTTTGAGATTTAAAGTTTGATAATGCGCGCTGACGTGCATTTTGAGATTTGTTGCCATGGATTGCCTCCGTAATAATTCCTGCACGATTCAAGTCTTTCGCAACACGGTCAGCACCATGCTTGGTGCGTGTGAATACAAGAGCAGTGTTTATTGAATCATCTTTTAATAAATGGAGAAGGAGTAACCGTTTGTTATTCTTATCAACAAAATACATTTCTTGCTTCACTGTATTGGCTGTTGACGAAACCGGAGTTACTTCAACCCGCACCGGGTTTGTTAAAATAGTTGCAGCCAGTTTGGAAATTTCTGCCGGCATAGTAGCTGAGAAGAAAATAGTCTGGCGTTTTGCTGGTATTTTAGTGATGATCTTTTTTACATCGTGAATAAAGCCCATGTCTAACATGCGGTCCGCCTCATCTAATACAAACGTCTTCAATTGATCAAGTCGCACATAGCGCTGATCCATTAAGTCGAGTAAACGACCGGGCGTTGCAATAAGGATGTCAACTCCGGCACGCAAAGCATCTGTTTGAGAACGTTGTGGCACACCGCCAAAAATTACAGTGTGCTTAATGCGAAGAAGTTTACCATACGCTGCAAAACTCTCACCAATCTGAATGGCTAGTTCGCGGGTTGGGGTTAAGATCAAAACTTTAATACCAGGTGCGGCTTTTTTATAAAGCTCATCCTGATGAAGCAGTTGAAGAATAGGAATTGCAAAGGCTGCAGTTTTTCCGGTACCTGTTTGGGCACAGCCCAATAGGTCTTTACGTTCCAGCAAAACTGGAATAGATTGTTCTTGGACGGGGGTGGGTTTTGTATAACCTTCCGCCTTGAGAGCCTTTAATATAGGCTCAATTAAATTTAATTTTTCGAATGACATTTTTTAATTGTAGTGATACACGGAGTCCGTGTACTCATTTTTAGTTTGACGCCTCTTGGCTCGAATCCGCCTTGAGCGGCTACGCAGAAAGTACTTTTCTGCGGGAATTTGGAGGAGTGATGCGCAAAGATAAGTATTTAATCAGGATATATCATCATCAGCGTTGATGTTGCTCGTAGGCTTGAAGAAAAGCTTTGGGTCTGGGCTCAATAATTTCATTCGCGCGGTAAAACTCAAACATACTACACGCATCGCGCGAAACATTAACTGCCAGATCAGGTTTGTAAACATCAATCATTAAGGCAGCAAGCCGAGCTTAAGTCTGGGTTAAAGAAAAATCTCAAAAAGAAAATTATTTTGCAGCATGAAGAAAGATGATTTAAGGAGTTTGGATTTATTGCGGGAGATAACGCAGGATTTGTGGAGACCTGAACTTGAGAAAACTTCTTCAAGATTTCACATCACAATTGCCTGGGTGGCAGTGATCGTTGATCCAATTTTTGCCTTGACGGACTATTTCAATATTCCGGACAGTTGGGAAACTTTATTGGCAATCCGACTGTGTGTTTCAGCGATTACGTTGCTTGTTCTAAGTATCAGGAAGCGTTTTGAACTACCGTCATTTGTTGTAGCAGCCATTCCCTTTTTGTTGATCTCTCTTCAAAATGCTTATGTGTATAGCGTAATTGATATCGAGCATATCGTAGGACAAAACCTTAATTACATCGCTTTATTTTTTGGTGCTGCCATGTTCGTACTCTGGCGTTGGGTCTATTCGGCAATCATCGTTTTTATTTCTGCGCTGGTAACAATTTACTTTCTGTTTACAAATCCTACTCTAAGCTTTGATCAGTTTTTTGTTAACGGAGGGTTATTGTTGGCAGCCGTGGCATTGCTTACCATAGTATTAATTCAAACCCGGTATAACCTTGTCATTCGTGAGATTCGCGCGCGGCTTGCCTTGCGAGCAAGCAATGAAGCCATTCGTTTGCAAGCCAGGGAGATTGAAAATATCAATGAGAATCTGGAAAGAATTGTTCAGCAAAGAACTGCCGAACTTGAAACAAAGAATAAAGCACTTGAAGAAGCTGCCTTTATTAATGCACACAAGCTTCGTAGTCCGTTAGCTAGCATTCTAGGCTTGGTTAATCTAATGAAGTCAATTCCGATGAGTGATGAAATGCGCGCTGCAAATGCACATTTGCAAGAGTCTGCTGAAAGATTGGATGATATAGTATCGTCTATTACTGAAACGATCGAAAGAGCTGAGAACGGGGACTAAACTTAAAAATCTGACCCAGTACCTTCTTCATCGCGTGGGTTTTGAAAGACGATTATGGGTAGCATTGGGTACAGCACCATTTTTTTTGCAAGGCTTGGTTTATGGAATTTCTCAAAGAAAGTTCTCTTAAACGTTGAAAGCGCAAGCATGTTAATATCATTCTTGCTAATGATCTGCTCTAGGCCCATACTTACATTATGGTCGCTAACTACACAGCTGCTAATATTCACATAGTCGGTAAGTAGTTTAATTTCCTGAAGGAATTTTTTCATTGAGGAATCATTTGGCTCTTCGCTTGAAGAGGTATCCACGTGGCCAACCAAGATATCGCTTTTAAAAAGTTTGGCAAGCATTGCTAACCGGCTTATCCCTTTCATGTCGTCAAATGAAAAATTGGTGGCAAACAAAATTCGCTTGGGTAATTGAAAGGAGCATTCTGAAGGAATACATAAGACGGGGTAACTCGATTGGCTAACGACCGCGGATGTGTTGCTGCCAAAGATCATTCGCGTAATGTTGCTAACTCCTAAAGTACCCATTATAATTAGCTCAGGTTTGATTTCATTTGCACAAGAAAGAATCGTGGAGACTGTTTCTCCAACCTCCGATCTGACAGAAACCTGCAACTTAGGGTACATCGACTTTATCGTGTTTGATTGCACGATAAGCTTTTCTAAATTTTCTTTTTTTGCATCCAGTACCTCGTCTGTTATTAAGGCACGAATTACACTATTGGGCGGCACCATTGGCGTATAAACATGAAGTAATTGCAATGATGTGCCGGTTAACTCAGCTATTTCTACAGCATAATTCAATGCATTGTTTGCGTTAGCAGAAAAATCGGTTGGTAATAATATAGTTCCCATAATAGTATAGTTCTTTTTCTAAATGTAAGCCGAAGTATTCATTAAAATCCTGATGGCTATCAGTATTAAAGATGATTATTATCAAAACGATGAACGAAATAGTAAATCAATCTAATTTAAGCTCGCTCCGATTTTTCCCAAACAACAGATTGTTGCTTTCGAATTAGGCGGGCAACTCCGGCAAATACAGAAAGATTCATCATTGAAAAGTAATAGGGGACAAAGAATCCCTTAATGCTGATTTTTTTATCTTTTAATAGATGTCCTAATAGTGCGACAGAATAAAAGACAAGTTGGCCAAACAGGCATGCTTTGTACAACAGCGATTGATTAAATAGAAAAATATTAGAAATCAAAATTATAGGCAGCGCTAGAGGAGCTAACGTCCATCGCAACACCCGATGCGAAACGTATTGCCAGCAAATCAATCCATAACGGAAAGGATTAAGGAGTTCCGGCAACCTTATTATTGCCTGAATGCCGCCCGCTGAAATTCGAACTTTTCGTTTCCACTCATCTTTAATAGTGGCCGATGCAGTTTCAATTGCATAAGCTTCGGGTTCATAGACAAATCGGTACCCTTTGGCGACAATCCTCATGGAAGTAACAAAGTCTTCAATCAGAGTATCGGGCTCTGTTTCATGATATAACTCAGTGCGCAAGGCAAACAGTTCACCAGCAGCCCCAATGGCTGTGGTGAGATTCGAATCCATTTTCTTTAAAGCCGATTCATACTTCCAGTACATTCCTTCGCCTGAGCCTGAGGCATTGTCAGATTTATTGTCAACGATTTGTTTTTCGCCAGCCACGCCACCAACTTTTTCATCTTTAAAATGACGGGCAATATTTTTTATTGCATCGGTATTCAATACCGTGTTGGCATCTGAAAAAATGACAATCGGTGTTTTTACGGATTTCATTACCCGGTTTACAGCGTGTATTTTTCCTTTGCGCTCTTGTGAATGAAAAGTGGTAACTGTGGGGAATTTTTGCGCCATTTCCACAGTTTTGTCAGTTGATCCATCGGCAACTATCCACAGATTGAGTTTATCGGCCGGGTAGTCAAGAGATAAAGAGTTGATAATTTTTGATTCAATAAAACGCTCCTCATTGTAAGCGGCAACCATTAAGGTGACCTCCGGGTAAAAGCCATCCGCTTGATTATCAGTATTTTTATTACGACCGATAAGTTTGTTCAAAATGTAAATAATCAGCCCATACCCTACATAGGTGTAAACAACGATGGCTATGCCGATCCAAAAGACAAAGAAAATTGTGTTAGTCACTGTTTTTGAGTCAATTAAAGGGGTGAAACTACAAGTTACATTTAGATTTTTCAGAGGATAAACTCAGGTTCTTTCTTCTAACTTTGCAAGTTCAGTAGAAGTATTGAGCAATTTTGCTAGTAAATATTACCTGCAATTGAATTTTTTGACGAAAGGCCAATAGAATCCCCACTTTATTAGAGATTCTTTAGGCTATCATTCATAAAATTCGTTTTAATGGCTTTTTTTTTGTCTATTATTTTGGCTCTTGATGTTGACTTTTAATCGATTCAATAAGGTATTCTTTTCTTTACTCGGATTGCTATTAGCAGTTACTGAGGCATCTTTTGCTACCGTTATTCCGACAGATAGAAAAATTGTTATTGCTCAGGAATTACAAGTGAGCGTTGGCGGATCTCCGATTTCAACGGGATCAACTCAAGACTTAGGTAGCATTAACCTACTTTCCAGCTCAGCTCCGTTAACCATCGTTTTAGAGAATATTGGTTCGCCCGAAGATTTAACGATTGGAGCAATCACGTTAACAGGGGCGAATGCTGGAGATTTTGTTTTAAATACAACAGGTATTGTAAATACGTTAGGCGCTAATGCGACCACTAGCTTCACCATATCATTTGCGCCTGCTGTAAGTGGAAGCAGGGCGGCAGCACTACAAATTACCAGTGATGATGTGAATAGTCCATTCGTTATTGATTTGAGTGGGATTGGGTTAAAACTTAATCAAACGATAACGTTCAGTGCGCTGGCTGCCCAAACCTTTGGTGATGCGAGTTTTACGCTCGCAGCAACGGCTTCATCGAGTCTACCGCTGAGTTATTTAATTGATAATCCTGCTGTCGCCACTATAGCCGGAAATATGATAACCATTGTGGGGGCGGGTTCAGCGACAATAACCGCTGCGCAAGTTGGAGATGCCATATACAACGCGGCAACCAACGTTCTTCAAACACTTATTGTGAATAAAGCTACGCCTGTTATTACCTGGAGTAATCCTACTGATATCACGTATGGTACCGCACTGAGTGGTACTCAACTAAACGCTACTTCGGGAAGTGTTGCGGGCACATTTGCCTACACACCCGCTTCGGGTGCAATTTTGAATGCGGGTGCGAATCAGAATTTATCTGTCAACTTCGTTCCAACCAATGGCACGAATTACAATTCAGTTAGTGAACCAACAGTACAAATTACGGTATCAAAAGCCATCTTGAATGTTGTTGTGGATAATCAAAGCCGAACGTATGGTGCCGCAAATCCAGCACTTACTTTTAATTATTCTGGTTTTGTAAATGCAGAAAATTTATCTGTAATCAATGTGCTACCCATTGCCTCAACAACTGCTATTGCCACTACTAACGTGGGCACCTATCCTATAACCGCTTCGGGTGGTAGTGATGATAATTACGATTTCGTTTATTCAACGGGCACATTAGCAATTACTAAAGCAACCGTAACTGCAACAGCAGCCAATGCAAGCCGTGTTTATGGAGCTGTTGATCCCACATTTGTTATTAACTATACAGGATTGTTGAACGGAGAAAATTCGGCTGTACTGGATACCCCACCCACACCCGGCACACTGGCTGGTTTGGCCAGTAATGTTGGCGGTTACCCAATAACAGTCTCTGGGGGAACAGACAACAATTATAATTTTTTGTATACGGCTGGAATTTTGACAGTTACAAAGGCAACTGTTACTGCAACGGCAGATAACAAAACCCGGGAATTTAATGTCGCCAATCCAGCGCTAACAATTACTTACACGGGATTTGTTAATGGTGATAATTCATCTGTGTTAGATGTTACAGCGGCAACATCAACTACAGCAATTATCTCAACTTCAGTGGGTTCCTATCCAATCACAGCATCAGGGGGTTCAGATAATAATTATAATTTTACATATGTAATTGGAACGTTAACAATTACAAAAGCCACACCGATAGTTACATGGCCTGCTCAGGCATCAATTACTTATGGAACTCCGTTAAGTGCTTCTCAGTTAAATGCAACATCAACTGTTGCCGGAAGCTTTGTTTACACACCAGCAAGTGGTTCAATACTGAACGTTGGGGTAGATAGGGTTTTGACAGTAAATTTTACGCCCAGTGACGCAACTAACTATAATTCAGCAATGGGACCGAACGCGCTGATTACCGTTACTAAAGCAACCTTAACCGCTACAGCAATTAATCAAACCAGAACCTATGGAGCTGCGAATCCTACATTCACAATCAACTATGCAGGGTTTGTAAATAGCGAAAATTCTTCGGTATTAGATCTATTACCTTCTGCAGCAACTGCTGCGACAGGAGTGTCTCCGGTAGGCAACTACCCGATAACCGTTTCTGGCGGAGTAGATACCAATTATGATTTTGTTTATGCAGCAGGAACGCTAGCAATTTCGAAAGCAACGGTTTCTGCAATTGGTATCGATGCAAATCGAGCCTATGGTTCTGCCAATCCAACCTTGTCGATTGCTTACACCGGATTTTTGAATGGTGAGAATTCTTCAGTTATTGATACTCCACCCAGTGTTTCAACAGGTGCAACTGCTCTCAGCAACGCAGGCACCTATCCAATTTCTGTAACCGGTGGATTGGATAACAACTATAGCTTTTTGTATACCGCGGGTACATTAACGGTTGCCAAGGCAATTGTTACGGCCACGGCATCAAACGCAACTAGGGTGTTTGGACTTGCGAATCCAACCTTTAATATAGTTTATTCTGGGTTTGTCAATAGCGAAACATCAGCGATGTTAGATGTTCTTTCAACCGCTAGCACTACTGCCACCCTTACCAGTTCGGTTGGCGCATACCCGATACCTGTTTCCGGAGGTTCTGATAATAATTACTCGTTTAATTATGTAAGCGGAATCCTTACCATAACCAAAGCAACGCCAATTATTGCCTGGACAAACCCGGCATCCATCACTTATGGAACACCGTTAAGTGCAACTCAGTTAAATGCAACATCATTATTTGCCGGGACGTTTGTTTATACACCAGCCGCGGGCACGGTATTGAATGCAGGTGCAGGTCAGGTACTTTCCGTAAACTTTACTCCTTCCGATCTTGTCAATTACAATTCCGTTTCTGGGACTACCGCAATAATTACCGTTACGAAAGCAAATCCTGTAATTGCGTGGACAAACCCAGGGTCAATAATATATGGAACTCCACTTAGTGGAACTCAGCTAAACGCCACGGCAAGTGTTTCTGGAATATTTGCTTATACACCTGGTTCGGGCACCATATTAAATGCTGGTGCAAATCAGGCTCTATCGGTAAATTTTACACCTACAGATGTAGCGAATTTTAATTCGATTAACGGCACAACGGCTCTGCTCACAGTAAACAAAGCTATCCCAACGATAGCGTGGTCAAATCCATCAGCTATAAATTATGGGACTGCGCTAAGTGCAACGCAATTGAATGCAACCGCCAGTGTGCCTGGTTCTTTTGTGTATGCTCCAGGTTTAGGAACCGTATTAAATGCAGGAGCTAATCAATCTCTGTCGGTAAATTTTACGCCCACAGATGCTGTTAATTTTAGTTCTGTTAATGGAACTACGGTTTTAATTACAGTTAACAAAACTACACCAGTAGTGACCTGGTTAACACCAGCGGCTATCCCCTACGGCACACCACTTGGAGCCGCACAGCTTAATGCTTCCGCAACAGTAGCCGGCACATTCGTTTATACCCCATCATCGGGAACACTATTAAATGCCGGAGCGGGGCAGTTGCTTGCCGTAAATTTTACACCCGCTGATGTTGTCAATTTCAATCCCGTTAACAGCACTACAGTTTTAATCACGGTCAATAAAGCTACTCCAATAATTACATGGCCAAATCCGATTTCCATTGTTTTTGGAACTGCACTGAGCGCCATCCAACTGAATGCCTCTGCCAATGTTGGTGGAACTTTTGTTTACACACCCACCATCGGAACATTACTTAATGCCGGGGCTAATCAAACGTTGTCGGTAGACTTTGCACCAACCGATGGTAATAATTATAATTCGGTTAGCGGTGTTCAAAGACTAATATCAGTTACAAAAGCAACACCTTTAATCACCTGGAGTAATCCAGCAGCAATTATATTTGGAACTCCCTTGAGCGCAACTCAATTAAACGCAACGTCAAATGTACCCGGTACTTTCCTTTACTCGCCAGCGGTTGGTGCTGTGTTAAATGTTGGCGCAAATCAAACCTTATCTCTGAATTTCACACCTACCGATGCAATAAATTATAATTCAGTTATTGGCAGAACAGTTTCAATAACGGTAAACAAAGCAACTCCACTTGTAACCTGGAATACACCACTTCCTATTAAGGTAAATGTGCCGTTAACCGGAATTCAATTGAATGCAAACGCTAATGTTCCTGGAACATTTACTTATTCCCCACCAGGTGGAACTACTTTTGCATCCGCAGGCACCTATCCTTTGTCGGTATCTTTTACCCCAACTGATGCATCTAATTATAACACGGTTTCAAATACACAAGTCCAGCTTGATGTTAATAGCAAGGACAACCCGGTAATTACCTGGACAAATCCTGCCGCCATTGCTTATGGAACTGCATTAAGTACCACCCAACTGAATGCAACGGCAAATGTTCCGGGAACATTTGTGTATACACCGGCCGCGGGAACTTTGTTAAATGCCGGTGCTAATCAAACGTTGTCTGTCAACTTTATTCCAACAGATGGAGTTAACTACAACGCAGTAAATCGAAGTGTTCAGATTAGTGTGAATAAGGCTAACCTTACTGCTACGGCTATAAGCACAAGTCGTGTCTATGGAGCAGGTAACCCTGGCTTCACGATAAATTATTCCGGGTTTGTAAATAGTGAAAATGAAAGCGTGATTGACACAACGCCAACGGCTTCATCCTCGGCTATTGCGAATGACAATGCCGGAGGTGTATTTCCAATTATACCTTCTGGTGGGGTAGATAATAATTATTTATTCGCCTATGTAAATGGTTCGCTCACTATTATAAAAGCGACTTTAACTGCCAAGGCGGATGATAAATCAAGATCTTATGGACTAAGCAATCCCACCTTTACAATTAGTTATACAGGTTTTGTAAATGGAGACACCCAAAGTGAGCTAGTTGTGCCTGCGGCAAGTTCTACAGCGAATGCTGGGAGTAGTGTGGGGCCCTATCCAATAACGTTAAGCGGTGGCTCTTCCATTAATTACATTATTACTTTTCAGCCTGGTGTTCTCACAGTCAATATCGCGCCATTAATAGCGCGCGCATCCGACCTTTCAAAGACCTATGGCCAGCCAAACCCAACGTTGACTATCGTTTATACCGGATTTCTAAACGGTGATAACGCAGGGTCTATCACGCAACCAACTATTTCCACAACGGCCGTTACAACTAGTAATGCGGGCACTTATCCTATTAACTTAAGCGCAGGTTCAGCCACAAATTATGGAATCATTTTGCAACCTGGCACGATGACGATTAATAAAGCATCACTAAACTTAACGGCTAATAACCAGACCCGCTTATATGGAGCTGCAAATCCTTTATTGACACTTTCCCACACAGGCTTTGTAAATGGAGAAAATGCATCCGTTATTGATGTGCCGCCAATTGTTTCGACAACAGCAAATGCGACAAGTCCTGTTGGATCGTATACTATCAATGTTTCGGGAGGGTTAGACAATAATTATAATTTAATCAATGCTTCAGGAACCTTAACAATAACCAAGGTTAGTCTTACCACAACCGCAGCGAATGCAACAAGAACTTATGGGGCATCGAATCCAAGTTTCATAATTAATTATTCAGGCTTTGTGAATGGAGAGAATTCATCGGTACTTGATCAAGTTCCAAATGCTTCAACTGCGACCGCAAGCACAAGCCCGGTCGGTTCGTATTCCATTAATGCCGCTGGCGGAACAGATAATAATTATGACTTCATTTATGTAGGAGGCACGTTAACGGTAACAAAAGCAATTCTTATTGCTACAGCATTGGATACGGGTAGGCCTTATGGTGTTCCGAATCCAACATTTGTTCTTAATTACGCGGGCTTTGTAAACGGTGAAACGGTTTCGGTTATCAGCTCGCTTCCAACTGCAACTACCACCGCGATAGTTGCCAGCCCAATCGGTAATTACCCCATCACGGTCGCTGGCGGCTCTGATAATAATTACACATTTACTTATGTAAATGGAACTTTGTCAGTAGGAAAATCAAATCCGATCATAACGTGGAGTAATCCAGCAGCCATAACTTTTGGAACACCCTTAAGCGGCATCCAACTTGACGCTTCTGCGAATGTACCCGGAATATTTACTTATACGCCAGTGGTAGGTACAGTGTTAGATGCAGGAGCCAATCAGGTATTATCAGCAAACTTCAATCCAACTGATGTTGCCAATTTTAATCCCATCAATGGTATTACGGTTGTAATTAATGTAAATAAGGCAACACCAAACATTACCTGGTCATCACCAGCAGCCATTACCTTTGGAACTCCATTAACAGCCACTCAACTAAACGCAACGGCAAATGTGCCCGGCACTTTTTTGTATACACCACTCGGGGGAACAATTTTGAATGCGGGTGCTAATCAACTATTGTCAGTGAATTTTACCCCCACCATTTCAACAAACTATAATACTGTAAATGGAACTACCGTTTTAATTACCGTAAACAAGGCTACACCTGTCGTTACTTGGTTGGCACCTGTTGCAATTACGTTTGGTACTGCCTTGGGAAGCAGTCAACTGAATGCTTCAGCCAATGTGCCTGGTACGTTCGCGTATAGTCCGGCCGCTGGAACTATTTTAAATGCGGGCACGAACCAAACCTTAGCTGTAGATTTTACTCCAACTAATTCAACTAACTATATTTCAGTTACAAACACCAACACCCAAATTACGGTTAACAAGGCGAACCCTGAGATTACATGGGCCTCACCAGCCGCCATTACCCATGGCACGCCATTAAGTGCCACGCAACTAAATGCTACTGCTAATACAGCCGGAATCTTTGTTTATACTCCCGCCAGTGGGTTAGTATTGAATGCGGGGTCCAATCAAGTGTTATCAGTAGACTTTACTCCTACTAACCTAACCAATTTCAATGTTGCTGCAGGAATCACTACACTAATCAATGTAAACAAAGCAACACCCGTTATAACCTGGGCTAATCCGGCCGCCATTTCTTACGGCACAAGCTTAGGCGCTGTCCAGTTAAATGCAACAGCCAACGTGCCAGGAACATTTTTATATGCGCCAGCCGCGCCAGCAATTCTTAATGCTGGTGTTAATCAAACCTTATCAGTCGACTTTACTCCGACAAACTCAGCCAATTTCAATAGCGTTGCTGGAAAAACTGCCCTTATTACTGTTAATAAAATTAACCTTGCTGCAAAAGCGGATAACAAGAACCGTGGCTACGGATCCGCTAATCCAACACTTTCTGTAAGCTATACGGGGTTCGTAAATGGCGAGGTAGAAACCGTTCTTGATACCAAGCCATCTTTGACCACTTTGGCAACTCTACTTTCCGATGCCGGAGATTATCCGATCTCAATTAATGGGGGCGTTGATAATAATTACAATTTCGGCTACACACCAGGCGTGCTATCGGTTACAAAAGCTACTCTTACTGCAACTGCTGAGGATAAGAGCCGCCTTTTATCAACACCAAACCCTGCATTAACCATTCGCTACGATGGGTTTTTAAATTCTGATGGATCAACGGATTTGGATGTGCCCCCTGCTGCCGCAACAACAGCAACCGCTGTCTCGCCTTTAGGTGGCTATCCAATTACTGTTTCAGGAGGTAGCGATAATAATTACAGTTTTACCTATGTTCCCGGAACGTTAACAATTAATCCAAATTTTCCACCTACAATCAAGAGCTTTCAAATTGTTACAAAAGAAGATCAACAGTTCAACTTTTCTTACACAAGTTTTAACGATAATTTCATTAGTTTCTCGGGGAGTCCAATTTTGTTTGTGAAAATTGTTTCACTCCCTAATAATGGAGTTTTATTTTGGAATGGGTCTGTTTTAACTATAGGCGCTGAAGTAACTGTTTCAGGTGGATCAATCACAAATTTCTTCTACCTGCCTAATGCTAACTTCAATGGCTCGGATTCATTTAAATGGAATGCTTCGGATGGTTCTTTCACCGCGTTGGAAAGTGCCACGGTTTCAATTAAGATCGATAAGGTGAATGATGCGCCAACCCTCAACAATATTGAAACCCAACCGATCCTGTATAGTCTTGGCGATGCTCCCGTTGTATTAACTCAGTCTACTGTAATCAATGATGTTGATGATAACTTAGTTTATTCAGCGAAAATTTCTATTGCTGAAAATTTTGCCAAAGGAGACGTATTGGCTCTTGGATTGGGTGCCAGTGTAGCCATAATATCAGCTTACGATGCAACAACAGGTGAGCTTACGCTTACCGGAAAAGATTCGAGAGCCAATTATGAAGCTGCCTTAATCAAAGTAGTATTTAGTAGCCCGGTTTCTGGTGAGGCCGTTATCTCCGACAAATTGGTAACCATTGCGGTTAAAGATAGTAGCGACTTCAGTAACCCAATATCCAGAGTAGTTTCTATTACAGAAGTATTTCCCGAATTAGGCATCGTAAATGCTTTTACACCCAATGATGACGGGGTGAATGATTTTTGGGATTTTGTGAATTTAGATTTTTACTCGACTATTTCGATTATGGTGTTCGATAGGAATGGCGCAAAAGTTTACAGTTGTGAAAGTAAGGATTGCAAATGGGATGGGAAATTAGGTGGAAAGACACTGCCACCGGGACCATACTTTTATACTATTTATTTAAATGGAGGTAAACGAAAATATCAGGGCACGATAACACTATTGCGATGAGAATCTGGCTGAAAATATTGGTTGCAGTTTGCTTATTAGGTTCTGTAAATGGAACCTGGGCTCAGGAAAATGACTATACGCAATACTACACCAACATGCCCGCAATAAATGCAGGCTTTACTGGCATGGAAGATTATTCTGATTTGAAAGTGGGCGTGCGCGAGGGTTGGAATGGCTTTGGAATAAAAAACAGCAATTCATTTTTGAGTTCGTATGGTACTTTAAATAGTGCAAATCGGTCAGGCAGAAAAAATAATTCGTTACGGACATCCAATCCGAAATTTTTTGAAAAGGTTCAACGTGACAAGAAGTTCAGAAGAAGGCATGGACTTGGTGGAATGATCACCAGCAGAACAGTTGATTCCTATAAAGCCATAAATGCTTCCATGAATTATGCCTATCATCTGCCACTTTTGAATAAGCTTAATATTTCCTTAGGAGCTAGGGTAGGGTACACGAATCAAAGGTTAGACTTTTCAGGGCTCATCGTTCGTGATGATGTCAATGACATTTTTTATCAATCGTTAATTCAATCTAACCAGGGAAGCCAAAATACTTTGCTTGCCGATTTTGGCACGGTTGTTTATTCAAATAAATTTTTCTTTGGGTTATCTTCATCCAATCTGGTGGCCAGGAAATTGAATGGGGATCAATTATTTAATTTAAGCGAAGGTGCTCGATATCGAATGCAAACCGGAACCACTTTTTCAGTTAGCCCGGAGCTTGAACTTTCGCCTGGCCTCATTGCAACGTATCAAGATCGGTTCGATCTTCAATGGGCAGCTAATGTGCGGCTACGGTACAAAGAATTTATTTATTTAGGAACGGCTTATGATTCAAATTCAAAAGTCTCCATACTTTTTGGTGTAACCACTACTGGGATAAATTTCAACTATGCGTATGATGTGTATACTTCCGGGCTTAGTAATTTCAATGTTAACGCGCATGAAATAGTATTAGGGATTACCCTGTTTAATAAATTTAAGTTAAGTCCAAGATTTTGGTAATGAGAGAATGAGGAAGTTGCAACTTTTATTGATTTTAGTTTATTCTCTAACCAAAGTTCAGTCGCAGGATTTGGTATTTAGCGAGCCGATAAAATTAGGTTCTCAAATTAATTCTGCTGATGAAGAATTGGGTGTTCTTGTTACACCAGATGGAAGCACCATGTATTTTTCAAGAGCTTTCCATGCCAACAATACAGGTGGAAAGTTTGCAGGGACAGATATCTGGGTTTCAAAAAAGGATGCAAATGGGCAATGGCTGCCCGCTGCTAACATGGGTGGCAAATGGAATAACAAGCGATCCAATTCTGTAATTGGGATTAATAAGGACAATACCGTGGTCTATTTGCTTAATGCGTATTCAAATAAAAGTGGTATCTCCTTTTCAAAACTTTATAGTGGTGAGTGGCAAAAGCCTGAATTTATTTCTATACCCGGCATTAACCGTGATGATTTTGTTGGTTTTTACGCAAATCCCTCTTTTGATGTAATCTTAATATCAATGAAAGGGAAAGATAGCTATGGACAAGAAGATTTGTATGTGAGCTTGAAAGATTCCTTTGGCAATTGGACAGAGCCCAAGAATTTGGGTACCACCATTAATACGGAGGGTTTTGAGATTTCACCATTTCTCTCTATTGATAAATCAAAACTTTTTTTTACGAGTAACGGCCATGGCGGATACGGGGATGGGGATGTATTGGTAAGCGAAAGGCTGTATGGAACATGGGACATTTGGTCGGTGCCACGTAACTTAGGTGCTATCATTAATACCGCTGGTTTTGATTCTTACTTTTCGATTTATGCTGATACGGTAGCATATTTTGCCCGCAGTTTTGGTGGTAAAAGTACTGATCTATTCAAGTTAGCTGTTTCATATTTTAACAATGTATTACCTCCTGAATCAACTTTTCTTACTGCAAAAGAACTTAATGAAATATACCCTAACCGTTTATCTACGCGTTTGGATTTCTACAAGGGTATTTCGACTTTGTCAAGTGACCAAAATGAAATAATTTGGTTTGTATCCAATCGAGTGTTAGCAAGAGATAATATTCATATTCTTCTGTGGGTTAGAGAGGAAGAAGACAGTATGGTTACAACAGCGCGCACGGCCGAAATTATTCGTACCATGCATTTGGTGGGCCTTGATGAATCAAAGATATCTATCTCGTCAGAACGTATTAAGCCTGAAAAAAGCGAGGGGACGGGTGGGGTGATAGAAATTCTACTTTTTAAGTAGACGGAAATACTTTGTAATAGGATTCATTAGCTAGAGCAAGCATTTCCCGATCTCCACGCGAGTCTCCATAGGCAATGATCGCATTGAATAACGAAAGATTATATTTTTCTTTAATTCTTCTTACTTTCTCCTTCCCATTGCAATTATTACCAGAATATCTGCCAGTAATTTTATTTTTTTTTATTTCTAGTTTAGTAGCGATGCATGATAAGCCCATTTGATCACTCCAGGGCTTAATCCAATTCTCTGCGGAGGCGGAAACAATAACAACAGTTTCATGCTTGCTTAGATGGTGGTTTATTCGCTGAATAGCATCTGGCCGAAGAATTTTCGGAAGATACTGAAGTGCAAAGTCCTTACCTTTTATATTGAAGGCATCTACCGGTTCGTTTTTGAAAAAGTATTGCAGCAAAATCTGTTTAGTTGAATGATTGGATATTATTTTCAGTACGTAAAGTATAAGAATAGGGGACAGAACCAGTAAGCCAATAAGAACTTTAAACCAACCGTGATAAAAGATCAGAAATATTTTTAATGAATCTTTAGTGGTAATGGTTCCATCGAAATCAAATAGAACGAGATTGTTCACATTAATAATAAATGATAAGGTAAAACGAAATGATCCACAGCAAAATCGTAATAATAATGAATTTATCTTTTACCAGAATGCTGGTGGGTGATCCGCTATTTTGCTCTACCATGGCTATTTGCAGGTAACGCATAATCCCCGCAATTACAAATAGGGTAGTAATGAAAAGGTTGGAGCTATTGAAATGCTCAATGACTTCCTCTGAGACCGTGTACATAATATAAGATACTACAATAACGGCAGCAAAAATGGTAAGACAGGCATTGATGAATTCGAGATTATAGCTTGCGGAGGTCTTTCGAATTATTGAATGTGTAGAAATTTGAAGGACTAAATCATCTCTCCTTTTAGCCAGAACAAGAAAAAGGGAAAGTAATAGTACCATGATCGAAAGCCAATGCGATACTTCTACTCCTGACAAGATACCCCCACTATGTATCCGAAGTAGAAATCCCAGCGAGACAATAAAAAGATCAACAATGGCTATATTCTTAAGCCCAAATGAATAGGCTATGTTAAGAACCAGGTAGCAATTGAGTAGTATAAAGAATGTAGGATTGAGTAGATAAGAAAGGAACAGGCCACTGAGAAGAAAAATTACTAGTATGATGGTTGCTGTGGAGCGACTAACTTCTCCGGAGGCTAACGGCCTTTCTTTTTTCAAAGGATGGATCCTGTCAACTTCAATATCCGTAAGGTCATTAATAATGTATACGGCAGAGGCTATGAGATTGAAGGCAATAATACCCAGTGCGATAATCCCCAGACTTTCAATATGAAAGATGTTGCCCGCAAAGAAAATCGGTATCAGTAAAAATAGATTCTTAATCCAATGGGTAGGCCGAATCAATTTTAATATAGGCAGCATATTGAACTACCAGATGTTTTCGAGATCTTCTTTTGAGTACGTGTGATTTCGATCAGTAAAGAGGCTTTTAATTTCACGACCCTTTAGTTTGAGAGGATCCTTTGTAAATATTCTGGATAACAACGCAATTGGGAGTAGAAAAATGAAGAAAATTATACTAAGAAGAATTTTTGAATTGATCCACCCAAGCACATGAGCCAATTTTAACCAAACCCATTCGATTCCTTTCGCGGCAACAGGTACAAAAATCGAGACTAATCCTATCAGGATTGCTGTTTTTGAAAGCCAGGCCAATTCAAAAATGTAGGCAATGATCAAGAGACCCGTAACGATAACGAGAATAGTCTTATATCTGTCTTGATTTTGCATAAGTATGCGTTTAGAAAAGCGTGTAGATAAATGGAGCAACCGCAGACCCACCTCCAATGACTAATAAGACGCCAATGAGTATCAACAACAAAATAATAGGTGTTAACCACCATTTTTTGCGCGCTGCCATAAACTTTAGGATGTCTTTAAGAAATTCCATACCAACTATAAGATTAAGTTTCAAATATACCCTAATCCAGAGTAAATTCTTCTTTCCAGTTGTCTTTTTCCTGCCATTCGGGCTGAGTTCTTTTGTCGAAAACATAGTTTCCAACAACTAGGTAATCCATCTCGGTGCGCATAAAACACCGGTAGGCATCTTCTGGCGTGCATATGATTGGTTCCCCTCGTACGTTGAAGCTGGTATTAACAATTACCCCATAGCCGGTCAATTTTTTGAATGCCTCGATGAGTTGATAATACTTTGGATTTGTTTCCTTATGAACCGTTTGAATTCTGGCAGAAAAGTCGATGTGCGTTATCGCTGGCATGTCTGATCGTAAATGATAAAGCTTATCTTTTAAGGACATCGAATCATACCCTTGGGGCAGAGGTTTTCTTCTACTAGCTACAACGGGCTGAACCAATAGCATGTAAGGAGAAATTGAATCATGCTCAAAGTAGTTAGAACAATCTTCTGCTAAAACCGAGGGAGCAAAAGGTCTGAAGGATTCACGGTACTTAATTTTAACATTAAGTTTTCGTTGCATTTCAGCGCTTCTAGGATCGCCCAGTATACTGCGTCCACCAAGTGCCCGAGGACCGAATTCCATCCGTCCCTGCATCCAACCTATTACGTTGTCTTCGGAAATCTGTTTAGCAACATATTCCGCGAGTTCACCGTAGTCAGTAAAATGCTGGGCTTTACCCTCATATTTCCGTATTACTCTTTCGACATCAAAATCAGAAAATTCTGGGCCAAGGTAAGACCCTTTCATAGAGTCCATACCGACTGATATTTTTCGATCCTTACCGAAATAAATATGATACGCTGCTTGAGCCGCTCCTAACGCCCCGCCCGCATCACCTGCTGCCGGCTGAATGAACAAATTATCAAAAATTTTGGTGTTTAGTAGCTTACCATTAGCAACACAGTTTAAGGCTACCCCGCCCGCCAGGCATAAATTCTTTGACCCAGTAAGTCTTTTTGCCTCGTGAGCCATTAAGATGACCGACTCCTCCGTGATTTTTTGAATAGCCAGTCCCAAATTGCAATGATGTGCCTGAAGTTCATCTTCCGGTTTCCTCGCCTTGAACCCAAAGAGCTTTTCCCATTTGTCTTCGTGCACCATGCGTAATCCTGTAGAGTAATTAAAATACTCCTGATTTAGCCACACCGATCCATCTTCTTTAATTGAAACAAGTTCTTCTTTGATGGTTGAGACAAACCGATTTACTTCTTCACTATCGGGCATCCCATAGGGCGCAAGTCCCATAAGTTTGTATTCACCCGAGTTAACCTTAAACCCAAGGAAATATGTAAATGCCGAGTATAACAATCCAAGTGAATGAGGGAATTTAAGTTCCTTTAAAATTTTTATATCTTTTCCTGAACCGTAACAAATAGAAGCTGTCGCCCATTCGCCAACGCCATCAATCGTCATTATGGCTGACTCCTCAAATTTAGATGAGTAAAACGCACTGGCGGCATGCGACAAATGATGTTCGGGGAATAAGAGTTTCAATTTTTTGCTATCGCAGGTTTCAATTTTCTCTAATTCCTCAAGAATCAAACGTTTGAGAAACATTTTTTCTTTCAGCCATACTGGGATTGCTGTTATAAAAGAAGTTACACCCTTTGGAGCAAAGGCATAGTAGGTCTCCAGCAAGCGCTCAAATTTCAATAAGGGCTTGTCGTAAAAAGCAATCGCGTCAAGTTTATCGATTGTGGTGCCGCTATACTCAAGACAAAATTTAACAGCATTTGATGGGAATCCGGGGTCATGTTTTTTGCGTGTAAACCGCTCCTCCTGGGCTGCGGCTATAATTTCTCCATCTTCAATGAGGGCGGCTGCTGAGTCGTGATAAAATGCGGAAATTCCAAGAATTTTCATGTTTTAAAAAATTGATGTAAGGATACAAAACAAGTACAGTTGTATCAATATTTTTAGTGTTATATATTCTACAGGGTTGAAGCGCCTGGGTTTATATTTTTTTATAATGACCAAATTCATCAGCATGATATCAGGTAATCAATCTCTACTTTGTATTCTATTCAGAAATCTTTAGGGTTCGATTTTAGTCCTTTCAGGCGCATGAAAATATGGTATCTTTACATGAGGCTAATAGTTGGTTGATATGGATATTCTGTTTCTTTTGAAGGTTATTTGGAGAAATAAGTGGTTGTGGATCAGCGTACCGATTCTTGCTAGTTGCGCAGCATTTTTCTTTATGTCTAAACAAGTTGATAGGTATATGGCATCGACCCAATTGTCGACTGGGTATACGATGAACGATCAGGTACAATTAACAGAGGAGTATTTTAACCCCAGAGATGCTGACATAAAATTCAGCAATCTGTTTAGCTCGATGTATGCCGGTGCACCCGCTAATTTTGTTTCGTATAGACTATTGTTGCATGATTTAGACGAGTCAAAAGTCCCGTTTCATCAACCGGATCCTGAGAAATTCCAATCTACTATTGATGAAGTAAATTATGTGAGGAATCTGGTTTCCACGAAACTGGATAGTTTATTGCCATTATCCACCTCATCAACAGGTTATCCGGTAATTCGGAAATTTATGATGGCATATGGATATGATTATCCGGATATAAAGTCTAGCCTTTCTATGAAGCGTATTCCAAATACTGATTTTATACAGGTGGATTACATTTCGGATCATCCTGAATTATCCGCGGTGGCTGCTAATTCATTTTGTGAGGAATTTATACGTTACAGTAAGTCAAACACAGCAGAGCGTGCAGGCGAGTCAGTTGATTTCCTGAATCAGCTTGTCTTAGGAAAAAAAGCTGATTTGGATGAAAAACTAGAAACTCAGCGTTTGTTCAAAACCAGCAATAGTCTTTTTAATGTTGAATTAGAAGGAGAGAATAAGCTAACTCAACTGACCGATCTGGAAAAACAGCGTGGAGAAATTCGAAGTTCGCTTCAACGCATTGTACTCACTAAAGGAAATTTGGCTAATCAGTTGAATGGAGTAAAGGGTAATACCTCGGGCACTGCCGATAACCGGAAGATTATTGAATTACGCAATACTATCAATAGGTTAAATGATCGATATATTACCGGTGGGCAGACTAATGGGATGTTGAGGGATTCGATCAGCCTCCTGCGTGAACAATTGCGAATTCAAACGGAAAGCAGCGGCAATGGGCAGCCCGCATCCACGTTGACGAAAGCTGAAATTCAAAATAGTATTAACGATATAGAGGTTGACCATCAGGTAGCTAAATCGGATTTAATTATAGTTGAGGCAAAGATCAGAAGCCTACAATATAGTTTTGCAGGTTATGCTTCCAAGGAAGCAAAACTTGCGGCTAGTCAACAAGAAGTTGATTTGGCTTCGCAGGAATATTTAAAAGCGGTTGACAAATTTAATGAAGCAAAGAATAGACTATTGGCATCAAATACTCTTCGGCAGATCTCGGCTGCATTCCCCCCGCTAGATCCATTAACGTCTACAACCAAGCGCTTATTAATCGTTGGCCTGGCTGGCTTTAGTAGTTTTTCAATTTGCATTTTCATTATTGTGTTATTGCAGTTTATGGATCAGTCTATTCGTTCAATTGATAAGTTTAATTCAATTATTAACTTGCCATTGATTGGTTCTATAATTCGATTGAGCGTCAAAAACTTTAATATACCACAGGTTTTTAATCAGTTGAAAAGTGAAGAAAGTGAATTATTCAGATCGATTTTAAGAAAAATTCGGCACGAGGTGGTTTCACTTAATTCTTCGGTATTAATGGTAACAAGCTTGCGTAAAAATGAAGGAAAGACCTTTGTCATTGTAACTATATCCTATATTTTAAGTTTAGTCAATAAGCGTGTTTTAATTGTTGATACTAATTTTAGAAATAACATGCTTTCCCGGATTTTACCAACAGGGCAGGCAAAGGTTAAATCCATTGAGGATGGAGCAGTTGTTGCAGGTTTTTTGACAGCTACAACAAAGAAAAGGTCAGGAGAAGAAATTGAGGACAACGAGTTAGCTTATGAATTAATAACGCCCACCATTTATAAGAATGTATTTATTGTAACAAATGCAGGAGACGGAGGAGCCTCTCCAGCTGAAATACTGAGTGGGCGTGATTTTAAAAAATTAATTGACGGGTTTAAGGCTAACTTTGATTACATCATATTAGAAGGTGGTGCATTAAATGACTATGCGGATACAAAGGAACTTGTTCAATATGTGGATAAAGTTATTACAATTTTCTCTGCTCAATCAACGATTCTTCAAAATGACCGCGAGTCAATTCAATATCTGAGTTCTTTGGGTAATAAGTTCGGTGGCTGTATCCTTAATCGGATTGATCCAAAGGACTTTAAATCATAATTCTTTAGTTGGACTCCAGGTGTTTATAAAATTCTTTCTCCTTTTCAATCAGGATACGTCTTACTACTGATTTGGCAGACTCAAAGTCAATCAAATCATTGTCGCGATATTGATTTGCTTTAAGTAATGCTTTTTTAAGTAAACGAACATCTGCTTTTTTCCGAAATGGCTCTCGAAGCGGTTCAACGTCAAAATCTACAGGAAAGCGCTTCTTTGTTAAATCAAATACCTGGTCCGGAGAGTTAAGTTGTCCTAAACCGTTGATTTCATCTAACAGTAAATGAGCCTCGTCTTCCGTCACTTCATCGAATGCTTTTAAAATCTGATCAAGCGTAATATTCGATTTATGGATATCTGTAATGACATCCGTAGACAATTTGTTAGTTTGAACCTTTATCTCTTTTATTTTTTCTCTAATCTTTTTGGGAAGAAAGGGGGGTTCAGTTTCCTTCAGGAGTTCATTTGCTATTATTGCAGGAGCGTACTGCTTATATATTGCATAGCTAATCAATGCAATTGATGCAAAGACTATTAATAATATTATTACAATTTTTTTAAGCATGTTCAACCGATCGGACTTCGAAGGAAAATAAAAGGCCGAATGCCAATGATCTTAGGTGGATTTTTATATGCTTTCAAAAATCTTAAATTCTGATCCAAATATTGTTGGTCTATAACTTTGTTACAAAGTTATAGAATCATGGCTTATCTTTACAGTAAATCCGTTAGTGTTGGCAACAAGCAGAAATTCAATTCATTGGATAAATCATGGAGCGTATTCTCTGATAAATCAGGTTTCTGTAGTTTTCTTCGGATTTATGAGTATTTTTTTTCTGGTACGAATGCTTCCGCCCTCTGAAATTGGTGTTTGGGTTTTGTTCACCAGTGTGGGCGGCATACTGGAAACATTGCGAATCGGCTTTGTACGTATTCCTTTTATTAGTATGTTGGTTGTATCTGAGGACGGAGAACGCGCCAAAATTGTCTACAGTTCACTGATTCTTCACATCTTGTTAACCTGTTTAGTGGTAGCCTTGTTAATCATTTTTGCAGAGCTATTGGCAAAATTCTGGTATGCTGAAAACCTCGAACAGCTATTTTACATTTATTCTCTCAATTCCGTTATATTAATTGCGTTTCTTCATTTTGAGTATTTCTTGCAGTCAATATTGGATTTTAAGACGATCTTCATAGCCAATTTTATTCGACTATTTATTTTTTTTGCTTATATCATAGGTTACTATGCGATTGGAAATAGCCCTTCACTGAGTGAATTAGCTATTGTTCAACTTGGCGCAACAGGTATTGCTTCCATTTTCTCTTACCAACTAGTTAAAAGCAAAATTCCCTTTTTTGATATTGGCATGCTAGATCTTAAAATTCTTAAGAAGTTGTTCCACTTAGGCAAATACACATTTGGAACAAACATTAGTGCTATACTGATAAGGAATACGGATAGCTGGATGATAGGTAGACTTATCTCCACTGCTGGTGTGGCAATGTATAATCCGGCACTAAGAATTTCAAATATAGTGGAAGTGCCTACAATGGCCATTGCTAATATTGTATTTCCACAGGTTGGCAGTAAAATGCGGGAGTCTGGTGTTGAGGGGGTTCAATCAATATATTACAAATCGGTAAGCTTAATACTCGCAATTATGCTTCCAGTTGTGCTTCCAATTTATTTTTTTGCTGATATTATTATACTGATCCTTTTTGGGAAGGAGTATTTGGAAGCGGTTCCTATCTTGCAAGTCACAATATTTTATTCAATTCTAATACCCTTTAGTCGGCAATTCGGAATATTCATGGATGCATTGCAGATGCCTAAGTTAAATTTCTACTTATCGTTGCTTGTTGCAGTCATTAGTATAGTATTAAATTACTTTTTTCTGCAATCTTTTGGTCTGATTGGTGCAGCTTACAGCGCTTTTATTTTATACTGCCTTATTTTTGTTATTTGTCAGTTTACTCTTTACTACAAGTTTAAAATCAATACATGGAAAGTTTTTGTAGAATTAGTAGCTTGGTATACTTTTGGATGGCGATTTTTTAAAGAATGGATACTTTTGAAGGTAAAAAATTAAACGATTAGAGTGCGATATTAGCATGATGGCACTTCCACGCTGGAATAATCCGTATACGTCTGCGGATTATATATTAGCCTTTGGAGATTATCAATTGCTACACATGTTTTTTATGTTGATAGCACACTCGCATTGGAGGATTGTATTATTGTTGTTGATTCACTTGATGAATTCCTAAACTAGGCAGTGACAAAAATTGCAACCAATAGTGAGTCCATGAAGGGTAATCGTGTCATGATTTTCGCATTCAATAATTTGGCGTCACGGGCAAACGATTTTATTTCTGAGAGAAAGACATCTTTTAAAATTCTAATTTATTTTGAGTAAGAAATTTACTGAGAAGGATTTGGTTAAGGTAGCTGTTATGGTATTTGTGATTTCTGTATACCTATATATGTTGCTTAAAATTATTTTCCTGGAATGAAAGCACGCGTTACAGCTATCCTGGTTGTATTGATAGTTACACTTGCTTCAGTAGCAAGCTCTTATTTTATTGTTAATGTAAATATTATAATTGGTCCTCTAATAATAATAGGGGTTATCGGGTTTTTTATCGTAAGCGCAATAGTTGACGACTTTAGTGTTGGTGTATATATACTATTTCTTATGGGGGCATTTATGTTTTATGTTTCCCGCATAGTCACACCGCCTGTTCCCCCTGGAGTCATTTATGACGCATTAGTTGCTGTTACATTTGCAGGTGTTTTTATAAATACGAAGCGACCCAAAGACTGGACTTACTTTAAAAATGTATTTACCTTCTATTTCATAGTTATTACAGCTTATCAGTTGCTCCAGCTTTTTAATCCGAATGCAGTATCAATAATGGGTTGGCTGGTATCCATGCGTAACAATACGTCTCTATTATCGTACATCATTTTTTTTCAGTTTTTCGTAGCCATTAAAAATATCAAACGGTTTACCATACTTTGGCTTGGTTTAGCACTTCTTGTAGCCCTCTATGGAATTTACCAGGAAATTTTTGGACTAACGGGTTTTGAATGGCGTTGGATTTATGAGGTTCCGGGTCGTTTTGATCTTTATTTTCAATGGGGCAGTATGCGAAAGTTCTCTTTTCTTTCCGATCCTGCCTCCTATGGTTTGTTCCTTTCCTTTAGTGGGCTAGCTATGGTTACTTTGTCATTCGGTCCCTATAAAATAGGCTGGAAAGTAATTTTTATAGCGTCTTCCTTGATCGTGTTTGTTGCCATGCTTTATTCCGGTACCCGCACGGCTACTGCTATGGTAGTCCTTGGCCTTGTACTTTTGATTTTACTAAATATTAATAGCACAAAAGTCATCCTGTTTGCCATGGTTGTAGTGCTAGCTGGGGGGATTGTTTTTTTTGGACCATTTTATAGTGGCACAATAATCCGTCTGCGCTCAACCTTTGCCCCTTCCGAAGATGCTTCCATGGGTGTTCGTGATTACAAACGTCTTAACTTTCAAGGATATATCCGCAGCCATCCTATTGGTGGTGGGTTGTTAACCACAGGAACCAGTGGGCCCATTTATTCTCCAGGTCATCCATTGGCGGGGGGATGGGATCCTGATAGCGGCTACCTTGCAACTGCACTTGAACTGGGATGGGTTGGATTGATTATTTTTTTATCTTTCTTTGCGTTTGTAATGATCAAGGGAATAAATAACCATTTTTTAATAGTTGATCCTTTTCTTCGAAATTTAAACCTGGTGTATATTGTTTCGTTTTTTGCTTTATCCGTTGGCCACTTTACCCAACACGCAATGTTTTCGAAGCCTTCTAATCTAATCGTTATTGCTATATATGCTCTGTTAATTCGCTTGCCTCAATTTGACAGATTAAAATCAGATACATTAATATAAAATATGAATTCCATGAAATTAATTGCGTTTTTAATATTGTTTGGATCGATTTCTTCACAAGCTCAGAGTGTTGATTACAATAAAATTATTTTGCCTGATCGAGTTCGAAGCCCGGACTTTGGTGAGAAGTTAGTTCAATTAGCCTGGAAAAACCATCCGACAAATGAAATTTTGAGGCGTAAATTGGCAATTGCTCAGCTTGATGTAGGACGGGTGTCGGCTGATTGGCTAAATATGATATCTATACAAGGCAACATTAATGAGTTTAACATTAAATCAGCCGACCCAAATGTTCCGGTTTTTTTGCCTCGTTATAATTTTGGAATAGTTGTGCCTCTGGGCATTTTTGTAACCAATACCAATAAAGCTAAACATAATCAACAATTGTTATCTGTAGCTCATGAGGAGATAAATGTACAGAAACTAGAGATGAGGAGTATGGTGTTAAAAGCTTATAACGAGTACCTTTTGCGTGAAAAAATATTTAAGATTCAATCTCAGCAATTTTCGGATAAAGAAAGTGGTTATAAGTTGATTGAGAAGCGTTTTCAAAATGGGGAAACATCCTTTGACGTATACACGGCAGCCCAGGCTGACCTTAACAGAGTATCAATCCAGTTACTGGAGTCTGATCTTGATTTCAAAAACGCAAAACTTGACCTAGAACAACTAATAGGTTTAAGACTCGAAGATGTAATGTGATTTTTGGTTCGGTGTGTTTTCTTTTTTCAATTGCCGGGTTTTATCCCTATCCGATCAAAAACAGTATTCATGCTTTGACTGCAAAAATTTATTTAGGTAGGTTTGTGGCAAATGAGTACACCTGTTGTTGGTAATGCAAAAATTAATAGACGTGGCTGGATTGACTATTCGAGAGGGTTTGTAATAATTTATGTAGTCTACCGTCATGCTATGACGGGCTTACTGGCTGCAGGGATCCCAATAAACAATGCTATTTATCTGATACAAGAATCCAGTATGCCTGTTTTCTTTATTGTGTCAGGTATTTTTATAAAGGCCAGCGCGGATAAGCGTGGACTAGGTACTTTTATTAAATTCAAACTCGAATCTTTAATTTATCCCTATTTGATTTGGGGAGGGATCCATCTTTCCATTCAGATTTTACTGAGTGAATATACAAATTATGAAAAGGATATCTTTTACTTTACCTATCTGCTTACACAGCCTAGAGCGGTAGATCAATTCTGGTATTTGTACGCGTTATTTAGTGTCATGGTTATTTTTGTTGGATTGAATTTAGCATGGCTTAAGTTTAAAGTCTTGCCTAATATGTTGGTAGCTTTGGTTTTGTATCTGTCTTCCTATTTTGTTAGCACCGATTGGTTTTCAATAAATGATATTTTATTTTACTATTTGTTTCTATGTGTTGGTTTTTTAATGTCCGAATACATGTTGCCTGTCAACAACCAATTCTTTACAGGTAGATGGATACTCTTTGTCTTACCAATCTTTGTTGCTCTACAATTTTTCTGGTGGTCTCGCTATGTTGGAATACATCGACTCGAACAATTGGATTTTTTAGGATTTTGGATGTTCATTCCTATTACTCTTATAGGCGCGTTCTTAATTTTTTTTATAGCCCATAAACTTGATGAGTGGAATGCGCTGAAGTTTCTGAAATACATTGGAGGTCATTCATTGTACATTTATATTATGCATTTAATTTTTTCGGCAGCAGTCCGTGTTTTTCTATTGAAAGTTTGGCCTGAATTACCTCCGTTTGTTATGCTCACAATCGTTATCATAAGCAGTATTTTAATGTCAATAGGCACTTATAAAGTGTTAATGAAGTTGAATATGAAATTTTTGTTTGAACCTACTCTGGAAGGGTTTCCTTTTTTCGGCAAAAAACTTCAATAGTTCCAGGATAAACAATTCGAGGAGCCTCAAATGAGTCAATTAATGCATAGTTCATTAAAAGTGTTTTATGAATCTCAAAAGGATAGAAGTTGTTTAAGGTTGGAATGTTCTCAAACAGGATGATATCATAATGCTTTGAACTGATTCGTGATTTTATTACATCAACCTCTCGCTGGAACATGCCAACCCCAAGGTGGTACCAAAGTGGGCCCTTTTCCAGAGCGAAGGGAACTTCATAGGCTAGCGTTGTTAATTCTGACATGTTCAAAACTACAGGCGGATTATTATAAGTCGAAGTCATTTGAAGGAAACGACTTATGCCCGCTTCCGTTCCTGCCGGTATTCTTATATTTTTAAGCGATTTTAGCGATGAATTCTTCCACGTAGACAAATCCGAGTAATAATTACATTCTTCCGGAGTGAGTATATAGGTATTAATGGACACCACAGCTGTATCTTTTGACGATGGGACAACTTTTGTAATGAGGCGCTCTGCATATTTCCAGTACTTCTCAGACCACCATAAACTTACAAGTATAATGAGGATTGGGAAGGTTAACCGGGTTGCATATATCTGTAGTCGCTCAAATTGATAAAATATATAAGCGCAGGAAAAGGCATGAAAGAAGATGTTATTATCACGAGGAACATAGCTGGTTACTTGAAAAATCATGGCTTCAATTATTACCCCGATAACCAGTAAACTAAAGAGTAGCTCCTTGCTATTAAGTTTTCCTTGTTGGAATCTAATAAGTGAGATAACCAGAACAACTGAAAGATATATCTTTTCCCACCGGGATTCTTCCATATTAATTTTAATAATATCCACAATTGAAACGCGGGAATAATGTGGCGGTTGACCATAGTTAAACCAATAAGAAAAATCAAATTGAAGGAATGGAAGTATGGCCAACAGGAAGAAAACGAATAGAGATACTACCAGTATAAGTGTAGGCCTGAAGTCCTTCTTACTGTAACTATAATAAGCAATAAGAATTAATGAAATTAAAAGACCTAGGCCACCGGCATCTTGTTTTGTAAAAAAGGAAAAAGCTAAAAAGAATGCTGACCCAATCAGATAAGGATAGCTTCTCTTTCCCCGGGCGTCACTTTCCATGAATTGAAAAAGAAAACCCATGGCAACTACCTGAAAGACGATAACGGTGTGATTATACTGGGGCCAGTATAATCCTAGAATAAACGTTAGGGCGTATATAAGTATACTTAAAAATCGGGTTTGAAAAGATGCCCCCACATTCAATAAAATCCACCTAAAGGATAGGCCTGAGATAATATTAAGAAACACCTGAGCTTTGACAAGAGTGAAAAAATACGGACCAAAAATTTTAAAAAATAGAGCTGGTACAATCCAGGAACCAAATCCCATGGGTATTCCAAAGTCCCTAAAAGGTACTTCACCTAGGTATAATCGGTATGCACCTTCCCAAATCATGTATAGATTGATTTGGTAGGTGAGATCAAAAACTAATGGAAGAGTCGAAAAACCCAGAATCGGCAGTACTTCAATGAAAGGAATGGATAATTTTCTGATAAAATTACCGGATGCCATGGATTATGAAACTTAAAATGTTGAGCCCTACAGCATAGATAGTAAATAATTTGAATAGCCAGAAAGGAATTCTATCATAGCTCAATGCGATTAGAACCATCAATGCCGGAAGAAAATCTAACGAAAACCGCTGTGTGTTAACCTGCATCCAGCCATTATTATGGTAAAACAATATACTTAGCATTATGGAAAGTATGGTGGCCCAAAATGCAAGCTTGAATTTTTTTCCCTGCTGTGCCTTGATAGAAAAAATAACATAAGGTGAAGCTGCCAGAAGAGAGGTACCGTATTGATCCATTCCGATAGCTTGTAAATTCATACTCCCTGAAAAAATTATAGAATGCCCTTTTAGAAATAGGTGGTAGAAGTTATAAAAAAAGTATTTGGTACTGAAAAGTCCATAGTTGTTGATTCTTTCCTGAACAGGGGCCGCGTAGATTAAGTAGTTATATCCCGAATCAAGGAAGGCATGAAATCTAAAATAATTAAAAAAAAGATAGGACGTTACAAAAGCAAAAAACATTATGAAAGCAATCGACATATCTTTGATACCCTTCTTTTTATCGGGTTGATCTATGACCAGAAAGTAGATAATTAGAATTCCATAAAAGATGGTCATTTGTCTGGTGAGAAATGCGAATGACCAAAGCAGACCTATCACCAATGGTCGTTGCCTACCCAGAATCTCAATCAGCAACATAATGAGCAGGCAGGTACAAATCACATGGGCAAAACCGTTGATGTGGTCACTCGTTAAAACAACCCACCAGTACCCGCTCCCGAAAAAGAAGGATACGAACACCCATTTTTTACCTGGCGAGTCAGCCATTAATTTGGTTAATAGTGCATACATGAGATAGAGGCTGAAGCACGCGAAGAGTAGACTTACCAAAATAGAATTAACCATGCTACCAAAAACAGCAACAAGGGGAGTCATAATAATGGCAGGTAGTGGCGGGAAACAGACATAATACTGGCCTTCAAAAACAGAGACATCCGATAAGTATTGATCAATGTTCAGGTGACCCCGAAGGAAGGCTTCAGCCTGGAACACAGCCAGGTTCGATTGGTATGAGTTTTTCCGGATAACAGGAATATGAACGACCAGATATAGAGAGAAAATCAGAATCCAGTGTCGCCCTTTAAGATTTTCAAAAGATAAAATTTCGTTTAGAAATTTCTTCATAAAAAAAGAATTAAAGCGTAACTATAGGCGTTAAAGTTATGTATTTTTAGTACAATGGATGCTGATTTTGTTACCAATTGGAATAACTACCCCAAACAGAAATCCAATATTAGTTTTCCGCTTTTTAGCGAAGATTTTAGTTCCTTATTAAAAGAAAGCCAACCATTTATCATACGCGGTAATGGCCGTTGCTATGGTGACGCATCGCTTGCACCATCAATTGCGAGTACACTTAAATTCAATAGAATTTTATTTTTTGATGACTCAAAAGGTATACTCACGTGTCAAAGCGGTTTGATGCTTTCCGACATATTGAATGTAATTATGCCAAAGGGCTGGTTTCTACCGGTAACACCCGGTACACGATTTATTACCGTGGGCGGAGCGGTGGCCTCCGATGTGCATGGGAAAAATCATCATAAAGACGGTTCTTTTTCACAGCACATCATCTCGTTGAAAATTCTTACACCGCAGGGCGAGCACATCACGTGCAGCGCAACGGATAAAAGTGAGTTATTTTGGTACACGTGTGGTGGTATGGGGCTCACCGGCATCATTCTGGAGGTAACCTTCAGTTTAAAGAAGATTGAAACAGGTTATATTAGGCAGCTTCAAGTAAAATCAAGGAACCTCGATGAAGTTCTTGATCTCTTTGATCAGTACAGCCACTATACCTATTCCGTTGCCTGGATCGATTGCCTTAAAAGAGGGGCAAACTTTGGTCGAAGCATTCTCATGCTTGGTGAACATGCTTCTATTTCTGAATTGAATGGCCAAAAGAATCTGTTCCCCAACAAGGCTAAGATTCTTTCAGTACCATTTTATCTTCCGTCCTTCGCACTGGGCGGATTGGCGGTAAAAGGATTTAATGCTGCATACTATGGCAAGAACTACAAGCGTGAGATGAGATCGATAGAATCCTATGAGAAATTCTTTTATCCCCTGGATGCGATTCTGAATTGGAATAGAATTTACGGCCAGAAGGGATTTGTACAATATCAATTTGTAATTCCAAAAGACCGGGGCAAGGCGGGAATAAGGGCTATTCTAAAACGAATCAGCGATAAGGGTTGGGGTTCATTTCTGGCTGTACTTAAATTATTTGGAAAGCAGGAGGGGCCTATATCCTTTAACATGGAGGGATACACCTTGGCGCTGGATATCCCCATTAATTCCAAACTTTTTAATTTCCTTGACGAACTTGACCTTATGGTAAAAGAGTATGGGGGACGGATTTATTTAACAAAAGATGCCCGTATGAAACCTGAGATATTTCACTCCACCTATCCTAACGCAGAAAGGTTTGTATCATTTCTTTCCAAAATTGACCCGGAAAAGAAGCTAGTGTCCTCACTTTCCAGGCGCCTTGCAATCAAATAGACTATGAAAAGAGTTCTTATATTGGGCGCTTCCTCCGAAGTAGCACTGGCCCTCGCAAACCAGTTAGCAGCGACATCACACGAACTAATTTTAGCAGCGCGAAACAGTGAAAGACTGGCCGCAGTTAAAAGTGATTTGGCAATACGGTTTGGAGTCAACGTAACGCTTTCTGAATTTGATGCACTACTTCCCGATACCCATAAAAATTTTTACGAAAATATTGACCCCAAACCGGATTCGGTAATTTGTGTTTTTGGCTATCTGGGGGATCATGGAAAGGCAATAGCAGATTGGAGAGAAAGTGCTACGATATTAATGTCGAATTATGTGGGTGCGGTTTCAATTCTAAATGTTATCGCCAACGATTTTGAAGAAAGAAAAGAAGGTTTAATCGTAGGTATCAGTTCTGTGGCTGGAGAGCGCGGACGCCAAAGCAATTATTTGTACGGAAGTGCAAAGGCCGGCTTTACAGCCTATTTATCTGGTTTGCGAAATCGATTATTTAAAAGCAACGTTCATGTGCTTACGGTGAAGCCTGGGTTTATGAAAACACGCATGCTTGCCGGAATGAAAACGCCTCAGTTTCTGACAGCACAACCCAGCCAGGCGGCTGCCCTGATTATTAAAGCAATACAACGAAGGAAAAATAGTGTGTATGTTTTTCCGGTATGGAAATGGGTTATGCTTGCCATTAAAAATATACCAGAGTCTCTTTTTAAGAGACTAAAACTCTAACACTTTTTTTGAGTATTACTTTATCGAAAGTCGATTAACTTTTTTAAGTTAAACCCTGACAATGAAAATCACCCAATGGGGAAAATATTTTTCAACGTACCTGTTTGATTTTCATTCGTCAAATTATGCAAATGCATTTCTATTGCATAATGTGGGTTAAATAGTTAGCATTCCATCAGGATGGTAGCGAGATTTTATTTTTTAGAATTTAATTCCGGTAACAAGACATCAGTAAGTTTATCAGCAATTATTTTGTTACCCGCTTTAGTAACATGACAAAAGTCAATGTAAATGTAGTCCTCTCCGTTGAAGGCAGGGGTAAGATCGTGCACCCAGGGCTGCCCCTTTTCCTTGATCAACTTCTGTAGCTCAGCATAAACGAATCGAAAGTTCGCCCCCAGCTCTGGGTCTAGTTGAAGATGGTCAAGTCGGGGTGACCCAATATAGGATACCGGTTGCAACACGGCCATAAATTTGCCACCTCGGCTGGTAACTAATTCATTTGCCATTTCCCAATTCTCCATAATTATGCTCGCCACCATCTTTCCTTTATCTGTATTGAAGCAATCGTAAAACGAATTCTTAGTCGCACCTGTACTTTGATAATACTGGATTAGTAATAGAATATTTTCCACGAACAAGTTGTTAAGCACACTGATAACAAATTGTTTTTTGCCCCCGTATATTTTCTTTTGAAACAACGGGATAAGGCGGTGACCGGGCAGTTCCTGAATTTCATTCGGGCACAGAAAGGCTGCGTCATTTACCCCATCATAAAAAATGACAACATCTGCTTTTTCTCCTTTCGCATACAGCGAGATTAAGGCATCCAAATTTTGCCGGGAATTGTAGGCCAGTTGTCCGTGATTAATCACATTGCCGGTATTAATTTTTTGATGCACTAATGCGGGAATAGTATTGGCATCATCCGATCCTTCGCCCCACATGGTCGATCCTCCAAAGAAACGAATGACGGGTGCAGGTGATGCTCCGGGAGGCGGAGTGTGCACGCGAAGTCCTTGCTCGTTGATATGCAGTGTTTTTCCCTCATAGGGTAACATCTGCCATTCGGTAAAGGGGGCGTAGCGATGCTGAATGCTATGGTAATCATCGAAGATAGCTTTAACATAGGCGGGATCTTCGGAGTAGCTCGGAAGCTCGTTTCTTTTCTCGGAACCTATTTTGGAAATATAGACCCCGCACAGCCAGTTAGTAATAGCCGCCAATACAAGAAATACAAAAAGACTGATGGAGATGTTTTTCAGGTACGATGCCAGGCGCTTCAACATAGACAGCGTAAAATTAGCAGAGTATCACGTAATACGAAACATTGCATTGCCAGTTACTGCGCCATAGGCGTTAACTTAGCCCTCGTTAGAGGTGAAATATTGCTAGAATTGAATTCCATAGACAATGTAAAGTACCGTAGGTACGAAATATATTACGTCCCTACAGCACTCGAATGCATTTTCGATAAGATCGTTACCGATATGTTGTTTCTACGGAACATTAAATTCTCTTAAGTTAACGACTATGGTTACTGCACAATCAATTTGCCCCGATACAGCAATGATTCATTTTCAAGTATGATCAGGTAGATTCCGGGTGCCGTTGAGAGCGCGATCTTGTTATCACTGCTAGTGTTAAGAAGCCTGCCTTGCTGAATTAGCTGCCCTACCGGATTTAAGATTGAGTACTTTGTTACGGTGTTCAATCCCATAATTGTAATTGAGTGCCCCGCTGGATTTGGAAAGATGCTAACGGGTTGATTTTTTTCTATTCCCGTTATTACATAGGAGATTGGCACCGAGGTTCGGGTGCAGCCGGCCTGGGAAATTCGCAGTTGATATTCACCGCTTGCTTCCGGTATATACATGGGGTCGGTAGCGCCTGATATTTCTTCTCCATTCAGCAGCCATTGATTACCCGTTTCCAGATTTGACATTAGCTGATTACCCTCCACTGAAATTAAAGGTTCAGGTAACTGTTTTTCTATTCGTAACCGAAAGCGTTTTCTTCCAAACGAATTTAGATTAT
>Ga0335394_10000500_pt1 | contig 42092 bp, 32 predicted proteins | sample MAT03_FD_205741 | JGI IMG/M metagenome (GOLD analysis project Ga0335394, IMG submission 205741) | Freshwater microbial communities from Lake Fryxell liftoff mats and glacier meltwater in Antarctica - MAT-03 (spades assembly) (version 2) ... | reverse complement strand
TGCCAAAGTGTATTTTGACCCGCAAAAAGTATAAATATTTGGGATTTGCCAAAGCCCATTTTCCTGCTCGCCACTTTCGACCGCCATCTATTGGGGGAGATGGAGATTTTTCCGAGAATCCCCGCAATCTCCCTTGATTAATGGTAGATTACACTTTGAATCGGGTAGACTATTTTTCACAAATTCCTTTAACTGGCTTAACTTTGCCCGTGACACCTCTTAAACTTTTTCCCGCTCCCACACGGGCAAGGGGCATTTTTCCCGATTTTCTTCTCGGCTGTTTAGCTTTGGTGTTTTTCTTTTAAGATTTGCACAGTGGCTTTTTTCTCTTTCACTCGTTGTTGTTTGATGCGCTCTTCCGCTTGTTGAAGTTGTTCTTCCTCCTGTTCTTGCAACCGTGTTGCCCGGGCAACGCCTTCTTCTTGGTACCACGTACGAACATCCCGGTGCAAGTCTTGTTTGGCGCGATAGGGTTGGTTCCATAATCGCTGAAATTCTTTCCAATTGCCGCGCAAAAGAGTATCCATCATGCCCTTTTGAAAAAGGGATTCAATGATGGGAAGACAATGGTCAATTTGCAAGTTTGCGGCGGAATTAGCAATACTGGCCACCAAGTACGGATCAATATCGGCATCGGCATCCAAATCGTCAAAATATTGCAGCAATTGGGTGATGCAATCTACGACTTCCGGCTTCAGTTCGGGAATCCAATGAGCCAAGTGCTCAATGGATACTATCACCGTGGTTTGTGAATAGACGAACGGTACATCATCTGCTTTGACAAAATCTTTTAGGGTTTCTATTTGGTTTTCCCCGCACAGCATTGGCACTTGCCAAAAGTTTTCAAACAGATAATCACCGAAAAAGAAATTCATTTTTTCGTCATCTAATCGCAATACTTCCAAGATCAAAGGGAGGCTTTCGGCGGATTGCAAGTGGCCGAGCAGCAGCAGGCAATTGAACAGCAGAAAGTCATCGTCGTGAAAGTCCCTGTCAATGGGGCGTTCCATCTCTTGGCGGATGGTGGCTTCAAGACTTTGAATCAAAGTCGCTCGCGGCAAGGAGAGTATTTCGTCGAGGTTTTCGGCGGGGATCGCCAGGCCAAAATTGGCGAGTGCTTTCAATGAAGGATGTTGCAATTCCGGCTCAGGGGATTGATTGTTGTCTGTTTCTGTAAAAAAAAATTCAGGCATTGCTATTTAATTTAGAAAAATGGCTTTTTGACAATTTCAGTATAGTTGCCGGATGAAAAAACCATTGCATGGATAAATATTGAATATAAATGATGCAATATTCACCCCGTCAAGCAATTGTAAAATATCCATAACTACTTAACTAAAATTTTGTTCACCATTTTATTTCCGGTTCATTTCCAAGAGTTTTAGTCGGATATCATCCGGCTGGCTGGAGGTTGCCTTCCCAACAAAAGTGCCATTCCGATCAATGATAAAATATTGCGGAACCGCTTCTACTCCGTATAACTGGGCAATGTTTTGCTCGGTGCCGGAGGAAGCCAGCAGGTTATACCCTTTAAAAAGGCGTTGGTCTAAGGCATATTTCCAACTGTCGGCATTGTCGTCAATCGAGATATTCACAATTTGAATGCCCTGTTTATGGAGTTCGGGGGCATAATCATTAAAAAACTCCATTTTTGTCAGGCAGGCGGCGCACCAGCTGGCCCAGAAATTCAGGTAAACGATATTGCCCCGGAATTGCGATAAAGTTACCAATGCGCCATTTTGTTCGCGGCCAATAAATGCCGGTGCGGGAGAACCGGGCGCGATAAGACTCAATTTGTGGTAAAGTTCAGATATTTTGGGGTCAAATTCGTGAAAGGTATTGCTTTGAAAATAATCTTTATAGATTGGCAGCAGTTCCCGGTATTGATCTCCAAAAAATCCGTTTCTGATGATTTCTGAACGCAGGTAAGCTAAGGGTTTTCCGGTGACTATGTCTCCGGCTATTTTGTATTGCCCTGCCCAAAAATTGCCGGCACCCCCTGATATTACGTGCCGATAAGCCAACAATGCCATCATGTACTGGCGGTAGGTGTCATTTCCGACCATTGAATTGTCGAGGGGGGTTTCATCTAAAAATTCAAAAAAAGAGGGCTGCACCTCATGGGCTTTACCAAAAACATATCCATATACCAGCAAATGAAAAGCTCGATAATAAATAATATCGGTGGTAAGCCATTCTATAAATGCGGGAGTCAGGTCATTGAGGTGATTGGTCCGGAATTCATCGAGCAGGGTGTAAGCCGCTACCTGTTTATACGCTAATTTTTTCTGGTAGTCCTCCGGCCAAAGTTCTTCCATGAACCGATTGGCTTCGCCTTCTACGCTGACCCACCACTGGCCTATCTTGTAGCGCACGTTGTTGAAATCATTAAAATCCTGCGGATGTTCGCGCAGGTACTGCTGCAACAGGCTGTTATTGGCGCCCGAGAGTCCGCCAAAACGCACGCCTATCGGATACTGAAACACGTCGGTACGAAGGATCAAAGAATCATTAGGTGCCAGAAAAAGGGCCAATTTATCTCCATTAAAATAGAAAAACACCAATTGAGGTTCCGGCACCATTACCGTTATGGAGAAAGCGCGGACGCTGTCCACCACCGTCCGAAAAGTCTCGTTTTTGCCGTCTAAATACTGACGTGGCACCACCACTTCCACGGGGTCATTGCGTTGGGCATTTTGTATGATACCACTAATATAGGCGGCATACAACGCATCTATTCGGCAAAATACCAGAAAAAAGATAATTATTACAGTGCCGGTGCAAAAATGAGGATATCTGCTATTCATAAGATGCCGATACTTTTAGGAACGTGCAAAACGGTTTTTAAAATTTTTCGCAAATATAGGCTTAAACCACAATAAGTAGGTATGAATTAAGTAACCCACAGTCAATAGTCGGCAGTCCACAGTCTCACAAACCCTTGATAATAAGGTAATTAATGAAATTCCAAACTGCGATTATTTCTATTTACCTACCTACTTCAATGCCTGCAAAAAAAATAAGTCCATTTTGTTGACAACCAACAAAATGGACTTATTTTTTTGTGAGACTGCCGACTGTGAACTGCCGACTGTGGACTGCTGACTACTTATATGCTTTTATTCCCTTAATATTTCTAAAAACGCTTCGGAATTGGCGGAAGGCTCGCCAGCATTCCTCGCTAATTCAATGGCTAAATGTGTCATTTTTATGGCCTGCCGTTTTTTGCCGGTAACCGCGTACAAACGGGCTAAAGTATCATAAGTATTCCAGGTTGGCGACAGCTCAGCGGCGCGTTCTGCCCATTTTGTTGCCTGTTTGAGCATACTTTTATCGTCTACGTGGTGCAGGAAAAGCAAAGTGGCTTCTACCAACTCATCGGCATCTTCCGTGGGGAAACGGGCAAAATGATCAATGGCGCTATTGGCATAAGCGACCCAGTTTTGGCGCTTTTGATAGTAGATTAATCGGTACGCCGAGGCTAAGCGCTCGCCGCGTTCCGGGTAAATCGTTGTGTGCAGGCGCTGTATCTCCCCCAATGGTAAGTCCGGGTGTGCTTTTTGATAGCCGTCAAATACATCTTCAATGGCATTATTGACGGCTTCCTCTCCGAATAAAAGCGTAAAATCTCTTTTGTTTTTTAAGATGTATTTGAATCCGGGGCCAAATGGATCGGTCGTATAATGGAAAATAAATTCCATATTTTGTCTGGTTGACCAGTCGTTTTGCATTTTCAGGTACTGGTCGGCTACTTTCCCCAAATCCTTATGAAAGGCTGACGAATAAATCTCGGTAAGAGCGTACAACAAGCCACTGCTGCGTTCTCCCGCATTGTAGCGTTGCTGCAACGCAAACATATTCAGTTCCGTGTTTAACGCCTTTTTACCTAAAGTAATAAATTCCGATGTATTGTGGAAGCCTATGGCCTGATGTTGTATGTTGCCATCACCGTCAATGTACAGCAAGGTAGGAAATTGCCAGATGCCATAGCGTTTTGCTAAGGCAGGGCCTTCCCCTTTCTCCATATCCATTTTAATGCTGATAAATTCAGAATTGTAAAACTCTCCTACGGCAGCGTCAGAAAATACGCATTTGCTCATGAGTTTGCAAGGACCTGACCATTCGGCGTAAGCGTCTAAAAACACCATTTTCCCTGACATACGTGCTTGTGAGAGGGCTTCTGCCCAACTACCCGCAAAACGAACGCCCTGCTCCGCAAAAACCGAAGAAACGGATATCCAAAAAACAAAAAAGATAGCAAAATACCTAACGCGGGCAAATGCCTTCCGGAAAGATAGAGGTGTTCCCATACCCAAAAGTGATAAAAATTTATTTCTCGTAAAAAACAAAAAGGATTAAAATATCATCTGATTGGAGCACTGTTTTCCGGTCATAAAAAAGTAGTAGCCCATTGGTCGTAAGAAGCAGGTTAAATGTCACGCAAATGTAAGATTTATTTTTTGCTCGCCAAAATAAAAAGCCCGGTTTTCGATGAACAAGTCGAAAACCGGGCTAAATCTCCACGAAATGTCAGGCGCGTTATTTTTTGCCATACCACTAATTGGTTATTTCAAAAATGGATCGGAGAATCGCTTGTCCGTTTTGAGTTTTTCATCCGTCAGGGTATTGAGGAAAGCAAGGAGTGCTTTTTTATCATCGGCACTAAAATTGAAGCGTTTAGGCTGTCCCTGATTATCCATCAAAAGATGATTCAGGTTTTTATGCGCCTGGATACCCGTGCTGTAATGCTCAACCACTGCTTCCAACGTAGGAAAACGCCCATCGTGCATGTAGGGTGCCGTGAGGGCAATATTGCGCAGTACCGGAATTTTGAAGGTGCCGTCATCGCTTGGGATACCGGAAATTTTCCCTACTCCGCGATCAGTAGGATTTCTATCCAAACCATTGCTGGCTTGGTGCAATACTGGAATGGAAAACGATTCGCTGTGACAAGCCGCACAAGACACCCGATAAAGCTCTTTGCCCCGCTCTTCCGTCGGAGTAAATCCTTTCAGCGGAGTACTCAAATTGAAGGATGTACCTTGCTGTTCGGCAGCCTGATCGAAGCGACTGTTGAAAGAACCCATGGCATTTACAAAAGCCGCCACTGACTCTAATACGCGCTTACTGTCTACAAAATTGTCGCCGTAAGCCTTTTTGAACAGCGGCACATAATAAGGCTGCTGTTGTACTACATCGGCAATTTCGCTCATGGTCATGGCCATTTCTTTTTCATTCTCCATGGAGCCTTGCGCCTGTTCCTCGGCAGTGCGGGCGCGATTGTCCCAGAAAAAGCCAACTTGGCTGAACGTTTGATCGCCATAGGTAGAGGCAAAGCTGGTGACGGAGCCGAGCGGAATAGAGTTTCGATCACCATCCCGGTCATATACCCCTTTGCTGACGGCTGTGTGGTCGCCAAATCCATGCTGTTGCTGGTGGCAGCTGGCGCAGGAGACGGTACCATCTTTTGACATTTTTTTATCGTAAAACAATACTCGTCCTAAAATCGCTTTTGCCTGTTGATGTGGTTCTTCCGGGCGCGGTATCACCCCGGCGGCTCGCAAATGCACCGGAATATTCTGGGTATAATTATCGGGCAGAGAAGGGAGGTTCAGGTATTGTGCCAGTAGGCTGGCTTCATCCTGTGAGTAATAATAATACGTAAATTGATCCTGATCGTCCTGTTTGCAGGAAGCCAAAAACAACAGTGCAGCAAATATACCAGATAAATAATAATTTTTTTTCATGGCAGTGTTAGTGATGGATGAATGTTTTAATGTTTTACAAAAACGCAGCAATATACGTAGTCCACCGTCAATAGTCGGCAGTCCACAGTCTCAAAAACCCTTAATAATAAGGTAATTAATGAAATTCAAAACTACGATTATTTCTATTTACCTACTTACGTGGTTTTTAAGTTATTATTTGCTCGTTTCTTAGACCGTTTTTTTACTGAATTGCCACAGATTAGTCATAAAGACGCTTTTTATGGCCAATGCGTTGGCTGTAAGTGCAATTATTTTTAGCAAAACAACTATTTTTTTTATTTTTGTGGAATTAACAACCATAATGAGTAGTCAATAGTCGGCAGTCCAAAGTCTCACAAACCCTTGATAATAAGGTGATTAATGAAATTCAAAACTACGATTATTTCTATTTACTTAGTTAAAATATATAAAAAAATATAAAATAAACATTGTTGGAACAAAAAATAACCTACCTAAACCTATCAAGTTATTGTTTACCCGTCCTAAATATTCTTAAAAACAAGTATTTTATGACCCCCTTATAAGCATTATCTTTGCCGGATGAAAATACAATCCCCCTTACTGCTATTTTATCCGGCAATTTTGTCATTTATTATAGGTTGTTCCACACAACCTGATGCCGTTGTTGTAAAAAAAGTGGACGAATTAATGGCCGGAGCACAGCACCTGTCTACCGATCCTGATCAGGCAGTGGCCCTCACGCAGCAGGCATTGGATGTCTCCATTGCCCACCGTTACACAAAAGGGGAGGCTACTTGTTATAATTGGCTGGGTGTCCTAAATCAACGACAGAACCGTTACCTGCTGGCGGAAGATGTACTGATAAAGGCACTTGCCATCCGAAAGAAGGCCGGAGAAAAGCGCCCTGTTGCCGATGTTTACAATAATTTTGCCAACCTGCGGCGCAGCGAAGGCAAAACCAAAGAGGCGGTAGCGTACGCCGACTCTGCGATGACCCTGTATAAAGCGGTGGAAGACTCGAACGGCATTTTGAAAGTATACCTGAGCCTGGCTGAAATCATGCGGGAATCCAATTATGATACCGCGCATTTTTATAACCTCCAGGCCGTATCCATGATTGGCCCCGCAATAGATAAACAAAAGGAACTTCAGGCGTATTTTGGGTTGGCACAGAGTTTTCATACCATGGCCTTCAAAGACAGCATACACGCAGCGGTCAACGCAAAAGAGGCATTGCAATACCATAAAAAAGCGTTGACCTTGAGTGAAGCACTGAATGACAGCAGGGGGATTGCCCTAAGCAAAGGCGCCATCAGTATCCATTATTGGGAGCAAGACAAGATGGACTCTTTTTATCTGATGCAAAATGAAGTAGAGACGTTATATCTGAAACTCAGGGATTCGACCAACCTCTTTATTCATTATTTCAACCGAGGGCTGGCCGATCAGGAATCTGACCCCAAAAATGCGTTAAAACTTTTTGGAAAAGCGGCCGACCACCTGATCGGACTAAACCGGCCCGGTGAATACCGCGACCTCTACAATGACGTAGCCCTTACCTGGGAGATAATGGGCAAACCTGATTCAGCCTTGCATTACTATAAAATAGCATCTGAGTGGAATACAAAAGCACAAAAATTAAATGAGAAAAATCAACAAGAGGCCATTTTGGCCCAAATGGGACATTACGACCGAGGTTTGGAATTGCAAAAAACCAAACGTTCCAATACCATTTTAGTGATCAGCCTGATTGCATTAGCACTATTGTTGGCCACCATCATCCAAGCTTTTCTGGCTATCCGGCGCAAAAAACGCCACGAAGACCTGCTGTATAAACAGAAAATTGACGAAATGGTGTTGCGGCAGGAAACCGAAAACGTGCTGGCAGTAGCAGCCGGTGAATCCAAAGCGAGAGAAGCCACCGCCCAGCACCTGCACGACGGGGTGGGAAGCGTATTGATTGCTTTACAATGGGAGGTGGAGGCCATTGCTAAAGAACATAACGGTGATGAACGCGCCATTCGGGCATTAGAAACGGTAAAGATTGCCTATCAGGAAGTGAAAAAAAGTGTGAATACCCTGCGGCGCAACCGGATGGACTGGCTGACCAATTTACAAAAATTTTGCGAAGTGGTCTCTAAATCGCAAAAAATAGCCGCAAAAGTACTCTGTTTTGGATTAGACGACACTATTGCCCCGGAAATTGGGGAAGAGGCACGCCTGATTGCCCAGGAATTGGTGGCCAATGCGCTCAAACATTCCGGTGCCGATGTGCTGACCGTACAAATCAATCGGGTAGGATCAGAACTCAATATCAGCATAGAAGATAACGGCAAAGGGTTTGACCCGGAAGAAGTTTTAAGGGGGGACGGTTTAAAAAATCTGGCTGCCCGTATTGCAAAATTGAACGGAGTATTTGACATCGATTCTAATAAAGGCGCAGGAACCACTATCTTTGTGACGATACCGGTGGAAGGAGCCAAATAGTCGTCCAGCTGGCACACGAGCGCACAACCAACAAGTATAGTTTCACTTTTGCAATTTATCCTACCTTTGTCACATGGAAAAACAAAAAATTCAACTATTTATAGCCGATGATCACGGAATATTGATTGATGGCCTGATTCGAATGTTCAGTTCAGAGCAGGATATTGAATTTATAGGACGCGCTGCCACCGCCACTCAATTAATCGAAAAATTGCAGGGGCTTGCCAAACAAGGCAATCCGGCGGATGTGATCCTGTTAGATATCCGACTGAATCCACACGATCCTAAGGACAAAAGCGGGCTGGAATCCATTCAACAAATAAAAAAAATCAGCCCGCGTTCCAAAGTTTTAATCATGACCGGATTCAATGCAAGGTCTTATTTTTCTGAAGCCCTGCAAAAAATGGCAGATGGTTATTTGTCGAAAGACAATGAGCAAAGCGTATTTATTAACGCTGTCCGACGCGTGCACAGAGGAGAAAAGGTATTCATAGCAGATCTGGATCCCGATGAGGTGGCGGGTGCCACCTCCGCAAAAATTCCGGAGCTGACCGAGCGCGAACGAGAAATTATTTGCCGGCTGACGGAAGGGTTAACCAGCATAGAAATTGGGAAAATATTGTTCATTTCCTCCGTGACAGTAGACAAGCACCGGCAAAATATATTGGGCAAACTCCAACTAAACAATGTTGCTCAATTGGCTGCTTTTGCCATTCGTAATAATCTTTGTGCATAATTCAGGTAATACAGTACATTTGCAGCAAATTTTTTAATGCGTGACTGCGTATTTTACCCGACGGATACTCTTGACTATGCCGACCCTCTTTGTAGTGTCGTTGATGTTTTTTGCGCTGCAACAATGCGTCAAGGGTAATATTTTGTTGGAAACAGGCGAAGGTACCGAACTCATGAGCGTGGAAAACAGGGCATCTGCCCTGCGGCAGCAAGCGCAGCGTACGGGTGTTGATCAGCCTGTTTTTTATTGTTCTATCACCACTGCGGCACAACCTGACACCCTCTATAAAATTTTCCCAAAAACTACCCGCCATCGGCTTGCGTGCCTCACCGCTGCCACCGGCAATTGGCCGGCGGTGGAGCAATATGAACAATACCTGCAACAATCTATTGCCGCTTTAGCCGACAGCCTGCCCGGAGTTACTGAAATTCGGCCGGTGTTGTACGACCTGCTTTCGGCAGAAAAACTTAGTGACCTTGTATCAAATCAGTCGATTATAGCGCAAATAGCCGCCAGAATGACCGGTTTTCGGGCCGATTCCACTCATAGAAACACAAAATCTGCATTGGACAGCTTGTCTGCTGCTATCACCCGATTGCAAACCCGGCAAGACCACTGGAAACCGCTTTTGCCTGCATGGCACTGGCACGGCACCCATAATCAATACCACAAATGGTTAACCGGCTTTGCAACCGGCCATCTCGGGTATTCGTTGAATACCCAAAAACCAGTTGGTACCACCATTTTCCTGTCGCTCTGCACCACTTTATTCATCAATGGCATCGCCTTTTTGTTGTCTTTTCTTATTGCGATACCGCTCGGAGTGGCCATGTCGAGGCGCGCTCACCGAAGTTTTGACCGATTGATGAAATCGGGGGTTTTAGCCCTTCATTCCGTGCCTGTTTTTTGGTTGGGCAGCCTGCTGATACTGTGGTTTACTACTCCCGGATTTGGACTGAATATTTTACCGGGTGTCGGAATTGAACAGTGGGATGGCGAAAATCAGCCTTTTTTCAGTTGGATTTCAAACAACGCGGGGAAATTTGTGTTACCCATAGCAACTTTAACATTGCACGCTTTAGCCGTATTGACCCTACAAATGCGCGGCGCCATGCTCGAAACACTCCAACAGGATTATATCCGAACTGCAAGGGCAAAAGGATTGAAAGAACAACAGGTGTTTTGGCGACATGCTTTCCGAAATGCATTATTTCCAATAATTACAACATTATCCAGTACTATTCCGGCCATTATTTCTGGTTCATTGGTCATTGATTTTTTATTTGCGCTGCCTGGCATGGGGTCAAAAACGCAGGAAGCATTTCGCAATGGCGATATCCCGTTGCTCTCTGCTATTTTGATGACCATTGCAATACTCACGATATGTTGTCAGTTGATAGCCGATATAGTGTATGCCTGGGCCGACCCCAGAGTGCGTTTTGACAAAACATCCCGTAAAAATTAACCCCTAATAAAAAGGAATAACCACCTTAGCCTATGGTAGACCCGTTATCTTACATACCTGACCCGGAGTCTGAGTCGAATCCGGAACATAAACCTGCTGATAAGGAGGAAGTATTTCTTTTTGCGCGGGAACTTATGTTGGAGACTGGATGGGAATCCATGACCCCGCAGCCCAACGAGGAAATACCCGTTGCATCGCCGTTGATACCAGCATCGATGCTGGAAGACAATCCCCTTGTTATACCTGCTGAAAAATCAAAAAAATCAGCAAAAATCAATGTCCGGCAATTGATCTTTGTGAGTATAAGTGTGCTGCTGATCGTGTGGTTGCTCCAAAATTGCCACCGCGATATCCCGTTAGCACAACTTAAAGAGCGATATACTTTCCCTGATTCCCGTTTTATTTCCGTGAATGGTATGGAAGTACACGTGCGGATAAGCGGCAAAGGGGAACCCATCCTCTTGCTGCACGACGCTTACAGCTCGCTGCACACCTGGGCCAACTGGACAAAAAAATTAGCGCAACACTATCAAGTGATTAGCGTTGATTTGCCCGGATTTGGGTTGACCGGCCCCGCGCCCGGCAGCCAATATGATGCCCTGTTGTACACTAATTTTTTAGACAGCCTTATTAATACGTTAGGTTTAAAAAAATTAACCCTTGTTGGTAATGGCTTAGGGGCAAAAATTGGATGGATGTACGCAAAAGAACCCAATAACAAACTGAATAAATTATTGCTGCTCAATGCGCCTGGTTTTGAAAAAAATGAATCAAACGCCTGGTTTTCTGTCATAACCGACATCCCGATCTTGTACACTTTAGTGCGGTACATCACGCCAAAAAGTTACATTCACTCGCAGTTGGAAAAAAGATTTAGTCATAATGATGCCGTTTCTGACAGTTTGGTTCAACGACATTTTGATTTGTTGTTGCGATCCGGAAACCGCAATGCCGTACTTGACCGTGCCCGGTCAAATGAAAAATGGCCCCCGGCCATCAGCAACATCACCCAAATCAATGTACCCGTCTTGATTATCTGGGGAGCCGATGATCAGTGTATCGTGCCGAAAAATGCCTATCTGTTTCATCAAAAAATGCCGCAGGCCGTAATGAAAATCTATCCCGACACAGGACACTGGCCTCAGGAAGAAAACCCGGAAAAAACCATTGCGGATGTAATGAAGTTTTTGGAAGGTAAATTTTGAGTGCTTGGGAATGCGTAAATAATAAGTTGGTCATTTTTGGTAGATCATTTTTGGGTCAGACAACCTAGTGCCGCGTCCAGTAAATGGGGTGCAGATTGGCGAGACCTATTTTTTGCTCCATTAAGCAGGAGGAGGGCGAAATGCGGGACATTTTAACCGACCAATAACGAAATGGAGCGAGAAATAGGGCCGCAAAACGGTGCGTTATTTACTGGACGCGGCACTAGTAGTCTACAGTCAATAATCGGCAGTCCACAGTCTCACAAACCTTTGATAATAAGGTAATAAATGAAATTCAAAACTACGATTATTTCTATTTACGTACTCAATAGTGCTTACGCGATCAATATTAATCAATATTGAAATATTCCATTGATTATCACGCTAATAACCCAATATCCCAATATCAAACACTATTTAAATGAATAAAAATTACATAAATGGCAAATGGCAGGATGCCCTGCACGGCAACACCTGGAATGTAGTCAATCCTTGTCGGGAAACCGTCGTAGCCACCCTTCCATTTGGTGGAGCCGACGATGCACAGGCCGCTATTTCGGCAGCCGCCGCCGCATTTTCAGGCTGGAAAAATACCAATGCCTGGCAGCGCAGCGACCTGCTGCGACAGGTTGCACACCTGATGCGCACAAACGCCAAAACATTAGCGGCTGTTACCGTGGAAGAATCGGGCAAGCCCTTAGCAGAAGCCATAGGAGAATGGACGGTCGCTGCGCAATTTTTCGACTGGTACGCAGAAGAAGGCAAACGCGCGGGCGGGCAAACCCTGTTGGCTAATCGAAACAACAAACGAATGTCGGTAATACACCAGCCTATTGGTGTAGTGGGCATCATTACTGCGTGGAACTTCCCGGTGTGGAACCTGGCACGTGTATGGGCCGCAGCGTTGGCCGCCGGCTGCACCATCGTGGCCAAACCCTCGGAGTATACCCCCCTTACCGCCATGCGGCTGATGGAGTTATTGGAGGCAGCGGACATACCGGCAGGGGTTGCCAACCTGGTTTTAGGCGATGCTGCTGCCATTGGTCAGGCGATGTTGGCGCATCCGGCGGTGAGAAAAATGCATTTCGTGGGCAGCACCCGCGTGGGCAAAATCCTGCTGGACGGTGCCTCGCAAACCAACACCAAACTATCCCTCGAACTCGGCGGAAATGCACCCTGCATCATCTTGCCGGACACCGACATTGCCGCCACCGCCACCAGCGCTGCGTTGGCTAAATCGCGCAACTGCGGGCAGGTCTGCGTATCGCCACAGCGATTTATCGTGCACCGCAGTGTATACGATGCCTTCTGCTCGGGTGCTTCCGAAGCCCTTCAACAATTCAATATAGGCGACGGGGCCGATCCGGTTACCCAATTGGGGCCGCTCATCAATGCACGGCAACGCGAACACGTAGCAGCCATCGTGCAGGAAAGCGTAGCAGCCGGCGGCACCCTGCTGTGTGGTGGCAAACGCCCTGCTCATTTGGATAAAGGCTATTTTTATGAGCCTACCTTGGTAAAGGATGTGCGGCCTGACAACCCGCTGTTTCGCCGGGAAATTTTTGGCCCGGTTATGTCCGTCACGCCGTTCGACACGCAGGAAGAAGCCATCGCTTTAGCCAATGACACCGAATATGGCTTAGCGGCATACCTCTGGACCAATAACCTGAAAGCGTCCGTACAGATATCAGAGGCCCTCGAATTTGGCATTGTCGGCATCAATGAATGGGCCGCTCATGCCGTGGAAGCCCCTTTTGGGGGGTGGAAACAAAGTGGTTTGGGCTACGAATGCGGCGCAGAGGGTCTGCAGGAGTATCTGGAGAAGAAGTTGATTAGTGTGGGGGGGGTTTAGTGTTTTAGTGTTTTGGTGTTGAGAGGGAATCGCGGTTACATCAACAATCATATTTCATGTAATCATCAATCGTCAATCAAAAGGTTTAGTGTTTTGGTTTCTACGTAAAAATCGAAAATTTGTCACACATTTTTCCCTGTAAATGATTAATGGGATGGCATTGGTATAAATTTTTCACAAAAATTTATACCAATGCCATCCCATTAATTCATTCCCGTGCCACCAGTTACTTGTGGGCTGCGCATTAATTAATGCGCCCTCTTCAGGTTATTCAGAGCGTCGGAAAATCTGTTTATAACAAAAGTTTATTGCGCGTTTGTATCTGTAAATGAATTAGTTGGTGGTGCTTACACAGTTTTTTTGCAAAAAAAATTATACAAGTACCACCAACTAATTCATTCCCGTGCAATTAGTCTTCCGATACTACATCAAATTTCACCTCCGTGGAAACTTCCGGATGGAATTTGATGGTAGCAGTATAAGAACCGAGTTCTTTTACTTCTTCCGGCATTTCAATGATGCGCTTATCGGCATCAACGCCTTGTGCCTTTAGGGCGTTAGAAATGGTTTGAGCCGTAACGGAGCCAAAAAGGCGACCGGAGTCACCCGCTTTAGCTTTGATGACCAACGTGACACCGGCCAATTTCGCGGCGATGGCGCGGAAGGATTCGACCACAGCGGCTTCTTTTTTCGCGGCCTGTTTTTTCAGACCGCCCAAACGCGCCATGTTTTCCCGGTTGGCTACAATAGCCAGTCCGTTGGGGAGGAGGTAGTTGCGCCCGTAGCCGTCTTTTACTTTAACGACATCGTGTTTTTCGCCTACCTTATCAAGATGATCGAGCAGAATGATTTGCATAATGCTTAATTTTATTGTAAGTGAGTGGTAAGAAGTGGTTTATTTCATCAAATCGCTGACAAACGGCAGCATACCGAGGTGGCGTGCGCGCTTTACAGCAGTAGAAATGCGGCGCTGAAATTTCAGGCTGTTGCCTGTGATCCGACGCGGGAGTAACTTACCCTGTTCGTTGATGAATTGAAGCAGAAAATCTGCATCTTTATAGTCTATGTACTTGATGCCATATTTGCGGAAACGGCAATATTTTTTGCGGCGCAATCCCATTTTGGTATTGCTCAGAAACTTGACATCTTCTCTTGTAGCAGCCATATTAGAAAATAATTGCTTGAGTGTGAGTGTGTGAAAATTGGAAAGGTGAAAATTAAGCGTCTAAATCAACGACTTGCGGAAGTGGCACCGCATCATCAGCGGTTCCAGCCGAATGGGCATCAGATTTTTTCTTACCGATAAGCCCGTTGCGTTTGTCCTCGTTGTACTTTACACCGTATTTATCAAGTTTCACTGTCAGGAAGCGCAAGACGTTTTCGTTGCGTTTCAGGTTCAGCTCAAATTTGCCCAACCAGTCGGCAACCACTGTGGCAAACTCCACACTGAAGTATACCCCGGAGGCGCGGCGATTGATCGGATAGGCCAATTGACGGAGGCCCAACTCATCCACAGCGACAATTTGGCCGCCAAAACCTTTTATTTCAGTTTGGATGTGTTCCGCTGTCGCTTTAACTTCATCGCTCGACAGCACTGGAGATGCAATGAAGGTGACTTCGTAATGTCTCATTATCAGTCAGTTATAAAAAAAATTGTTAAAAATTGTAAAAACGGACGCAAAGGTACATTCATTTTTGCAATTCGGCAAAGTTTTTGCTGATTTTTTTCAATCAATTTTAATGTACCTTTGCAGCAGGAATTTTCAAGATAGCTTCAAAGTATTTTCAAACAAATATAACTATGCATAAATTACTCGCTTTCTTATGTCTGTTGCCTACTCTCTTGTCGGCGCAGCCATCTGCAAAAAACACCCCAACTACCACTGCAAAAAACACCATCATTGCCTGTCGCATTTTGGAAAGACCGGCTAATGTGGACAGTTTTTATCTTTATGAAACGATAGGACTCGGCAGCCGGATAATGGGCCGCAGCATTTTGCGCACCTCCGACAGTGCGTTCGTATTTAGTGTACCGACCTCCTCTACACCCAAAATGTACGGAATAGGCGCTTCTAATCCCGCTGTTTTTGCCAAAGTATGGGTTGCGGAAGAACCCGAAATAACACTTTGGGGTAACTTTATGTACCTCGAAAAATCCCGTACCGTAGGTTCACCGCTGAACCGGAGCTGGGAGACCGTGCAAAAACGCGTAGATGGTTTTCGGGCTGTCGGCGAGGACCTCAATTTCCAGTTTCGGCAGGCAGCCAATGGCGGCGATGTAAAAGGCATCGGCGGCCAAATTGAGCAGCACAATAAAAACAAAAAAAATTATTTAGATTCTTTGAAATCGGTCAATAGTCCTTTTTGGAAATTGGCTTGCTTGCACGTCTCGCCCGATTTTCGCGGCGACAAGGGCTATGAAGATGCCGGTGACTTTATTGCAAGAGAGTCATTTCGTCATGCCAATTTGTCGGATGTTTACTACAATGACCAACCGGAAATCTACTATGCGTTTGAACAATTCGCCCGTCGTTTAGCCATGGTGCTCATCACTTCTGACCGGATGCAAAAATTGGTGGATGCGCAATTAGTAAAACTGCCGGAAGGCTCCAAAATACAACGCATGGCGATGGGTGGCATCATTTCGGGGCTGAAAGGCACCGGTCATGTGCTGTCAGCCGCCTATTCAACGAAGTATATTGATAAATTTCGCCTGGCAGCTAATTATGGCGAAATCAACCAGATGGAATACGAAATATCTAAAAACAGAAGCTCTACCATCGGTTTGGAAGCGCCTGATCTTGCCGGTATGACACCGGACAGCAGTGCCTATTCGCTGCGTCAATTGCGCGGCAAAGTCACGCTGATTGATTTTTGGGCCAGTTGGTGCGGCCCCTGCCGCCGGGAAAACCCTAATGTGGTACAAACTTACAATAAATATCACGCAAAAGGCTTTGACATATTAGGTGTCAGCCTTGATACGGATGCTAAACGCTGGCGAGATGCCATCAAACAGGATGGTCTGCCTTGGCACCATATCAGCGATTTGGGCGGTTGGCAAAGCAAACACGCCGCGTTGTATTCGGTGAGTTCGATACCCACAACGGTCTTAGTGGACAAAGAAGGCAGAATTCTTGCCCGCAATTTGCGTGGTGAACAATTAGGAGAAAAACTCAAAGAAATTTTTGGGGAATAACGGTAAGTAGTTATGAGTTATTAATTATGAGTTCCACAACTGTTTAATTGTGTGAGTTTTGCATAAAGATATAACCGCTTTTATTTCAGTATACCCACTTAGGTAACGGTGAATCCTTCAACTTACTCATCATCAAGTGAAGGAAGCATCAAAACCGCGTTTATTTGGGTTCCTGTACTTAGTTAGGAGTTGGGGTTAAGTAGACCTGTAACTATTTCTCAAGTGCTTATTTAAAACCTTATTACTGAGTCCGTCTTGTTGGTAATCAACAGGATGGACTCAATTATTTTGCGGGTACTTACCGAGTATTGAATTTTTATTAAAGGCTCACAGCAATCAAGCAGTTATAAGTCATTAAGTAGGTAAATAGAAATAATCGTAGTTTTGAATTTCATTAATTACCCTATTATCAAGGATTTGTGAGACTGTGGACTGCCGACTATTGACTACTTAACCAGATAACTCCTTACAATAAAAATAAAACACCGTACGTTACTTTGAAATTAAAAGTACTTTTATTTATGAAAATTTCAAAATTATTCACACCTCGTTTTCCGGTAACTTTTTGGTTGTTTTTTGCCACTGCTGGTTGTTCCTTATTAGTGCTGATTCGCGTGTACCTGTGCCGGAAGGTGCTTCCCGATGGGGAAGGTATATTTGCCTTATTTGGAACAGGCAGCCTTCCATACGCCTTTTTGGTATGGAACCTCTTTTTGGCCTGGATCCCGTACCTTGCTGCTTCACAAGTGATGCAGTTGCGGCGGCGCAATTGGTTGACAATGGCACCCTGGTTGCTCTTGTGGCTCGCTTTTTTGCCCAATGCTCCGTATATCATTACCGATTTGGTGCATTTACACCCTGTGCAGTACGTACCGCTTTGGTTTGACGCGAGCCTGTTGTTTGCTTCGGCTTTTACGGGTTTGATGCTCGGACTTTATTCTTTAGTCATGGTACGGCAGGCGTTGCTAACAAAAATCTCTAATTTTTGGGCCAATTTTTTTGTTTTCAGCACCATTACACTGTCCGGTTTTGGGATATGGATCGGACGTTTTTTGCGCTGGAATTCTTGGGATATTGTCACCCGACCAGATGATTTGATCGTGGATTTAGCGGAGAACCTTACTTCCCGGCATGGGTTTATGCAGGCATTTGGCACTACAGCATTGCTTTCCTGCATTATGCTAACTGGCTATGGTTGTATAGTGGGCACGAGCCAAATAAGGAACGAATGATGAGTCGCTACTAAAAGTTTATCGCTAACCCCGCCCGAAAATTGACCGCTGCTTTGCTCTTTACAGAAAAAGCATTGGCGAGATTGTCGGAAAAAAAATACAGCTGTACAGGGCCGGGTGTGAGCGCCAGACCAAGGCCAAAATTGTCGGAAGTGCGGTCGTTTATGCTGTATTGCCCGCTCAAAGAGACCCAGGAAAGGGGCGACCAGCGTACAGTAGCAGCCGCAGCCGTTTGTTTCCTTTCTTCTATACGCTGATGAAAAAGTGTCATTCCCACCGAAAATTGCCGATTAAATCGAAAATTACCACCCGCGTATGCGCGAAGGGGCAGGGTAGTACGAAAAGATTCTGCGGATTTGGAAAAGCGAAAAATGTCGTTGAGGGTATCCAATTTTGTATCGAAATCAAGATCAGTGGAGCCATTAATGATGTCTTCACCGGGGAAAACAACGCCCTTATATTCATATTCCCCTTTGCTTTTAAAGTACTGTGCGTTTTTTGACCAGTTGATACTTCCTCCAATATCTAAAATGGAAGCATTTAGCGTGAGTTTATCCTCGAGCAGGCTGGCCTGCACCCCCACGTCGAAGGCAATACCCCGGTTGGAGGAAAACAAAGCCCTATTGCCGAAATCAGCAAAATTCAGATCAAATCCCAAGCCGGAGGTATCAATGGCAGAAATGAGATTTGAAGAATGGAAAGCGTAGTCTGTTTTTAGCGTCAACTGATAAATATCAGGATCGGTGTACAGGGTAGCGCTGCGCCGTGCAGGATCGGTGGCAAGGGCGCTGACACCGGTTAAGTATTTGGCTCGCGCACCTACGGAAACAATTCCCAGTTTTTTGGAAGCGCCGACACTCCATTCATTCCAGTCAAAAATATCTGCCGAGGGTGCTACCTGTATCGTTTGGCCAATATACGGAGCATTTCCGTACCAAAGCAGTTCGGGCAGACTTTTTGGGTAACCCAAAGTGGCCGTCAGGCGATTGGCGTGTCCGGCAAAAACAGCCCAATTGCCCGGCAGGCGCAACCCCAGACTAATGGTTTCTATGCGTTGATCGGCAAAAACTTCGTTCTGCGGGGCCAAACGATCAATTATCCGGCCAAAATCTACCACTGTACGACCGTTTTGCGGCGAAAAGACATCATTATACGTAATATCGCCGGAATGTGCAGCATTCAGACTAAATGCTGCAATGCCGATCGCAATGCGCTTCTCTTTCGGGAAAAATGCCGGATTCAACGCGTTACTTTGCCATAAATCGGTGTGATTGTACAACATCAACTCCTGCTGTGCACAGAGGCTCCCGGCAAATAGCAGGAAAAACGCCAAGACAACAGAGGAGAGAGGAGAGACAAGAGATAAGAGAGGAGAGATAAGAGATAAGAGAGGAGAGAGGAGAGAGGAGAGAGGAGGGGTACAAATGCTTGAAAATGTATGTTTTGTGGAACGCATAGTGCTGTCTTTTTTTATATAATTACTGGCTGTTTGATGGGTAAAAACACAAACATATTGGTCATTATTTACCCGGTACTTAATGTGATAAAAATAAGGAATGGAAGAAAGAATGGAAGAAAGAAGTTAAGTGCATGAGTAGGAACAAGCGCTGTTATAGTTTTGATTAAAATTTTTATAATCAAGCAGTTGTAAAACTCATAACCCATAACTCATTCCCGTATCTTCACTTTCACACCCATTTTCACGATAGTTTGGTCGGTTGCCAAAAATTTTACCGGCACCTGACCGCCCTGCGCAGTAGTAAAATAAGTTTGCATCAACGCTTTTTTAGATTTTCTAATCCGATCAAACCGAGCAGCAGACATTGGAATAAAATTTTCGGTTCTTCGTGTACCGGTAGCAGTGCCATTGCTGTTGACAGGAGCAGATTCCATGATAAACTTCGCGGCACCAGTGAACAGGGAGTCAATATATTTACCCGCTTCATCCTGAAAATAAATCTGAAGTGCAGTAGCCACGGGTGCTCCGTTTTCTGTTACCAATTTAAACTCCACCGCCTCAATCTTAGCGGTATCCAAATCTGCGTAACTGCCGAAATTGAGGTCGAGTGTTTGGTCAGCACCAAAATTATCCGCAGAGCCTTCCAACAGCAGTTCCACATTGACGCTCAATTTAATGGTACTCGTATCAGTAAGAAAACCAATAATGGTGGAATCTTTTTTTGCATTGGCGATACCTGAGACATCATAAATCAGGCGGGTGGGTTGCGCGTTGAATATTTCGGCAATATTGGAGTTCGTTTCATCAAAGCGCACCTTCGTGAATTTGGTTTGGCCAATTTCCCCCAGTTCATACTTCGGATAGTTGAAGTCAAGGCTGTCATTATTGAATACCGTACTCCTCAACGGGTAATCGGTGCCATCTTTAGCAATAAAACTCAACCTTTTGATCACTCCCCGGGTGGGGAATCCCCAAGAGTTGGAGATGGTCATGGTGACTTTTGGGTTTTTGATTTTCACACCACCCTGCAAATCGGTCTGATTGATATCAATTTCAATCGTATCCTGCGTCAGCGGATTATTAGAGTAACCCCAATAGCCTTCCAAATAGGAGAAAGTCATTTTTTGGAAAGCCATGATGAGCGCTGCCGCTGGCGGGTTGAGCGGGATGGGCGGCAGTTTCACCCGTTTACCATCGGGTGTAAACGCTTCATACCTAAAAAAAATGGTGTTATTGTTGGAGAGGAGCGATTGTCCGGTCAAATCCACTGCCGGGGTGGTAAAGTTGCTAAATGCCGCAACGGAAAACGGAACAACCATTTGTTGCCCGTTTTTGGTCATCTGCGGTATGTAAAACTTACCGGTAATGGGTTGGGGCAGCAAGTTATAGACTATTACATACAACTCCCCGCCGTTGAGGTCTGCCTGTCGGATGGTGACACCGTCGGGTGCCTGAAAAGGCGCATAGTATAAAGTATCCTCTACGGGCAATATACCAGTATTGAGAAAAGTAAAAATAGTGCTGGCCGGTTTTTCCGCCACATCACCCGTGTAAAACAGGGTCATGGTTTTGTCGGGATTGACTACCAGCGTATCACTGGAAAGGGAGTCATTGAGTACCTTGTACATCAAATCCTCCATGGTCAGGGTGGTTGAAAACAACGGGAATGCAAACTCCGACGAGTGGCCGGCAATTTCAGTGTTTTCAAAATCTGTTTTTTTACAGGCGAATAAGAGTAAAAAAACGGAAATTAATATGAAAGAAAAATTTCGGGTTAATTTCATGAATAGTGGTTGGTGATTGGTACTTGGAGTACACATAGTTTAATTATTATAATACTGAATGCCGCAACGCGGACTGTTGACTGTCGACCATTAAAACTTAAACCCTACGGAAACGGAAATATTCCAGTTTTGGTCTTTATCATCCCTGAAAATCAGCTTTCCGCCGGAATCCAGCGCCATACGCGACACATCAGATTTGTTGTTGGTTACATCCACCAGCCCATACTGAAAACGTCCGTGCAGGTACAACGAAGAAGTCAGGTAAAAAGACAAACCGCCCACTACGCCGTAATCTAAGGTTTTGTATAAAGGGCCATTATCATCTTTTTGATCGTAGTAGGCTCCTAAAGTACCGGGCAGTTGTATGGTAGAATTTTGTACCCGCACGTTGATATTATCGCCGCGCCCTTCACCCGGATCATCGCGGCGATAATTGTGACTGAGCAAAAAGCCGATGGAGTCAATACGGGCATTTGTGGGGGGGGCTGTTATTCCCTTCGTATAAGCTAAAGACCCTTCGCCATTGGATTGTACCAACAATCCGGCGTACGCCCCGGCAGAAATTTCAAATTTCTGGACTTTTACCACAGCGGTCAATGGAATATCAATGTAAGAATTGTTGATACTGATCCGGTAATTGGAATTGCCGGCACTTCGAATGGCACCTGAAGGCGTGTTGAATACCCGGTAAGAAGGGCCGTTATACACGTAGTTGCCACCGCGTTTGGAGTACAATGCTTCTCCGCGAACCGCGAATTTGTCGTTAAATTCATAGTCAAAAACAATACCAATGTGAAATCCGGTTATGGTTTCCCACGATTCTAAGTTGTTGCTGTTGGCCACCTCGGATGGGCCGTTAATTTTGGCAAAATTTAAGCCGGTTTTGAAACCGTAACGCAATTGTTGTGCTTCTGCGGTAGAAAGAAAACAAAGTAGTAGAAGTGTTAATGGGTAAATACGCATAATGAATGAGTTTATGTTGTCGTGTCGTGTTGTGTTGTGCACCGGGTCATCGGTGCCCGACCACATTATGGTCGGGTACGGATGACCCAGTCTGCTTTTTTGGGTCATACCTGGATGCCCCGACCTACTTTACTGCCTCCTCCAATAACGTAAGTGTCCCTTTTTCAGTATCCAAAGCGGCCTCAATTCCATAAGGTAGGGTAGCATTGTGCTGTACATGGCCGAATGGCAAACCGTACAACACCGGAATACCCAACCGCCCAAGGCAATCGTTCAGCGTTTCTTCTAAAGAAAGAGATGGAATAGTGCCGCCGCTTTTGGGTTGGCAGTCGTAAAAAACACCCAACGCAATACCGGCCGCCTGTTTCAGATCCGTACTTTGCAGGAGTTGAATTAACATTCGGTCAATGCGATAAGGTTGCTCACCAATATCTTCAATAAATACCATTTTTCCGGCAAAAGACGGCAGATACGGAGTGCCTGCTAAAGCAGAAAGAAGGGCTAAGTTTCCTCCGATAAGCGCACCCTGGGCTTTCCCGGGGCTGATGGTGTAAGGTTTAAAAGCTGTTCCGGGCAATTCTTCCGTTTCGTCCGGGACGCTGATAACATAATTTTTCTGCGGCTGCACTAATACCGAATTCAAATGCTTCAGGGTGTTTTCCGGGTATTCAGAAGCGGCCACCGGCCCATGAAAACAAACTAAGCCAGTGGCTTTATGAATGGCCAAATGCAGCGCCGTAATATCACTGTAGCCAATTATTATTTTTGGATTGCGCCGAATAATATCCATGTCAATATCGGGCAATAGTCGCCCGCAGCCATAACCTCCCCGAACACACCACACCGCTTCTACTTCCGGGTCGGAAAAAGCCCAATGTATATCTGCCAGGCGTTGTTCATCTGTTCCGGCCAAATAGCCGTATTTCTGACGAATATTGCGTCCTTCTTTGACAGCAAATCCGAGGTTAAACATATTTTGAATGGCCTGCTCCAACCGGGTATCCGAAATGGGGCTTCCCGGCGCGATCAACCCTACCACAGCACCTTCGCGCAATGCAGCCGGTTTTTGTATGGCCCAATGGCCGATTTCGGCACTAACAGGCATTGACGCGGTGCCTGTAGAGGGTAAAGCAAGGCTTGCTGCAGCCATACTGGTAGTTTGAAAAAAATAGCGCCGTTTCAATTTGAAAAACAATAAAATATGAGGAATGGTTATTGTGCGGGGAGTCTGACAGCAGACGCAAAGGTAAGAAGATTTTATGATTTAAATTTAAAAAACAAGTGTAAATTTGCCCGTGCAAAACAGGTAGGTGAATATTCATAAAATTTAATGACCCGGTCTGCGGAGTGTTCGATTTGGATTCACACAGGATGAATACGGCAGAAAGAAAAAATACTGTAATTTTACGCCAATTTTTTACCAACGCTACAAGTACCATGATTACACGCGACAAACTTTGGACAGGCAGTTGCTTGCTGAAAATAAAAACCTGTTTGCAATTATTATGCTGATTGCTTACGACGGGCTGAAGCGTATTAAAAATGACGATGAAAAATTGCAAATCAAAACAGGGCTGGCCCGTATACTGTTGCAGCAGGGTTATTCATCGGAAGAGGTCCGGGGTATTTTTGTGTTCATCAAATATTACACAAGTTTTGCCGATTCAAAATATTTGCGTACCTTTGACCTTGGAATGCGTCAAATTGCGCACTATTCAACAACACAACCCATGGGCATTGAAGAATATCTTATAGCCGCTTGTCGCGAAGACGGGCTTAAAGAAGGTCTTTGAAGAAGGCCGTGAAGAAGGTATCGAAAAGGGTATCTCCCTAAAAGAACGAGATTTCACGCTCAATCTTTGGGAATTACAAGAGTTTTCTCTCGAAAAAATCTCACTTTTAGTGGGTGCAACGGACACTCAGGTATCCGATACGATTGTAACCTACCTCAAAGAAAACGGCAAAACGAAAGAAGAAGCCTTAACTATTCTGGCCTTTTATCGCCAAAAATTCCCGCCACCCGCAAAGTGACAGGCTACTGTTGGGATGTTGGCAGTATGGTAACGCTGTGCAATGCACAAAGATGGTGATGCATACCCCCGGAATGACAGTTTGCGTCTGCTATGCTCCAAGATTTATTCAACACTTGTTCGAGGTATAGATGCCTGATCTTATGGATCACGCTGTTGTCGCCTGTCGGCCTGCCCGCTCAGGAAGTGCCACATATTCGCAATTTTTTGCCCAATGATTATGGCGGACAAAACCAAAACTGGTCGCTGACACAATCGCCAGACGGCTGTATATGGGCAGGCAATACGGGTGGATTATTACGCTTTGACGGTACGAAATGGCAATTGCTTGAATTGCCGGAGAAACAAACGATTCGGGCAGTAGCAGCCGGAGATAACGGTACCATCTTTTGTGGTGGCTTTGCGGAATTTGGCTATTGGAGATCAGGGCCTGGCGGCAAATTACTGTATACCTCACTCAGCCAGTCAGTCAACTCCGACAGAATTGGAAAAGAAGAAATATGGCACATTTTTTTTGGAGATGGATGCGTATTTTTTCAGTCTTTTTCCCTCATTTATCGCTATGATTATCAAAAAGTAGTGGAATTGACGGCTCCCAATGCCATCATGTTTGCAGCGCAAACGGAAGGGCATATTTGGGTACCCACTTTTTGGCACGGCCTCTATGAATTGATGCCCGACGGCAGTTTCCGTTTTGAAGCCGGTACCGAAATTTTAAAAGATAAAACCGTGCAATTCATCGTTCCCAATGGAAACGGCGGTTTGTGGGCCGGTACCGCCAATCACGGTATTTATGAGATAAAGCAAGGTCAATGCAGACCGTGGGCCAACCCGCTCAACAATGAGTTCAAAAAACAGCACCTCAACAAAGCATTGAGGCTCCGCAATGGCAATTGGGCTTTCGGAACCATACTTGGTGGCGTGTTTATTGTGGACAAACAGCAACAATTGTTGTTCCACATTGACCACAGCAACGGGCTTCAAAACAATACCGTGCTTTCCCTTACAGAAGACCGGAACGGCAACCTTTGGACGGGATTAGACCATGGCATTGATTTCATTCAACTAAACGCCTTTCTTACTTTTTTTACCGACCAAACCGGCAAAATCGGAACCGTTTATACCGCCGCTAAACGGGAAGGACGATTGTATATTGGCACCAACCAGGGTGTTTTTTCAAAGCCCGACGACGGATCAAAAACAGCGACGTTTCAACTGCTGGAAGGCTCTCAGGGACAGGTTTGGCAATTGCGGGAAGTGGATGGCCAATTACTCTGCGGACACAACAGCGGTACTTTTATCATTGAACCGCATCGTTTTCGCCAAATTTCGGATGTTACCGGCGGATGGCACACCATACCTATACCGAGACATCCCGACCTGATGCTGCAAAGTACCTACACGGGTTTGGTATTGTTTAAAAAAGATCGAACGGGCAAATATTCTTTTTTCGATCGGGTGAAAGGATTTGTGGAGCCTTTAAAAAAAATAGTTTTTGATGCACAGGGAATGCTTTGGGGCGTGCACCCCAATAAAGGATTGTTCAGGCTACAATTAAGCAATAATTTTTTAACGGTACTAACGGTACGGACGTACACACAATCCGACGGGCTTCCGAGCGATTTCAAATTGGGGCTGACGGATTTGAACGGCCAATTAGTTATCAATGCCTATCCGACAGCCAGGCAAATTATACTACAACAAAATAACATTGCTTTTAATCCCCTGCAACACGAACCGACTGTTTGGAAATGGTTGCAGGGCGCTCCAAATGAAGCCTTTGCACTCGAAAAAAGCAGGCTGTTTTTGTACGAAGGGACGGAAAAAAAATACGAAATACCACTCAGATTGGTTCCCGACTTTGAAAACATCGTTGCTTTACCCGATTCTACCTACCTTTTTTGTTTGGAAAACGGTTATGCAAAGTTAGATCGCCGACGAATACTCGCCGTTGCCCCGGCCCCGGCTCCCCTTACCCCCCGGATTTGCGCGGTGGAAACTACCGACGGTCATACCTTCGCCCCAACTGATCAGGAATTGTGTTTTTCTTACCGCCAAAACAGCGTAAAATGCAGCTTTGCCTTACCGTTTTTTGAAAGACCTCCTAAATTTTCCTGGCAACTTGACGGGTTTTCTACCACTTGGTCGCCCTGGCAAACCACCTCCGAAAAAGAGTTTACCAACCTGCCGGAAGGCCAATATACTTTTCGGGTACGCACCGACGTAAATGCGGCCGAAGCCAATTTTGCTTTCCGGGTATCTCCGCCCTGGTACCGCTCTGATTGGATGTATTTGGCCTGTCTATTCGGAATAGTGGCCTTGCTGTTCCAGTTTGAGTGGTACAATCGCCGTCGCCTTGCCCGACAACGGCAGCGATTAGAAGCGGAAAAAGAGCGAGAAATTTTATTACTCAAAGTAGAAAACCAAAACCGGGAGCTCTCTAATGCGGCGTTCAGTCTCATCCGAAAAAATGAAGCCCTGCTGGGACTAAAAGACGACCTCCTAAACACCGCTGCTGACCCAAACAGTACCAGAAAAATTGTTCGGCGCATTGATGCACAATTAGAGGGTGACCACGTGTGGGAAATGTTTGAAGAATCGTTCAATCAGGTGCACAATGATTTTTTCAAACGCTTGTTACAAGAATTTCCGGAACTCACGCCGGGTGATCTTCGATTGGCAGCCTATCTGAAAATGAACCTGTCTTCCAAAGAAATTGCCCCGCTGTTGAATATTTCGGTGCGGGGTATCGAAAACAAGCGCTACCGCCTGCGCAAAAAAATGGGGTTGCCCGAAGACCATAATTTGGCTGAATTTATCCTAAAATATTGATGTTTTTTTGAGATGGCGTAGTTTTAGTGAGGCGTCTTTTTGTTGTAGATCAAAATTGTTTTCGCAATATTGCAGCAGGTTAAAATATTTTCCCTAAATTATGTTTTTATCACTGCACATTTAAGGTAACATAATTCGGTAAAATATATTAACAAACCCAACCTTCATCACTTCCTTAATTTATCGCTATCGTTGATTTTTAGATTCGTTTTTTCTCTGCTGCCCGGTGCGTTGATTTCCTGTGGCGGATTTGCACAACCAGCTGCTGTGCCCCAACAGCTGATTGTTACCCCTTATGAGCAGCACCTCAACTTATCGTGGAAGGCTGGCCCGGAGCCAAATATCAGCGGGTACAAAATTTACCGATCTACCGATGGCGGCAACCAATTTACTTTTCTGAAATCAGTAGCCGGCCGCAATACTACTTATGCTTTTGACTGGACAGGCGACGAAGGGCAGGCACTGACCCGACATTATCGGGTGACAGCAGTGGCCGGGCCAACGATGGAGAGTGTGCCTTCAGAAACCGCCAGCGCCACTACCTTTACGATGAATGATGAACAGCTGTTGGAAATGGAGCAATACGCTGCTTTTCGTTATTTTTGGGACTTTGGGCATCCGGTCAGTGGCATGGCACCCGAACGCAATACTACCCCTAATGTCGTGGCATCGGGGGGCAGCGGTTTTGGTATCATGGCCATCGTGACGGGTGTGGAGCGTGGCTGGATTACCCGTGCGGCAGCCATAGACAGGATGGTGCAGATAGTATCGTTTCTGCAAAATGCCGACCAGTTTTACGGGGCTTTTCCGCACTGGATGGATGGGAATACCGGAAAGGTGATTCCGTTCAGCCAATACGACAATGGCGGTGATCTGGTAGAAACGGCCTTTTTGATGCAGGGATTATTGACCGCAAGGCAATATTTCAACCAAAACACCGCCCTCGAAAAAGCGGTACGAGATGCCATCACTGGTATTTGGGAAAATGTGGAATGGGATTGGTACCGCCGCAATAACAGCAACGTACTCTATTGGCACTGGTCACCCAATTTTGGCTGGCAGATGAATTTTCCCTTGCGTGGCTTTAACGAAACGCATATTGTGTATATTTTGGCCATTGCTTCTCCCACCCACGCCATACCGGCATCGCTGTATCAGAGCGGCTGGACTGCTGGCAATTACCGGAACAATTCTATCCATTTTGGCTATCCCATTTTTACCGGGCCTTTTGGTGGAGGGCCGTTGTTTTTTGCCCATTACTCCTATTTGGGGTTCGATCCGCGCAATATAAAAGATAAATTTTGCAATTATTTTACCAGAAATCGCAATCATGCCCTCATTCAGCAACAATACGCAGTACTCAACCCGGAAAACCACAAGGGATATAGCGCCGATTGCTGGGGCCTGACGGCCAGCGACAATCCCTGGGGGTATTCCGCCCACGATATTCAGCCTGCCAATGACAACGGTACCATCACTCCGACAGCGGCTTTGGCCAGTTTCCCCTACACGCCCACCCACAGCATGGCCGCACTCCGGCATTTTTACCGGAATATTGGCGAAAAACTGTGGGGCGATTTTGGATTCCGTGATGCGTTCAACCTTGACCAAAACTGGTACGCTACCTCGTATATAGCTATTGACCAGGGGCCGATTGTTGCGATGATCGAAAACCATCGAAGCGGATTATTGTGGAACCTGTTCATGCAAAACCCCGAAATACAACCCGCCTTGGATGCTATTGGCTTTGTACCGGATAATTCACCAGTCGAAGACCTCAAAAAAACGGGATTTGAGGTGTCTGTTTCGCCCAATCCCGCAACATCGGCCGAGGTAGTGACCCTGAAAATGAACCTGCCGGAAGCGGTATCTTTTTCCATTGCCCTTTCCGATAGTGCCGGAAAGCAATTGCGTACCCTTTCTGATCAACAGCACTATGCGGCAGGTGTACATCAGATAGAGATTGACGTTAAAAACATAAAACCCGGCGTTTACGTCCTTCATTTTAGCAATGGAATGGCGCAAAAACTGACAATTTTATAAGGAATCTCCCTCAACAACCTAAACAACCTAAACAACCTAAATACTCAACATTCTAAACCTTCAACATTCTAAACAAGCTAAACACACTTTAACCTTCACAAATTTTTATCCATGAAATTATCCATTTCCATTACGTTTTTATGGTTGCTGTTAGGCTGGACAAACGCCAACGCGCAAACCGTTTATGCCAATTTTGAATCCGCTGGTCTCAACTTTTTGGGATTAGACGGGGTATTAACTGCACCCGTGCCCAATCCGGCCCCCAATAAAATCAATTCGAGTGCCAACTGTGCAAAGTACGTAAAATCAAACAAGCACGCTTACAGCCTTATTTTGGCTGACAAAGGAAGTTCCTTCGATTTGAGTACCAACAACCAATTCCAAATAGACATTTACACTTCCGCTCCTACCCAGGTGCTTTTTAAATTAGAAGGCACCGGCGGCGGTTTTGAAATCATCAAAAACATCGCAGTCGCCGATGCCTGGCAAACCTACACCTTCGATTTTAGCGCACAGGCAACCAATACCGGGCTGTCGAAAATCGTCATGTTTCTCGACCCCGGTGTGGAAACCAGCGAAGACACCTATTATTTCGACAATGTACGCGCCATTGCCAATCCATGCGTGGGTGTTGCCCGCAACGCCAATATGCTGGATGATTTTGAATGTAACAGAAATGCCACTTATTCCAACGGCTGGGACAGTTTATCCGTGGTGAACAATCCGGATATTAACGGCAATGCCTCCGCTAAAGTGGGCAAATTCAAAGACCCGGCCGGTGCTGGCACCGAATATAGCAACCTGCTGATAGATTTCCAGAATCCTGTTGATCTTTCAAAAACTGGCTGGTTTTCCTGTAAAGTATGGTCGCCCAAAGCCGGAACTTTGCTGCTGAAATTAGAAGGTGGCCCTAACCCGGCGCTGGAAAAGGCTTTTGAAGTAAAAAATACCAACAAATGGGAAGAGTATTTTGTTGATTTCAGCAGCCAGATCGGAAAAGGACACCGGAAATTCGTCATGTTTTTTAATGCCGGCCAAAATGGTGCACCCGGCGACACCTATTATATAGATGACATCCAATTGGGTACCGCTCCGGCCATCGAAGATTTCCAAAGCGGCCCTAAACTGGGCTGGCAGGCTTTAGACCAAAATAAACCGATTCACGGCGAATTTCAGGGGCCGATAGACAACCCCAAACCCGGTGGCAGCAATACCTCCACCAAAGTAGGCTGTTACACCAAAGGTTCGTCGGCTTTCTCCACTTTGCAGGGCATTTCCCTGACAAAATTCACCCTTTCCGGGCTTTCACAATTCAATTTGGATGTATTAAGCCCGGCTGCTGGCGGCAAAGTAGTATTACGCCTCAATTCGCCCACACAAGGCAATAAGGACGCAGAAGCCACCATTACTACCCCCGGCGCGTGGGAAACCTTGAAATTTGACTTCTCCGCCTTTACCGGCATCGCCGATTTTAGCGAAATTCGCGTTTTGTTTGGTCAGGGTACAGCCGCTGCGGGGCAGGTTTGGTATTTTGATAACCTCCTGCAATCGGTAGTAACCATCAATCCTTGTGCAGCGGTGGTTCCCGTCCCGAATACCATAGACGATTTTGAGTGTCAGCGCAATTACGCCTTTGGAGCAGGTGGCGATAAACTGACCGTGATTAACAACCCGCAATTGACCACCGCCAACGGATCGCTCAAAGTGGGTGAATACAAAGACCCCGCTAATGAGCCTTGGGTGGCACTGTGCGCCGAATTTCCCAATGGTATAGACCTCAGCCTGTACAATCACTTCACTTTGCAGGCTTTTGGCCCGGCGAAAGTACCCGTGTTGTTCAAGCTCGAAGGCGGCACCTCCCCGGCAAAAGAAATTTGGGATACCCTCCGAACGGCCAATGCGTGGTACAAATTTGACGTGGATTTCAGTGCATTCGCCGGACAAAACCACAAACGGGTCTGTATGTTTTTCAACGGCGGCACCAGCAATCCCGAAACTACCTATTTAATTGACAATATCAAGTGGTCACGTGGTGCTTACACGGGTTGTGCCAGTGATTACGAAACTGCGGCATCCAGCATCACCACCTTCAAATATTTTGCCAATGGAGCACTCGAAGCATCGGGCTACCAGTTTGAAGTAGTGGATAACCCCAATCCTGCCGGTATCAATACCAGCAAAAAAGTGGGGAAATTTATCAAAGCAGGCGATGCCCTTCCTTTTGCCGGTATGTTCGGTGACCTGGAGGCCCCCATTGATTTCAAAGGCAAAAAAACGATAAAAGCCAAAGTATGGATGAATCATATTGGCAATTTTACAGTCAAATTGGAAGGCTCCCAAACGGGTGCTAACGCCATAGAAGTTATTGTGCCGAATACAAAGACCAATCAATGGGAAGAACTCACTTTTAATTTTGCCGTAGCACCGGATAACGCAGAATATAAGCGCTTAACCGTGTTCTTCGACCTGGGAATAGACGCTACCGGTGCCAATGTGACCTCCTATTTTGATGATATCGTGATCGGCAACGGTGCCTGCAATACCGTCGGCACTTTTGCCCCCCAGGTACCAACCATTGCCGTTTCTCCAAATCCGGTGCTCTCTCAATTGCAAGTAGCCAACCTCGAAGGGTTTGACCGCCTTGAATTGGCCAATTTGTTGGGCCAGCGTGTAGTTACTACACAAACGCTGGGCAACGACCGCATGGATATAGATATGTCTAAATTGCCCGCCGGGGTGTATATCCTCTCCGGGTATGACCGCAACGGTGCCTTGATCGGTAATGTGAAATTGGTGAAGCAATAATGGTTGTGTGGTTGTATCGTTAAATTGCTGAATTATTGTATGGCTGACAGCCAAATCAATAAATCAACAACAAGACAAATCAACTGTACTCGTCCATAGAAGTATAGCAGAACGGATGGACCGGATTATATAGATTTTCCGTATAATCCGGTCCATCCGTTCTGCTGTCCTTTTGCCCTGTAAAACATAAAAATTATCGCAACTATTATGTTTTATTTTTACAATAAATTCATTGTCAAGTATTTGCAGGATTATTGACCACCAACTCAGCCACGTATATTGTAAAATATTTACACCAAATTGAGTTGCCCTAAGTGTCGTTTTTTGACAAAAAATGGTCAGTTTTTCCAGTTTTAAGCCAACCATATTTACCCTAAATGTGTAAATATTGCCATTACCGATTGTCTTGCTTTTCTTGTCTGATCTGACCTTGTGTCTCATGTCTTGTGTCTGAAGTCTTGTGTCTGAAGTCTGAAGTCTTGTGTCTGAAGTCTTGTGTCTGAAGTCTGAAGTCTTGTGTCTGAAGTCTTGTGTCTGAAGTCTTGTGTCTGAAGTCTGAAGTCTTGTGTCTGAAGTCTGAAGTCTTGTGTCTGAAGTCTTGTGTCTGAAGTCTGAAGTCTTGTATCTGAAGTCTTGTATCTGAAGTCTTGTGTCTGAAGTCTTGTGTCTGTAGTCTGAAGTCTTGTGTCTGATGTCTTGTGTCTGAAGTCTTGTGTCTGAAGTCTTGTGTCTGAAGTCTTGTGTCTGAAGTCTTGTGTCTGAAGTCTGAAGTCTTGTGTCTGAAGTCTGAAGTCTTGTATCTGAAGTCTTGTGTCTGAAGTCTTGTGTCTGAAGTCTGAAGTCTTGTGTCTGAAGTCTGAAGTCTTGTGTCTGAAGTCTTGTGTCTAAAGTCTGAAGCCAACATATTAAATATTCAAACTATATGTCCATAAAATACACCCTTCTTAGCGTTGCCTTGTTGATCGGCATGCTGTTTTTTCAGGGATTTCTTTGCACCCCTGCCCCGGCAACGCGGATGCATCTTGAAGATAAATCCATAGGGAAACGAGTGAATGCTTTGTTGTCGAAAATGACAATAGATGAAAAAATTGGCCAGCTCACGTTGTACACCACCGACTGGGGCAGCACCGGGCCAACCATCCGGGAAGGCTACCAAGCAGATATTGTGAGTGGTGCTTGCGGCAACCTCTTCAACAGCCATACCACCGCGTTTGTCCGCGAATTGCAGCGTTTGGCGGTAGAAAAAACGCGCCTGAAAATCCCCCTTTTATTTGGCTTTGATGTCATACACGGCTACAAAACCATTTTTCCCATTCCGTTGGGCGAGGCAGCCAGTTGGGATTTGAAAGCCATGGAACAATCGGCCAGAATAGCCGCCACCGAAGCCAGTGCCGCCGGTATCAACTGGACATTTGCCCCTATGGTGGATATTAGCCGCGACCCGCGTTGGGGCCGCGTCATGGAAGGTGCCGGAGAAGATACTTACCTCGGATGCCGCATTGCGGAAGTCCGCACACGCGGCATACAAGGCAACCGAATCGGTGCCACCGATGCTATGCTGGCCTGCGTGAAACACTACGCCGCTTACGGTGCACCCACTGCTGGAAGGGATTACAATACGGTGGACATGAGTGAACGGTTCTTCTTTGAATATTACCTACCGCCCTACGAAGCGGCCGTAAAAGCAGGAGCCGCCACCGTAATGACCTCCTTTAACGACTACGACGGCGTACCGGCTACCGGCAATAAATACCTCTTGGAAGACATCCTGCGCAAAAAATGGGGCTTCAAAGGGTTTGTAGTGACAGACTATACCAGCATCAATGAAATGGTCAACCACGGCGTGGTGGCCGACGAGAAGGAAGCAGGCGAATTAGCCTTTAATGCCGGGGTAGATATGGATATGCAGGGTGGTATATATCAGCGTTTTTTAAAAAAATCGGTACAGGAAGGCAAGGTGAACGTCAAACAAATTGACGAAGCCGTAAGGCGCATCCTGCGCCTGAAATTCCAGCTGGGTTTGTTTGAAGACCCTTATAAATTTTGCAATGCCGAACGCGAAAAAGCCACGCTCCTCAGCCCGGCCAATCGTGCTGCCGCCCGCGACATCGCCCGAAAAAGTATCGTATTGCTCAAAAATGACAACAAAATACTCCCGCTTCAAAAAAATCAAAAAATTGCCCTCATCGGCCCGCTGGCCGATAATAAAAGTGAACTCATTGGCAGTTGGTCGGGTTCGGGCAATGCCAACGATTGTGTGAGCCTCCGCGAAGGGCTGAATACCGCCAATGTTAGTTTCGCATTAGGTTGCCCCGTAGAAGGCGACGACCGCAGCGGTTTTGCCGCCGCCATCCAGGCCGCCCAAAATGCTGATGTGGTAGTGGTGGCAGTAGGAGAAAAAGCGAGTATGAGTGGCGAAGCGGCCGCCCGCGCCAATCTTTCCCTGCCCGGCGTACAGGAGGAATTAGTAGTAGAGTTGATAAAAACGGGGAAACCCGTAGTAGTCGTGTTGATGAACGGAAGGCCCCTCACTATCCCCCGTATTGCTGAAAAAGCCGGCGCCATCCTCGAAACTTGGTGGCTGGGTACAGAAGCAGGCAACGCCATCGCCGATGTACTGTTGGGCAACTATAACCCCTCCGGCAAATTGCCGATGACCTTTCCCCGGTCGGTGGGCCAGGTTCCCATTTTTTACAATTATAAAAATACCGGTCGGCCTTACGACCCCAATTCAAAGTGGAACAGCCGATACATAGATGAACCCAACACCCCTCAATGGCCTTTTGGATACGGTTTGAGTTACACCACTTTCGGCTATGAAAGCCCGACAGCAACGAAAAGCGCCTCTAATACCGGAAACCTCGTGGATATTGCAGTTAAAGTGACCAATACCGGAAAAGTAGCCGGGGAAGAAGTCGTACAACTTTATGTCCGCGACCTCGTTGGCTCGGTAACGCGCCCGATCAAAGAATTGAAAGGATTCCAAAAAATATTATTACAACCCGGTGAGACCCGTACCGTGACCTTTACCCTCAAGGCCCACGATCTGAGTTTTTACCGCAAAGATATGACCTTCGGCATGGAACCCGGCGAATTTGAAATCATGACAGGTGGTGACTCCGAAAATCTAAAAAAGGTCAGGTGGTTGATAGATTGACCCGTTGAGAAGGTCGCGGTCATTCATAAATCGTTCATCCAACACATTTCAGCAATTGACAAACAACTTATTATGAAAAAATCATTATACTTTCATCTATCCACAGCAATTGTTTTTGCCGTGCTACTACTGCCCGGTCTCAGCACCGCACAAGTGCGCATCAGCGGTCGCGTGGCGGATAAACTCGATGCTTCCGGCTTAGTGGGTGTTACCATCACAGAAAAAGGCAATTCTAACGGAACTACCACCAATTACGAGGGCAAATACGGGTTACAGCTGCGGGATGCCGTTAGTGCGGTACTCGTTTTCAGTTATGTAGGCTACGACCCGGTAGAAGTCCCGGTAAATGGGCAAACCGAAGTCAACGTTTTTATGAGTGAATCGGCATCCTTACTCAACCAAGTGGTCGTTGTGGGTTATGGAACCCAAAAAAAGAGCGACCTGACCGGCGCAGTTGGTACGGTAAAAGCCAAAGAAATTGAGCGTATTGCCACCGGTTCCATCGAACAGGCATTACAGGGAAAAATCGCGGGTGTTTATGTGACACCAGCCTCCGGAAACCCCGGCGCCGGTGCTGTCATCCGTATACGAGGCACCGGAACACTGAACAATGCCAACCCGATTTACGTCATAGACGGCATGATTACGTATGACGCGTCCTTTGTCAATCCACAAGATGTTGCTTCCGTGGAAGTCCTGAAAGATGCCTCTGCCTGTGCTATTTATGGCGCACGCGGTGCCAACGGTGTCATCCTCATTACCACTAAAAATGGCCGGCAGCGAAAATCTGCTGCCATCGCGCTCAGCAGTTATTATGGCATTCAGCAACCTACAAAAAGCCTTGCCCTGATGAACGCTGCCCAATTTGCACAAGCGTATAATGAACTGACCAATACCCGTTACTACGCCGACCCCGCAGCCCTTGGAACTGGTACAGACTGGCAAAAGGAGATATTCCGCTCAGCGCCGATCGCCAACATTCAGCTAGGTGTCAATGGTGGTGGAGAGCGTTATTCCTACAACCTGTCGGGCAATTATTTCAATCAGGCAGGCATTTTGGGAAATGCTGAATTCAGGCGCATTACCCTGCGTTTCAACAACGATTTTAACGTAAACAACTGGCTGACCATCGGCAATAATTTGGCGTTTTCCAACCGGAAGTCGCAAAATGCACCTGGAGAAGCGATCGGTTCGGCCTACCGGATGCCGCCCGTTTTTGCCCCACGGGATTCCACCGGCAAATTTACCGACCCAACAACTCCATTTGGCCTCGCCATTGCCAACCCTGCTGCCGATCTTTTTTATAAAAGCAACAATACCGGCACCGGAAACCGATTTTTTGGTACCCTTTTTGCAGAAATAAAGTTATCAAAACATTTCACTTTCAAATCAAATTTCGGTTTCGACCTCCAATACGGAGAAGGCAAAACCTTTATTCCTAAATTTCAGGTATCCCCCTCCCAGCTGAACAAAGAAGACCGCCTCGGCATCAGCTACAATACCAATAAAGACTGGTTGTGGGAACAAACCCTGTCCTATAATCGCTCTTGGGAAAAACACGCCCTCACGGTATTGGCAGGGTACACGGCGGAAGAACGAAAATTTGGGTTTTTCGGCGCCGGCAGGAGCAACTTCCCCGGTGTTTCCGACGATATACTCTACCTCAATGTGGGCAACGACACCACCCAAACCAACTACGGCGGGGCCGGCGAGCGGGCAATGGTTTCTTATCTATTCCGTACAAATTATTCGTTTTCAGGTCGTTACCTCCTCACCGCATCTTTGCGTGTAGACAATTCTTCGCAATTTGCAACCGACTTGCGCCAAGGATTGTTTCCCTCGGTTGGGATCGGCTGGAATATTGGCGAAGAAAATTTTATCAAAAGTTTTAACCTCTTTGACCGCCTTAAAATGCGCTGCTCCTATGGCATCATCGGCAATCAGGAAAGTAACAGCAATTATCCCAGTTTCGGGCAGGTGTCTACCGGGCTGTACTCCGTGTTTGGTGTCGGCGAAAACCTGAATCAGGGTGCTACCCTCCTGTCGCTGGGCAATCCGGCGCTACGCTGGGAAACAGCCCGGCAAACGGATGTTGGGCTGGAATTTGGCCTCCTCAACGGGCGCCTCACCGGAGAAGTGGACTGGTACAACCGCTTCACCTACGACATCATTGCTGCCGTACCCATCCCGGCTTATATCGGCTCGCAAAACCCACCCACCGTTAACACTGGCAAGGTGCGCAACACCGGTTGGGATATCACCCTAAACTGGCGACAGGCCGGGCGTTTTGCCTGGAATCTGGGCGCCATCCTCGCCCCGGTAAAAAATGAATTGGTGGAGCTCAACGAACAAAAACCCGAACAATTAGCCGCTTTCCTTCAGGGCGAACCAGCCACCCGATCCACCTCTGGCTTGCCATTGGGCGCTTTCTACGGCTATCAGACCAACGGCGTGTTTCAAAGCGCCGAAGAAGCCACAAAATCGCCCCGAATTGGCAACGAAACTGCCGGAGACCTGCGGTTTATTGACCTAAACAATGACGGAAAAATCACCGGCGACGACCGCACGTATCTCGGCAGCCCCATTCCTACCCTAACCTGGGGATTCAATGCCGGATTTGATTTCGCCGGGTTCGATTTCGCCGCCGATTTACTCGGCGTAAGGGGCAATAAAATATACAATGCAAAAAAAACCTTCCGCTTCTCCGTCTATAACTGGGAACAATCCGTATTCGACGGGCGTTGGACTCCCGAAAACCCTGCCGCCACAAAACCCCGCATCACCAATGGCGGACACAATTATCGCGTGAGCGACTATTATATAGAAGATGGTTCGTTTTTGCGGCTGCGCAGTGTGGTGCTGGGTTATTCGTTGCCCAATAAACTGCTGCGACACGCAAAAATTGGCAAATTCAGGCTCTATGCCAGCGGTACCAATATTTGGACACGCCAAAAATATTCAGGCTATTCGCCCGAATTTCCCAATGTAGGCTCTCCTTACGAGGTGGGGATTGATGTGCTGAATTATCCCATTACAAAATCGTGGCAGGGAGGCATTGAGATAACTTTTTGATGGTTAATTTGTTGAATTGTTGATACGTTGGTTGCCTTGTTATCCCAATCCCCAATCCCCAGTAATTAATCCCCAGTGACTAATAACTAATAACGACATGATTAATAAGAATAAAATACTGCTGACTGCCACCCTCGTTCTATCTATTTTGGGTGGTTGCCAAAAAGATTTTTTGGAGCGCAAACCACAAGGTACGCTCGACTACGCTACCTTTTTTGAAAATGGCGATCAGGCACTATTAGCCGTCAACGCCGTTTATCATCAGTATCGGCAGTGGAATTGTAGCGCTTTTCCGTGGATTGGCCTGACTGACATCCTGAGCGATGACGCTGACAAAGGCTCTACACCGACGGATGGCTTGTACATGCTGGAATTGGACGATCTGACATTTGATCCCACCAATCTTGCTTTTAGCGGCTCTTGGCAAGGCCATTATCAGGCCATCAACCGCGCCAATCTTGCCATTGCCCGAATACCGGAGGTGCCAGGTATGGAGGCTGCTTTTCAGGCGCGTTTACTCGGCGAATGTAAGTTTCTGAGGGCCTACTCCTATTTTCTGCTCGTACAGTGGTTTGGCCCGTTGCCCGTCATCACCAAACCGCTCACCGGTGATGAATACTATACCCAAACCCGCCAGCCGGTCGTGGAAGTATACGCTCAAATTGAGCGCGACCTGTTGGATGCCATTGCTGCCTTGCCGGAAAAAGGCAATTACGCTGCTAAGGATTTAGGCCGTGCCACCAAAGGCGCGGCGCGGGGTATTTTGGCTAAGTTATACATGGTTCAAAAAGATTACGCCAAAGCCGAAGCTGTTTGTGTCGCCCTTATTGACTCCCGGCAATACAGCCTGCTGCCCCGATACGCCGATAATTTCCTGCCCGTCGGCGAAAACGGCACCGAGTCCATTTTTGAAATTCAGGCGGCGGCCCTCGCACCCCAGGACGGCGTAACCGGACCGGGTGCCACTCCTTACAACATGATACAGGGTGTTCGGGGAGTACCCAACCTCGGATGGGGCTTCAACCGCCCTTCTAACGACTTGGTGGCCGCTTACGAAAGTGGCGACCCGCGCCGTGAAGCCACCATTATTTACGTGGGAGAAGTGTTGCCCGATGGTACCACCGAGGTGCAGGACAATCCCGAGATTGTGAATGAACGCTATAACCAAAAAGCGTGGGTACCCGCCCACAGTGGTTTGCAGGACAACGGCCCCGGCAATATCCGCCTGATGCGCTATGCTGATATACTGCTGCTGGCAGCCGAAGCAAAAAATGAATTAGGCAAACCTGCCGAAGCGCTTTTATTGCTCAATCAGGTGCGCAAGCGCGCCCGGGGAACCAATAATTTTATACTACCCGATGTTGCAGTCATGGATCAAACTCAATTGCGGGAACGTATTTACAAAGAACGCCGCGTGGAGTTGGCCATGGAACAACATCGCTGGTTTGATCTTGCCCGCTGGGGTCTCCTAAGTCAGGTGTTGAAAGGTGTCGGAAAAGGCTTTGTGGACGGCAAGCATGAACTGTTGCCCGTTCCGCAATCGGAAGTAGATTTGACAAGAGGGAAAATAGCGCAAAACAGGGGATATTAAATCCTAAAATCCTAAAATGATGTTATCTGTTATCCTGTTAGCCGCAGGTATGTCACGCCGCATGGGTGCTCAAAATAAAATGTTGCTTCCCTTAGGCGACAGCACGATCGTAGAAACAACGTTGGAGAACATCACAGCGGCTGAAATTGGTGAAGTGGTGGTGGTAACTGGTTATGAACCCCAACAAGTGCGGGTTCTGTTGGAAGGCAAAGGCGTGCGGCTCGTACACAATCCCGACTTTGCCAGTGGTATGACCACTTCCATTCAGGCAGGTGTTCGTGCTGCCAGTCCGGAAACTTCGGGATTTATGATCTGCCTCGCCGATATGCCCCTGATTCTGCCGGATGAATACCGGCATTTGGCGCAATTATTTGCGCAGCACCTTGCCGTTAACCCTGCCCTTATTGTGCAGGCATATTCGGGTAAAAAACCCGGCAACCCGGTGATTTTTTCGGCCCAATATCGTGCGGAAATATTAAACTTAACCTGGCTGGAAGGTTGCAAACCCATCGTGCAGGCAAACCGAGCGGCTGTTTTTCCGGTAAACTTTGCCACCGACCATTTTATCATAGATTTGGACACACCCGAAGATTACCAGATGCTAAGCCCTCTTTTGGTATAATTTTAGGTTAACCATACCCAATCGTTGCAAAAAATGTCCCATTGAAACGCGCAATACACCCAGCCCATATTTCATGCTGCGGCGGAAATTGATACTGGATGCCTCTTCAAAGTATTTGGTCGGGCAGGTTACTTCAGCAATGTCAAAACCGGCATACACAATTTGAGAAAGCATTTCATTATCAAATACAAAATCATCGGAGTTCTCATTGTAATTGATGGCTTGAAGCACCTCCCGGCTAAAAGCGCGATACCCGGTATGGTATTCCGATAATTTATAGCGTATCAACAGGTTTTGGGAAAAGGTCAGAAACCGGTTGGCAATATACTTATACATGGGCATCCCCCCCTTCAAAGCACCCATGCCGAGTATGCGGGAGCCTAACACAACGGGATACAAATCCTCTCCTATAATATTGGTCATGGAAGGGATTAGTTTTGGTGTGTATTGATAATCGGGATGGAGCATGATGACAATATCCGCCCCCACTTCTAATGCTTTATTGTACAATGATTTCTGGTTACCGCCGTAACCTTTGTTTTTTTCGTGTACAATGATATGCTGGATGCCCAATGAGCGGCCCAATTCAGCAGTGTTGTCGCGACTATGATCGTCGCATAAAATGACCTCATCCACCAGGTCAAATGGAATTTCGCGATAGGTTTTTTCTAATGTTTTGGCGGCATTATAAGCGGGCAAAACGACGACGACTTTCTTATTCTTGTACATAAAAATGCCCCTATTTTTTGCCCTTTACTTTCTTTACTGCCGGGGCTGATGCTTCCGTTTGAAGCACTTCAGGTGTTTCCGCAACAGCAACGGCATCAGTTTCTTCCGCAACAGCAACGGCAACGGCATCACCGTCTTCCGCAACAGCAACGACATCAGTTTCTTCCGCAACAGCAACGGCATTAGTTTCTTCCGCAACAGCAACGGCATCAGTTTCTTCGGCAACAGCAACGACATCAGTTTCTTCCGCAACAGCAACGGCATTAGTTTCTTCCGCAACAGCAACGGCATCAGTTTCTTCGGCAACAGCAACGGCATTAGTTTCTTCCGCAACAGCAACGGCTGAAGCGTCTTCGGCTATTTCATTTTCAGCCATTGCTGCTTTTTCAGCTGCCGCTGCTTTTTCTTCTGCGCGTTTGGCTTCTTCAAAAATGCCTTTTTCTACCATAAAGGTAAACCATTTCACACATTTTTTTATGTCGTTAATGTGTACTCTGTCGCGGTCGTGTTCAGGAACAACAGTACTAAAATAGGCGCGCAATTCATCGCTGGCTGCCTTCGCACTGACTGGCGGGGTCGTCTCTAATTGATCCAGCATTCGCTGAAAGACATCCGTCAAGGGGATCGTGGATTCCCCCTCTTCATCCGAGTAAGTATAGACGGCAACCGTGGACAAAGGGGTCACCTGTTGCCCTCTGGTCGGCACAAAACGGGTGCGGCCTTCCAGCCGATCTTCGATGATAAGACCATTGCCACGAGAAGTGACCAATTTGTGCACTCCGGGTGCACCACCAACAACTAAATATTTTTCTAAATTCATGTGTTCGATTGATTCGATTTTTCTTGAAACTGTTCCTCCATTCATTTTGAGAGCGCAAAGGTAGGGTTAATTTTCACAAGTAGAAAAATATGTTTTATTACCTACATTTCGACTATATTTTGCAAATAATTGAAAATCAATATATTACAAGAATGAAATTTAAATAAATTAAAAATAAAAATACTTAACAATGAATTGATTATCAATTTTTTATAAAAATGTGGGTCTTTAGATATAAGACTTCAGACTTCAGACACAAGACTTCAGACTTCAGACTTCAGAC
>Ga0335394_10000491_pt1 | contig 42400 bp, 44 predicted proteins | sample MAT03_FD_205741 | JGI IMG/M metagenome (GOLD analysis project Ga0335394, IMG submission 205741) | Freshwater microbial communities from Lake Fryxell liftoff mats and glacier meltwater in Antarctica - MAT-03 (spades assembly) (version 2) ... | reverse complement strand
TGCCGGAACGTGCCACGAGACGACCTCCTTGGGGATCGCGAAACCGCGAGCGTTTCCACCGCTCGCTTGACTCGTGGCGTCCTACTGCAAAACTAGAGCCGGATTAGATGCGATTGCCCTGGGGCTCTGCCCCTCGCACGAGTGTAGTGATTCAGAAATGAGGGACCTTACTATGTGACGTGCAAAATGGCTTGTGAGCGGCAAGGCGCTAGCCGCCGGTGGCCTCTCTCGCAGCGCAAAGCACCGGCGGCTAGCGCCTTGCCGCTCAGTGCCAATCCGCCGGATAATTTCCCATCCGTGTGAGACACTACACTAGTTCCACAGGATCGCCACGACCGGCATCAGGCCAATCAGCACGGCGCACACCGTGATGACTGTGGGCGGGGGATCTCGCCGCGTTCTAAGGACCACCGCTGCCAGCAAAAGTGACAGCAACCCCACGGCGATGGCTGCGAAGAGCAGTATCCAGGTCAGCAGCGCCAGACCGGTCGCCGCGGGATCGCGCTGGACCAGCCACAGAGTGATCCAGCCGCCGATCTGGCAGGTGAGCGTGGTCAGCACACAGAGCATCCAGGCGATGGTCGTCGCCTCGACGGCGCGCGTTTCAGCGGAGTCGAGCGGCGAAGTTTTGGCGATCGCGCGTTCGCGGCGGGTTTTCTTCTTGCGGGGAGGCATGCCCGTAGTAGAAAGTCGCGCGGCTCGCAAGTAAAGCTGCAAATGGCCTGAAGGGCTCGCCTGTCGCCGGCGTCCGAACCCTGTTCGCCGCGCCGCTCTCTTTATAGAATCGGCGTTTCGCCTTGTTTTGGATTCCTCGACTGTCTCTTGCGATCGGTCTCTGCGCACCATGCCCCGTTACAATCCGGCCATCATCGAGCCCAAGTGGCAGAAACACTGGGAAGAAAAGCGGACGTTTCAAACGCCCGAACTCCCCCAGGGCGAGAAGGTCTACATCCTGGATATGTTCCCCTATCCCAGCGGCGACGGGCTGCACGTGGGACATCCCGAGGGCTACACGGCCACCGATATCACCGCCCGCTGGCAGCGGATGCGGGGCAAAACGGTGCTGCACCCGATGGGCTTCGATTCGTTCGGGCTGCCGGCCGAAGAGCACGCCATCAAGACCGGCACGCCGCCGCGGATTCAGACCGAAAAGAACATCGCCACCTTCCGTCGTCAGCTCAAGAGCCTGGGCTTCAGCTACGACTGGGACCGCGAACTGGCCACGACCGATATCGAGTACTTCCGCTGGACGCAGTGGATCTTTCTGGAGCTGTACGACACCTGGTACGACGCCGAGCAGAAGAAGGGCCGCCCCATCGCCGAGCTGCCGATTCCCGACGACACGCGTAAGTCGGGCGAGACAGCCGTGCGGAAGTACCAGGACGAGCATCGCCTGGCCTATCAGCTGGAAGCGCCGGTGAACTGGTGTCCGAATCTGGGGACCGTACTGGCAAACGAGGAAGTGGTCGGCGGGCTGAGCGAGCGGGGCAATCACCCCGTGGTGCGGATTCCGCTGCGGCAATGGATGCTGCGGATCACGTCGTACGCAGATCGGCTGGAAGACGATCTGAAGCTGCTGGACTGGACCGAAAGCGTCAAGTCGCTGCAAAAAAACTGGATCGGCAAGAGCACGGGGGCGGAGGTCGATTTCTATATCGGCAATCTCGGCGCGACCGACCGCACCGAGGCTTTCACGGCGTGGAAGAAGGCCCGCCGCGCGGGCGGCTTCCCCACCAAGCCCGGCGACGACGTGCTGCGGATCTACACGACGCGCCCCGATACGCTGTTCGGCGCCACCTATATGGTCGTCGCCCCAGAGCATCCGTTCGTTCCCCGGCTGACCACGCCCGAGCACAAGGCCGAGGTCGAAGCCTACTGCGCCAAGGCCGCCGGAAAGAGCGACCTGGATCGGACCGAACTGGCCAAGGACAAGACCGGCGTCTTTACGGGCTCGTTTGCGATCAACCCCGTGAATGGCGCGGCCACGCCGATCTGGGTGGCCGACTATGTGCTGATCAGCTACGGCACGGGGGCCATCATGGCGGTGCCGGCACACGACGAGCGCGACTTTGAGTTCGCCCAGAAGTTCAATCTGGCGATCAAGCCGGTGGTGCTTCCCGGAACGGATGGGCCGGGCTTCAAGCGGGCCGATGTGCTGGCCGGCAAGACGGTCTTTGCCGGTACCGGCAAGGGAATCAACTCCGGCGACTACGACGGGCTGACCACGGTTGAGTTCAAGCGCTCCATCACGGCCGATCTGGCCGAGCGCGGGCTGGGGCGCGGCGCGGTGAACTACAAGCTGCGCGACTGGCTCTTCTGCCGCCAGCGCTTCTGGGGCGAGCCCTTCCCCCTGCTGCACGAACTAGACGACGCCGGTCAGCCGACCGGCATGGTCCGCACGGTTCCGGCGGATCAACTGCCGGTAAACCTGCCCGAGTTGGAAGATTTTAAACCGCACGGCCGCCCCGAGCCGCCGCTCGATAAGGCCCCGGCCGAGTGGCTCTATCCGGTCATCGACGGCAAGAAATACAAGCGCGAGACCAACACCATGCCGCAATGGGCCGGCTCATGCTGGTACTACCTGCGGTTCATCGATCCCAAGAATGACAAAGCGTTTCTGGATCCGGCCAAAGAGAAGGCCTGGATGCCGGTCGATCTGTACATCGGCGGTGCCGAGCATGCCGTGCTGCACCTGCTTTACTCGCGGTTCTGGCACAAGGTGCTGTACGACCGCGGGCATGTCAGCACGCCCGAGCCGTTTATGAAGCTGGTGAACCAGGGGATGATCCTGGGCGAGGTGGAGTATGTCGGCATCAAGGGGGACACTGGGTGGGTTTCATTCCAGTCACTTCCGACCCACGTTGTTAATTCCTTCGAGGTCGGCAACATGGCCGACGATGCGCCAGGTGCCACCGGCTGGCGGATGGTGTCGCTCAAGGCAGACGAAGTCGAGAAATCCGGCGATTCGTTTGTACTGAAGACAGATTCCAAGATTCGCATCCACGCCCGATCGCATAAGATGTCCAAGAGCCGCGGCAACGTGGTCAACCCCGACACTGTCGTGAAGGAGTACGGCGCCGACTCGCTGCGGCTGTACGAGATGTTCATGGGCCCGCTGGAAGCGACCAAGCCCTGGAGCATGACGGGCGTGAACGGGGTGCGAGGCTTCCTGGACCGCGTCTGGCGGATGATCGTCGACGACCGGGCCGAGGACCTGCGCCTGCACCCGGCCATTCAGTCGGTACCACTCGATGTGGAACAGAATCGGGTGCTGCACAAGACGATCGGCGACGTCGGCCGGGGAATCGAAACCCTGAGCTTCAACACACCGATCGCTCGGATGATGGAGTTCGTAAACTACTTCACCAAGGTCGAGCCCCGCCCGCGCGAGGCGATGGAGACGTTTGTGCTGCTGCTGGCCCCGTATGCTCCGCACATTGCCGAGGAACTGTGGCAACTGCTGGGGCACACGACTACGCTGGCCTACGAGCCCTGGCCGGTCTTCAATCCAGAGCTGGTCAAGGAAGACTCGGTGGAGATTCCGGTGCAGATCCTGGGCAAGCTGCGGGGACTGGTGACGGTTCCGACGGGTGCTTCCAAAGAAGATCTCTTGGCAGCCGCCAAGGCGGACGCCAAAATCGCCGGACTGCTGGAGGGAAAGACGATCATTAAAGAGATCGTGGTCCCCGGCAAGTTGGTGAATTTCGTGGTGAAGTGAAGATAGAATGGCTTGGACCCAGGGACTGCCTGGGATCTCGCTACAGTTCTGCGACACTTCCCGGTGCCCGAGGGCCGGGGGAAGACGCGAGAAAATAGAACATGGCGATCAGTTCACGAGGCGGAGCCTCGGGTCAGTGCGGGCCCAGGCAGAGCCTGGGACCGAGGAAGTAGTTCAGGCGGAGCCTGAGGTCGATTGAGTCCACAAGCCGGAGATTTGCAGCATGGCCGTCTACCGCAACCTGGAAACCGCCGAAGTCGGCGACGTCATGGTGGTCCGCTTCCTCGATCGCAAGGTCGCCGAGGACGGGCTGGAGGAAATCGCCAAGCGGCTCTACGTGATGATCGACATCGACAAGCTCCCCAAGATTCTCTTGAATCTGGAGAATGTCGAGATGCTTTCCAGTGCCGCGCTGGGCAAGTTGGTTACGATGCACAGAAAGGCCACCGCAGTCGGTTCGGTCATCAAGCTGTCGAATGTCCGCCCTGAGTTGTACGAGGTGCTGTCCTTCACCAAGCTCACCAAGCTGTTCGACGTGCAGGACGATGAAGCCGCGGCTGTGGCGGCGTTCTAAGTTTGTGTTTGTCATCCATCTCAGATTTCAAATCTGAAATTTGAGACGCAAAAGTCCAGGGAGATCGAAGGTGCCCAGATCGACTCCGCATCCCGGCAAAGCAACGGCTGCACCCTCATCGGCGCTCTCTCGCCGCGATCTGCTGGTCGGTTTTGCTGGCAGCGCGGTCGCCCTAGGCTTCTCGCGGCTTGTTTCCGCCCAGCAACCCAAAGCGGAGCCCGCCAAGACCGAAAAGCTGCCGACGCAGTTTCAAATTGCCTGCATGACGCTCCCCTACTCGCAGTTCCCGCTGGCCCGGGCCCTGTCGGGCATCAAGTCAGCTGGCTACGAGTTTGTCGCCTGGGGAACCACGCACAACGAATCGGATGCCAAGAACACGCCCGTCCTGGCCCGCGATGCCTCGCCCGACAAGGCCAAAGAGCTCGGACAGCGCTGCCGCGACCTGGGGCTGACCCCCGTGATGATGTTCTCGGGCATTTATCCCGAAGATAAGGACGGGCTCGAGGTCCTCACCCGGCGGATCCAACAGGCCTCCGCGGCGGGCATTCCGCAGGTCCTGACGTTCGGACACACGCAGGGGGGAAATCGAGCGGTCTGGATTGAGCGGTTCAAAAAGCTCGGTCCGATCGCCCGCGAGTCGGGCGTGACGCTGGTCGTAAAGCAGCATGGCGGGACCACGGGCACTGGCGAGGCCTGTGCCGAGATCGTGCGTGAAGTGGCCGACGCCGGCGTGGCCGTGAACTACGACGCCGGCAACGTGATGGACTATCTGAATCTGAATCCGCTTCCCGATATCGAAAAGTGCGCCGCCGAGGTTCACAGCTTCTGCATCAAGGACCATCGGAACTTCCCGCAGGACCAGGATTGCGGCCCCGGCTTTGGCGAGATCGACCACTATCGCCTGCTGGCCCCGGTGGCTTTCACCGGGCGCAAGATGCCACTCTGCTGCGAGAACATCTTCGCCCCGGTCGTGCCGCGGCCGACGGAGCCGGAAGGGATCGACGCCCTGGCGCGTCGAGCCAGGGAGTTTCTGGAAGTCGTCACGCGCGGATTGCAGACGCCGAAAAAGGGCTGATGTTTCGAGCACAGCCACGGAAGGGCGCATTCAGCATGGCGGTCGGAGACAGCAGACTCAAACCCGTGGGCGTGCACTACACGCCGGCGTGCATCGTGGACTACATGGTTCGCGAGACATTAGGAACGGCCGATTCCGAGTCGACGGTGCTGGATCCTTCGTGCGGCGACGGGGCGTTTCTCACGGCCGCCTTCGAGCGTCTGTGCCAAGGCCATCCGCGCGGCAAACAACCTGCCGAACGACGGCGCATCGCCAGCGGGCAGATCTTTGGGGTGGATGTTGACGCCGGGGCGGTGCAAGCCGCACGACTGCGACTGGCGCGCATGGCGCTGGGTGAAAGAGCGGCAGACTCCGACATTGCCGAGTTTGCCGACCAGTTGGAAGGCAATGTGAAAGTCGGAAATGCGGTGTTGGGGCCAGAACTTCGTGCAAAAACGCCACCCGAAGTGACAGCCCAGATCGATGACGGCTTTGACTGGCGGCGCGAGTTTCCGGCGGTCTTCGCCTGCAAAGATGCCCGCGAGGATGGCTTCGATTTGATCCTGGGGAACCCGCCGTATCGTCGGGAACGCGGCTTTCAGGCCGAGCTGGCCCAGATTGCCGCGACTCCTTTCGGCGAGCGCTGGCACGCGGCGCGGATGGACCTGTGGTACTACTTCCTGCACCGCGGGCTCGAGGTGCTGCGGCCGGGCGGCCGACTTTCGTTCATTGTGAGCGCCTATTGGCTGGCGGGGCGCGGGGCCGAGAAGCTGATCGGCGAGCTTCGGCAGCACGTGCAAATTGAAGAGATCTTCTCGCTCGGCAGGCTGCCGGTCTTCCCGCGGGTGGCCGGGCAGCATCTGATGCTGCGAATCGCCAAGCAGACGCCGAGGGCGCCTTCCTGCATCAGGCAGGCCCGCGAAGACGAGCCACTCGAGTTACAGCTCATCGAGCCACCGGCTGCCTGGTTCAAAACGGCCGAACAACTGTTTGTCGGCGGGCAAGTCGATCTTGCCCCGCCCGCCGATCGCGTGCTGGCCCGCCTGGCAGAGCTTCCTTTGCTCGGCACGCTGGGCCGTGTGCGTCAAGGCATCGCCGAGAACCCCGCGACCATCAATCGCAAGACCAACGAGCGCCACGGCAATCGCTGGACGATTGGCGAAGGGGTCTTCTCGCTCGGGCCGCAGGAAGTGCAGGCCCTCGACTTGTCGCCCGATGAGGCCGGGCTGCTGCGGCCGTATCACGACTTTGCCGATATCGGCCGGCACCGCCTGGCGGCTCCTTCGCGGACATTGATCTACTCCACGCCGAAGACCTGGCCGGAGTTGTCGCAGCGCCTGCGTCTGGCCGCGCACCTGGAGCGGTTCCGCCCGGTGCTCGAGGCCCGTCGCGAAGTGCAGCGGGGAACGATCGGCTGGTGGCATCTGCATTGGCCGCGGGCGGAGTCGCTCTGGCAGTCGGGCAAGATCCTGGTGCCGCAGTTTGGCAGCCGGCCGGCGTTTGTGGCCGCGCCCGGCCCGGCCTACGTCCCCTTCAGTGTGAACGTGTTCGTACCGCATACCATGCCGCATGACTGGGAGTTGGACTACCTGGCGGGGGTGCTCGGATCGCGGTTACTTTGGACCTGGTTCAAGCATCACGCCAAACTTCGGGGCAGCGGGCTCGAGATCAACGGGCATGTGCTGGCTCGGGCGCCGATCCGGCCGCTGGCCACGCTTTCCTTGGGGGAACTTCAGCAGGCGCGAAGAATCGCCGAGCTTGCGCGGGCTCTGCGCAGCGGAGAGCTTGCAAGCGAACCAGGCGAGTTCGAGATCGATGAGCTAACTTGCTCGCTCTTCGAGATTCATCCCCAGGATTGACATGCTATGCCCTACGCTTCACGATGAAAGCAGGGGATTCTAGTCGAGCGTTCAGCAGGGGAAACCATGAATCTCGATATCGCATGCTCGATCTTGATATGGTGTCTTGCGGTCGTCTTGCTCATCTGGCAGTTCGTTCCCCCCCTGGCACATTTGTTCGGCTATTTTGCCTACACCTACGAGGTTCAGGCCGAGAGTGAGACGTTCCGCAAGGAACCGACGCCAGCCTGGGTCGCTTCGACGGAAAAACGTCTGGCGGATCTCGGGTTTCAGCGATTGGCGAGGACTTGCCTCTGCATCCGTTTCGATGGCGTTCGTTGGCGCAAGAACATTCCCCTGCGTCTTTACGCCAGCGAAGGCATTCTGGTCACGGCCCATCAGTCGCTGCCGTTTGAGGCCCCGCGGATTGCCATGCTTTCGCTGTTTTCGGGTGACGCAGTCCTGGCGACGGCTTCGTCCCTACCGTCCCTTGAAATCCGCGAGATGAAGTATTGGCGATCGGGCCTCACCACCAATGACCCGCTGGTGCTTTTGAACGCGCACCGTCGCCGTATGCTCGGCCCACTCGAAAAGGGTGCGGTCCTGGTAGACGCCGTCGGTCTCGACGTTGCGCGAAAGGTGAATCGCGTTGAGTTTGAAACCGTCTACGTGCAAAGCAACTTCGGCGCCCTCGCCGCGATGCAACTCTTCCTGCTCCTTGTTCTCTTGGTGGGCACGGGGGTGTTCGTGTTCGAACAGCGTTCGTGGTTAACGGGGGGAGTGTACTTTTCGATCGCGATGTCAACGCCGTTCATGATACGAATCTTCGGGAAAACTCGACTAACACTCGCGAGCTGGCTCACACGCTGGCGATATGTCGAACCGAAGAAGGAACCGTCGCCAACGGACCACCTGATCCAGCGCGAGCGGGCGGCCAGCTAGCCATCGCTATGATACCGCTGCCAGCTCGAGCTTCGGTCGCACCAGTGCCAGTGACTTCTTGGCGATCTCGCGGGCTGCGTGGGGCCGACCGAGCGCTCGCGAGGCTTGCCGCATCCGGGCCATGGGCATGTGCTCGCCCGGGCGCCGATCCGGCCGCTGGCCACGCTTTCCTTGGGGGAACTACAGCAGGCGAGAAGAATCGCCGAACGATCGCGGGTCATGCGTCAGGGCAAGTTAGCGATCGCCCAAGGGGAGGTTGAAGTCGACGAGCTTTGCTGTGAGTTGTATGGGATTTCCCCTCAAGATTGACATGGCCTGCGAAACGCCCCACGATTGAGCGTGGGGGATTCGAAGGGGCAGTCGGACAGGGGCCAAGATGGAACACGACATCGCGTACACGATTCTGACGTGGTGCATCGCCGTGCCATTGATGGTGTGGCAGCTCGTCCCTCCGCTGGCTCAGTTGTTCGGCTATTTTCGATATACCTACGAGGTTCAAGCGGACACCGAGGCGTTCCGTAAGGAACCCATCCCCGCTTGGCTGGCATCCACCAGCAAGCGTCTGGCGGAATGCGGCTTTCACCCCTTGGCCCGCGTCTGTGCGCGGATCCAATTTGACGGATGTCACTGGCGCAAGAACGTGACTGCGCGACTGTACGCAAACGAAGGGATCCTGGCGTCGGTCTATCAAACATTTCCACTGGAAGCCCCGCGTATTGCGATGTCCTCGGTCTTCTCGGGCAATGCAGTGCTGGAGACAGTTTCTGCGAATCCGGAACGCAAGATCCGCGAGCTAAAGTATTGGCGCAGCGGTATCACCACAAATGACCCCCAAGTGCTTCTAAGCGAGCATCGTCGGCGAATGCTGGGGCCGCTCGAACAGGGCGCCGTGCTGGTAGAGACGGTTGACGTCGATGTCGCTCGCACGGCCACTCGAACAGAATTCGAGACCGTCTATGTTCAAAGCAGCGTTGGCGCCAATGCGGCGATCCACCTCTTCATGTTCCTCGTTTTTCTGTTCTTCGCGGCCGCCTTGGCCTATACGCATCGTTCGTGGCTGATAGGTGGAGTCTCTGTCACGATCGCGTGTGTCACGCCGTTGGCAATGCGGATGCTCGGATTATCCAAGATGACGCTCACGAGCTGGCTGACCCGCCGGCGATTCGCAGAAGCCGCGAAAGAGCCCTCAACGACCGAGCATCTGATTCGCCGCGAACGGGCAGGAAGCTAAGCGATCCTCCTACACGGCGCCCCCTTTACGTTGCGGCCAGTTCAAGCCGTGCGCTCGCCCTTGGCTTCGGTCGCACCAAGGTCAGTGACTTCTTGGCGATCTCGCGGGCTGCGTGGGGCCGTCCGAGCGCTCGCGAGGCTTGCCGCATCCGGGCCATGCGGTCGGTATCGGCCAGCAGTTGCGAGACCTTCAGCGCCAACAGCGAAGGGTGATGCACCTTGATCGCGGCTCCATGTTCCAACAAGAAGTCACTGTTGTGGCTCTCCTGGCCGGGGATCGGATTGGCAATGACCATCGGCAGCCCGCGGGCAAGGATCTCCGAGGTCGTCAAACCGCCGGGCTTCGTCACCACCAGATCGGCGCAGCTCATGTAGTCGTGCATCTCGCGGGTGAAGCCGACCAGATGCACCTTGTGACGCTCCGGTCGCGGGACGGACTGCAGTTGCGCCAGCAGCGATTCGTTCCGCCCGCAGACCACCACCAGTTCCGTGGGTTGCTCCACGTCCAGCAGGGCCCGATAGCCGGCCTCGACGGGGCCCACTCCGAATCCGCCGCATAGCTGCAGCACCACCGGCCGCTTGCCTTCGATTCCCAGGCGGGCCCGGCAGGCTGCGCGGTCGACCGGTTCGCCGAAGACCGGATCGATGGGGATGCCCGTCACCTCGGTCGCATCGGTCGGCACACCCCAGTGATGCAGGTAGCGGGCCCCCTGGTCGGTGGCACAGAAATAGCGTTCGCAGGGCTGGTTGACCCACAACCGGTGCGTGTCGAGATCGGTACAAACGGTCACTTGCGGCACGTCCAGTTTTCCCTTCAACCGCAGTCGCCCGACCAGCTCGGCCGGCAGGAAGTGTGTGTTCACAATCAGATCCCACGGTTGGCTAAGGAGCATCTTCTGGAACGGGAGGAGGTTCATGCGCTCAACAGCCCCTCGTAGCCGATCGGCCCGATACTTGCCCGAACGGCTGGGCTGATCCATCTGGTCGTACAGATAGCCCAGCAGATGCGGCGCCCGCGTGACCAGATCGAGGTACGACTCGGCATAGACTTTCTTGAAGAGCCGGTTGGTGAAATCGAGCACATCGTGGTTTTCGATGTGCGCGTCGGGGGCGGCTGCTTGCAGCCCTTTCTCCATGGCTTCGGCCGCCCGCAGATGCCCCCCGCCGACCGACGCGCTGAGTACCAGAATCCGAGTCTTCATGTCCGTGTCCTTTGGGTTCTTGAGTCCATGGTCATTTCGCTATTACCAAGGCTCGCTCCCATCGCCGGTATCACGGTCCAAGTCGGCAAATCGGCAATCTTTTCACTGGCAAGCCGCTCCCCTTGCCAGAACCACGCGTTCGTCCTGGCCGTACAGCAGGAGTGCTCCGTGCCCCAGTCTTGGGGGGCGATGCCCGGACTGACGCTCCATTTCCCAGGTCTGCCAAGTTCGCCACGCCCGCGAAGTTTGGTCCTTGCAGGGCAATCGGCTACGATATCTTTTAGTTGACATCACATCCTTCGAGTGTTTCTCCCATGCCCCGCAATAACCTCTTTCTGCTCATCGTGGTCGCGATTCTTTCGGCGGTCTGCTACCAGAAGGCCGACAGCGCGAATCGCAGCGAACACGCGCAAGCGGTCGAGACCTACTACAAGGCCATGCAGGCCATCGAGAAAGAGTACGTCCAGAAGGTCGATCGCCGGCAACTGCTGGAAGGTTCGCTGCGCGGCATGGTGGGCGAGTTGGACGAGCACTCGGCCTACTTCAACCCCGAGCAGTATCGGCATCTGACCGAGAGCCTGGACCAGCGGTTCGGCGGCATTGGCATACATCTCTCGGTAGATGACGAGACCAAGCAACTCGTCGTCACAACCCCGCTGGTTGGCACCCCCGCGTACAAAGCTGGCGTGCTGGCCGGCGATAAACTGGTGAAGATCGACGACAAGAGCACAGAGGGATTCACCATGGAGGACGCCGTGAAACTGCTGCGCGGAGCGCCGGGGCAGGCGGTGACTCTGACCGTGGTGCATCCTGGCACCGACACGCCGATCGCCATCCCCCTGGAACGCGAGATGATACAGGTCCCCACCGTGCTGGGAGACACCTACAACGAAGATGATTCGTGGAACTTTTTCCTGGCCGGCAGCGACCACATTGGATTGCTGCGGGTAACGCAGTTCGGCGAAAAGACCACCCGCGAGATGCAGAAGGCGCTGGCGTGGCTTCGCGAGCGCAAGGTCCGCGGACTTGTCATCGACCTGCGCAACAACCCGGGCGGTCTGCTGGAAGAGTCGGTTTCGGTATGCGACCTGTTCGTCAAGGAAGGCCGCATCGTCAGCACGCGTGGCCGTGAAGCCGACTCGAACGTGCATGTTTCAGATGCCTCGGGCAACGCGCCTTATACCGATTTCCCGATCGCCATCCTGGTGAACTCCTCGAGCGCGAGCGCCTCGGAGATTGTGGCCGCTTGTCTGCAGGATCACAGCCGGGCGGTGGTGGTGGGGGACCGGACTTTTGGCAAGGGAAGCGTGCAGAACCTCATTCCGCTGGAAGGGGGCAAAAGCGCCATCAAGCTCACGACCGCAAGCTACTGGCGTCCCAGCGGCAAAAAGATTCATCGATTGAAGAATGCCAAGGACGAAGATGAGTGGGGCGTATCGCCGGATGAAGGCTATCTGGTGAAGGTCGATCGCGACGAAGCGCGCAAGGTAATGAATGACCGTATTCGGCGCGATGTCGTCCGTCCCGCCGCCAATGCTCCGAAGGTCGAGGCCGTCCCCGACCGCCAGATGGAAAAGGCACTTGAATACCTGGAAAAGCAGTTGGAGTCGCCTGCCATCAAGAGCAAGGCGGCCTAGCTATTTCGCCCTTTCGCCCCGGGCCTTTTCCGGCTCAGCCGCGGGTGTTCCCTTCTCCTTGGAGCGCTCTGCCGGCGACTGCATGACCGCGTTGATGCGCGAAATCAGCACCGCGAATCTCTCGGGGCCGACGGTCTTTCGCAGTTCCACATGCAAAGCATGGTAGTTCGCCAGCAATTGCCGCTGCAGGGCGAGAATCTCGTCCTCCAGCGCTGAGACGCGAGCCTCGTCGAGATCGAACAAGGAATAGGCTAGCGCCAGTTCGCGCTGCTTCCCCTCCAGTGCGGCCTTCAACTCGGCGTCGCGCGTCTGGGTGGTTCGCACCAATGCACGGATCTTCTCGAGCTGTTCGGCCGAAAGCGGGGGCGGTTGGGGACGCGCGGCGGGCTTGTCAGAAGCCGGCGAATCGGCAGCAATCCCCTGCGAAGCCATCGCCAGGCACAGAAACAGGAAGCAGCAAGCGTTACGCATCACGGCGACACTCCTCATTCATAGATCTTCCGTCAGCTTCTCCAACCCGGCCCAAAGTGCGGCTTGCTGGTCGTCCAGAATGCTCATGCGGGCGACGGGAGACGGGACCGCCAGGGTCTCCGTTTCTCGCTGTGCAGAGGCTGGCAGTGTCTTTGGGGGCGTCTTTTCAATCGCCAGCATGGGCGCCGTCGTTGGTGGGCTCCACAACCAAGCCAAACCCACGACTACCAAAAGTGCGGACGCTGCCAGCGAGCCACGCCGCACGGCGCGAGCGTGTACCATCCGTTGTTGCACGCGAGCGTTCAGGTCGGGACAGACGACCGGCGATTGGCGGAGCGTGCGCGACCAGCCATGGATTTCAGGATTCTCGAGTTCGCGGTTTGTTTCATCCACGGGCATCAGACACTCCTGAGCTCGCGCTGAGCGCGTCGCGAAGTCGTTGTCGGGCGCGGGCCAGCCGCATCTTTAGGTTCTCCGCAGGCACATTCAAAATCTCAGAGATCTTCGGAAGCGAATTCGCTTCGTCGTAGTACAAGTGAACCAACAGGCGATCGTCGGGCTTCAAGGTCAAGAGTGCCTGCTCCAATTGCTCGCATGTGGCCTGACGCTCTTCGCAGGCGATGGCTTCCTCGGCGGGGCCCGGAGCCGGATCTTCGTCGTCCCACAGGCCGACTGCTCTCAGGCGTTGCCACCAGCGCCGACGGCCGCGACGCAAATCGAGCACCGTGCGAACCGCAATCCGATAAATCCACGTATCGGCCCCCGTCTGGCCGCGCCATTGGCTGGCTTTGGTCCAGATTTTGTAGAACGAATCGACGGCCGCTTCTTCCGCCAGCCCGGTGTCGCCACAGACGCGAAGCGCCAGTCGGTAGACTCTTTGCTGATAGACCTGAATCAATTCGGCCAAGGCCCGTTCATCGCGCTGTTGGCAACGGACCAATAACGCCGCTCCCTGGTCCGATGCTTCCGCGTTCGGTGCAGCAACAGTTTGGAGGCTGGTTACCGAGCGGGGCATAGCGCAGGCCCAGACGCGAACTCACTCTGGAGTAGAGACGCCAGACGACGCAGGAGGGTAACCGATGCCGGAGGGGAGACGGACCTTGCAGGGAACACGCGCGGCGGCTAATCGTCGTCCAGTAGGCGCTTGTCCGGCGATTTGGGACGCCTTGGAGCCGCTTCACCTTCCCCTGCTTCTCCCGCTTCTGCGTCTTTCGCAACCGGTTCAGGCGGCAACTCTCCGATGATCTTTTTGACCGCCCGAATCTGATCTTCGCTCGACAGCCAACGGGCTTCGGCACGCTCCAGAAAATCGAGCACTTCCTGCCACATCACCCGGGTGGGGTGGACCTTCTTCCAGTCCGAGCGACGGGTCATACGACGGCGGAAATCCCAGTATCCACCGAAGAGTTCGGCCTTGAAGAAGCGGGTTTCGCCCGTCGCCGGATCGGTGCTGTGCCATTGAACTTTCATGCGTCGAGCATAACGGTTGGGGGCCGCGCTGCGAAGCACGGCCGGCAAGAGTTCTTTATCCCACCCGATCAGACGATTTAGGGGTGCCGCGCTTACAAAATGGTTGTGTCCGCGACTCCGCGCTGCCAGAATAGGGGGATTCCGAAGACTCCTTCAGTGGGTCTTCCGGCGACAGGAGTTCCGCCGATTCTCGACGGAGCCTGCCGACGTTTCGACATGTCCTCCGCGGCGTCGTTGGTAGCATGCAAGAAGGCGAAGCCACTCCCTGTCCTACTCCGGACCAGTTGGTCCAGTACAACAACGGAAATGTGCCCACACAGTTCGCTTCGTGGATTGTGGAGCATGTTTGCGAATGCGAACGTTGCGCGGTTGCCTTAAAGGCGGTGCGTGCTGCCGAGCGATCCCGCCGGCAGGGTGCCGCCGTGCCGGCGGCTGCTCAAGCCGCCCAGCCGGTGGCCGCAACTCAGATTCAGGCGCCCGCCCGTCGGGTGACCACCGCGGCAACGTTCTCGGAACCGCTGGTGAAGCAGGAATGGGACTCGTCGACCGTGCATGTGGGAATCGACACCCGCAATGCCAAAGGCGAGTCGCCCGCAGCGTCTCCAACGCCTGCTGTGCCTGCTGAGGAACCGCGAACCGCTCCCAAGAACCTGAAGCAGGCTCGCGGCGGGGCCACGATTCCTGACCTTCGCGCGGCGATGGAAGAGATGAGGCTCAGCAACGATCTGAGCGGCCCTCCCCTTGATGCGTTGCCCCTGACCGCTCAAGGCAAGTCCCCGAGCAAAGCTGCCACCAAGCCTGAAACGCCGATCCTGCAGGCTGAGACCAAACCGACGGCGCCGCAACCTGCGAAGCCGGCCGCCAAAGCGGACGCTGGCAAGTCTGAACCTGGCAAGTCTGAACCTGGCAAGTCTGAACCTGGCAAGTCTGAACCTGGCAAGTCTGAACCTGGCAAGTCTGAACCTGGCAAGGCATCTTCTAAGCCCGCTCCTCCCTCTCATGTTGCTGCTGCTCCGCCCGCCTTCGATCCCAGGATCCTTTCGGCGGATGACTCCCGGTCGGGCCCTCCTGCGGACGTGGCCGAAGAATCTTGGGATGTGGAGAGCTGGGACTGGACCGTCGACGAAGATCCCCGCAAGAGTTGGTCGCGTCAGCAAGCGGCCAAGACATCGAATCGGCCCGATATTCCCGAAGGCCCTGCCCCCGCAAGCTCCGCAGTGCCGGTTGCGGCCGCTGGGCCGACGCCTGTGGCGACCGTTGCGCAGGTTGTCGCGCCTGTAGCGCAGGCCGCAGCACCCGTGGCTCCCTCACCACCTGCGGCCGTCTCGCAGCCTGCGGCTGCCGTGGCCGTCTCGCAGCCTGCGGCTGCCGTGGCCGTCTCGCAGCCTGCAACTGCCGTGGCCGTCTCGCCTGTAGCACCGGTTCCCGCGCCCGCATCGCCACCAACTACGTCCGGCTCGCAACTGGTGGACTTGGTGACCGAGAAGCCGGCCGAGGAGAAGTCCGCGCCGGAGAAGAAGAAAAAGAAACGCGAAAAGCCGGTACCCCCGGCCGCCGCTCCCACCGCGGCCAAAATGACGGGCGGGCCCACCGCGGCCAGGTCGGCGCTACCAACGGGCGCTCGCGCGCTGGCGGATTCCAGCACTGGCGAGTTGGAAGGGGTTTCTACCAACGACCCCACGAAGCTGGACTGGGCGATCGACCCTTCCTTGCAGTCTGCTCCTGCCGAAGGGACCGAGGCCCTGCCGATCGAGGCGCCTCCAGGTGCGGCGCCTGCCAGCGGCAAACCGGCCAGTGACGAAGACCTGGTGGCCAGCCTGTCGGGGCCAACGAAAACCAAGGGGGGCCTCGACGAGTCCTTCGCAACCCTGGTGGAAGGTCTGGAACTGACGGGCCTGATGCCTTCGCACGCCCTGCAGACCTTTCTGGAAGGACTCCCCACCCCGCCGCGTCATCCCGAAGCGATGGCTCGCGAACTCCTGAAAACTCGGCAGCTAAGCGGCTATCAAGTAGGGCTATTGCTGGGGGGACGCGCGGAAGAACTGGTGATCGGTCCCTATGTCGTGAATGAGAAGGTTTCGGAAACCGGCCAGGGCATGATGTATTCGGCGACCAACCGAACCACGCATCAGTTGGCTGCCTTGAAGACTTTCCCGCGAAAGTCGGCGGAGTCCAGTAGCTTGTCGCAGGCCACTCGGCTCGAACATCCCCATCTGGTCGTGGTGCTCGATCAGGGGCACGTCAACGACAACCTGAGCTTTCTGGCCACTGAATTCCTGGCTGGCGGCGATATGGTCCAACGGGTCCGCCGCGAAGGCCGCGTTCCGTTGTTGGAAGCGACCCGTTATACCCTGCAAGCCGCTCAGGCGCTGCTCTATGCCAAGTCGCATGGACTGCTGCACGGCAACATCAACCCAACCAACCTGCTGATCGACGACGAAGACAACGTCAAGATCTCGGACTTGGGCTGGTGCGGTATGCATCACGTTCCACCTATGCCGCACGACTCTGCCGGCGACACGCGCTCGGCAAGCGGCGGCCCGTCGGTGGCCGATCAAATTGCTCCCGAGATCTTCGCAGGTTCAGCTCCCGATATCCAAACCGAAATCTACAGCTTGGGCTGCACCTTCGCGTACCTGGTGTTGGGCGTGCCCATGAAGCTGAGCAAGTCGCTGGATGATGCGACCGATGCCTTGCCGAACATCAAGGAGTTCGTTCGCGACGCTCCGCCGGTCCTGACTCGCGTTTTTCGACGTATGGTCGCCAAGTACCGCAAGGATCGTTACCGCACTTACGAAGACGTGATCGCGGCCCTCGAAGCGATTCAAGATCCCGAGAAGCACAGCCAACTTGAGTCCACCGATGGCGGATTCACCCCGCTGATCGACAAATCGTCGCTTCCCGTGAATCCCAACACACGCATGGGGCTGGTCGCAGCCATGCTGGTCACGATCATTCTGGGTGTGGTCGCCCTTGTCCTATTCAGGTAGGGCCCCGTCCTGCGAGATAGGGCCGTCCTATCGAGGTAGGGCCGATCCTATCGAGGTAGGTGCTCGGCGCTGGGACGGTCAGTTCGTCCCCGTCCGGGCAGGTTTTCGATCACCGTATCGTTGTTGGAGATGGAACTGCCGCTCTCCGAATCCGAGTCCAGATCGAACAGACTCTGACTTGGGCCCCAGTTTGATTGCGCCAGGGCGTATTCCAGGCGGTGCCACTCCGCAACGAGTTCCGCTTCTCGAGCGGCCAATTGCCGTATCTCCTCGGAAATTGCCTGCATCCGAGCTTGCCATTTTGAGCGGGACATACCACACCTCCCCGTTCGTAGCGAAAGGGGTGAGAGGGAGAAGCATTTGAAGCTTGCGGCGCGTAACGGCTCGGCAAGTTTCAAATCAGGGGAATCTTGAACGAAGGCCGGGCTAGCCTACAGTCCTCTAGACAAACTACCATCCCTCCCTCGCATGGCAAACTTTTCCGGCCATGACTCTTGCGACCCCTGCCATCCCTGTGTCACCCCCACTCTTGCGGGGCATATCCACGGCAAAATTGCTTGACTGCCAGACAGTTACGGCCGACAATGCAAGGAGAGCGCGGTCCCCTCCCTCCCCATTCGCGCCGGGCCCCTTCGATCGACAGGCGCCGCATGAACATCCATGTGAAGTGCAAGTGCGGTAAGCTCTTCTCTGCCACCGAGAGCATGATCGGCAAGCGGGTGAAGTGCCCGAGTTGCAAGCAAAAAGTAACGGTGCCCGATCCCCGTAAAGTCTTTGCCAATCAGGTCGTTCACGACCAGATGCAACGCAATGCTGAAGTCCCCGCCAATGGGCCGCTCTCTTCGGTGGTCAACCAGGTCGGCAAGGAACTGGATCAGCTCGGAGAACAGATCAGCAAGCTGCAGGGGGAGTTGGCCGAAGTCCGCAAGCTCCTCAACAGTGCTTGATCCTTGGGCTTGATCCTTGAGCAAGCCCTAGTCGTTGAGCTGCTTCTTGCCCGGCTTTTCGATCTCGACCACAAGCCGACCTTCCCACTGCGAAGGGGTGCCCTGAAATTGGGGTGTTCCATCGACGGCGATCACCAACGGGCCCAATGCGGGCAGTTCGGTGTCGATCACGTCGCCTGCTTCCAGTCGAACATCCGCAGGGAGTTCGATCGTGGGAAGCGAAGCCGTTACCAGCGTTCCACAGGGTACGACGGGCTCCGCGGTGCTTTCCGAGGCAGCGTTGTCGTGCGGGTGCTTCGTCAGCAATTCTTCGGCCAGCTTGCGAGCGGCATCCCAGGCGAACTGAAACTCGGCGTGGCCCAGCACTGTTGTGCCTTTTACGGCAAAGCGCCATCGAAGCCCGGTGCGCAACTCGCCGGCGAATGCTGATTCCGCCGCGACACGATCCAGTGCCAGTCCCTTCAGGCAGTCGGCGGTCCGCGCGAACGCTTCGTAGTAGACGCCGGCGATACGTAGCACCATCCGCTCCTCGATCGGGGTCATCGCTCGTCCGGGCTCGAGCTGAATCGCTTCGCGTCCGCCGAGCATTCGGCCCATCAGCCAACCCAGCAGATCACTGTCGAAAGCGAGCAGCAGGCTGCCGTGTTTCGCCCCCTCGCCGGGCAACGTTGCGCGGCAAGTCCATCTTCCTGAAGGAGTCGCGGGACGGTCGGGTACTTCTTCGAGGCGCTGCGCTTCGATTTCCAACGGGGAACGAACGATCTGCGCAAGGTCCCTCGCGAAGGACTCGCCCACATGATCTAATAAAGCCTGTAATGCGACCCAACCCGGTGCGCCCGGACGAAAGGACAATCGCGTCGACGGCGCAGTTGGAATCGCTTGCGGGCCGCTTTGTGAAGTCGCCGGCGCAAGAAGCGCGTCGATCTCTTCGGCGCTAAGCACGGGTTCCGGCATGCAGGCCTCCTTTGCCTTCCGGGCGAATCACTCCCGGATCTGTCCTTCACCATAGACCAGGTACTTGTAGCTGGTCAGCTCTTTCAGGCCGCACGGACCGCGCGCGTGGAACTTGTCGGTGCTGATACCGATCTCTCCGCCTAGTCCAAACTCGCCGCCGTCGTTGAAACGGGTGCTGGCGTTCACGATCACTGCAGAACTGTCGATATCGCGGGTGAACTGCCGCGCCGCGGCTAGATCGGCGGTCAGGATCGCCTCGGTGTGGCCTGAACTATAGCGATTGATATGCCGGACGGCGTCTTCAAGAGAATCCACGACGACCGCTGAAAGGATCGGCCCCAGGTACTCAGCCGCCAGGTCGGCTTCCGTTGCTTCCACGGCGCCAGGCAGTATCGCGCGTACCCGCCGATCGCCGCGGATCTCGACCCCGCGTTCCGCCAGGGCTTTGCCCAAGCGAGGCAGGAAGCGAGCGGCTACGTCGACGTGCACCACCAGCGACTCGGCCGCGTTGCAGACTCCCATCCGTTGGCACTTGGAATTGATCGTAATCCGTTCGGCCATTTCCAGGTCGGCAGCGCGGTCAACGTAGACATGGCAGTTGCCGGCAAAGTGCTTGATAACCGGCATGCGGGCCTCGGCAGCCACCCGGCGGATCAGCCCCTCGCCACCGCGCGGGATGGTAACGCTGATGTAATCGCTGCGCTGGAGCAGATGTCCCACCACGTCGCGATCAGCGGTGCCGACCAGTTGCATGGCGTCGGCAGGCAGGCCTTCTTCCACGGCCGTTTCGGTCAATAAGTCGGCAATCGCTTTATTCGAGTGCAGGGCCTCTTTGCCACCGCGCAGGATCACCGCGTTGCCGCTCTTCACGCAGAGGGCTGCTGCGTCGGCGGTCACATTGGGCCGCGACTCGTAGATGAAAAAAACCACGCCCAGCGGAACGCGGACCTTCTGTACCTCGAGCCCGTTGGGGCGGATGCTCGATTCGATGATCTCGCCGATCGGATCGGCCAAGAGCGCAATCTCTTCCAGGGCCAGGGCGATCTTCTCGATGCCCGCGGGTGTGAGCCGCAGCCGGTCGATCGCGGCGTCGGTCAGACCGTAGCCGGGGGCCGCTTCCAGATCGCGAGCGTTGGCTTCGACGATCTCGGGCGTCCGGTCGCGCAGCACCCGTGCCGATCTCCGCAGCCAGGCCTGCTTCTGCTTGCCAGTGGTGCGGTTCAGTGCCTGCGAGGCCTCTTTGGCCCGTTTGCACAGGTCGAGCGCGTAGGCTTTGAGATCAAGCTGGGGGGCGACGGTGGCCATAAGTCTTTAGCTAGGCAAAGGTAAGATCGAAATTCGGCCTCAAAGCCGCACGTTTTTAGTATGCCGCAACCGGGCCGGAACGTCAACGCGAGGGGGAGGGCGATGCTCGCGAGGCGAAACCGGCTTCCAAACCTTGGCAATGGTGGATGGCGGAGATTATACCTGGGGCCACCGAGACTCATTCTCCTGCAGTATGACAGGTTGATCTATGAAACCGTTCGCGCTCCTCTTTATTGCTCTTGCCAGTTCCGCTGCCGCTCAAGAGTCGCCGTATGCGAACCTGCCGGCCGCCGATTCTCCGTATTATCGGGTTCGTTATGAGGGCTCGACGGAGCCAGGCGAACTCATCTATCCGGTGAGCTTCACGGTTTGGATCCCACCTGGCGTGAAGACGCTGCGTGGGGTGATCGTGCATCAACACGGTTGCGGCGAGGGCTCGTGCAAGTCGGGGCAGACCGGCGCCTTCGATCTGCATTGGCAGGCGCTGGCCAAGAAGCACGACTGCGCGTTGATGTCGCCTGTCTTCGAGCAGCCGGAGAAAGCCGACTGCCAGATGTGGTGCGATCCTCGCAAGGGATCCGACGTTTCGTTTCGGAAAGGGCTGACCGAACTGGCAGCCAAGTCGAGTCACCCTGAACTGGCCACCGTTCCATGGGCACTTTGGGGACACAGCGGCGGCGGGCACTGGGCCGGAGGCATGACGTTGCTGCATCCCGAGCGCGTGGCCGCCGCGTGGCTTCGCTCCGGTGTTCCGCCGATCGCGGCCATCGAAGGGAAGCCAGCCCCGTACACTATTTCGGAGGCCGCATGCCAGGTGCCCTTGATGTGCAATCTGGGAACCAAAGAAGGAGTCACTGATAAGGCCGGTCGCTTTGCCGGAGTCTGGCCCGGGAACGAAGCTTTCTTCCTGGCCGTGCGAGCCAAGGGTGGGCTGATCGGTGTGGCGATCGATCCTCTTTCGAGCCACGATTGCGGCAACCAGCGCTACCTGGCCATTCCGTGGCTCGACGCCTGCTTGACCGCCCGATTGCCTGCCAAGAGCGGCGAACCGTTGAAGTTAATGGCCAACGAACACACGTGGCTCGCGCCGTTGCAAGCCGGCGAGTCGAATGTCGCCGCACCCGTTGCCGCGGCGAAGTTCGAGGGGGCCTTGGAAAAATCCGTCTGGCTGCCCAACGAGACGGTGGCCGCCGCTTGGGCGCAGTACGTGAAGGACTCCGTAGTGTCGGATACCACCCCGCCTCCGGCTCCTACCGACCTGCGCGTTGTCGGCAATGTGTTGAGCTGGTCCGTCGAGGCCGATCTTGAGAGCGGGCTGGCCAGCTTCATCATCGAGCGCGATGGGCAGGTTCTGGCCAACGTGCCGGAACAGGGCAAGAACCCTTTCGGCCGGCCGATCTTTCAGAACCTGTCCTACAGCGACACTCCCACGCAACCGCTGGTAGAAATGAAGTTCACCGACACCAAGGCGGAAGCCGGCAAGTCGCATCAGTACCGAGTCATCGCCGTGAATACGGCCGGGCTGAAATCGAAGTAGTGCCACCCGCAGGGCCTGAGGTGGGGCCTGAACTCTACAACTCGGCCTCGGAAACCGACGCCAGCGCCTCCAGCGTTTCCGCGACACGCATCGCCGTGCGCGGCCGCGCGGTCGGCGCCTTGGCCAGCATCCGCGCGATGAGCTGATCGAGTTGCTGCGGGATCTCGGGCACGAGCTTGCTGGGCGGAACGGCCGTATCCTGCGCGTGCATGCGAGCCAGTTCTTCTTCGCTGTCGGCCACGAACGGCGGCCGCCCGGTCAGCGCGTGATAAAGCGTACAGCCCAACCCATAGATGTCGCTGGCCGTGCTGGCCTCTTCAAAATCGGCCGCCACTTCTGGGGCAAGGTATTCAGGCGCAGACAAAAACACCGGCCCCCCCTTGGGTCGGACATCGATGCCGGGGCCGTCGAGATGGCTGAGCGAGTCCGACGCCAGCCCCAGCCCCATCAATTTCACCTGGCGATTCTCGTTCACCCACAGATTGTGCGGCGAGACGTCGCGATGCACGATCTCCTGCTCATGCAGATGGACAAGCCCGTTGGCGGCGTCGCGCACAAAGCGGCAGGCGTCGGGGATGCTTAGCTTCGCGCCGCTGGCCAGCAACTCGAACAGACTCCGGCCCACCAGGTTTTCGATTGTCAGGAAGTAAGCGTCCCCTGACTGCCCCATCTGATACGTCCGCACCACATTGGCGTGGTTCAACTGCGTCGAGATGCGGGCTTCACGCTGAAAGCGGTTCTGTGTGGTCTCTCGCTGCGGATCGTTGGCATCGCAGCGAACCAGATTCAAACAGACGGGAAAGTGCAGCTCGCGATGCCGTGCGCGGTACATGCCGGCCAGACGGCCGGAGTCGATGCGGTCGAGTATCTGATAGTCGTCGACCGACAGCGGCTTGTCGCTGGCGCCGCCGAGCACCTCGATCTGGTACTTGGTAAGGATTCCTTCGCCTGCCAGTCGGGCGAGCAGCGCCTGGATGCTCTCTTTCTCGTTGCCCCGCGAAGGAGCCGCCATATCGACCGGTTCTGCAACCGCTTCCGCTACGGGCTCGGCGACAGGCATCGCCGGCGACTTTTGCGCCTTGAGCCATTCCGCCAGCACGGTGGCCAATTCGCCGGCCGTGCCGTAGCGCTTCTCGCGCTTCTTGGCCATCATCTTCTTGCAGATTTCGATCAGACTCTTGGGGACCTCGGGCCGCTTCTCGGCGATCGGCGCGGGTTCTTCGGTCTGATGCTTCATCAACCTCACGGCCATCGAGCCCTCGGGATAGGGCGGATGGCCGACCAGCATGAAGTAGAGCGTGCAGCCCAGGCTGTACAGGTCGGCCCGCGGATCGACGTTGTGGCTGTCCAGCACTTGCTCGGGGGCCAGGTAGTCGACCGTGCCCAGCACATCCTCGTTATGGGCGAGCGTCAGGCTCTCGGCGTCCGACTGTCCCGAGATGCGAGCCACGCCCATGTCCAGGATCTTGAGAACGCCTTGCGTATCGACCACCAGGTTGCCGGGCTTGATATCGCGGTGGATCATCCCCCGGTCGTGCGCGTGTGCCAGTCCCTCTGCCGCCTGGCGGATGTAGTCGGCTGCCTGTTCGATCCCCAATGGGCCATCTTTGTCGATGGACTTCTGCATCTCCTGCCCTTCGACATATTCCATGACCAGGAAATGGAGCGAGCCCTCCTGGTCGATGTCGTAGGCCTTCACGATGTTCGGGTGGTCGAGCGCGGCCGTCGCCCGGGCCTCCTGATAGAACCGCTTCAGGTACGAGGCATTCTCCACCAGCGCGGGGGGGAGAATCTTGAGAGCCACCGGGCGGCGCATCTGGATGTGCTCGGCCAGATAAACTTTGGCCATGCCGCCGCTGCCGAGAGGTCCCAGCAGCTTGTACTTGCCGAGGAAAAAGCCCTGATAGAGTCCCTGCCGCATCTTCTGGTCTTGCCAGGGAGTGAGCAGCTTGAGCGACATCAGCCGCTCCGAGAGCTGCAGGCCGGAGACGGCGGCCAGGCCGTTCTCCATCTGTAGTTCATCAAGGACGCGGTCGATGACCTCCGCTTCCACGAGCCGGCTGCGGAGCAGGACACCGTGATAGGACTTCGGATCGGGTTCTGTCATCGTGAAGCAAGACCGTGAGGGGGAGCCAGTCAATGCGGCTGCCTATGTTATGAGGGGCACAGCGGATGAGGGCAAGCCGTCTCATCGCCGGCGGAGCGCGAACCTTACTGGCCCCAGCACTTGTCGAAAGGTTGAAAGCGAGAGCATTGAAATGGCGATGCGAGTATGGCTGAATGCCAGTTGCGTAAAATCGCGGAACCTGTAACAATGCCTCCCTTCCGAGAGTTCGGGGCGTGGCGCAGCCTGGCTAGCGCGCTTGACTGGGGGTCAAGAGGTCGCAGGTTCAAATCCTGTCGCCCCGACTTTAAGTGCTGTAATGGCAATGACTTGCGAAGTGGAGTTGTGTGACAGAAATGTGTGACAAATTCCTGTGATAACTCTGTGACAAGTTTGCAGAGCTAAATCACTCGCAAGGTCACTGCCCACGAAGCCTGAACCCGAAAGCATTTTGCTTTCGGGTTCTTTTTTTGTACCCGTCTTGGAAAATCTCCCTCGCCCCAAAGTATCTCGGCCAACGACCTGATGTGGGAATTCTTCCATAAGAACAGGTTGAAGTGATTCTAATTTCCGGCCTCAATCAGTTGCCGTATGAGGTTCTCGCCAATCCGGTAGAAGTCTCGACAATCGTCGTTGGCGTCCGAGCCGGTGTTGCACAGGATCACGACCGCAACGCCGGGCTTCTCGCAAAGTAATGGCACATTTTGAAGCCGGTCGTGCCGCCGTTGTGCCACCACACTTGCCTGCCGCTCATCTCTTGCACGAACCAACTCAGCCCGACGCTCGTGTTGGCAAAAGCCGGATATCCACGGCGGCAGGCGTGAAGATCGGTGACGGAGCCATCGTAGCCGCACGGTCGGTTGTGGTGAGTGACGTACCAGCCTATGCGGTCGTCGGCGGCAACCCGGCCAAGGTCATCAAGCAGCGTTTCCCCGATGAGGTTGCGAACGAACTGCTGGCGATCAAGTGGTGGGATTGGCCGGTGGAAAAGATCACTCGGAACCTGCCCGCCATCGTCGGGGCCGATTTTGCGGCTCTGAAGAATGCAAAATGACGAAAGAGAACTATGCCAAAGGTTGTCCTGTTCATCGCCACGAGCCTCGACGGTTACATCGCCAGTTCCGATGGAACCGTGGACTGGCTGTTTCACGATGCCGACTACGGGTACACGGAGTTCATGGCGTCGTTGGATGCCGTGGTGATGGGAAGGAAGACTTGGGAGCAGGCCAAGACATTCGAGGCCGTTCCCTTCGCTGGAAAGCAGGTGTTTGTCTTTTCCCGCACGCTTACGGCTTCGAGCGACGAACGCATTCACCATGTTCAAGGGGAGGTGGGAGCCGTCGTCGCAGCAATGCGGCAGAACATCCAAAGAGACTTATGGCTGGTCGGTGGAGGCGACCTGATTCGGCAGTTCATCTCGCATCGTTTGATTGACGAGTTCCGCCTGTTCGTTCATCCGATCATCTTGGGAGCGGGCGTCCCGCTCTTTCTGCATCACTCCGAACGAACGAATCTCACATTCGAGGGGAGCCAGTCGTTTCCCAGCGGGTTGGTTGAACTCCGGTATCGGCTGAAGCAGGGCGGACCAACTGCATGAGTGGACATTCTGCAGCGACCGAGGACTTCGAGCAGCTCGACATTCGGGTGGGCCGGGTGATCGACGTGCAGCCATTCCCCGAAGGGCGATACTAAACGCACATCCTCTTGATCGACTTCGGTTCCGAACTTGGCACGAAGAAGTCGCTGGCGAAGCTGGCCCCAAACTACACAGGGGCAGAATTGATCGGCAGGCAGATTCTCGCCGTCGTGAACTTCCCGCCGAGACAAATCGGCAAACATCTCTCGGAAGTGCTGACGCTGGCGTGCCGGACGAAAACGGCAACGTCATTCTGTAACGCCCCGACCGAGACGTGCCGTTGTGCGGCAAACTGTATTTAAAAGGGGAACACGCCATGACCACCTACAGTCACGCCCTCGATCTCGCCAAAGAAGCCGAACCACCAACGGACGGCATCCTGAGCCGTACCGTCTTTCAAGATGACCGGATCAAGGCGGTCGTCTTCGGTTTCGGCCAGGGCCAAGAGCATTCGGCGGCGAAACCGGCCATGCTCTTCTTCGTGAAGGGCGAGTCGAGCCGAGGCCTGGGCGATGACATGCAGGCGGCCCAAGCCGGAACCTGGGTCCACATGCCAGCGAATTTGAAGCACTCGATCAAGGCCAAAACGCCGGTGGTCATGCTGCTGGTGCTGTTGAAGTGAGCATCCTGGCTCCGTCTTGGAGACTTTTCTGCCGGTCCTTGACTAAAACAGACAGGTCTGTATACTTTGGGTATGAGCAAGACACAAACCAAGCAATCCGACGCCCGCCAGCGGATCGTGGAAACCGCCGAGAGGCTGTTCTACGCCGAGGGAGTTCGGGCGGTTGGGATTGACCGCATCATTGCCGAGGCGGAAGTGGCGAAGATGTCCCTCTACAACCACTTCTCCTCGAAAGACGATCTGATCCTCGCCGTGTTGCAATACCGGGAAGAGAAGTTCGATGCCATGTTCGAGAAGTGGATGGAACGCCACGTCAATACAGGGAAGGATCGGTTGGAGGCATTTTTCGCCGCTCTCAAGGATTGGTTCGAGAGTCCCGGCTTTCGGGGCTGCATGTTCATCAACTCCTGCGTGGAATTGGCGGACGCTAAGCACCCAGCCTCGAAGTTCTCGTCCAAACACAAGGAACGATTCCACGAGATGCTACGAGGAGTCATCGAGGAGACCGTGGGGGCCAAGTCCGCAGAGGCGACCGCACCTGCCATCGCTTTGTTAGTTGAAGGAGCAATTGTGACCGCCGTGATGCAGCAATCATCGACACTGGCTGACGTGGCGAGAGACGCTGCGTTGGCATTGGTCGCCAAGGCCAAACGAAAGTAGGGAGCGAACTTACTCTCTCTTTTTTACAATGAAATAAACAGACCGGTCTGTTTACTTGACTGAAACACATAGCCCAGGAGACTGAATCATGACCACCCTGAAGACTGCTGCAATTGCACTGGCTCTAACCCCACTCGTGTTGTTCGGTTCTCATGCCGACGCTGCTGAACCGCAGATGCCGCCCAAGCAGGTCTTGCACCGCACGATCAAGATTGACGGCCTCGACATCTTCTACCGAGAGGCCGGTCCCAAGGACGCTCCCACCGTCCTGCTTCTGCACGGATTCCCGACTTCCTCGCACATGTTTCGCAACCTGATCCCAGCTTTGGCCGACAAGTATCACGTCGTTGCCCCGGATTATCCCGGCTTCGGCAGCAGTTCGGCCCCGTCCGTCAAAGAGTTCGATTACACGTTCGACAACTTGGCGAACATCATCGAGAAGTTCACTGAGAAGGTCGGACTGAAGACGTATTCGATCTACCTGATGGATTACGGTGCCCCGGTGGGGTTCCGGCTGGCAGCGAAACACCCAGAGCGTGTCCAAACACTGATCGTGCAGAACGGCAACGCCTACGACGAAGGGATCGACAACGAATTCTGGAAACCGATCAAGGCGTACTGGAAAGACCGGAGCAAGGAAAAGGGTGACGGACTGCGTTCGCTGCTGACTCTCGATGCAACAAAGTGGCAGTACACCGCTGGCGTTCGCAATTTGGAGACGATCAGCCCCGACACGTGGGGTCATGTGCAACCGCTTTTGGATCGTTCCGGCAATCAAGAGATTCAACTGGCTTTGTTCTTCAGCTACGGCAGCAATCCGCCCCTATATCCGAAGTGGCAGGAATACCTCCGAAAGCACCAACCGCCGACGCTGATCCTCTGGGGCAAGAACGACCAAATCTTTCCTGCTGCGGGGGCGGTCCCCTTCAAGCGTGACCTGAAGAATTTGGAGTTCCATTTGCTCGATACCGGTCATTTCGCTCTCGAAGAGGATGGGACAGTGATCGCCACGCTGATCCGTGATTTCCTCGGCAAGCAACTGGTGAAGTAACCCCAGACCTCTATTCGCAACCACCAATACAGACCTGTCTGTACTTTTTGATCGGGTACCGCTGTGCCGGGTACGTTGCTCGGCACGACACGCCCTAGTGTTCCTAAGAAACTTTGGAGAAGAACGATGCAACGCCTCAAGTCCGTCAACCCACAAATCGCTCAGGGCCGCACCAAGGAACTGCTCGAAACCGTCCAGCAGGCCTTCGGGGCCATCCCCAACACCGCCAGGGTGATGGCGAATTCGCCTGCCGTCCTCGACAGCTTCCTGGCCTTTGCCACGGCAATGGGCGAGGCAAAGATCGGCACAAAGCTACATAACCAAGTGAAGCTCACGACCAGTGAAACGAACTCCTGCGATTACTGTACGTCGATCCTGAGTGCCGTGGCTCCTTCGGCGGGCTTGTCTGCCGCAGACATCCTCGCAGGTCGCACGGGCATGTCCGAAGACCACCGTACCAAGGCTGCTCTGGCGTTTGCCAACGATGTACTGGAGAGCCGAGGCAAGGTCAGGGATCAGCAACTCGCCGCCGTGCAGGAAGCTGGATTCGGTGACACGGAAATCGTGGAGATCGTTGCCAGCGTGGTGCTGGGCTGCTTCACGAACTTTCTCAACAACGTGGCCGATACGGAACTCGACATTCCGAAGGCCAAGCCGGTCGAAGCCTGCTCGACGGAAACCTGCGGGACTGAGGCTTGCTCAGTGCATTGATCCACATACTTTCGACCGGGTGCTTGGCCCGATCCAAGCCCCCGGTCTTTCTTCGATCACCTAGAGATTAAAGGGACAAGGCCATGACCGTCATCCGACCACCTTTCACGTTGGAAACCGCCATCGCCAAAGTGCGTGCCGCTGAGGATGCGTGGAACAGCCGTGATCCCCAGCGTGTGTCTCTTGCCTACTCCGTAGATTCCGAGTGGCGAAACCGAGATACGTTCCTCCGGGGTCGCGATCAGATTCGAGACTTTCTGACCGGCAAATGGGAACGGGAACTCGACTACCGGCTTACCAAGTCGCTGTGGACCTTCACCGACAATCGGATCGCCGTCCGCTTTCAGTACGAGTACCACGACGCTCTCGGTCAGTGGTTTCGGGCCTACGGAAACGAACTCTGGGAGTTTGACGACGAAGGGCTGATGCGGCGTCGGGAAGCCAGCATCAATGACGTGCCGATCCAAGAACTCGAACGCAATTTCCACTGGCCCGCACCCGGTCCACGACCAGCGGACGACGCCGGTATCCCAAACGTGAAGTAGTAAGGAGTTTAACCATGCGTCAGTATTCCAGCGACATTGCTTTCACTCCGTCCGTGAAAGCCATTCAGTCCGACAAAGGTTCTCGGAGCAGCTACGCCCGCATGGAATTGGGCGGGAGTTGGGAAACGACCGTGACACCCGAATTCACGGCGTTTCTCTCAGACTTGGATATGTTTTACCTTGGCACGTCCAACGCCGAAGGGCAACCCTACATCCAGTACCGGGGCGGCTCGCCGGGGTTCCTCAAGGTCGTGGACGAGAAGACGCTGGCATTTGCTGACTTCGGCGGCAATCGCCAGTACGTCACGCTGGGAAACCTTGCCGAGAATTCCAAGGCGTTCATCTTCCTCATGGACTACGCCCGGAGCCGACGCATCAAGATTTGGGGCACTGCCCGTGTGGTCGAAGGCGATTCCACTTTGCTGGACCAACTTCGTGATCCGTCGTATCCCGGTAAGGTTGAGCGGGCCATCCTGTTCGAGATTGAGGCGTGGGACGTGAATTGTCCGCAGCACATCCACAAGCGGTTTTCACAGAAGCAGGTTGCCCCGGTCATTGAGCAACTTCAAGCGAGGATCGCAGAACTCGATGCCAAACTGATCGATGAATCATCTCGGTTCGCTTAGACTGTCGGGAGCCAAGGACGCTCGGTCATGCTGGCCTACTTCAGAGATCGAAACTGATGGGGAGCGTCAAAAGAAGAAGCGGCCTGTGCATAGGAGGGGACCCCCTGCAGGGACCCGGCTCCCCAGCTTTTTGAAAACAATTTCGGCAATTTAATTTTTGCAACACGATTGCCCCAGCAACCACTACCCCACTCCAGCCGGAACAATCCCCATCCCATCGTAGACCTTTCGCCCGTACCGATGGAGTGCGACTCGCCACTGAGTCGGACCATCAAACTGGTCGTGGAACACATCTGCTGCTGTTAGATCACCGACGACGTACCATCTCCGCCGAGCGACTTCGTTGTCGAGCCAGCCGGAGAACCATGCGAGATGTCGGTCGTAGATTCGCAATCGATTGGCCCGTCGCATCGCCAACTCGACCGCTGCGGGGGTCGTCGAGAGCCAGACACCAGAGCCCACAGCGAGTTCACCAGCTTCCTCACAGTCATGAAGAACAAGGACGGGGCCAACAACCTTCCCGCCGTTTTGCACGAACGCATCCATCGACCGATCCACTAGAGATATGTTGAGCGGTCGGGCGGCAGTGCAGTCTGACAAAAAGTCGTTCGACGCCTGTGTCGTTGGCCTGTTCAGCACCAGCCCCGAAGCTCCCTTGTTCGAGTGTAAGAGGATGGCGACAACCGTCTCGATGAACTGGCGAGGCGGGTCAACCGGCGATGACACCAGGATTCTGCCTTGAGTCGATTTGCACTTATTCGGCACCTCCCACCGCCCGTCGGAGACCTGCCATCCGACGTGATGCATCCATCGCTTCATATTCTCGGCGTCGAGATCAGACCCATTGGTCTGTAGGAGCGTCTTTTCTTCCGTTCTTACCCAGAACATCGAGAACGTGAGGGGATGTCCAACATACGTGCCCTCTGGAAGCTGAGTGATCTCCTCGGCACATTCGATTTCGTGTGGGGACAGCTTGTCGCCATCGTCATCTTCAGCCGGAAAGTCGTCTGGATCATCGGTCATCCTGGCAAGCATGTCACGCTCGTCAAGAATCCTCTGGAGCTTTCGCATTCCGGCCTTCGTGCGGAACTGTATAGCTCCAGTCGCATCGAGGCTAAAATCCACGTCGCGGCATGTTCCAAAGCACGGTTCCACTACAGGAAGCTCGACGAGCAGATCGGTCAGGCCGAATGTTTCAAGTAGTCGGTAGACATCGCTGACGTAGGTGCTGAGGATGTACAAGACGACGCGGTCGAATGTCAGTGTGTAGAAGTCCATATTTCACCATGTATTTGAGGTTCTCCGCCGCCATGACAGATGGGGAATTTGGGAGTTCGCGGGCTAGTAGGTCACCCGATCCGTCGCCTCCAGAAGCTGTTGGCCGGTTCGCTGGGTGTACCGGGCAGTCGTGTTCAGCGATTCATGGCCAAGGATTTGGGCAAGGGAAACGAGATCGTTCTGGTTGTCGGCCAGGAATCGATGAGCAAACGTGTGGCGTAGAAGGTGCGGGTGGAAGGAGACGCCAGTGATCGCCGAATACTTGCCGCAAAGCATGCGGACACCTCGGTCAGTGAGCGGACCGCGTTCTCCGACGAAGACCCTCTGGGTGCCCACAGGTGGACGACTCTCCAGGTATGCCGCCAAGGTTCGCCGAGCTTGAAGCGGCAATGGCACCGTGCGTTGCTTGTTGCCCTTTCCAGTGCGAAAGACGACCGATCCTCCTCGTTCGCTCAACGTCAGGTCAGTGAGTTCCAAATTCACGAGGTCACCGACGCGACAGCCGGTGAAGAGCAGGACGGAGAAGATCGCATTCGCACGCACGTCGCCGCGAAGTTCAACCTCACGCAGCAGACGGCGGACCTGGGCAGCTTCAAGACCCTTCGGTGCCAACGGCTGGCGACGAAGTTCCTTGACTGGCTCGGCTGGGTTCTTCAGAAGCTGCCCCTGCTTCACCAGCCACTCGCAGAATCTGCGGATGGTCACCAGGGAACGATTTACAGTTGAGACTGCTTGCTTTCGGTCACGTCGAAGGTGATCGCGGAAATCAGAGACATCGCGGGTCGAGATTCGACCAATGCAGAATGGCTCGGCGTTGGCACTAAAGAACCAGCGTGCGAACTTTCGGATGTCTTGTGTGAAGGCTCGCCGACTCTCCTGGGCAAAGTCGTGGGCGGCAAGGAAGGCAGAGAAGAGGTGCCCCTCATCCGGGCCGATAGGAACGCCCTCGAAAACATTATCGGAAGAATTCTGCACGGCTTATCTCCACGAAGTAGACACGATTTGGACAGGTTTGGTGCTTTACTCGTCCGGTATTGCTTCTTATCGCTCCACATTGCCGGCAGAATCCTGACGCTTCAGATGCAGGAAAAGGGTACGAAGCACCTCCCCAGAAGCAGGGGATGGGACCCCGTGTGGGAACAGAACCTTGACCGTCTGTTCCACCTGGGCGGCGGTCGCATCGAGTCCCAAGGACCGCAGTCCTTCGAGGAGAGCGGCGTGTGGGTTCGGCTTGGCTGCTGATCGCGGCTTGGGCTTGGCCACCTTTGGCCGTTGTGTCGGCGTTATGGTCGTGATGCGGCGTGCATAGAACATCACCGGTCGCCCATCGACTCCGCAGTTTCTCTTCCTGACTTCGAGGCAAGTCTGTTGCAGAGTCTCGTCGTAGAAGGGACGGCCTGTCTCAGGATTACGGAGCGGTGCGGGGAAAGTGGTGCCAATCAGTTGGTAGAACCTCGCACGCGACAGGCCGACCATGCGGGCCATCTCTGCGATGCAAACGACGACCTTCTTGTCCTCAATCACTGGCCACCTCCTTCATCTGTCTCTGGACCAACTCACGCCCCATAGCCGTCAGTTGTCTTCTTCCTTGGTCGTCCTTCAGAATCAGCCCTCCTCGTATCAAGAAGGGTTCGGTGACTTGGCTGACGGTCCGTGTGGGCAGGCCGAGCATCGAGGCGATCACGTTCAGACGAGTAGAGCCATCTGCCACGATCTCCAGGTATCGCTGCTCAGTCCGGCCCAGGCCGAGTTCGTCGATTCCCTCCAACGAGCAAGCACGTTCAAGATGTTCGCGACCAATGACATTCTCACCCTGAGACCGGCAGACTCGACGACATGCTTGGAGCAGTCGCAGGGCGAGGCGTGGTGTCCCCTTCGACCGACCTGCGATCTGCAACAGAAGTTCGCCGTCGATCTCCCAACCCAACCCTCTTGCACGCAGTCGTGTAAGTTCGGCCAGTTCTTCGACGGAATAGAACTCGAATCGCAGGACCAACTTCATCCGATCACGAAGAGGTTGCAGCAATGCGTACTCGTCGGTCGTGGAAAGAAGCAGCGTGAAGTTCGCAATTGGGATGCCCTGTGGTGTTCTTCCGCCGATGTTGGCGAAGACCTGTCGCTTGTCGATGGCCAGATACAAAGCGGTCTGAAAGTCCTTCCTCATCTCATGGCACTCATCGATGTGGACGACGGCACGGTCCTTGGCTTCAAGGAGGAGGGCATTCAGATCGGCGGGTGACCGGATCGACTGGCCCAACACCTCGTGGAAGTCGGCGGCCATTTCCTGGGCGATGACTTCTGCTAGTTGGCTCTTCCCGACGCCAGGGGGGCCACAAAGCAGGCAGGAAGATACCGGTGTTCCATCGGTGAAGGCGGCGTCGATGGCAACCTTCACCTGCTCGACCACGGATCGCTGTCCGATGATGTGTGACAACGATGATGGGCGTGCGTCATTGATTTCGTTCATGTTTCCTCCTACACGATGATTGCTTGTGGTTTTCGACTGAACGCCAAGAGGTAGTCGCTTGCCTTGCTGGCCTGGGCCGCTGCCCGCAGGATGGCACTCGGGTCGTCTCGGAGTTCTTTGAGCCAGGACGACAAGTATCGGGTCGAGTTTTCGAGGTCGTCGCTTCCTGGCACATTGAGTTCGGCTGCCACATAAGAGGCTCCGATCTCGGCAATGAGTTCGCCCATCGCGTAGGAACCAGTCCAACCGAGTCGAATCTCGGACCAGTGCATCAATTCGTGGAACAGGGTGCAGACGTACTCCTTGGCCGACTCGAACTGCGAGCGATGCGGAACCGAGATGAAATCGCCATCGTGATGATTCGGCCACGAATCGACCGGAGACGGTCGTCGGTAGTAGGCCTTGTCGCCGCCGAAATGGATCTCTGCACCCGTCGCTTCGATCATGTCCTGGGCGACTTGGAAATCAGGCTTCACGGGCTCAGTGGGCACCGAAGGCCGAAGGGCAGCGAAGTCACCTTCGACCTGATCCAAATTGAAGACCGTGAAGAACTTGAGAAATCGAAAGCTCTCCTTCCGTTCATCGCCGTCTTCATCAGTGACCGTGCGGTTCACCGGCTTGTACAACACGATCTGGGTGCCCCACTCACCAGCAGGCACGTTGGTGGGACGACGCTTGACTTGACCACCAAGGCTCTCCCATTGCCGATAGGTGCCCCACCATCGGCTGGAATACCCACGATCCATTGCGGTCAGTTCCAACAGCAGCGGGTTGATGCCGCGATAGACATTCTTGGAAGCGACGTTCGAGGGCAAGCCGGAGTTTGGGTCCGACGACCATGGCCGACGCCAAGGAAGCAACCCCTTCTCAAGACCAGCAATGATGCGATTGGTGATCGATTCGCGAATGTCGTTCGGGCTCATGCTCGTCTCTCCTTGATGGGTTGGTTGTCCCCATTAAGACCAGAATCGAATTCAGCAGTTCGCGGGGTCACTTTTTGGACCCGCTATTCCATTCAGCCAGCTTCCGCATGTAGACCGGAAGCGACTGCTTGAAGTACGGGACGTAGACAACTACCTCGCCCTTCTCGTACTCATGCCATGCATCCGAGTCTTCCTGCCTGGCGAGGGCCATCGCCTGACGCAACTTGTCGCCAGTGGGGTCTAGCAGCGTCAGGATCGAGCCCCGTCGGACGTAGAGAGGGATGCGAGTCACTTCGTCCTGCCACCTCACATCCACATCGTTCGGATCGGTGATCGTGAGGATGATCTGGCCAGCCTTCTTGTGGGGTCTATTCGGCTCTTGTCCCGCAGTCGTGCGAAGTGCTGTCGTCCAGATCTCACCGGGTCGAATCTTGCTCTCCGAATTCCACACGGCGATCCCACCTCGTTGGGAAAACCAACTCCATACGGTTGGGGCGTCTTCGGGGATGATGCAGTGCTTGGCCATGACCGCTCCGCTCCTCAGTAGTCTTCAGGTAGCAGGACGCAGGTGCTGGACCGATCAGCCTCAGTGATGACCCACAGCTTCTTGCCCTTGTTGGTGAGATATGCCGAGAGCAGTCGCTCACCCTCGATCAAGGCGTCGTCGTTGGCCTGCTGGTCATCCGAATCGACCAGCCCCCAATCACCGACGACATGACGGTGGAGGAACTCGGTCGGGCTTTGACCAGCTTCGGCCAGTACCTCAAGGGCGGCAGGGGTGGCTACGACTTGGCCGAGGGGGAATTTCGCGGTTGCCATCAGTAATGCTCCTTGAAGGAGAAGTAGAAGCGGGGATTGTGCTGGAACTCCAAGCTCCCCTTTACGCCGTCCGTTCGACGCCGAACGACGACTACGGGTGCCATGAACCCGATGACCTCGAAGTCCTCGGAAAGCTGCTCCGTGTCCCAGACTTGTCCGTGCCTGGCTTCTAGAGCTTCGCGGCTCCCTGGCACCAGATTGATCTCGACAATTCGCTCGCGGCGGATGGATTCGGTTGGGTCAGTCATGGGTTCCTCCACCCCATAGACCGAAATCGCAAACGAGAGTTCGCGGCGTGAAACGTCTTGGAGAACGACTGCCGAGAAGGCTTGTCGCAGCGAGGCGGCAAGCTAAGTCGCAGCAGTGACGCAGAAAGGCGTCGAGGTGGATGGGCGGGAGACCACTACTTCGGAGCGATCCAGTCAACGCGAGGTTGTGATCTGCAACCTCGTTCCCACACGAACCACGCATGGGCAGTCGGGAACATCTTCCCTTCGCCGAACGTGAGACGCTCGGCAAAGACGTAGACGACCTTCAGTGGGAATCGCCGGTCCTGGTAGAGCGTGAACCTTCGCTGACCACCCAAGAATTCAAGCGGCAAAAGCATGGCAATCTTCCGTTTTGCCACGATTTTTGCGTGTTCAACAAACTCAAATGCCTGCTTGTAAGGTGGGTTCGTGACGATGTTCTCAGCCCCTGCTGTGAGAGCCAGGAAGTCACTTCCCTTTCGGATGTCGCTCTCGGTCACATCGTAACCGGCGTTCGACAGAACTTTGACGATGGTTCCGCTCCCGCAAGCAGGTTCCAAGACCGATCCTTTGAAGGTTTCTCGGTCGAGAAGAGCATCGACCGTCCATCGAGGAGTGCGGTAGAAGTCTGCCGGGTGCCGATCAGGGCTAAACCGGGATCGAGGTCTGCTGTGGTAAACGATTTTTCCACCGGCCAGTACTCGTGGGATCGCATTGTCTCGCCTTTTCTGGGGTTGGGTGGCCCCAGTCTACACGAGCCCCGAGCGTTGCGAACTACGCAATTCGAGTAGCGTCTAGCTGATGTAACGCAAGGCCGACCATGACCCAAAGGAGATGCCCGTGATCCTAATTCGGAAGGTCAAAGAGGACTTCGGTTGGTTGGGCAACATGTCTCCCCACCCGATTGCCCACGCAGGACAGAGGTATCCGACAGCCGAGGCCCTGTTTCAGTCGTTGCGGTTTCGCGAGCCGGAGATTGTTGAGGAGATTCGTGGCAAGAAGTCGCCGATGGCTGCGAAGTTTGCCGCCAAGAAACACAAGCTCCAAATGGTAGTGACGCCGCTTTCGATTGATGATTTGAAGAACATGCGGCTCGTTGTGGGGCTCAAGCTCGCTCAGCACCCCGCGTTGAGGAAGGCCCTTCGAGCAACCGGCGAACAGGAGATTGTGGAAGATTGCACGAATCGACCACGGGGAAGCGGGTTGTTTTGGGGAGCCGCTCAAAGAGGAGAGGTTTGGAATGGCAAGAACTGGTTGGGAAAGATTTGGATGAATGCCCGAAGTCGCCTTAACGAGAACGGCCCATCAACACTGGCCCACCCAGAGAAGAAGCCTGAGCCCTTCCCGGCACGCATGACATCTTCAGGCTGAAGTAGACGATGTTCGTGCCCGACTTGGTGGTGGGGGCAAGGAACTCGATCCGCTTTCGGATGTCACTACCGAATACCCCGTAGCCCACTCTCATGGGGGCATCCTCGATGTTCCCGCTGCGACACGCCCGGTTCCGAAACTGACTCCCTTGAACGTCTCACGTTCGAGCAAGATGCAATGGCCGCCATTGGAGTCCGCACTGGGCGAGTGTGGTAATCAATTTTACCACCCGCAAGCAACTCTTCACGGACCACAGCGACCGTTGAATGAGACACGCCGAGCCGCTTGGCGATCTCTCGATTGCTCCGCTCCGGGTGCCGCCGCACCTGTTCTGCGATGCGAATTCGCTTCTCGTGGGACCTCATGCCTTGGCCTTTCGTGCCTACGAGGGGGAATGTCTCGCTCTGCTTCGGGGACGGCAGCGAGCGAAACCTTTTCCGCGAACGCTCGTTTTCGTCACTTGTCTAGGATTCGTGACCGCTGATTACCCCAGCGAGTAACGACTGTCCACTCTTGCGGTGAGAGTGAAAGACTAACTTCCCTGAACGGAGGAATCCAGCATGACACTCGTCCCATTTCCCTACCCCGGCTCCAAAGCACGCTTGGTCAAGAAACTTCTGCATGATGAGGTCTATCCACGCCACCGTCACTACGTCTCAGTGTTCGGCGGTAGCGGGTCGGATCTCATATTCAAACCAATGTCGAAGGTAGAGACATACAACGACAAGTCGAAGGCATTATCGAACGTGTTCCGTTGTCTCACCGACGACGCGGCACGAGCCCGCTTGAAGGAAAAGCTGAAATACAAGCTGCATTCCCAAGACTACTGGGAGTGGATTCGGGATCAGGTTAAGCATCCGCCAACGGAACCGGATTGGGATGCCCGCATCGAATGGGCGTTTGCATACATCACTCTCGGACAGTTGGGCAATGCCCACAATGCCCCCGGCACTTTGCGGAACTGTGCCAGAAGTTCCGTGGTCATCAAGGGAGGATGGAGCCGACGAACGCGAGAGTTCGATGCCGACGGATTCGCAGAACGATTCAGGGACGTGAACGTCGAGTGCCTCGACTGGCGAGACATCCTCGCGAAGTATGACCGGCCCTACACCTTGTTCTTCTGCGACCCACCCTATCACCCATCAACGATTCAGGGCGATTTCTATGAACACGACTTGTCGGTCGATGAACATGACGAATTATGCGACCGACTGAGGCAGGTTCGTGGAACCGTGATGTTGTGCGGCTACGACAACGTGGCCTATCGAAAGAAGTTGAAGGACTGGAGGGTCCGGGAGTGGGAAACAACTGCCCATTTGAATGTCAAAGCAAAAACCAAGAGCAAGAGAAAGGAGATTGTATGGATCAAAACAAACCTACCATTGAGTAGAGACATGACAGCCTGAAGACACTAAGGCAAACGTAGTTTGAACGATTGGAAGGTATATGAGTGAGAACTGCAGCAAGCGTGAATGTCATTTCAATAACATGAATCCAAAGAAGGGACATTGTATGAATCACGACCTACCTATCAGCGAGTGGACGATTGACTGCCTGAAGAGTCACCTTGAGGGACTTGTGAAGGCGAATGCGGTTGGAGTATGGCGGCGAGGCGAGGTCTGCTCCCTCATCCGCGAAAAGATGGGCAAGAGTGCCTTCTGCAAATGGGTGGAAGAACAAGGGCTTCGAGCGTCAGCCTACCGATGGATCGGTGTGTACGATACGCTGAAGCTGGAGGATCTGGAGGGTATGTCGGCCACTGACTGCTATGCGGCAGTGGCTGATGCGAAGCGGACTGCGAAAGTCCTCCCGGCTGAACGCGAGACCACGAAAGCCGCCGTGCCTCGATTGACCGAGAAGAAGAAACCCAAGAAGGAAGTGCCGCATGAGGCCGATCCTGCACCCCAGGAATCCGACATGAAGGACGAGCCTCCTTTTGAACAGGGTCCGATGCTTTGGGCAAATGATGAGTCGACCAAAGCCACCAAGGAGATTGAGTCGGATGAGTTGGGCAAGGACGAACTTGATTGGAAATCGCAACTGGTTCTCGCGATGTCCGTGTTTGAAACTGCACTCGACGCTTTTCCCGAGGAGGAATTCGACAGCGTCGGAGGCTACCGCGAAGGGGCACGACGACTTGTCCAGCAAATCCAGTGCGTTTTTCGGCTGTAGGTTGAGCCGAAGCCGGAGTAGTTTCCCGCTACCTTAAACCCTTCCTCAGCACTTGCTGGGGGAGGGTTTCTTCTTTGCCAGGGCGATAGTCATTCGCCTACGTCATCCAGGACCGCTGTCCGATCTTTTCTTGGCCGCGGTATGCCTAGCTTCTCGGCGATCAACTCGAAGCCCAGCCCGTTCTTGAACTGCTCGATCTCCGCTTGCAGCTTCTTCAACTTGACCATCTGCCAGGACGAAGTGGCCTCATGGTGTAACTTGATGAACTCACGTGGCAAGGTGTAGAACTCCACCATTTGCTCGCCCGTGATTCCTTCGTTCTTACCAAAGAACTTTCCGATGTTGAGGAAAGCCACAATCAGGAAGTCGAACGCATCCAGGCTTATTTCCTTCACAGGAAAGCCACGGTCGCAGTCCGTCGCGTACCTACTCTTGACCTGGACTCGGACCTGAGCGACTTCGTTGCCTTGAGGTTGGTGCCGTGGGTCTGGGTGGATACAGATGAGGTCATAGCCCTCGTTATTCGGCGGAGCCTTGTACGCCAGGATATTCCGCCGCATTAGGTAGCCCATCACTAGGAACTCTGCACCGGCAGAGACCACAGGGAGGCGAAGAATTTTTTGTTTTGCCATCTTGGTTCACTCGTCGTCCGGTGGTTCGTCGATACTAGCGGCATTTTCCATGCAGTGCTATTGAACACTACATCGCAACTCTCTCTACCATCGTTAGTAGAGCCTGTATCTACTTGCGGGTGTCCAATACATTATGTGCCACCTTCGCTGCGAAGCAGCGTCGCTAGAGTGCTCAAATCCTTCGTCGCAAGCGGCTCGTACGGTACTCCGCCACTGGTTGCCATTCGGTAGTATGGTTCATGAGATTGAATTAGGTCGCGATACGCCCTATCAACCTGCTCTTGCCCTTCAATGCCGTTTTGTCGTGCCCATTCGATTGTCAATGAAGCCACGCTCTCTTCGTAGTCCGCGACTTCACGCGGGGGCTCGCCTTTTGTTGCCCGCAAGTACGGACCACGAAAACTTACGTCGCAGTTGATCCATTTGCTGAAATCATCCTGCTCATAGCCCCACCGCCTTGTGAGTTCGAGGTTGATGAGTTCACAGGCCCACACCTTTGCGAGATTGCCGGGCGATGCTTCGGCCTCAGTGTGCCACTTCTCCTCCGTGGCGAGAAACAGAATGTGCCCAAGCTCGTGAGCGATGGCCGTGGGTCCGCATCCCTCTGGCATGATGTTGAACAAATCGACGTTGAATCGAAGATCGTGTCCGTTGCTGCGTGTGTTTCCCGCTGAGTTCATGCCGAAAGAGTGAAGCCGAATGAACGGACTGCTGTCACGGGATTGCCAGTGCAAATGGAGAATCCTTTTCACCAAATCTGGTAGGTTATTCCAGACCAACTGGAAAAGCGGTACGAAGCGGCTAGCATCGTCGGCACTGCACTCCGACGTGTTGAGCAAAATCGATGGTGCCAGCAAAACCTCGGCCATCTTTCACCCAGCCTTCTTCTCGTTCTTGTACCGCTCGAACAACCAGTCCAAGAAAAACTTCTCGAAGGACGGGTCGTCCGTCACCTGTTTGTAGAACTTGAAGTTGCTGTCGATCATCTCCTGAATCTTGTCGTTGGCGACATGATCGAACGTGAGCCGGGCGTTCTCTTCGACATTCACCTTCACGCTGGCTTCGAGAGCGGGATCATTGGCCAGCTTCTCCTCAAGCTGCTGGATGAACACCTTGTCGTTCTCGGCGAAGTCGGTGCCAAAGCGGTCGTTGAGAGCTTTCAGGATCGCAGAGAGGACCTCGATCTCTTCGGGTGGTGGCTGGAAGATGTTCCCGCCCGTGATCGGTTCCAGTTCCTTGGTGCCCCGGTCGAGCTTGATGTGGCCCGATGACGATTGCTGAACCCGGTACGAATCCACGTCGATGTTCTGCTGGATTTCCACGGGAAGCTGGTCCCGCTTCATCGGCAGCTTTCGCAACAACATTCGCCCGTAAACGTAGAGCTTCTCCAGGTCAGGGTCGGTGAACGTCACGATTTGCGAGAGGAACGCATATAACCGCACGTAGTCGCCCAACTGACTGCGGAACTGCTGCCTATCATCCTGGCTTGCCGCCTCGAAGCGATCCTTGGCGGGCTGGAGCAGGTAGTTCAGCTTGTCTTGCGTGGACTTCGGATCGAACCAGACAGCGGCGAACGCATCGATCTCGGAGGTTGTGTAGATGTGGTACTCGGCCAGCTTGGTTTGCAGATCGTAGAGCAGGTTCGGGTCCGTACCCTCGCTCAGTAGCGTCCGTTCGTAGTAGGGCTGGAACGAATCCTTGATGTCGTCATCCTCGTTGGCAAAGTCGAGGACGATGGTCTCTTCCTTGTTCGGGCAAGTACGGTTGAGCCGGGACAGAGTTTGCACGGCGTTCACGCCGCCGAGCTTCTTGTCCACGTACATCGTGTGCAGTAGCGGTTGATCGAAGCCGGTCTGGAACTTGTTGGCGACGATTAGGAAGCGGTACTCATCCCGCTTGAACGCTTCGGCAGTCTGCGTCTCGCCGATCTTCTCTTCCGGGGTGCTATTCATTCCGGCTTCGGAGTATTCAACGCCCTTGTGTTTCACCGAGCCAGAAAATGCGACCAGTGCCTTGAACGGCCAACCCTTCGTTTTCAGGTAGGCATCGACGAGCCGTTTGTAGAGAACAGCCTGGGGGCGAGAGCGGCAGACGATCATCGCCTTGGCCTTGCCGCCGATCCGGTGCATCGACTGATTCATGAAGTGATCCACCATGATCGCCACCTTTTTCTTGACGGTGGCTTCATGGTGTTCGACGAACGACCGCAACAAGGCATACGCCTTCTTCTTTTCGTAACGGGGATCGTCAGTGATCCTCTTGAGCAGCGACCAGTACGCCTTGTAGGTCGTGTAGTTCGCCAGCACGTCGAGAATAAACTTCTCTTCGATGGCCTGTCGCATCGTGTACAAGCTGAACGGCTCGTACTTGCCGTCGTCTCGCTTCACACCGAACAGTTCCAGCGTCTTGGGCTTCGGCGTGGCGGTGAAGGCAAAGATACTGACGTTGGGCAACCGTCCCCGCTTCTTGGCTTCCTCGTTGATCTTGTCTGCCAGGTCTTCGGCCTCTTCTTCCTCGCCTTCCTCAGTCTCCAGCGACTTCACGGAAAGCACCGACTTCCAACCCTTGCTCGTCTCGCCGGATTGGGAGCTATGAGCCTCGTCGATGATGACGGCAAAGCGTTTGCCCGCCATCTCCCCCATGTCCTTGGCAATTACGGGGAACTT